>JACCDN010221413.1_pt1 | contig 29106 bp, 24 predicted proteins | sample 7441691 | NCBI WGS metagenome assembly JACCDN01 (sample SAMN15323439, study PRJNA562643) | freshwater metagenome | isolation source: river surface water | place: USA:Blue River Watershed | collected 2017-08-16 | reverse complement strand
AGCTGATTGAAAATGCATTCCAAAACGTGTCCGCTGGCTTAAGCTCAGCAAAGCTTGTAAAGTTTGTGGATGCAAAAGCATTCTTAAATTCAACATTGCAACAAAACTAATTTTTAAAAACGGATAATATAATCAAGAGGAGGGGGAATCCCTCCTCTTTTTAGATAAAATTACTTCCTTTCAAATCCGGTTACAAAGCTTTTCCTTTGCTTTTCTTCTTTATTTAATTTTACTCTTCCTGGGCCTAGTACAGGATTTTGAAAAATTCCTAATTCTTGCAGTTTTCTCCCAACATATCTTGCATATCTTTGATAGGCTTGTGCTTTTGAAGTTATAATATTTCTTACTTCATCTGCTATTTCATTCGCCTTTTCAGGGCCTCCAAAAGGTTTCCCCTTTCTATTAAGAGGAATAAGAATTTCAAAAGCTTTTGCTCTTTCTTGATCATTTTGTGAGTATTCTATGACAACTTTTGCAGCTTCAGCTTTCGGGCCAAGGTCTTTAGAAGCAAGAATACTTTGCGCATGGAGCAAAATGCCTTTTGTGTTTGGTAAAATAGATCTGATTAAAAATCTTGCATGCGCTTTTTCCGGCTCAGTTCCATTAAGAGCTAAATTTTGCAAAGCCTGCATGACTTTTGTTGATTTATCAGCCACAACCACAGCTTCAAAAACGTATCTTCCCATCTCGATAAGAGCTTCAGCAAACGATACTTTCGTATTATTAGAGTGATAATTAAAGCCTTTGAGCAAATAATCAGCCAATTGCCTTAACTCTTCTTCATTTAAACCTGATGCAATATAATCATTGAGCACTCTTGGCACGGAGGAGTCGTTAGCCTCTTTCTCAATCACTTCTTTTACAAGTTTAACACCTATTTGTTTTATTTCTTGACGAGATGACTTAAATAACTTTTCTGCTAAAAATACCGGCATCCAGGAACGTGTTCCCTCTTTTTGTTGTTTGATAAGACGCTCCAATTCGTTTATAGTCAATCTTGGGTATTTGCTTTGTTGAGAGTTTTCTAGGTTTTTTTCTAAAAAGAATATAAGACGAATCAAAGACTCAGAGGACACGCCACTATCTGATACAAAATCAGTTTTATAAAATTGAAATGCTTTTTCTTTAAGATCTTGTGTGAACAACTCTTTTGTTGAATACTCTTTTTCTTGAACTGTTTGATACACATCCAGCCCCATAACAATATCTGCTATTACCCTGGCGCCATGCTTTTTTTCATCTAATATAAGCGATGCTTCCTGTTTTAATTCTTCTTTGCCTAATCTGAAATCGTAGAATGATTCGCCGCGTAACAAGCCTTGAATTTTCCACATATCATACTTTATTCGCTCAACTTGCCTCACCTCATCTTTTTGTTCTTCGGCCCCCAAAACACTGTTTGCGTTAAATATACATGTTAAAATAAAAAATAGAGCAAGATTTTTTTTCATTGTTTGTTTTTCCTTTTTGTAAATTTATATTCAACCCTGCCACAAAATATTTAATTTCAAGTTAACAAAAATCAAGAAAAAAGAAGTTTATGGTTTTTCAAACCGGCTAAGATAAACATAAATCACTGGGGTAATGTAAAGGGTCAGGATTTGGGACACCAAAAGCCCACCGGCAACAGCAACCCCTAAAGGTTGGCGAAGTTCGGCTCCGGCCCCAAGGCCAAATGTGATGGGAAGAACCCCGATGATGGCAGCGCATGTTGTCATCATGATGGGACGAAAACGCCTTTGCGCGGCCTCAACAATGGCTCTTGCTGGAGACATTTGAAAATCACGCTGCGCAACAACGGCAAAATCAATCATCATAATTGCGTTCTTTTTCACAATTCCAATAAGCATGATAAGCCCAATCAGACCAATCACATCAAGGGGCATGTTTGCCAGCATTAACGCCAAAAGAGCTCCAATTCCTGCTGTTGGAAGGCTTGAAAGGATGGTAATGGGGTGAATAAAGCTTTCATAGAGCATTCCTAAGATAATGTAAATGGTGACAATTGCGGCTATAATAAGCCAAATTTGCCCCGTTTGTAAGGACTTGAAAACTTGGGCTTGACCTTGGAAAGATGTCATAATTGAATCTGGCTTGTTCATGCTTTTTTCAAGTTTTTCAATACCTTCAACCGCTCCCCCTAAGGTTTGTTTTTTGCTCAAGTTAAATGAAATGGTTGTTGCTGGAATTTCGTTAAAATGGTTAACAGTTAAGGGTGAATTTCCTCTTTCAAACTTGGCCAGGGTGTCAAGACGAATCAGCTCTCCTGTTTTTGAGCGCACAAATAAACTGGCCAAATCATCTGCTGTTTTAGACGCAGAATCAGGAAGCCCTAAAATGACTTTATAAGCGTCATTGTTTGCAAAAATGGTTGAAACTTGACGCTGCCCAAAAGCAGTGTTGATAATGTTTGTAATTTCAAGGATAGAAACACCCATCTTTGCCGCACGCTCTCTGTTAATGATGACTTGTGTTTCAAGTAAATCCAAACGAAGATCGGTGGTCACATCTAAAAAGCCAGGTGTTTTAGATAAGGCTTTTTCAAAATCTTGGGTATATTTATAAAGCTGGTCAATATCAGACCCTTGAAGTGTGTATTGGTACTCGCTTTTACTTGAAAGTCCTCCAAGGCGAAGGTTTGCAACAGGCCGCAAGAAAACTTGCGCATCTGAAATGTTCCCCAAAGATTTACGAAGCTCTCTGATTTTTGCCACAATTCCTTTTTTTCGTGCTGTTTTAAGCGTGATAAACACTTTCCCTGTGTTACTAAGCCCTCCACCAATAGAAGCTGTAAACCGTTCCACATCTTCGTCTTTTGCTATCACATCAAAGAGTTTTTCACTGATTCTGGTCATAGAGTCAAACGATGTTTCCGTGGGGGCTTCAAATGTTCCAAAGATAAGACCTGTATCTTCAACCGGGAAAAACCCTTTGTTAATTTGCATGAAAAGCACAATATTAAAACCAAAAAGCGCAACAAAGAAATAAAGGGTTTGCTTTTGGCGAAGCATCACCCACTCAAGCGATGTTTTATAAAAATTTTCAAGCTTTTCATAGTAGTATTGAAAGTAGGAAAAAGAAGGCTCTTTATCCGATTTTACCAGCAAAAATCTTGACATCATGGGGGTTAAACTTAAGGAAACAAGCCCTGAAATCATAATCACAATGGTAATCGTCATAGCAAATTCATGGAACAACCTTCCAATAACCCCTTGCATGAATAAAATTGGAATGAAAACGGCAATAAGTGACACCGTCATGGAAATCACCGTAAACGAGATCTCTTGGCTTCCTTTCAGGGCTGCATCAAGAGGGTTTTCTCCATTTTCAACATGATGGGAAATGTTTTCAAGAACAACAATGGCATCATCCACAACATATCCAATAGCAAGGGTCAGGGCTAAAAGTGTCATATTATTCAAGCTGTACCCCAAGTAATACATAAATGCAAAAGTCCCCACAATGGCAATTGGAAGGGTAAGGCTGGGGATGATTGTTGCTCGTACGTTTTTGTTCAAAAAATAGAAAATAACCGCCACAACAAGAAACATGGTCAATAAAAACGTATATTTCACATCATGCATTGACTCACGCACAGAACTTGTCCTATCAGAAACTATGTTGATATCCAAATCTGATGGAAGCTGTTTGCGAAGCTGGGGTAAAAGAGATAAAATGCTGTCGACAACTTCAACACTGTTAGATCCTGGTTGGCGATAAATGGAAAGAGTGATGGATTTTGATTTGTTATACCAGGCTGCTGATTTGTTACTTTCAACACTTTCAACAACTTGCGCCACATCACCCACACGAATGGGAATACCATTTTTTTCTGCGATGATGATTTTTTCAAAATCTTTAGCTTTGGTCAATTCACTGTCAGGGTTAATGACTTCTGATTGAAAATTTCCACTTAATTTTCCCGTGGGAGCTGAAATATTAGAGGCAGAAATTGCACTTGCCAAATTATCAAGGGTAAGCCCTCGAATCGCCAAAATATGAGGATTTGCATCAATTCGCACTGCATATTTCTTGCTTCCATTCACATCCACTTGCGCAACACCTGAAATCATTGATATACGGTTGGCGATAAAGTTATTTGCATACATATCCACTTCTGATAGGCCAAGAATCTTAGAAGAGATTGATAAAAACATAATGGGCTGCTCTGAAGGGTTGATCTTTTTATAGGTAGGAGGAGTGCTCATATCTTTTGGGAGCTCTTTCATGGCCGATGAAATGGCTGAATTCACATCTTGGGCCGCCGAATCAATATCCCTATCAAGATTGAATTGAAGGGTGATTTTTGTGCTGCCTTGGCTGCTAACAGAGTTCATGCTATCAATCCCGGCAATGGAGGAAAAGCGCCTCTCCAAGGGCAAGGCGACGGTTTTGGACATGGTTTGAGCGTCTGCTCCTGGCATGGATGCACTCACGTTAATGGTGGGGAAATCCATCTTTGGAAGCGAGTTAATCGGAAGTAAGCAATATCCTAAAATTCCTGCAATTGCAAACGTCATCATTAACAATATTGTCATGACAGGCTTTAAGATAAAAATCCTTGAAAAGTTCATTTCAGGATCTCCGTTTGCATTTTAATTGAGGTGATTTTTACCCCTTCTTTGTAACGATTTTGCCCTGCTGTTATGACAAGCTCGCCCTCTTTGAGACCATCTTTTATCACAGCATCAAGCTCTGAGACGATCCCAAGGCTTACTGGGCGCGTAATAGCTGTTTTTCCAGACTCATCATACACCAAGACATAGGACCCCTGGGCGCCCGATTGGATAGAACTTATAGGAACAACCAAAGCGTCTTTTGTTTCTTCTAAAACAATTTTAACTGAGGCAAAACTGCCATGCCAAAGTTTGGAATCTGGATTTTGGAATTGAGCCTTTAAAACAATGGACCCTGTTGCTGAATTCACACTGTTATCAAGGGCAATAAGCTTTCCTTTCATCCCTTTTTCAAGACCTTTATCATCAACAATTGAAATTTTAAACTCATTTAAATCTTTATTCTCAAAATAGGGTAAATATTTTTCAGATAACGAAAAATTAAACTCCATGGGGTCAAGTTTAATCACAGTGGTTAAAGGGTTTGGGGCAGAATTTAGGACTTTTAAAAAGCTTCTCACATCCACCCTTGAAAATCCAACACGCCCTGAAATGGGGCTTGTAATTTTGGAATACCCAATTTGAAGTTTGATCAAATCGATACTTGCCTGATCACTTCTAACAGCAGCTTCCAGGCTTTTTTCGGTGCTGTCGACTTGATCAAGCTGCGATTGACTGACAATGTCTTTACGGCGCATAAGCATGTTTCGATCAAGTTGTTTTTTTGCTCCCATCAAAAGTGCGCTGTTTTTCTCAAAAGCTGCTAAAGCTTGCTGAAGTTGAACTTCCAGGTTTTTCACATCAATTGTGTATAAGAGATCGCCTTCTTTTACAATTTGACCTTCTTTGAAATGAATTTGTGAAATTTCGCCTTCAACTCTGTTGAAAATATCAACGCTTTGGGACGAGGCAAATGTTCCAGGGGCAATGACGGAAAAAGGAACTGTTTTTTTAACAACAGGCGCAACTTGGGCCACCTGAATCACATTTTCGCGCACTTTTGTAGAAAGGTTAGATTTAAAAAGAGCTGTACCAATTTTCCATATGAAACCCACGCTCAAAATTCCTAAAACAACGCCTAAAATCTTTTTCTTTATCGTGGTCATGCCCTGGTTCCTTAAAGTCGATTATATTCATTCATATAACCTTACAGGTAAACACTTAATAAATTCTAAATTCTTATGAGAAAGTCAAAACTTCACAACTGATTCTACCAAGAAGTATCAAACCTCGATCTGGAACTTGATTTCCCTTGTGATGTTCCTTGTTTTCGCATGGCTTCCAAATTCTTAATTTTTTCTGCCAGAATCTCATTTGCCTTGCGCAGTGACTGGGCTGTAGGTTTTTGTTCTTCTTCTTCACCAAAAGATCTGTCAGCGTCAAAGCCTATGCGTCCACTTGATGCGCTCGGGTCAACCTGTGCCAAAATCTGTGTATGTGCTTCTTTTAATGAGCTATTTTCTATCATAAGCTGACTCAAATCATCACTTGAAAAAATATGGGTTGCGATTAATAGTGTTGCTATAAACATGGTGTATCTCATTTTGTATTTCCCTTCTTTATTTTTCGCGTCTTTGTCACGGATTATAAAGAAGGGATGGTTAAATTTTTATTAAAGACATTAAATATTTAATGCGCTCTTATGGGTGAACTGGGTGGGGTATACTTCCATAATTCCTCTGGGAAGCTCATTGAACTGCGTCGTAGTCCAATCTCATCAGCTCCTTCTTGTCCTTGGAGCTTGTTGGGTCTTTTAAGCTCTTCTTCTGCAGCATCAGCGCGTCGTTTTTCAGCATCAGCGCGTCGTTTTTCAGCATCAGCGCGTCGTTTTTCATCCTTAGCTATTTGACGCAGGACAGTTATTGGTGTGCCAGTGCTTTCATCACTACGCGCACGATTTAGCTCGCTTGGGGGTTGAATTTTTAAATTTAGCTTTGTACTGTCTATATCAGTTCCCACCAGCAAGTTATAAGCCCAAATAAACACGCTTTTTGCCCCATCGTCAATGTCGCTACTATCCATGTCACCACTCAAAACTGGATTTACACTTCCAAGCACAATTAACATTGCAAGTATTTGTTTTTTCATTTTACTTCTCCTTAAATTGTTAATCTTCATTTATTCCGCGATTCCAACTCTTCCAGATCCCTTTTTCCCTGTGGGCACTTCTTTACTTTTAAGCTTTTGTATTTCCCTTTGAAGTATCTCTGTTTCACAGTGCTTTCCTTTCAAGGCTTGAACCAAATCTCCGTTTGCTTCTAATACTTGTTCATATTTTCTAGCTTGGGTTCGTGGCGATGCCTCTTTAAATGTCGCTATTAATCGTTCATATGCTGATGCAGAGCCATCATCACTTGATTCAGCTAACATCACTAACTCGCTAGGTGATGTCGGTGAAGATGAAAGATTAGGAAATTTTTCCTCTGCCGAGTACACCAGATCTTGCTTCATCAGAAATACGCATAAAAATGATAAATAATAAATCAAAACTTTTCTCCATTTTCATTGATCAGGGGTATAGACTACCTCATTTTAAATTCATTTACAATAGGGTGTTTTTAACTTTTATAAACCCCTTCAAAAAGATCATCCCTGATGGCATCAAAAGATTCAAGGGTATAGACTTTTTCCAAAAATTCGAATGACTCTGGAGGCTTTAAATGATGCGCACGTCTTTCTCCTACGGTTTGATAAAGCACTCCTTCTACCGTTGTTGGAAGAGAAAATTCAAAATTCTTGTCAGGGATTAATAATTCTTGATCAAATAAAGACCCACAGCAATTTGTTAAATTTCCATCATCGTCTTTTGCCGCAAAATCTTTTGTGAAATGAAGTGTGTATTTGCGCACATAAATTCCTTCCTCTTGTCTTACCCCACAAAAAGTTAAGAACAAAAAAAGTGGCGCTGAATCTTTTATATCTGCGCAATGAAGGTAAGTTTTTTCTTCAAACCCTGGCGACTCAAGATGGTCAAATGGTAATATTCGATACGGTGCATACATATTTTCAAAACTCCTTATTTATTATTTGTTATGATTTTATTATAAAGAGTTTGTCAAATTATGTCAATAAAAAATATCACTTGACGATATACTGGTGAACACCCATCATTTTTTTACCACAAAACGCCATGCCTAGAGCCAAAATATCTCCTTTGAATAGATCTGTATACCTTTTATGGCTTATTTGTTCTAAAGCGGTTTGGGCTGTTTCCTGGAGTTTAAATTCATCCTTACACACTTTAAATTCCATGATGACCGCTTTGTTCTTTGGGTCTTTTGGGGTCATGATTACATCGTATCTCCCATCACCCCCTTCCCTATTTGAGGTTACATCATATCTTCCTCTAAATCCAATCAGAATCCCCATCATAAAGATATGAAATACTTGCTCTGGTGTTTTTTTACTCAAATCAAAATAGCTCATAGAGCTTGCAATATAATTTTGGATGTGTTTAAAAAATTTTGATGGATCCTGCTCATTTAAACTTGTTATAAATTCACGGTAAAGAGAATCTCCAGAATTCAAATAAAACCATTTCTCAATAATATCAGCATAAAGCCACAACACTTCTTGATTGGGAATTTGAACAAATGTGGTTGTCCTGGCGTATTCATCTGTTTTTTTAGAGGCCACTTTTAAATATCCCGCATGCAAAAGCAAAGACCACACAGCATTTGGATTGGCATCTAAATCATTAAACGTAAGATAATCATAAATTAACAATTCTTGTGGAATTCCTTTAATCAGGTTTTCAATTTTAATCTTAAAAACATCATCTGATTTTCCAATCAAATCGTATACCAATGCATTATCAGACGTATTGACCCAATAAGGATCCATAATTCCATTATTGCTTAAGCAATGAACAATCGACCACGGATTGTAAATTTGATATCCCCCAATTTGATAGCCATTATACCATTTTTTGATGGACTCAATTGTTTGTTTTTCCACTATTAAAGATTCAATTTCTTGCTCGGTAAAACCAAAATATTGAGCATATTTTTGATCTAAAATTGTGTAACACTGCACATTATTTAAGCCTGAAAACATGCTTTCTTTTGAAACTCTTGCAATCCCTGTCATGACTGCTTTTTCTAAAAATGGATTATCCTTAAGAGCTCCGGCAAGAATTCCTCGCATGAACTCTACGATTTGATCATAAAAATCATGACTATACGAACTGTAGATAGGAGAATCGTACTCATCAATTAAGACGATGGGCTTTACCTTTGAGTACTTGTGAATGTGGGAAATTAAATCAAATAAAGCTTGGGACAAATGCACCGGATTTTCAAGATTCTCACTCATCACATTTTTAAATTTTTCCTTTTGTATGGAAGAAAGAGTATCTCCATCAAGCAAGTAAGAATGACGTTCATAAAGCCTTGAAAAAACATTTTGAATTTGCTTAAATATGCCATCGTAAATACTTGCTTTTACATCTTTAAAACTGATAAAAATAACAGGATATTTATTTTTATGCGTAAGACAAAATTCTGTTTCTTTTGAAATATTAAGATTTGTAAAAATATCTTCACCTTGGACAGCAAAAAAAGCCTCAAGCATGGACATGTTCAAAGTTTTCCCAAAACGTCTTGGACGCGTAATTAAAATAACCTCAGCAGGGTCATCCATAATTTCTTTAATGAACATTGTTTTATCAATGTAAGAACATTTTTTTTGAATGATTTTTGTAAAGTCACTTACGCCAATGGCAAAATTCAATGGTTTACTCATATTTATTATCCCTGAAACAACATGTTACCATTGATACCATATCTGAATATTTTTTTGCAAATATTTATGATATTTTAAGAGATTCCAAGGGAACGTTCAGATGAAAAACGCCAGGCCCCTTACATCAAAATCCAGCGTAAGGGAAGGTTTTCGACTTGTTGGAGGTAGTCATTGATTTTTGCTCTTGAAAGACTTTGGTTTTGAATGAATTTGGCGTAAAAAATTGATACATATGCACGAAGCCCAGGGTCAATTAAAAGAGTATTGATGTCTTTCCAGATGATCAAATCTTCTGGGTGTTTGTGGAAAGATTCTGCGCGTAAAAGTGTTTCATACAAAGGCTCTACGCCAATTTTCCCAGGAATTATCTGATACCAATTGTTACGCCTGACATGGCTTAGAAAATTACACATTTCTGCGTTTTTGATAGTTTTTTCAAAAAAGTCCTGATCCACCCCTGGAAACGCATCAAAATCCATGCGCAGCTCGCAAATATGGGCCCCTGGAGTTCGAATGGAGTTCTCCAAAAACCTGACCAAAAGGGCTTTGAGCTTTGAAAGCTCTGGAAAAAGTGTGGCCTCGTGAGCGTGGTTAAAAATACCCATATCAAGACCTTCTCCATCAGGCAAAGCGCCTTCGCTCACACAAGAAGTTTCAGCCAATTTGTCCAAAACCAAATTTGATTCAAAATCGATATTACTGGAGTAAATAATAGCCCATGCGGCTTCATAAGCAGATGTTACTTTTGTGCTGTAATTTTGAGAAAATCTTCGTCTAATATCCAAAGGAAGTGCGCAAAATTTAGGCCCTAAGATCATGCTTTGCAAAGTTTTTCCGTTAATTTCTGGAGTTTTCTCGCCTTGCGCTTTTTCCTGTTCCATTTTTGGCTCTTCCTCTTTAATATCCATGTTTTTCCTACCTGCAATTTATGATAATGTCTTAAAAAGATTTCAAAATGGTTAACAGCATGTTTTTTTTATGTTAGGGTGAATAAAAGGAGAGAAATCGTGAAAATAGTTAAAAATCCATCCTCATATTTAATCATTTTCCTGGAGTATTTAAGGGTGGAAAAAGGCCTTGCCGCCAACACGATTTTTGCCTATCAAACCGATTTGGAAGATCTTCTTAAAAAAGATGAAATCACGCTTGATTGTTTAAGGCTTCACATTCAAAAGCTTTATGACCAAGGCCTTTCTAAAAGAAGCATTGCGCGTCATATTTCCAGCATGCGGCAGTTTTTTAAGTTTTTATTCTTGCAAGAAATCCAAGAATTTGATCTGGCAAAAGACTTAAAATCCCCAAAAGCACAAAAGCCTCTCCCGCGCATTTTGACCTTGGAAGAAGTTTCAAAATTACTTGAAATCGCCAATTTTGATCAAACTTTCCATGGCAAACGAACAACAACTTTTTTAGAGATTTTATACGCAACAGGGCTTCGCATCAGTGAACTTTTATCTTTGAAACGGTCAGATTTTAAAAACAATCAAATGATTTCTATTGTGGGAAAAGGAGGTAAAGAACGCAGAATTCCCCTTCACCCCGATCTTCTTGAAATTGTGCAAAGCTTTATTGCTGTTTCCCCGAGCTCTTTATGGCTTTTCCCGTCTTTAAGAAACCCTCATAAACCCCTCACACGCCAGCGCATATTTCAGCTTTTAAAGGAGCTAGGAGAGATAAGCGGGATTGGGGCAGAAAAGCTCTCACCTCATGTTTTGCGCCACTCATTTGCCACGCATTTGCTTGAAAGCGGCATGGATCTTGCTGTTCTTCAAAAGCTTCTTGGTCACAGCGATATTGGAACAACCCAAATCTACACCCATATTTCCCCCCAACATTTGCAAAAGACAGTCTTTGAAAAACATCCATTGGGGAAACAAAATCGTGAAAAGTAAAAGAAAAAGGGGCTTCTGGCCCCCTTGTGTTATGCGTAAATTGCCGATGTGATTCGGTAAACGGCTTTCATGTCTTGTGACAAAATTGTTGTGGACGCGCTTTGGCTTCCAACCAGTGAGAAAAGACTCACTCCCCCATCAACCCAATCTTGGAAAAGGCCCGACACAATTTGATCATCGTTCATAATGATGATGACAGGCGCCTTATATGTAACGGTTTTAGATGGATTGACCATTAAAATATCGCCTGCGCAATAGCGTGGCATAAAGCTGTTATCTGGAACAAGTAATGCAAATGCATTGGTGATCCCTTGAAGATCGGCTGGTCTTGCAATAATGTCCCTGACTTTTGCAAAATCAAAAACACCATCTTGAGACTTTTGTCCTGGCATGGGAACTTTTACACCATAAAGAGCCAAATCTCTTTGTGTGCGAATATCCCCGCCCTCACCTTTTTTAAGAGACTTGCGTGGCCCATAAGGAGGTGGTGGTGGAAAATAGTTAATTGGTTGACCCGCAACGCTTGCGCCATATTGACGGCCCAAATCTTGGAATGAAACGATGTTTGAAAAGTTACCGTAAATGATGTCGGCAATTTCGCATTGCAAAGCTCTTGACACACTGTTTAAAATTTCAAGATTAATACGTCTTGTTCCGGCTTCAAGTCTTGAGATGTAAGAAACAGAAAGACCTGTTTGCTCAGACAGCAATTCAAGTGTGAATCCGCGTGCTTTACGAATTGTGCGCAAATTTTCAGCGATTTGAGCCCCTGTTTCCGGATCTCTAAAATCGGGTAAAACTTCTTCATTCATATTCATTGGTTAACTCCTTATAAAAACCTTTTTCATTTATTTATAAATCATTATGCCACTTTTTTTAGAAAAAAGCAATTGCCAATCACATAAAAAGACAAAAAAAATCCATAATTAGAAAATAGTATTTGACAAAATGTATTTTTAATGTTATTGTCAATATTATTAATCAATAACGGAGTTAAAAAAATGATTACACATTTACAAATTATACAAGATCTGGAAAGCCTTTACAAAGAAGCCCTTACAGAAGGAAATTTATCACTTGCTCTTAAAGCAAAAGAGCTGCAAGGAAAAGAACTGGATATACTATCAAAAGAAAAACGACCCAAAGATGATTTAAAAAACGTAGAACTTGACACAATTTTAAGTAAAATTAACCAAAAAATAAAAAGGAGGGAATCATGAAAAACCTTGCCAAAGTTCTTGTGTGCTTAGACCCTGCTGTAACATCTGGAACATCCAGCGATGAGACAGGAATTGTTGTTGTGGCCAAAACAAAGTGTGGTCACGGTCTTGTTTTAGACGATTTAAGCGGTGTTTACACACCCCAAGTTTGGGCATCAAAAGCCACACTTGCCTATCAAGAATATGGTGCCAATGCCATTCTTGCTGAAGTGAACCAAGGAGGGGAAATGATTGAATATACCCTCAAATCGATCAATCCCAACATTGTTTTTAAACCCGTGCGTGCCAAATCCAGCAAATATGACAGAGCCATTCCTGTTGCCTCGCTTTACAAACAAGGGAAAATATACCACACACGTCCCTTTCCTGACTTAGAAGAGCAAATGCAAAACTTTCACCCCCAAAGCTCTTCCTCACCCGACAGAATGGATGCGTTGGTATGGGGATTCCTTGAGCTTTTCTTCGAATCAAAAGAAAACACCATGCATATTGGTGCAAGTTATGTGTAAAACACCCCTTGTATTTTTATACAAAAACCATTACATAAGGGTGGTGTAAGAGTATTGAAATTTAATTAAGGAAAAAAGACATGAGAAAAACTTTATTAGCTGCTATTATTTTAAGCATACAGACAAATGCCTATGGAGCTGAGTTTACCGGAAATAATTGGGGTATTGTGAATTCTAGTCGTGCAGGTCATATTGTCCTTGCAGTTGAACCTGAAGATCCTGCTGAAAAATTAATGTTGCAGATAAATTTTTATTATGAGCATGGAATGGATGAAGAGGCTATCCGATTTTGTGATGAATACCTTCAAACACCCACAAACAATGCTCAAGATTATAGAAACATCGGAGCTATTTATTTTAATTTAACACCAAGGGCTCAAACGCCAAAGCAAGCAAACCATTTTCGCAGGCAATCCATCATCTGTTTTCAAACATATATGCAATTGGAAGGGGTTAACCTTAATACGAACTATCATGATCGTATCGCAATGGCTTATACGGAAATAGGGGGCTCTCCTTTAACAAGCCTTTCAAACCAGAAAAAATGTGCCTTAAACGCGGCAAAATCTTTTGATCAATTTTTTCGTATAGGCGCACTATCATATACAGCTGATCATTATAGAGCTGCGGCCTCGGCCTATCATAACGCTATTAAACATGATGATGGTTCTGCAAAATATTGGGATAAAGCAGCTTCTTACTGGGAAATGTTTTTCCAAAGCCTTGGAAGAAGAGCAGATACACAAGAATATGAAAAAGCAGCAACATCTTTATTTATTGCGGCAGATAAATCAGAAACCTTCGAAAAAGAGTTTTTGTATTATGAAAAAAGTAAGTATTATTGGGAACAATATAACCAAAGGCCAGACAAAATAGACACACTTTCAAATTTAAGACTTAGAGCCCTAACTTATTATTATAACGGAATCCAAACAAACTCAAAAACTGATTTTAAAATGTCAGCTTTTTACTGGAACATATTTCATGACTTTCCTCAAGCGCAGCCAACTTTGCGCGATGTTGGAAATATTTTGCTCATGAATAAAAAAGCAGCTTTGCATGAAACAAACCCTACGAAACTTGATGAATACAATCGACGAATAGAAGCTTTGATGGAAAAATACGACATATATTCCACTTATCAAATTGGTGATATTCACGTTCTTGTTTCAAAAAAAGAAATGGAAAGCGTCAGAACACAAGAAGAGCTGAGCATTATTCTTGAAAGCAAGGCAGAAGAATCCCTGGCACAAGAAGATATTGATACAGCAGAAGAAAAAAAGGAAGACGTGGATATCAAAGAAGAAGTATCAGCACCTCAGCTGACTCAGACTCAAAAAAAGAAAATAAAAAAAGCACAAAAACTTGCAGAGGCTTCAAAGGCAACTGACGCTACAACACCAAGAGAATTGCACACGGAAAAACTAGATTTACCAACTTTGGGTCCAATTCAACTTGAAAGTAATACAAACGAAGATGAAAAAAGCATTGCTGACTTGATTGAAACGCTAACTCCAAGAAAAGCTGCTGCAGCAGAAGGATTGACAGAGGAACTTAATGCAAATTTAAAACAAACAAAAGAACAGAAAAAACAAGAACAGTTACTCCAAAGAACCAAACAACGCAAAGAATTGGCATTAGCCACCTCTTCTGCTGCCGCACAAGAAAGGCATCACACGATTGATTCTTTAACTGTCATGCAAATCAAAAAAGCGTACCAAGGTGATCCATATGCTCAAACACGTGCTCTTAGTGTTTTAGATGACATTCTTGCGCTTAAGCAAGGCGCCAATGGAAGAGTAATTGCCCAAAAACTTGAATTGCTCAAAAAATACTTCTCTGTTCGCAAAAGCCAAGAATCAGATGAAACTGTTATTTTGGGACACAATATTTCTGAATTTTTCTATCACAAAATTCACACATCAGGCCAAGATAACAGCTGGAAACCAGGTATGATTACAAGGCTTCACAGATTCGTCAAAGACATTAAAACAACATTTAATGCTATTATGGAGAGTTGAAATTTTTTTAACAATCTATCAAGGAGCGAAAAAAAAGATTAGGATCTATGATCATGATGGGGGTTTGTGCATTTAAGTACACCCCTTTCAAAACACCTTCATAAAGACCCTCATCGCTTTTTTCAAGGTTGTTTGTATTGATTGACATCACATCAAGAACGGCGTTAAACATTAAGCTGTATAAGTCTCCATCGTATTTGATGATGATGCTCAGATAATTTTCATTGCCTGTTTGCAAGGTTTTCATTTTTTCTTGCATGTCAATCATGGTAACGATGTTTCCTTTGATATTCGAGCACCCTGCAATATAAGAAGGCGATAAGGGAATTTTTGATATGGGCGATGGCGGACAAATGCTATGGATTTTTGAAGCATCAATTCCAAAAGTTTGTGTGCCAAGCTTTAGAGTTAGAACTTGAATATTTTGCATCATGGTAATACCTCTTTTTTAAAATATGCATGATTAAAAAAATGATCACAATTTAAAACTTTCATCACATCTGAATTTACAATTGCATCCCCTAAAGATTCTGGGGTGCCAAATGAGAAATCAATTGAAACTGCTGCATCAAAAATATCAAGCAAATCACATATAATTAGCCCTGTCATTTTATCTTGATTTTTCAAAATAAGAACAGGATGAATACCAGAAACAGGAACAAATTTTTTATTCAGCAAAGAATGCAGCAAAAGCAGTCCACCTTGATATTTTATTAAAGTCATTTTTTGATCCAAAACAACATTTGAAAAATCAAATTCCTCAATGCGGTAAACGTGTGATAACTCCACAATCCAAGGCATGGCATCATCTGTTTCAAACATAACCAACATTTTAGTTTCTTGTTTTTCTTGCACATATTTTTCAGGTGAGTGAATTGTTTTTAACTTTGGTTCAAGTTTGGTCAAATCCAAAATCATCACGACACTTTCATCTTTCAAAATGCTGCTGCCGGCAAATAAGGGAATGTGTTTAAAAATTAAAGGGGCACGCTTGACGATAATTTCTTCAGGTTCTTTGATCCCATCAATAATAACCCCAAAAACTCTTTCTTCAACAGGAACTGTGACGACATATTTTTGAGTGTTTTCAATATTTCTTGGCAAGCCCAAAGCTTGACTTAAACATGCCAAAGGCACAAGATCTTGATTGATGTTCAGAAAAGGTGTTTGATCGATATAAACAATATCATGATTTAAATCCACTTTGATAATCTGCATAATTTTGCTTTGTGGAACGGCAAAACCCATTTCTCCAATTTGAACAATAAGCGCTGGAATAATTACAATTGTAAGTGGGAAATTCAAAATAAAAGTAAGTCCTTGCAAAGGAGAGTTTTTCATGTGGACACTCCCCCCCACCCTTTCAACTTCCATTTTCACAATATCAAGACCCACCCCACGTCCTGAAACATTGGTCACATTTGAAGATGTTGAAAAACCTGGCATGAACATGACATTTTCAATGTCTTTTTGTGAGGCTTCTTGATTCTCACTCATAAGCCCCATTAAAATTGCTTTATTTTTCACCTTTTGAATATCAATTCCATTCCCATCATCCCCAATTTCAATTTTAACATATTCATGGTCATGATAGGCTTTGATTGTGATGTGCCCCGTTTCAGATTTCCCTTGGTTGATTCTTTCTTGTGGCCTTTCAATACCGTGATCAGCAGAATTTCGTATGATATGCGTTAATGGCTCTTTAATTCCTTCCAAGATTTGACGATCAAGTTCAGTTTGAGTTCCTTCCATAGAAAGATGGATTTTTTTATCAAGCTCAATTGATAAATCACGCACAAGTCTTGGAAACCCCGATAAAATATGAGAAATTGGTTGAAGCCTTGTCTTTGAAATTGTTTCTTGTAAATCAAGAGTCAGTTTTGAAATAAATTCAACCGAATTTAACAGTTTTGAATCACCCACCTCCTGGCAGATTTTCAAGACTTTATTTTTAGCCAAAACAAGCTCACCCACAACTTCACTGATCTTTTCAATTAAATCCACTTGAACACGAAATGTTTTTGCCTGGGGTTTTTCTAAATAATCGATATGACCAGAAAGCGGCTCTTCTGATGGCATGCATGTTTTTGCTTCGTAAACTCTTTTAATTCCAAGCAAGACTTGGGAATCATCACCAATGGGTTCATGACCCTCATTTTTGGTTTGAAGAAAAAGATTTTTGATATAATCAATCGCTTTTAGCAAAGCCGACACAAAATGAGAGATTTCCAAAATTTCTCCCTTTTTTGCCGATTCCAATAAATTCTCAACCCCGCCCGCTAAATAAACTTGACGGGGCATATCCAAAAATCCGGCTGTTCCTTTAATCGTGTGAAATATCCGAAACATGTGATCAATGCGCGAAAGATCATCCGGGTTCTTTTCGAAGTTCAAAAGGTCCGATTGCAAAAAGTCTAACTTTTCAACAGATTCAAGGATAAACTCCTCCATGATATCTTGCATCAAACACTCCCTTTTTAAAGAACTTAGTTTGAAGAACCATCCTTAGGTTTGTCTTGAGCCATCAAACTAGAAAATAAACGTTCTATCGATTTAGAATCAATATCATCACTAGAATCTTTAATTACAGCTTTTATATTTTCTATGCTTTCAAATTCTTTTGATTTTTTGATAAGAGGTGATATTGTGCGCACCCATCTGTTATTATAAGTATATCTGTCAAATCGGTTTAAAAGCTCTTCTGTTACAAAAGCATAAATCACATTTTCACGTAAATACTTATTTGGACTTTCGATTTTTTTATCATCATATGATTGAATAATGCTTCCTAACCATTTAGAACTTTGTGCCCAAGCAAGACATCTTGAATCATAAAGTTGTCTCATGTTACAATTTCTTAGTTTATATTTAAATACAGAAAAACTTCTGCAGTTGGTTCCCACAGCACAATCTCCAAGCTTAGATTCAAGGGATCCTTCCATTTTTCTTGCCTTTTTATCATACCATGCTAAATTTTCACTAGCAACTGGCTTAGAATCTAGGTCTTTTCTTTTAACAGGTTTTAATTGATACCACCCTAAATGCCATCTAGCTAAGAAATTATCTTTTTCATTTCTGACAATATCACGTCCATATTTGTTTTTTTCAGCATCAAATTGTAAATTCCACACAAAGTGTTTAAGCCGCTTTGAGGATTCTGTGAACACATTCCAAGTTGTTTCAAAAGGAATTTCTCCGTTTGGGCATCCATCTTGTTTCATTGCTATAGCTTTATCATAACTTTTTTGTCGTCCATGACCACGAAAAAGAGAATAATAATTCCCATATTTTCTTGAATCACGAAGTCTAAATGCGCAATGAAAACGAGGTGCTAATAGTTTAAGCTGATTTACAACATCTTTAGGCGTATCACCCCAGTTGATCGCTTCAAAAGATGATTTATTAGTTTTTATCAAATCGCTCAAAGAGCTTTTTTCAGAATCTCCTTTTTTCTTTTTTGACCCTGGTGGAATATCATCGGGTTTTTCATCTTTTTTCACCCATTTCAACTCTTCTCCTTCTTGCTTACATTCATAGTCACCTGCATCAATATATTTTAAACCCTTAGAAGTTTTTGTATCGCAACTCCAAAGAACATTTTGATCACGGTTACCTTGGAGCTTCTGTGTTACACACAAAACTTTTGCATTTATAGATATCTGTCCCAAAGAACAATCACCTGTCCATACACCATTATGACATATCTGATATTTTTCATCTTTTTTCCTCGATTCACCCACTGTTGCACAATTATCCGCCCCCCAAGCGCTGGTTGCACAACTCAAACTTAAAATCACTCCTAAACCAAATAACTTCATTTTTTCTTTTTCCTTCCTATTAAGAAACACCCTATTGTTGATGATAAGGAAGAAAGGTTAAAAAAGGCTTACTGGGCAAAGATTGATAAAAATTAAAACCGCTTTTTAAAAAGTTTTGATAACCTCCAGAAATATCTGTTTATGATCATTTATAAACTCTTTTAATCTGTGTGTCATTCCCTTATCCCAATCTCCATTTCTGTTTCCGTGCGCAGGGTGATATTCAAAATCATGTCCAGTAAGCGAAGCAGGGAAATACCTTTTTAAGGACTTTAAATATTCAAGTGCTTTTCTTTCCTTAATGGAGCCCAAACACTGTGATTCAAGCCACTCCATTTGCACTATTGCATTTTGTTGCTCAAAAGTAGAAAAATAAGCTTTTTGAAGCTGTAATCTTAGAATTGATGGCACAACGTACTCGATTTTAGTTTCATTTCGGGTTAGTGCTTGTTTGGACTCTGTTAAAAAGCTTCTAGTTTTTACTTTTTTCTTAGGCAATTGAGAAATTGTGGGTTCTTTTACCTCTGGCGCAACACTTCTAATTTCATCGTCTATCTTTGCAGCTTTTTGATAAGACAAACCAGCTCCCATTCCAGGCTCCTCAAGCTTGGTTTCTTGAAGTTTTATATCAAGTTGAGTTACCATATCAGCAACACTAGACGCCCCATCTTCATAAATAGCTTTTGCCTGAGAAGATGGTTTCATCTCTTCTTCCACAGATGCTTTAACTTTTTCTACGACCATGGTCAAAGCCTGGATACTTTTGTGCTCACGTGCTTCTCTTTTTGAAATAATATATATTTGACTGCGAATTTGAAACACACAATCCCACCCATTTTCATCCAGCAAAGATTTATATTTCTGGCTATATTGGGAACGCTTATTAAGATTTCCAGAAATACTTCCCAACATATATGCATTAGCCATATGCATTTTTTCTTCATCAGTTAAAATTTGCCCTTTTTCTTCTTTTTGCGCTTTGAATTTTTCAAAGAAAGCAACAGAAAGATCGGAATATAAACGCTGTTTCCCTTCATCATTTGTCCAAAATGGTACTTGTTCATAAGCATTGGCTATCCCAAATAAAGCATCATATGAAGATCCTCGCTCTTCTTTAAGTTTTTGAAGATATTGTGTATAATATCTTATGCTTTCTTCAAAATACGCAAGACTTTCTTCCTGATTTTCACAAGCCATCCCCATACTTTTAAAAGTTTGTGCGGCATTCCCCCAATCAATTGTTCTGATACGGCTTAAATCTTTAAAATGTTCTCTCCAATAAGAAACAGCTTGAAAAAAGAATTCTTTTTGCTCATTGTTTCCAGGCTCCATCAATCCTAAATTCTGATAAATACGAGCTCCTGTCATATATGCATGTGGTAATACAGCGTCAGGTTCCGTCAAGGACAAATAACGATCAAAATATGTTTTAGCTTTACTCATTTCCGCGCTCTTAATTTTTTCAACTATATTTGAATGAGCTACTTCAAAATAACAATTCGAAGCGCTTAAATAAGTTAATTTCTCTACTCCTTCATCTAAAATATACAAATCCCAAAAAGGTAGAGACCTTTTATACTGATCAACGCTTACTGCCCCCTGCTGAGTTATTTTTGAAAAAGCAGACAATACTATCTCAACAAAACGAGAATTCATAGTCTGTCCAGTTTGAATTAAGATGCGCTCACCTAGTTTCATAATTTCTTCACTAGTCTCCAAATTATCTTGATATTTTGATATATTGGAATAAGAAATCAAAGCACTTTCAAGTGTATCAAGCTCAATCACACCTGCCTCTTTTTCAAAATAATTCTTCCATGTACCAATAGAAACTCTTCCATATTTTTCTTTTAAGCTTCTATCGGTGGAATAACAAGCCGCTCTTGAAAAGTCGACTGCTTTTGCTCTAAGCATCTCAGGGGTTTGACAGTTTTGTGGGTTCATCCAAAAAGAATAGGGTTTTGCATACTGACCAGAAGGAAAATCTGATGGAAAATTGGAAAAATCCATTCCAAACACATCATCTCCACTCAACAATAACGTTAAAACCAAACCTAAAACTAAACTTTTTCTCATGACTTTCTCCTTTATTATATTATATATTTTAAAAATATAAGGCTTTTTAAGTATTATTTCAAGATCAAAAACACTATCTTGATACAAATGAAAATTATTAATTGACACGGACTTCAAAATTTTGTAAACAAGAAAGGAAGTCTTAAAACTTTTGCGGAGGGGTGGCCGAGCGGCTGAAGGCAACGGTTTGCTAAACCGTCATACGGAGAAATCTGTATCGAGGGTTCGAATCCCTCTCCCTCCGCCATATTATCTCCCAATTCCATAAGTCAACCTTGAAAAGAAAAGATGAGCTGGTGAAAAATTGCCTTATTCTTCAACCACCCCAATTTCTTTGGCGCCATTTGATTGGATTTGAAAAATTGAGAGCTGTCTTTGGGTTTTGCCATTAGGCTGTATCTTAAAGAATCCTTCAACGCCTTTGAATCCTTGTTGGCGAACCAAAGTGTTATAAGTAAATGGGCGTTTTTGGGTTTGATCTTGACTTAGAATGATTGCCAATGACACCATATCAAAAGCAAGGCTTGCTAAGCGTTGTGGAGTTTCACCAAAGGTGTCTTTATAGGCTTTGTTAAACCAGTCTCGTTTTCCTTTGTTCCCTGGATACCATGCGCCTTCCATATGAGGGCTGTTTATGATCATGGGGTCATCCCATTGACCAGAGCCCAATAAGCGCATAGAGAGCCCTGATTCTTTCATATAGGCTGCAATTTCTAAGATATGTGCCCCGCCTTCAGGAATAAACAGAACTTGCGTTTTGATTGTTTTTAATTTTTCAAGCTCAAACTCCCACGCTCTTGATCCAGGCTCTGCATAAAGGATTGTTGGCTTTGGCAATTCATTATCTTTGCTAAATTTTACAACAATTTCTCCCATACGTTTCCCAAAAGGTGTTGATGGTAAAAGAGCGGCAAAATGCTTATAACCTTTTTTCATGGCAAAGCCAAGAATTCCAAGAGTTTGAATATCAGGAGAAAAACCAAACACAAAAACCCCCTGCCCTGCTTTTTCAATATCGTTGGTAAATGAAAGAATGGGAGTTGTTGCCGCCATTGCAGGCGCTTTAAGTCCGTCAATTTCCTTTGAAAACAAAGGCCCCAATATGATCTGTGCACCTTTATTTAAAAGATCAGTCCCTTGATCAAATGCTATGGCCGGATCTGCGCTTGTGTCTTTTGGAAGAAGCTCGATTTTATGATCAGGAAACGAAAATAAGGCCAGCTGAGCAGCATTTAAAAGCTGATTTCCAAGCACACTTTGATCACCTGAAAGTGGCAACAAAAGCCCAACTTTAACGCGGTCTGTTTCAGGCGTGGTTATTTCTTGAGGGAATGTTTCTTGTTCTTGTTTTTGATCCACAATTGTTGGGGAATCACACCCTTGCAAAAACAATATTGTGCTTAAAAAAAGCTTTAAAAATTTCATTTATTTTGGTCCTTGCTTGAATTCTTGTTGATTATTTTGAATTTTTCTTAAGACTCCTTGAACATGTTCAGGCTCAAAAGAAAACGAACGTAAAATTTGAATTGAGAGATCATGCTTTTCAATACAAGAAATCACTGTGTCAAATTGAAGCTCTAAATTTTCTGGAATTTTATTTAAGTTTCTAAGATTATATGGATATAACAAATCATCTAAAACATTACGTAAATGTTGTTTATGTTGAACAATCAACTCCAAATCCGTCCCACGAAAATCAAGATCATTATGCACCCCTGTTAGAACTGTTGTCATCATCATCATAAAATTACGATAAATAAGCTTTTCGCTCTGAGACAACGTGCTCAAAAGCTTTGCATATTTCCCATCTCCTTCTAATTTTCCAGCCTCACGTAAGGCATCAATCACAACTTCAGAAGCAATGCTTGCTTGCTCGTGATCTTGCACATAAGGAATCAGATTATCAATATCCAACACACCTATACGAGAGTCCATTTCACTTTGTGGCAATTTTGCCGCGCAAATAGTACTTGATGTTCCTGAATGCAAATGAACAGGGGCTGCAAAAGGATGCTGAAATAGACTTGATGTAACATCAAGCTTACTTGTTTGATTTCTGCGACCTTTAAGTATGGGATTTTGTGAAAACTGGATCAATCTTGAGATATTATCAAAAAGAATACCCAATACGGTAATATTTCCGGCCGACTCCTCTTCAAAAAAACAAGATTTGATTTCTTGCGCTAAGAGCCTTATTTGTCTTGTGTTTGTAAAATCTCCAATTTTTTCTTGAGCTGCTATGAATGATTTTGTTCCAGCAGCAATACCGGCAGCGCCTGTTAGCGTTAAATCGGTTTTAAGACTTTTAAGTTGCAAAGAAAGCGCTGTTAGTTTTATTTCCTCTTGGGCAGTTAATACTTTCAAATTTTGATTTGATTGAATTCCTGCAATTCTCCATGCGCCCGTTGCAATGACAAATGGGGATGGCGTCAAAGAACTTAAAATACGGCCCATTAAAGCTTGTTTATCTTCAACTGAGGGAGCAATGCGTTGTAAATCATAACTTACACCAGAATCTTTTTCAGATCTTCCGGCACCCGCTAGAACTTCTTGCAATTGGTGTTTATAACTCTGGATAAGAGCATTAAACTCTGAATGCTTCTTGGAATCGTAACTTGTATAAAATCTTGTTATGGGATGACGCACTTGAAAGGAAATTTTCCCACTTCCCATATCAACCGCAACATCAGAAAGCTCAGGGGTCAATAAAGCCATTCCATTAAACACACTGCATTTTACGTCTACTTGTTCTACACGGACAGTATCTTCTACCTGTAAAATATCAGATTGAGCTGATGTTCCATAGGTTGGAATACCCTGAACAAAAAACAAAAACCCTGTTAAGAAATACCCTTTTATTTTTCCAATAGACATCACGTTACGTTACTCTTTTTTTTAAAATTAATTACCACTAAATTAATAGTATATTTTTTCAAAAGAAGTGTCAAGTTTTTTTGACCGAAAAGAAAAAAAGAGAGAAAGCATCTCTCCCCTTCTTGCCTTAAGCTCTAAATCTTTGATTTATTTAAGACCTAATAATACTTTTCCATGCCGAACTCTAAATGTCTGATTATATGCAGCCAAAACAACTTCAACAAGCAGATCGTTCCCATCTTGTGTAATTTCCACAGGAAGCCCATAATCGGTTCCTGATAAAAGAGCAAGATCACTGACCTGTAGCCTCATACTCCCTTCAGATGACTCAAGAAGGCTCACATTTCTCATATTATAAAAATCGTCACTCTTTCTTTTTTCCATCCAAATCATTTTTCCAGGATTTCCAAATTCAAAAAATATATCACCATTGTTGTGCGAAACCGCTCCAAATAACTGTGAGGCCTCTAAAGCCAAATCCACTTCTTTTGTAATTAATAAATTGCCAAGTTGGTCAATATACGCGCCAGAAAAAGGAACTTTTAATGCCATTAATCCATTTTGGATTTTAAATGATTGCGTGAATTGAGCAAGAGCAATATCTATACTGACATTAAAACAAATATCTCGTCCTTCAACTGTGACCAGAGAACGGACGAAAGAGTCAACATCAGCGCGGCCAAGCATTATAGAGTCATCCGATGCCTCTAGACATCTTATATTTCTGAGATAACAGGTATTTGTATCTGTTGTTTGATCAATAGCCGACATGCCATTTTCTACATATATTCTTCCAAACTGATTGACTTGAATAACGATATTGTCCTCATCCGCAACAATTGTTCCAAAAGAACCGGGATCCCCTTCATGATTTGTTGAAATTTTCAACTCATTTCCATAAGGGTCGTTGTACATACCAGGAAAGCTTACTGAGCTTGCATATGCATAATTTGATGAAAGTATAGCCCCTAAAGCCAAAGATTTTAAAGTGTATTTTTTCATATTGTAAAGATTCCTCATTTTATGTTTTTTAGAATTATTATTGAATTATTTATGTTTATATAACGCTTTTTTATCAAAAGTTCAAGCATATCTAAAGCTAGAAACTATTTGCTTGAATTTTAATAAACCCTTGACCTATAGTCAATATTAGTTAAACAGTAATTTTTAAAGGATTTTGAGAAATGACAAAAAGTTTGGTTTTGGTGAGTATCTTATGCGGCGTGCTTGCAAATTGCGGGGGAGGCTCTGGAGGACCCTCTTCAAATAGTTCGCCAACCTTGATACCTCAAAATATAGATATAGACGCCAAGTTAAAGGGCCAAACAATTGAATTTAAGGATGAAACTGTAAAGTTAAGCACAAAAAACGCAGATGAGTTTAATGCCAAAAGAAGTGATTTAGAAACAATTTCTTATATCAATACAGTCAAAGGAACAGATAAGAGATTTTATATTGATTCAGGCATTTTTCTTCAGAATTTTTTAGTTGAAAACGGAACATCTATTTTAGGAAACGCTACAATCAAGGGGGATTTTATAAACCACAGTGGGGCCGTTATCATTAACACTGATTATAATACCACCATCGAAGGAAAATTTGAAAGCACAGGGCATTCACTTTTAACAAAACATCGTAATCCTACAAATGGTATGCGTGTTGTCAATGTTGGAACAAAGTCTTTAAAAGTTGGAAGCGCTGTTTTTGATGGAAGCGACATTAAGTCAGATGGTACTTTTGGGGTTGGAGGAACAGAATTCAATGTCGTTTTAACAGACAATATTTCTGGAGATTATAAATCAAAAGCTCCCGTTATAGATGCTCAAGAAACTGTTCAATTCAGCCTTGATAAAACCACAATCATCAACTTTGAAAAACTTAATAAAGCCGTTATTAAAGCCGGAAGCACACATGCTCTTGTTAAAGCAAAAAAAGTTGACGTCTCAACAGATAAGTTTCTTGTTGAGTATAGATTCAGTAGCACAAGCATACCAGGAGTTGAAGCTGCAGAAAACGGCAGTATTGAGCTTATAAAAGAAACCAATGGGGCTTGGGAATATTTGATTATGAAGGTGGTAAAAGATATTTCAGGGAAATCTTCCCCATATTTGGGTCGTCACCATCAACATGCTCTTAATTTGGTGGCAGATGGATCAAGAAAACATCACTTCAACCATCACACATTCAATGTCAACATTCAAACACTTTCTTTTGGTTCAAACTTTGATATGAATGTTCATGATTCTGGCAATGGTTTTGGAATTTCAAGAAAAAATAAAGATTCTTTGTTTCAAGCGTACGCAAGCTTTGATGAATCATCTAAAAATGCACATCTTTACAAAGATCTTTCTTTCAATGGGGTTATTTTTTCAGGGCAAGCTGGGTTTTATCTTGAAAAAAGCTTAAAAGAAAATTCTGGTTCTGCTTATGCAAATATTGCTCTTCACAAACCATTTTCCCACTCTGGTATGACAATTTCACCAAAGATTTCTTTTGATTATATGCGTGATTTAAACTCGGTGTATTCTTTGAGTGATCAAGATGGAGCTGGCATTGTATCATTTAAAACATCAAACGCATTCGCGCTAACGCCTGGAATTGAAGGAATATCAACTTTTTCTATTAAAGGAGTTCCTATGGAAACAGCTTTGAGCCTTGAATATACACATGGTCTTAACAACAAAGAAGTTACGATTGATTCTCAAAATTATAACATTGTTCAAGACAGGCTTAATTTAGATGTACATATGAAAGCAGCCCTTGATGCGCATACAAATCTTTACGCAGCATATGGCATCAATATTCATGAACAAATCCCTTCAAGCAGCTTTTCATTTGGAGTTGGGGTTAAAATTTAACCCCTCTTTCCTTGTTTTTGGCTAAATAAAACAATTGCATTATCTTTTTAAAAAGGTAAACTTGAGGGCAAGTATACAATCATAGGAGGTCATCATGACGAATTTATTGGTATTGTTTTTATTTGCATCATTTTTTAAATCGCAAGTGGCTATTTGCACAGATATAACGCCATCAGAAGGCGAGAAAGAGATGCCTAGGCTGGAAAGCTTCAAGTCTCTGTTCCTGCGCCAGAAGCCTTAAAAACCCCGGCACCAGTGGTTATAACTTTAAATGTTTTGGATTCAAGTGAAGTCTACGGTGCAGGACTCTAAAGTTTGTTGCTTTTTTGCAACAGTTTTAACGAAAAGGTTAACGAACTCGAAATTATACCTTGCATTTTTTAAGCCTTAAGCGATATAAGAGCAAAAAAAATAATAACAAGGAAGTAACCACAGTATGACCAAATTTAAACCTTTTCTTTTTGCTTTATGCATTTGCTTATCCAAAAACTTATCAGCCAGCAGCGGTGATCTCAACCTTCACTGGGAGTGTTTCATTCAACCTGCTGAGAGCTTTATAGCACTTTTAGAGCAACACCCTTCACGTCGAACAGATTTGAATCGTTGGGGTCAATCTTTTTTGCATATTGCTTGCACTCATGGGAACAAGGCTCTAATTGAGTATCTTTTGCCAGATACCACTCATTTAAGAGCAGCTGACAATCAAGGGAAAATTCCACTACACCATGCGTGTGCCCATTATAATGAAGATAGTGTTCGCCTTCTTATTGAAAAAGACCCTGAATCAATTTTTGTGGAGGATGAAGACGGATTGACCCCCTTTCACCTTGCAACACAGCGTGTGCAGATTTTAAAAATTTTACTTGAAAAAATAGACAATAATCATGATTTAATTCCAAGACTGATCGACTATGCGTCCTCAAACAATTACAATGAGTCAAGAAGAGCTCTTGAGTTTTTTCAAAACCCACTTCCAACAAATTAACCTGTTTTTTTATACGTGCATTGATATTTGATAAATCTGTGCACGTATCTTATTTTCTCCCTCTTGAATAAATATGTTGAATTTTTATTAAAATTGGTTTATAAATCCTTAAAATTTGTTAATAATTCATTACATTTAAGGAACCGTGAAATGAGAAAAAAAACAATAATAACGGCATTTCTATGCTTTATTTTTAATTATTCTGCGCTGTTTTGCGCAAGCGATCATGAATTTCCACCCATTGAAACAGAAATGAAAGGTATTCTTGATACAGCTTTTTCTGCTTATGTGCATGATGTATATAGATCCCCTTCAAAAGAGGTTAAAAAAATACGAGCTGTCAAACGTGAGATATTCAATCCAGATATCTTACTCAATTTCATGATCTTTTCTCGAAAGCTCCCAAATCCGTTTGGGTTATTTCGTTTTTCATCCGCACTTTCAAGGTCACAGCTGACGCCTGAAATTATCATGCAAACATTCTCTAACGTCTTACCTCATCCCCAAATATTTGAAGGAATAAGTGAGTTTGCGGCGCCCCAAGATGCAAAGGATCAAAAAAATCTTTCCATGGGAGCATTGGTAAGAGGAGGTGACGTTATCATCTCTCATGATTACAAGATTTTTGAAAGCGGCGCGGAGTCAAGGCTTGTAACAACCTCAGCTCTTGCCACAATCTCGCAAATATCATCAATACCACAGTCTGAATTTAAACTTGGAATATACACCCGCGAATCACCTGATTTTCTTAAAGAACTAAATGAATATTTGGATATTTTTTGGAATATTAGAGAATTAAATGAAACAGAGCAAGATTTCCTAGGAAATAATTCACGTTTTTCAGGGACAATTCTTGCCACAAATAAAATGCTTAGACAAATCCCCATTATTGTTGATTTTTCGTTCAAAGAAGGAGTTCCCCCTATTGTAATATCTTCTGGCGGGAGATTCTATGAAATTTTGAAAGAACTTCAGGAAACTGAGCCCACCACCATGAACAACAAACGTATCAAAGATTTGTTAAACAGAATGGAAGAATTGCTTTCAACCACAAGAGGTCAATTAAATTTATTCAACACGATCTTACGCAATCCAAATGCAATTAATCAGTATATCAACTTTGGTAACGCCGATGAAGCCTCATCAACACCAAATATTTTCATTTATGGAGGATATTTATTCGATATTTTTAAAAAAATTCAAGATAACCTTGAGAGATTGGATGCTAAAAATTCCAGGCACGCCATAGCGATATTTCAAGATGATTTTAAAAGAACTCAAGATTTCATAAAAGAAGTCACCAAGGCTTTTGATAATGATATTTATTCAAGGTTTTGCAGCGAACAAAAAGTATTGTTTAATATTTATAGGCTCTGTTGAGAAATTTAATAAAGTATGATAGAATAAGAATAAAACGAGGATTTGATGATGTCATACAAACGATTAATAAAAGACACAGCTTGGGTAAAGATATATGAATATTTGAGGCAATTT
>JACCDN010302019.1_pt1 | contig 29124 bp, 27 predicted proteins | sample 7441691 | NCBI WGS metagenome assembly JACCDN01 (sample SAMN15323439, study PRJNA562643) | freshwater metagenome | isolation source: river surface water | place: USA:Blue River Watershed | collected 2017-08-16 | reverse complement strand
GTCCCCTCACCCGCAGCCAGAACAATCACAGCTAGGTTGCTCATTAGCCCTCCTTGCTAGCTCCGCCCCTAGGATTCGAACCTAGACCGGACGCCTCCAAAGGGCGCCGTGCTGCCGTTACACCAGAACGGAACGAGACTTGGTCTCGGGGGTATAGTCTGCCAGAACCTTTGGGATTATCCCTCGAGTTTTTCCGATGTCTCCAACCAGCTGTTTTCTAGTTCAGCCATTAGGTCCTGATTTTCTCGCTGGCGCTGCATCAAATTGGTGAGTAGCTCGAAGTTACTTTGGTCGGCTCCGGCAAACTGATCGTGAAGGGATTTCTCCTCGGCCCTTGCCTTCTCTAGAGCTCGCTCCAACCTGGCGAGCTCTTTCTCCAAGTTTCTTCGCTCCGCACCTGAAAGGCCTTGGCTTGGTGCAGATGCTGCCGAGGCCGGTGCCGGCTTCGACATGTTTTTTCGAAGTTCCAAGTACTGATCAACGCCGCGAGTTAGGTGCCGAACTTTGTTGTCACCTAAGAGTGCGTACTGGGTGTCAGTCACTCGCTCAAGTAGGTACCGGTCGTGAGAGACCACGATCAAAGTTCCAGGCCAGGTATCGAGCAAATCCTCCATCGCCGCGAGCATGTCGGTGTCCAGGTCGTTTGTCGGCTCATCCAGAATCAAGACATTTGGCTCGGTAAATAAAAGCCGCAGGAGTTGGAATCTTCTTCGCTGACCACCTGAGAGGTCAGAAATTGGAGTCTGCAGCTGAGCCGATTCAAAACCAAGTTGCTCGACCAGTTGCCCGGTTGAGAGTTCCTTTTTCCCGACCGTAAAGCTCGTCTTTTCACGAGCAATCATGCTGAAAATGCGCTCGTCCCCAAAGGCATCTAGCTCTTTGATGTCTTGGCTCAACCAAGCAAAACGAACTGTCTTGCCGATTTTGACTTTGCCGCTAGTTGGTTTTAGTGAGCCATTTAATAGACCCAGAAGCGTGGTCTTGCCGGCGCCATTAGCTCCAACAAAACCAATTCGATCTCCGGGTCCGATAATCAGGTCGAGATCCTTGATGATGCTCTTGCTATCAGGGGTTTGGTAGGAGACACCCTCTAATTCGACAACGTCCTTACCCAATCGGGCAGTGGCCAGTTTCGATAGCTCCAGGGTGTCTCTCGGTGGCGGCTCATTGGCGATCAGCTCTAGCGCTGCATCAATGCGGAACTTGGGTTTTGCAGTTCTCGCAGGCGCACCTCTACCAAGCCAAGCAAGTTCCTTGCGCAATAGATTCTGTCTTCTGGCCTCAATGGCTTGAGCCTGTCGATTGCGTTCAGCACGCTGTTGGATGTAAGCGGCATAGCCACCCTCGAACGGCTCAATCTGTCCGCCATAGACCTCCCAGGTCAGGTTGCAAACGGCATCTAGGAACCATCTGTCGTGAGTGACAACCAGTAAGCCACCTGCAGAGCGGGACCAGCGATTATTTAGGTGCTGGGCAAGCCAAGCCACACCATCCACGTCTAGGTGGTTGGTTGGCTCATCGAGCATGATCACGTCATACTCGCCAGCTAGCAGTGCTGCCAAGGCAACTCGGCGACGTTGCCCACCGGAGAGTGAACCAACACTCTGATTCCAATCTAAGTCCGAGATTAGGCCCGAAAAAACATCACGAATCTTTGGATCAGATGCCCACTCAAACTCGGGCCTATCCCCCACCACCGCTTGAGCGACGCTCAACGCGGAATCAATCTCGTCGGTCTGAGTCAAAAACCCAACCCGAATGTCCCCTCGCCAAGTGACTCGACCGCTATCTGGCTCCATTCGCTTTGCAAGAACCTTGATCAGAGTCGACTTACCATCACCGTTTCGACCAACGATTCCGATGCGATCACCCTCTGAGACTCCGACGGTGATCGAATCAAAAACACTCTTGGTTGGAAATTCAAGTGAGACCTGCTCGGCCCCTAACAAATGTGCCATCTAGCGAAGCCTCGCACCCAAATTAGAGGTTGAGGTCAACACGGTTTGCAGACCCAGTTCACTGGCCGTTTGTTGAGCTTTGTGAGCTGCATCCGAGTCAGTCGATGCAAACCAGACCGTTGGTCCAGACCCAGACAGATAGCCTCCCGGGATACCCAGGTCGAGGTCGATGATCTCTTGGAGCTCTGGTCTAAGGCTCAGCGCCGCCGGCTTTAGCGAGTTAGCCCCCAGAATGTCCAGATACCCAACCTGTAAATCCTCATCAAGCGCATCGCCATGCGGAAAGAGCTCGTCAAATCGTGCAAAGACTTCTTTGGTGCTCAACGGGAAATTACTAAACACCAGCAACACATGAAGCGTTTGGACTGGTTTGAGAACCTCGAGTTCAGTGCCAGTTCCCCTACCCAAGGCGGTCCCGCCTAAGAGCGCAAATGGCACGTCAGCTCCAATTGAGGCTCCGACAAAAGAGAGCTGTTCGGCATCCAACCCCAAACACCAGTGCTCGTTGAGTGCAATTAGCGCAGCCGCTGCATCCGCGCTGCCGCCAGCCATGCCTCCGGCAACCGGAATCTGTTTTTGAATTTCAAATTTCATTGGCTGAGGATTTGTGATTCCAACCTGCAAGGCAAGTGCCTTTGCTGCCTTGACCACGATGTTGGTTTCGTCCGTTGGAACAAGTTCGAGATTTGGGACATCGCCGAAGACCTCAACCTGCCAGGAGTCGGCAGTGGACACTGTGACCTCTTCGCAAAGATCGATGGCTTGATAGATGCTTCTTACCTCGTGATAGCCATTCGATAGCGCACCGACTTGAAAGACCAGGTTGATCTTGCCCTGCGCGAGCGCGGTTGTCATTTAGCCCTCGCGATTGCGATGAACTGCTCGATACCAAGCTCTTCTCCTCGCGCTTGAGGTGAGACGCCTGCCTTGATTAGCAGCTCCTCGGCAAGAGCTGGGGAACCGGCAAAGTTTGCTAATGCCTGGCGCAAAGTCTTGCGGCGTTGCAAAAACGCCTGGTCAATTGCCTCAAAGACCAGCTTGCGCTGTGACTGGTCGCGTCGAGCACTAGTGTCAAAGAAGACAAGGGACGAGTCCACGCCCGGGACCGGCCAGAAGATTGAACGCGCGACATTGCCCGCAAGACGAGCCTGACCATACCAAGCCAGCTTTAGCGAAGGCGATCCAAACTCTTTGGAACCTGGCCCTGCGGCTAGCCGGTGGGCGACCTCGGATTGCACCATCACGAGACCTTTTTCAATGCTTGGAAATTGCTCCAGAAAGTGAAGCAATACCGGGACAGAGATGTTGTAAGGCAGGTTGGCAACCAGAGCGGTTGGTGGTTTTGGTAACTCGGTGACCTTCATCGCGTCCGCTCTAACCAGGTCAACTTTTTTGCCAGGTGCATGTCGCGAAACAGTGGACTCAAGCTCACTCGCTAACAGCGGATCAATCTCAACCGCAATCATGTAGTCGACGCGCTCCAAGATTCCAAGCGTCAGAGAACCGAGACCGGGTCCAATTTCAACCACAACATCCTCTGGACTTAGATTTGCCTGGCCAACAATTCGATGGATCGTGTTTGGGTCAATAACAAAGTTCTGGCCCAGTTTTTTGGTTGGCCTGATTCCAAGCTTTTCAGCCAGCTCTCTGATCTCGGCAGCACCCAGCATTAGTTCAAACCCTCGGCCCACGAGCCATAGACCCGCTCAGTGTTTTCATTGATTTGCCTGGCAAGCCGAACCTCATCCCACTCCATCAGATTGGCGATGTAGCGGAGTGTGTGCGGGACCAGGTAAGGAGCGTTTGGTCTTCCGCGAAGTGGCTCCGGGGTCAAAAATGGCGCATCGGTTTCGATCAAGATCAGCTCGGGGGAAACCGAAAGCAGTGAGTCCCGCAGGTGCTGATTCTTTTTGAAAGTGATGTTTCCCGCGAAAGACAGGTACCAACCGTTTTCTTGGCAAATTGAAGCAAGCTCTAGATCACCCGAGTAGCAGTGGAACACGGTGCGCTCTGGAGCACCGACTCGCTCTAGAGTCTTCACCACCTCGGAGTGAGCATCGCGATCGTGAATCATGAGAGCGATGTCATTTTGCTTGGCTATTTCAATGTGTGCTTCGAAGGAGTGCAGCTGGGCAGAAAGCGCCTCATCACCCGCTGTCCTGAAAAAGTCCAGACCGGTTTCACCGATTGCTCTGACTCTGGGCTGGGCGGCAAGCTGGGCAATACCGGATATTGCATCATCTAACGCAGCTCGAGTTTCATAGAGCGGAGCCTCATTTGGATGCAGCGCAACTGCTGCGAGCAGCATCGGCTCCTTTGAGGCAACCTCTGCGGACCATTGAGAACTCTCCAGGGTTACCCCAACCTGCACCGCTCCAAGCATGCCCACGGCACGCATAGCATCGAGGTGTTCAGCAACACTCATCGGAGTCTCGCCATCGGCAATTTCAAGATGAGTGTGGTTGTCGTAGGTTCCAAGCTCCAGTGGCTCTGGCAGCTCAGGGTAGTGAGCGGGCTTCGAGCCGTCGTAGGAGGATCTGGTCCTGATCGGTTCCATTTACTCTTCGACTCTGGGGAACAAAACCTCTAGTTCACCAAGCTTGGTGCCGGGGGTAATCAGGTTCCAATCCGCAGCCTGCTGAATCTTGACGCTCTCCAAGTTTTGACCTGGGCAAAGTGCGGCATGAAGCTTCTTGGTCGCCTTTGGCATCACTGGTGCAAAAAGCACACTCAGGGTTCCAATACCCTGCAGCGCGGTGTTCAAAACGGTGGCTAGGCGATCACGGCTCGACTCATCCTTTGCCAAGACCCATGGCTCCTGGACCGTGATGTAGTTGTTTAGCTCGTCCACCAGGGTCCAAGACTTGGCGATCGCCTCGTGAATCTGCACCTTGTCAATTGCAGCCTCGGCACCAGCTACCGCAGCCTTGGCGGTGGCGATTACCTGGTCATCCGCATCGGTCAGTTCGCTTGCCTTTGGAACCACACCGTCAAAGTAGCGATTGACCATCGCAATGGTTCTTGACGCAAGGTTTCCAAAACCATTCGCAAGTTCGGCGTGATAGCGAGCGTTTAGGTCTTCCCAGCTGAAAGAGCCATCCGAACCGAATCCAATTGCCTTCATGAAGTAGTAGCGGAAGGCATCCGATCCAAATTGATCGGTGATTTGATTTGGAGCGATACCGGTGAGCTTGGACTTTGACATCTTTTCGCCACCGACCAACAGCCAACCGTGACCAAAAACCTGCCTTGGAGGCTGCAATCCGGCAGCCATCAACATGGCAGGCCAAATCACCGCGTGGAAACGAAGAATGTCTTTACCAACAACCTGAATGTCGGCTGGCCAGAGGCTAGCGAATTTCGCTGGGTCATCCGCCCAACCGGCTGCAGTCACGTAGTTCAAGAGTGCATCGACCCAGACATAAGTGATATGGGAATCACCCCAGGGAATGTCGATACCCCAATCAAAACGCTCTTTTGATCTCGAGATTGAGAGGTCACTGAGGCCCGAGCGAACAAATGACACAACCTCGTTTCGAGCAGAGTCAGGCTGGATGAAGGTCGGGTTTGCTTCGTAGTGCGCGAGCAGCTTGTCCTGAAACTCGCTGAGCTTGAAGAAGTAGTTGGTCTCGTTCAGCTTCTCGACTGGCTTGGAGTGGATTGCACACACTCGCTCCCCGGCATAGTCGCCGGAGCCATCGATGAGGTCGCCCTCGTTTTTATACTCTTCGCAGCCAACGCAGTAGTTGCCCTGGAATGAGCCCTGGTAGATAAAACCGGTGTCGTAAAGCTGCTGCAAAAACTTTTGCACCGCGCTCTTGTGACGCTCTTCGGTGGTGCGAATGAAATCTTGATTATGAATGTCGATGGTCTCAAGTAGCGGTAACCAAGATTCGGTCACCAGCTTGTCGGTCCAGCTCTTGGGATCGGTGTTGTTACCCAGTGCCGTGCGAAGCACCTTCTCACCGTGCTCATCAGTTCCAGTCAGCAGGTAGGAACCCTCGCCTCGCTGTGCGTGCCACCTGGTTAGGACATCCGCCGCCACTTCGGTATAGGCGTGACCGATGTGCGGAGCATCGTTCACATAGAAGATTGGGGTCGTAACGTAAAAGGACTTGGACACCTGAGATATCTTAGGCTTTCAGCCGCAAGGCGGCATCGTAAATTGCACTCGATGAAACCGAGTGAGCTTTTGCTAACTCCCCAGCTGCCTCTTTCAATCTCATGCCCTCGCTTGCCATTTGCAGTGCCAGGGCTGCTAAGGACTCTGGGTCAGCGCTTGTGGGTTCGGCACCGGCAATCACCAGCACCATCTCGCCCTTGGGCTCAGTCTTCGCCCACTCAATCAAATCCTGGAGTGAGCCTCGCTCGGTGTGCTCGAACTTCTTGGTCAACTCTCTCGAAACCGAAGCTTTGCGGTCGGGAGAAAACACACTCGCTGCATCTTCAAGTGACTCCAAGATTCGATGCGGAGCCTCAAAGAAAATCATGGTGCGCCGCTCAGATTGAAGATCCGTGAAAACCCTTTTGCGATCACCTTGTTTCCGAGGCAAAAAGCCCTCGAAAGAAAACCTGTCGGTTGGTAGCCCCGATACCGCGAGCGCCGCCAAAACGGCGCTTGGCCCAGGAATAATCGAGATTTCTATGTCTTCAGCGGCAGCCAGCCGAACCAACTGAAAACCTGGGTCAGAAACCGTGGGCATGCCGGCATCACTAACTACCACCAAGTCTTTTGACCTTGACAGTTCAACCAGGGATTCAATCCGCTCCGACTCATTGTGCTCGTGGAGCGAAAAAAGCTTGGCGTGAAGCTTTATGCCCAATGCTCCGCAGAGCTGCTTGATAACCCTGGTGTCTTCAGCGGCTAAGTATTCGCAACTGCCCAAAAGCTCACGCAGGCGCGGCGAAGCATCACCAAGATTTCCGATTGGGGTGGCAGCGAGAATCAACACAAGAAGCAAACTAGCATCTAAGGGTGATTGGGCAGCTTACGAAAGTGATTGATAGAGCGGTCAGCTCTCGACACTTCCTGCTTCTTGGCTCTGTGCTGGTCACCGCACTTGGAGCACTATTTCGCTTTGGCAACCTGGCTAATCCCGGCAATCTAATCTTCGACGAGACCTACTACGTAAAGGATGCCTGGACCCTGGGGCAAACCGGCTCCGAAAAGGACTGGCCGGATAATTTCGATCCGAGCTTTGAGGCTGGAGACTTTACTGGCTTCACCGATGTGAGCTCCTACGTGGTGCACCCACCTATTGGTAAGTGGGTTATCTATCTGGGCATGTGGCTCTTTGGAGCAGACTCCAGCTTTGGCTGGCGCTTCTCGGTGGCACTACTTGGCACATTGGCAATTCCACTCATCATCGCTACGGCAAAACTACTGCTGCGTTCGAACAAATTTGCTGTGTTGGCAGGGCTGTTTCTAGCCATCGAGGGTCACTCGATAGTGATGTCGCGAACCTCGGTGCTCGATGGCATCTTGGCATTTTTTGTGCTCTTGGGCTTTTTCTTCGTGGTGCTGGATCAAGAGCGATTACCCGATGTTGAGAAAGCACTGACCTTTAGGCCCTGGCTGTTTTTTGCAGGAATTTCGTTTGGGTTGGCGGCAGGGACTAAGTGGTCAGGGCTTTACTTCTTGGCAGCCTTTGGATTACTCACCCTGCTATTTGACATATCGAGAAGAGCGCATGCTGGAGTGAAGATTTGGCCGGCTTGGTTGCAAGCCGTGCTGAACGCAATCACGATGTTGGTTGCCGCCATTTCGGTTTACGTTCTGTCCTGGTTGGGCTGGATTCTCTCAACGGATGGTTGGGGACGAAATGCGAAGCCGAGTTGGTGGGAATCGCTTTGGGAGTACCACCTAAATGCCTATCGATTCCACACCGGACTGGGCACCGATCACCCATATCAGTCAAACGCCTTGCAGTGGTTGGTGAGTGCTAGGCCAACCGCATTCTTCTTTGAGAAGTATGAGGAATGCAGCTGGTTGGATAGCTGCACCGTAGCGATCACAGCGGTGCCCAACATGGCAATCTGGATTGGCGGGGTGATTGCCGCCTTCTGGGCCAGTTACCGGGCGCTGCATCGCTCCGATAAAACAGCTGCCTTGATAGCGACTGGCTTCTTGGCCGGCTGGGCTCCTTGGCTTATCTATCTAGAGCGCACCACCTTCCAGTTCTACACGGTGGTCTTTTCGGCATTCCTAGTGCTTGCTCTCAGCTATGCGCTGCAGCGCTATCTGAAGCGCGGTTACGGCCTTCGTCTGGTTACTAAGCGCAACAGGGTAATTGTTGGTTTTGTGCTCTTTACTATGCTTCTTGGGTTGTACTTCGGCTCGATATGGATGGGCCTTGAAGTTCCACACTGGGTCTGGCAGATCCAAATGTGGTTTCCGTTCTGGGTTTGAGGGTAAATGGATAAGGGTTTGAAGTCGCTTGCTGCGGCTCCGCAATCTGTAGTGCTGCTACTTGCGCAGCTGGTTGCCAGATTCCCGTTCGGAATGCTTTCGCTGGCATTCATCATCCACATTCAAGAGGTCACCGGGTCATATGCGATTGCGGGTATTGCACTCGGTGCTGAAACTATTGGCGCATCCATTTCTGGCCCAATCCTGGCCCGCTACATGGCGCGCTTTGGTGTTCGCCGAGTAATTGCGATTGCCACGGTGGTAACAACCTCCTCATTTCTTGCGATGGGCTTTGTGCCGCCGGAACCACTGCTACTGGTATTTCTGTCTTTACTGGTTGGACTCTCATCCCCACCGATTCAGCCAGCGGCAAGAACCATCTATCCGCAGATCACTCCAAAGGCACTACTGCCCCAGCTTTATTCGCTTGATGCTGCTGCCCAGGAGATCATCTGGGTTATCGGTCCTCTGATTGCAACCTTGGTTGCCGCTCAATTTGGCAATCTGGCAATGCTGCTCACAATCGGAGCAATCCAAATTTTTGGTTCGATTTGGATCTTGAGCAACAAATCGGTTGCAACTGCCAAGATTCCAGCCTCGAAAACCTCCGTTGGTCGCGTGCTAAAAAACCCGAGCGTGACCGCGGTCACCTTCCTGGGACTGTTGTTCGTCGGGTCATTTGCAGGTGTTGAGGTTGGGGCTGTTGCGCTATTTGATAAGCCAACCGCTGGTGTTATGTTTGCTGTCTTCTCGGTCGGTTCTTTGCTGTCTGGATTCCTTTTGGCCCCCAGGGCCAAGGGCCGTGGTGCGCTCCCGCTATTTCTAGGCATCACCCTCTTGGGTTACGTCTTGATTCCGATCAACTCAAGCGACCCAATCTGGGTTGGTGCAGCGCTGTTTGTTGCAGGACTTGGCGTAGCGCCAACGCTCGGCATTTTGGCGCTCTGGGTTGCACAGGGAACCTCTGGTTCCGAGACCGCCGAGGCCTACGGCTGGACTACCACCGGACAGCTGGTTGGCTTTTCTGCAGGCAGCGCTCTAGCGGGTATTGCCGTGGATGCGGTTGCCCCAGAGGCGGCACTTTTGGTTTCGATTGTCTTTGGTGTTGCAACTCTTTTGGCAGCACTATTCGCTGCCAAGAGAGTTACTAACTAGCGAGACTTAGTAGTCGCGGCTAGCGACCAGATAGTTGTCACCACAAGAGTCAGCACGATCACCGTTAGTGAGAGCTCAGTAGAGATCTCTGGGATAAAGGTGACGTGCTCACCGCCATTGATAAATGGCAACTCATTCTTGTGAAGCGCGTGAATGACAAGCTTCAAACCAATCCAAGCCAGGATGATGCTCAAACCGATGCTCAGGTACTTCAAGCGCTCCATCAGGCCACCGAGTAGGAAGTAAAGCTGTCGCAGACCAAGCAGCGCAAAGACGTTGGCCACGAAGACGATGTATGGCTCCTTGGTCAGTCCGTAAACCGCTGGGATTGAGTCGAGCGCAAAGAGTAGGTCTGTGAAGCCGATTGAAATCATCACTAGAAGCAGCGGCGTGATGTGCTTCTTGCCCTTAATCAAGACGATGAACTTGTTGCCGTGGTAGTCATCGGTGGTTGGTACGTGCTTCTTAATGAAAGCAACTAGTCCGCCGGCCTCGTTGGAGTCATCGTCACCTTCGTGGAAGAACTCGGCAATTAGCTTGGCCGCGGTGAATACCAAGAAAGCGCCGAAGACATAGAAGGCCCAGCTGAAGTTCTCGATAAACGCAGCACCAAGCAAGATGAAGATAAAACGCAGCACGAGTGCAATTGCAATACCAATCAGTAGCGCCTGCGAGCGCAGCTCACGCGGCACGACAAACTGAGTGAAGATAATCAAGAACACGAAAATGTTGTCAACGCTGAGGCTGTACTCAGTGACCCAGCCGGCGATGTACTCCGCCGCATACTGCGGTCCCCAAACGCCACCGATAACAAAGGTGAAGAGCAGTGCGAGGGTTACGTAGATCGAAACCTGGATAGCAGACTCTTTGAGGGTTGGCTCGTGGGGGTTTCTGAACTGGTAGATAAAGTCAGCGGCCAGCACACCAACCAAAACCACGATTGTTGCGATCCAAACCCAAAGTTCGACGTTCAAGGGAATTCCGTTCTCCGCCGCAGGCGGAATAATCAACAGGTTGTAATTGTAGGTATTACTGAGAGAAGAGGCGCGCATGCGGGTATTGATTTCTGGAGCATCGGGTCTGATTGGCACCGAGGTTGCACGCCAACTCAAGGAGCTTGGTCACGAGCCAATTCGATTGACGAGAAAACAACCGGCCTCTAACGGCGAGGTTTATTGGAATCCAGCCAAGGGCGAGCTTGACCCAAAGGTCATCGAGACCATTGATGCGGTGGTCAACCTCGCGGGGGCTACAACGGGCAAAATCCCTTGGACCAAGAAATACATGCAGGAGATCATCGACTCCCGAATCGACTCCACTCGAACCCTCGTGAATGCGATCAACAACGCCACCAACAAGCCGAAGGTCCTAATCTCTGGTTCAGCCTCAGGCTTCTATGGTGACTGCGGCGATGAGTGGCTCAGTGAAGAGAGCCCAAAAGGAACCGGATTCCTATCAGACCTTGCTGCCAAATGGGAAGACGAGGCCAAAAAGGCTGACACCCGAGTGGTGTTGGTTCGTACCACTTTGGTGATGAGCAGAAAACTAGGAGCGCTCGGGAAACTGCTTCCAATCATGAAGTTAGGTCTTGGGGGGCCACTTGGCACTGGAAAGCAGTGGTGGGCCTGGATCTCGCTAGAGGACGAAGCCCGAGCGATCATTCACCTAATTCAGAACGAGCAGACCTCGGGTCCTTATAACCTGACTGCCCCAGAGCCTGCGACCTGCGCTCAGGTCATCAAAGCTCTAGCCAAGGGGCTCAACCGACCAGCAATTTTCAAGATCCCGACGTTCCTAATGAGGACCGTTATCGGCGTAGCGGCCGAAGAGCTACTTCTTTGCTCCCAGAAAATGACATCCCACCGACTTCAGGAATCGGGGTTTGAATTCAAACACCCGACTCTGGAGAAATCGGTGGGATACGTCTTGAGCTAATTACTTAGCGGCAGGCTTCTTAGCGGCAGGCTTCTTGGCAGCTGGCTTAGCCGCGGTGATCGCCTTCTTCGCCGCTGGCTTGGCCGCGGTGGTCTTAGCTGCAGGCTTGGCAGCTGGCTTGGTCGCTGGCTTTGCAGCTGCAGACTTCGTAGCCGGCTTTGCAGCGGTGGTCGCCTTCTTAGCAGCTGGCTTTGCAGCGGTCTTTGCTGCGGCTGGCTTGGCCGCAGCTGACTTAGCTGCTGGCTTTGCAGCGGCGGTGGTCTTCTTGGCGGCAGGCTTAGCGGTAGCAGGCTTAGCGGCTGCTGGCTTCTTAGCAGCAGGCTTCTTGGTGGTAGTTGCTTTGCGAGCAGTGGCTGCGCTCTTGGCTACAGTCTTCGCGCCCTTTTCAACGGCGGTCAAGGTCTCCTTTGCAACATCAGTTGCAAGGTCAGTTGCTGCCTTGACGCTCTTCTCAACGAGAGCCTCTGCCTCTTTGACAACTGCTGGTGCCTCTTTGGCTGCAGTTGAGGAAGTCTTCTTAATTAGATTCTTGATTGAATCGAACAAACCCATTTTTTCGCGCTCCAAATATGTAGGTGGGGGAAATCGGGAAAAGCCTAAGGTATAAAAGCTAAATTGCCCTGCGCCTAGCCAGAATTGCGTCTATCTCGGAACTTGTCAGAGATCGTTTTGGATTTTGGATTTCAATTACGTCAGCAAGTGGCGCGCTCAGTTCACCAATTTGATTAGTTGCAAGCGGAGCTGGAAGACGATTTGGGGTCCACTCTCGACTCTGAGGTTTTGCCTGACGCTGAGTTCTGTCTCGCACTGCTGCTCGCTCGCGGTGACGCTGAGCCGCAAGCTTCGCAGCTTGATTACCTGCTGCTCGCTGGGTCACCAGCGACACGGTTGCCACCGTGGTGGCTAGCGCGAAAGCAAACCACCAGATTCCATCAGAGATTGCAGCAAGACCGGTTGCGATTGCACCAAGCAGTGAAAGTCCAAAAAGAACTGAGAAACCACGCTGGGTGTTGAGTAGACGTCGGAGCCTTTGCTCAGCCGTTAGCGGCTGCGCCCTACGGGCCTGCCTAACCTCGGCGCGAACCATTTGCTCAGATGCTTTGAGTTGCGAGCGGTTTGCATATCCGGGCACAAAAATTAGCAACCAGACGACTGCAGCCACTACCAGGCTGATGCCACCTAGACCAATTGAGTTACCCACAAACTAAAAGATATGTCCTTGGAAGAACTTTTGCTTTAAGGCTCTAGGCGTGTTTCAAAGCCTGTTCACAATTGGGCTACTCAGCTCTTCCTGGGTGATTGCAAACACCTCGTGATCCGACCAGCGACCATTGATATTAATAAACCGCTGCTTGGTTCCCTCATGCCTCAAACCAAGCTTCTGAACCACCCGCAAACTCGCCTTGTTCTCTGGTTTGATGTCAATCTCAACTCGATGCAGTCCGTATGGACCAAGTAGATAATCGATTACCAGGGCCACTGCTTTTGGAGTGATTCCAAAGCCCGCATAGTCTCTGGCTATCCAATAACCGATGGTCCCGGATGACACTGAGCCGTGCAGGATGTTTGAAACATTCAGCTGCCCAACCACCTGGTCTTGATAAAGAATCACGAATGCGAGAGATTCACCTCGGCGATGCTGTTTCACCAGGGCACCCACTAACCACCGAACATCCAGCAAGGTTCGCATGCCAGGGGTGGTTGCCTCCCAGGGCTCTAGCCAGTCTCGATCCTTGTGAAGAAGGTAGTCAAGGACCGGAAAATCAAATCGCGTGAGTGCCCGCACGGCAACATCGCCGTGGTCAAATCGCAGTTTCTCTCGCACGCTGGCAAGATTACCGCTATGCAATTCAGCGACAAAGCTTCGCTCAGGCAACATTTACTGAGCCAAAGACCACAATCAAGTGAGGGCTTATTCGCAAACCTGGTTCGAATCGCGATGGAGTTTGAAGCCAAAACAATTGCAAGCTATGCCCCGCTGAGCACTGAACCAGATGTATCTGAATTCAACGATTGGGTAGTCGCTACCGGCAGAGCTCTCTGTCTGCCGAGGGTTGTCGGAGCCAATATCGAATTCGCAATCGGAGAGACAGCGCCCGGTGTTTTTGCAATTTCAGAACCGCTTGGTGATGCCGTGGAGCCGGGCGCTATAGACCTTGTGCTGGTCCCCGCTTTGGCCATAGACGCAGCTGGCAATCGACTCGGCAAAGGCAAGGGCTACTACGACCGAGCTCTTGCCGACTTCAAGTGTCCAAAATTTGCTGTGATTTTTGACTCCGAATACCTGGAGCAGTTGCCATCGGAGAAACATGACCAACCGGTAGATGGAGCAATTTCGCCCTCAGCAATCAATTACTTCGCTAGGCCTGAGATTCTCTAGACTTGGGTGTCTCAGGAGGAAAATTGCCAACCTATTCGTATGTCTGCAAAAGCTGTGATCACGCTTTTGACATTCAGCAGTCTTTCTCAGACCAACCACTGACCGAATGTCCAAAGTGTCACGGGGAACTGCGCAAGCAGTTTGGAAACCTCGGAGTCACCTTCAAGGGTTCTGGTTTCTACCGCACAGATTCAGCAAGTTCTTCTAGCTCCAGCGACTAACCCCAGTGTGGCGGTCGCTCATTGCGAAGCCGATCATCGTTGTTGTCATCACCATCGCCCCAGGCCCTCGGGTTATCTTCAAACGCACGCTCTTCAAATAATGGCTCGCGCTTGGAAACTAAATCCATGCCCAGCGAAGTGGCGATGCGATTTGCAACCTCCTGCGGAGTTGCGAAGATTTCAAAGGCGTGGACGCGCAAATACTTCCAACCCATCGCCTTCAATAGCGCTGGTCTCAGTCGCAGCTTTTCGTCCCAGCTGTTGCCCGTCAGAGACCAATCTGGATCGATAGCAGCTGCCTGATTTCTATAAGAGGCAGCCAGCGCGATTCTGCCCGCAAAATTCAACTCAACTCGAATACCGAGTTTTCTGAGCCTGAGCGCTAGATCCCTAAGTAGCGGATCGGGGTCTCCGGCTCTGGCCTCTGACATAAACGGTGGCGCAATTAGATCTTTGAGCCAGCGCTGGTTCTCAGGCAGCGACCCTCCGGCAAAGTCTTCGAAGTTGTAGCAAGAGACTACTGTGAGTCGCTTTCGGGCAGATGCAACCTGATTCACCATCCACCTAGCTGCAGCTGGGGAGTTAAAGTCCCCAAGCGAACCAGAGATTTTGCCCTCAGGGGTTCTGCCAAAACCGACCGAGAAGATAACTCGGTCTGCAATGCGGTGAACAACCTCACTCATACCCAAAACTTCAAATCGCTCTCGCCCATGAGCATCAAAAAACTCGGCGATTTGGGGTTGACCAGCAAGCTCTTTTTGAAGAGCTTGGTTGATTCGCTCAGCGTGAGTTCTAGACGGGGTCACCACCATTAGGGATTCACCTGGGCTCCAGCGAGCGTGATTGGTGACTAGCTCAACCACCTTTGCCACCTCGCTGTCTAGCGACTCAGTGGCGCCCTCGATTGTGGAGGTCGCGTGGGCGGAAGAAGTGACCTCGATTTGTTCGAGGTTTGAAGCTCCGTGGAAAGACTCAGGGCTGGGTTCAAAAACCAAGCGGTCTTTATAGAAGGTCTGGTTTAGATAAGTACCAAGCACCTGCCCCTGAATGCGGTAGCTCTTGCGCAGTGGATAGCTTTCGCAGTGAGAGCTAATGAGGTCATAGACCGAAGCTCTAGAGTCTTCACTCGCAGCCTGGTTTGCCCTGGCCACCGTTTCGAAACTCTCTGGTGCTGAGATAACCGGATCACCAAATGCGATGACCTGTTTCGCCATGGCGAGCGCGCTGGCCGCCTCGGCAACGCCGGTAGCGGCAGCATCGAGAACTAGTAGCGCATCAAATTTGTATCCCCGGAGCTGATGCACTCGAAGCGGTGAGGTAATGATTCCGGTGCTAATCGCTTCCCATACCGCTCCAGCGCGCTTTGCTGAAGCTGGATCGATCGACCGTGACCTGAGTTGATTACGCAATTCATCGGCTTGCGCGGAATTTGCTGCCAGAGCGCTCTTCCAGCGAAGTGCGAGCACACCGCCCAGATGCCCCGATCCCGCCTCCACAACCTGACTCGAAATGGCTTCGAAATTAGTCTCGAGCTGCGCGATGCGGTCGGCGTCGTATTCCAAAATCTCAGGATTTGACTGCACCAGAGCCTCCAGTGCAGATTGCCACCAGCAAAGTTCAAACTCTAGGACGACTCGATTTTTGTCTAGGGAGATCTTGCAAAGTTCAAGGTAGAGATCAAACAGTCCACGCTGTCTGAGCTTCTCAACCGCCGCCATGCGATCGATGTAGCCGGTCAAAATTTCGGTTTTATCGACGAGGTTTTGAAGCTTCTCACCAAGCTCATCAAAGCTCAGTTGAGTCAGTAACGGCAGATCAGGATTTGGATCAAGGTGACGCTGCAAGAGTGAAACAACCGAGTAAATCTGGTCGAACTTCTGCTTCGCATCATTCAGACCCAGCGGCACGCTCGGTGGTGCTTGAGTGGTGTTTATCTCCAACCAAAGTGAGCGTTGCTCCTCAGCGGCAGCGAGCGCCGCATGCAGATTAGGGATCGTTGCACCCGGGCGAACGAATTCTTTGGCAAGCTTTTTGAACCTACGTCGCTGGGCACCGGAGAGCTGACCACGCTCACCTCTGGGTGCGGTTGCAAGAATCATCTCCGTCAGCGGGCGATCAAAAATTTGCGGCTTGAACTTATCCAGGGTCTCGCGAATACCAATCAACAAACTCAGCTGTTTTGACCAGTCTTCGATGGTCTTACATGCAACCAAGTTCTGATCCTGCAGATAGCGATTGACCTGATAGCTAAGCAGCCTGAATTCTTCACCGGCCAGAGATTTGGCTGCACTCAAGGCCGCATCTATTTCTGCACTGGATGCAAAGTTGGCACCAAACCATGGCGAGTGCTGTGGGCCGTAGCTGAAAACACCCGCTGCAAAGCTTTCGGACACCAATTCCGAACCCAAGAGCTTGAGTTCTGGCAATAGGTCAGCTCGGATTCGTGCGGAATTAGTTGGAGGGTCCTGCTCCCCTGCCAAGGCAGCAAGGTTGTTGAGAGCTTCAAAGAGTGAAACGCCTGTCAGTGAATCCGGACTTGCAACCTTTTCGAAGTAGTTCTTGACCTCGGCCTCTGCCGAGAGCTGACGAAGCCTTAGAGGCTGGAGTTCGACCTGCTGCGCTTTTTCGTTTCTGGAGATTGCTGCAACTGTGTCATTCCAAAGATCGTTTGAGCGCAGTGCCAGCCCAGCCAATCCGTGCTCAGAGAGACGCTCTGAAAACTCGTCAATGGTCTGCTCTCTGGGGGCAATGATCAGGGTTCGCTTCCCCTGAAGCGCAAGATTTGCCAGCACGTTGATAGCGGTCTGAATATAGCCACAGCCGGGCAGTGTCTCGACAGCAAGGGAATCCCCCGCACTGGCAGCTCGGATTACCTCAAGTTGATAACTGTCGGCGTCTGCCACCAGAAGCATCTCGCCGCCTGGCCCAACCTGACTTTCAAAACTCTGTCGAACCTCTTGAGGAACCGTAGTAAGCAATAGATCTGGCACGAAGTTGCCAAGCACCAATAGATGATCAACAGCTAAACCACTGCCTTGTAATTGACCCTCGACAAAGGGCATCACCGCCGAGGGCAATAGGTCTGGTCCGGAACGCAAAATTGATAATAGGTCGCCGTCTTGGAAATCGGGTCGCTGCTCTCTTATGAGCTTGCTGGCCTCGGGGTTGAGGATTGGCTCTGATCCCATGCGAATCTCAAAGTCATCAGCTTTTGGGATTAGGTCTACTGGCCAAAGCGCAAGCGGCACCTGGCGATCTTGAGCAACGATTACCCCGGCTGCAATAAAGCACGCTTTAGCGCCAAAGGAATCTGAAATTCTTTTGGCCTTGGTTCGAATTCGTCTTGCTGCGCTTAGAGATCTTGCCTGTGCGACACCATCACGAACCAGATTGGAGATGGTGGTTTGTCTTGCCGAAACCAATTGAGCCATGCCGCCCGGATGCGCTCTCGAAAGGTCAATCTGGCCAAAACTTGACACTTCAAAACTTCTCAGCGGATTGGCGCCACCGATCCGGTCAAGGTCAGCTTTGAGAGTTGAGAAGTCCACCTCTAAATCCTAGAAGTCAAGGGTTCAGAATCACCCCCGTGAGCTAGAGAGTCTGAAACTAGGGGTCAATAGAGCCACAGCCAAGGCGGTAATCTAGAGCTCTATTTGGCCTCGTAGCTCAGTGGATAGAGCAACGGTTTCCTAAACCGTGTGTCGTAGGTTCGATTCCTATCGGGGCCACTAGGCAGCTTGCTGATAGCTGAGGAAATCTCGCCAATGCGGTTCCTCTTTTTCTGCCCCGCGAACAGTCCAGATAACTCCTGTTGGCATCTTGGGAGTGAAGCGGAGCTCCCAACCCATTTCCGCGGGTGTCTTGTCGCTCTTTAGGTTGTTGCACCTTAGGCAACAGGCCACCAGGTTCTCCCAGCTGTCTGCACCGCCGCGGGACTTAGGAAGCACGTGGTCAATGGTGTTGGCCGCCTTACCGCAGTAGCCGCAGCGGTGCGCATCACGTCGAAGCACTCCGCGCCGAGAAACTGGGATCTGTCTGGAATTCGGAATCCTCACGTAGCGCTGCAGCAGAATAACGGCTGGGACCTCGAAGTCGTTATTTGCGCTTCTCACCCTACCCTCACCTACCCCCGCCAAAATTGTCGCCTTCTGATTCAGAACAAGAACCAGGGCTCGCTTGAATGAGACAACGGCGAGCGGTTCATAACCAGCGTTTAGTACGAGGGTGCGCAATCTTTTCTCCTTGTCGAAATCGCCCACATGGTTTGTAGGTTTTCGAGTTGCCCGGAAATAAAAAACGCGCCGCAAAAAGCGACGCGCAAAATTTCTCCGCTTGGTATTGCGGGGTGCTGGTGCAGATGAACCCAGTTGCCCAACTTGGCTTGTTGTCTAGCTGGCATCTCACACCCCTTCCGCAACCAATTAGGTCAACACTTGAGCAGAGATTACGACTGGATTCTGAAATTTATGTCAAAGAAACGCTGAACGTTTTCTAACGTTTATTTAGTCGACAATGTCGACAAAGCGCACGATGTGATAGCGCTCGGTGAAGATCGGGGCTAGCTTCACGCGGTCTCCGGGCTGTGGAGCGTGGTAGAAATTACCGTTACCGGCGTAGATACCGTTGTGGCTGTAGTCATTGAAGACAACGATGTCGCCTGGAACCGCATCCTCAAGCTTGATCTTCTTGGCAAGTTTGGACTGCTGATAAACGCTGTGTGGCAGCGCTACACCAAACTGCGAGTAAACAAACATCACGTAACCGGAGCAGTCAAAACCAAGTGGAGTCTCTCCACCAAATACATATGGAACGCCTACCAACTCGGCAGAGGCCTTCATGACGCTTCCGCTGGTAACAGTGTTAAATCTTGGCTTTGCCAGGTAATCCTCAAACGTCGGTCCGGTGTAAACCCGGTTGCGTCGAATGGTTACCTCGAAGTCTTCGGCATCTGCCGGGGTGAATTCACCGCGGGTGAATTCGACATCGCTGCCGATAGCGACCGATAGCTCCTGAAGCTTCGGTGCTTGAACGCTGTGATCTCTGGCCAGTCCGGTGAGGGCTGTGATTTCTGGGTCATAACCGTAGGAAGGCAGCGCTGTCGTGGCAAGCAAGGCAGATGCAACCACCATGGTCAGCGCGCGACGAAGTTCCGGTGCCTTGATCGACACCTTCACACCCTTACGCGAGCGCGCCTGACGCAGAGCCTTGCGCGATAGCTGATGACCAGCTGGTTGATTCAAAAGGAATCCTCCGAAAACTTCTTTGGAACTTCCACCTTGCGAGTATAACTCAGTGTTCTATTTTGCTCAGGAAAAGGTGTGACGCAAGTTGAAGGTCAAGCACCATGCCCTCTTCCAAGTCTTTATTCACTAAAAACCAACTCTGTGAGGCATCTAAATGAACCCTGGCTCCAGGGAGCAGGTTCAGCTCTCGCAGCTGATTTAGAAACTGATAGTCCAGCTGAAGTGGTTCGCCAATGCGCGCCAGGACATAGTCACCGGTTGGCAAATCTGCGACCGCGGTAACCTCGACTGGTTTTGAGGCTGAAAACCCAAGAAGCTCAAGTCCCGGGACCGGCATCCCATAGGGAGAGGTACTTGGGTCGGAGAGGATCGTTAGAAGCTTGCGCTCCACCTGTTCGCTCATTACGTGCTCCCAGCGACAGGCCTCTTCATGAACCAAGTGCCAGTCAAGGCCGATGACTTCAACCAGTAAACGCTCTGCGAGACGGTGCTTTCGCATTACCTCGATGGCAGTGAGCCTGCCCTCATCGGTGAATTCCAGTGCTCGGTCGTCTGCGACCTTCAAAAGCCCATCACGCTCCATGCGTGCAACTGTCTGTGAAACCGTTGGACCCGAGTGCTCGAGGCGCTCTGCGATTCGAGCGCGCATCGGGGTGATGCCCTCTTCCTCAAGTTCCAAAATGGCCTTGAGGTACATCTCAGTAGTGTCAATCAGATCTGTCACGAAAACCCCTCGCTGCAGCCTTCAGACTAATACCCCAGCACTAAACTTTGGCTATGCCAGAGCTAGTAATTGACCCCGCCCTATTGCCAAAAGATGGTCGCTTCGGATGCGGTCCTTCAAGAACCAGGGCGGAGCAGCTAGCAAACTTTGTTTCCCAAGGCGCTGCCCTAATGGGCACCTCCCACCGCCAAGCTCCTATCAAAGACATGGTGGGCGAGATTCGCCAGGGTCTACTGGAGCTATTCCGCGCCCCCGAGGGCTACGAGGTAATTCTTGGAAACGGTGGCTCAACCGCATTTTGGGATGCTGCTGCCTTCTCGCTTGCAAGGCACAAGGCCCAGGCGCTGGTACACGGTGAATTCGGTTCTAAGTTTGCAAGCTCGCTGTCGGCTCCTTGGCTTCAAGCCCCGACTGTGGTGAAGGGCGAGCCTGGCTCCCGCGCAGAGCTTTACCCAGAGCCGGGTGTTGACCTTTATGTTTACCCGCACAACGAAACCTCAACCGGTGTGATTGCTCCGGTGGTCCGAGTAGCTGGTGATGAAGATGCGCTAATGCTCACCGATGCCACCAGCGCAGCCGGCGGCGTTGACTTTGAGCTATCCGAGACCGATGTCTACTATTTCGCCCCTCAGAAAAATTTCGCATCTGATGGTGGACTTTGGATTGCAATTGCCTCCCCAAAGGCAATTGCGAGAATCGAGGAGATCGCAGCCTCGGATCGCTATATCCCGGAGTTTCTGAGCCTCAAAGTTGCCCTTGATAACTCTCGCTTGAACCAGACTCTGAACACCCCAGCCATCGCAACGCTGTTCTTGCTCAACGACCAGATCAAGTGGATGAACTCTCAGGGTGGTTTGAGCTGGGCAGCAGCCAGAACCAAAGAATCATCAGACCTGCTTTACAACTGGGCCGATAACCACAAGCTAGCTAAGCCATTTGTTTCAAACCCAGATCACCGCTCCCAAGTCGTTGTAACAATCGACTTTGATGAAAGCGTTGATGCAGCGAAGATTGCAAAGATCCTGCGTGCTAACGGAGTTGTGGACACTGACCCGTACCGCAAGCTAGGGCGAAACCAGCTTCGCGTTGCAACCTTCGTGGCGACCGAGCCCTCAGATGTTCAAGCGTTGATCAACTGCATCGACTTTGTGCTGGAGCGCATCTAGTGAAGCTGTTTGTGAAATTCGATGACCGCAAAGAGTCACCAGAGCCTGAGAAGGTAAATGCCAAGCGCGTTGTACTACTCGGCACCCTCGCTTGGGGCTTGGTCCTCGTGGTCCTCGGCGCGCTTTATCCTGCGCTGACGGACGCGGGCCTTGAGTGGTGGCTTCACACTGCTCTGGTCGGCATTGGCCTCGGATTCGTTGGCCTCACCATGATCCCCAAACGCTGAGGTCAAATCTCTAATTAGCTCATCGGCCTCTGCATCGGTTTGCACGCGGCCAGACTCCTTGAGCTGCTTGCGGAATTCAGCTAGTCGCTCAGCCCATGGCACCCAGGCAGGAGCGAGCAACGCCCCTTCGCCAGCCAGCAGATTAATCTCAGAGACGGTCGCCTCTTTACGCTTGTCAACCTGAGTGAAAATGACCGACCAATACCAGTTTTTATAACTTCTCAGGGTGCAGTCAAAGCGAAGCTCAATGGCCCCCTTGGAGATTTCAAACTCTCCCAAGAACTCCCCTACGGAGCCCTGGTCAGCAGTTTCGGCTAGCACCGCTTGAGCGGTGGCTAATTTATCCTTCAAGTTCGTCGGCTACTCGGCGAAGCAACTGGGCAACCTTGCGAGAGTGGTTAGCCTCTGGATACTTGCCGCGCTTGAGGTTTCCACCGATCTGGTCCAAAAGTCGGATCAGGTCCTCGGTGATGATGGCTAGGTCCTCGGCAGGCTTGCGGTTCACAGCGGTAAGAGTAGGCACTTCGATAACGCGGACGCTCAGTGCCTGAGCACCCTTGCGGCCATCGATGATGCCGTATTCAACCCTGGTGCCCTGACGGATGGTGGAGGTTCCAGCGGGTAGCGCAGAGATGTGCAGGAAGACTTCGCTGCCATCGTCTCCAGCGATAAAGCCGAAGCCCTTGTCGTCATCGAAGAACTTAACTTTGCCGGTTGGCATAGATCACCACTTTCCTTGGAACGGCGATAAGTGTAACCGAAAGGTAAAGTAAACGGATGGTCGAAAGAAAGCGCCTTGAATTAGAGTCCCTGCTCGCCTATGGGGCGACTGCTCTAATCGCGATTTCGATTCTCTCGATTTTCGCCACTTTGCTGGCAGCTCTGTTTGAATTCGACACCATTCCACCGATCATCGTGCAGTTGCCGCTGGTTGGACTGCCAGTCGGGTTCCTTTTGATCATCACCCTGCTCATCATCTCCGTTGTGAAACGCGGCAAAGCGAATCGGAACTAGTTGAGCGACCTACTTGCGCTTTCAGCGGTCCTAAAAGACCTAGACCCCGCTACTCTCGCCAAGTATTTGCCTGGCAATGACTCGGTTACCGATCTGCTCGACCTGGCTAAGGTTTTGCTCACCAAGCGTGAGCTTGAAAAGCGCATTCGCACCCTCGATAAAGATGCACTGGAAGATCTAAGAGCTGCAAACCCATCAGCCGCCCTTCGAGAGAAATTACTTGCCACCGACAAGGTTTTCGATGATGCCAGCGCTTTGGCAAATGAGCTGGCGCCGATAAACCTCGGGTATCCACTTATACCCGGTCACGGTGCTGGGCTGAGCGCCTACCAAACTCTTTTGGCGTTGACCGAGCTGCTATTTAGTTTTGAAAAGCGGCTATTGATTCCCGTGAAGGCAGGACTCAGAGCACCGGATGCCAGAGAGATCGGCGAGACCCTAAAGCTCAGCGCTCAAGAGGTTCAGAGTGTGTATCAACTAGGTGTGACCTGCGGCTTTATCCACCAGGCCAAAGACAGAGTTCACGCCACTATTCAGGGTTTTGCTTGGCTTGAGCTAGATAACCAAGACCGCTGGCTACAGCTAGCACAATCGGTCTTGGACCTACCAAAACTGGAACTTGATGACCGAGCACTTCTAGAGCAGGTTGTAGAGCGCTATCCACTGATTGATCCAGGCCAGCTCAAGACACTTCGGTTTGCGGAGATTCTTGGTCTTACCCAAAACCTGATTCCAACGCCCGAGCTAAAGAATCTCACTGGCGAGTGGATTGCCAGGGAACTCCCCGAGACCAGCGAGCGCTTTGTCGTGCAGGGTGATTTATCGCTGATGACCCTGGGTCCGATCTCAGCAAAGCTACATCGACTACTGGACGTGATTGCTCAGGCCGAGGATCTGGGGCTCGCCTCAAGATTTAGGCTCAGCAGCCTCACCATCTCTCACGCTCTTGAATCAGGGATGTCAATTGCCGGAATCCGATCCGTGCTGGAGCGCAGCATCCAACCTCTCCCCCAGCCGGTTGAGTATCTACTCAGCGAGAGCGAAGGCAGGTTTGGGACCATCAAAATCTCAGACCTAGGCTCGGCATCATTGATTCGAGCAACCGACGGCATCTTGCTTCGACAAATTTTGGGTGAGCAACTACTTCGACCACTTCTACTTGAGCCCAGACCCGAGGGGCTTATCTCCAGGCTCGATGCCGAGATTGTCTATCTCAACCTTCGCGCGGCAGGCTATGCAGCGATTCGAGTGGATCAAGAGGATCGAGTGCTCTCACCTAGGGCGGCAGCCGTTGAGGTGATTGAGACAGTAAAGGATTACCTGGAGCTCGCAACCGCAATTACTAATCGTGAGGCCAGTGAGCCAAGCGGTGATGATGTGCTCAGGCAATTGCAGTTTGCGCTTCGCAACAAGCTAAAGGTTGGCGTTCGAGTTGGTTATCCAGATGGCTCAGAGCGAGAGCACCTTATCGAGCCGCTTGGTCTTGCCGGATCTAGGGTCCGTGGTCGCGACACCGCGAAAGAGGCCGAGATCACACTGCCGCTTGGAAGAATTACCTCAATCTGGCTCGCCTAAGCTATAAGGATGTCTTTGGGGCCGCTAATCGTTCAATCAGACCGCACGGTGCTGCTTGAAACAGATCACCCAAATGCCGAGATTGCCCGCCATGAGCTAGCCATTTTCGCTGAGCTGGAGCGCGCACCCGAGCATGTTCACACCTATCGAATCACCAAACTCGGACTCTGGAATGCCAGGGCTGCCGGCCACGACTCAAGCTTTATTTTGGATGTTCTAAACCGCTACTCGAAATACCCTGTGCCACAGGGGGTAGCTCAGGAAATCGAGGCAACCATCGCTCGCTTTGGCCGTCTGGTTATCGCGAGAGATAACGAGGGCCTGGTGCTTCGATCCGACTCCAAGGCGATCTTGGCCGAGGTGGCATCCACGAGGAGAATCGCAGACCTGCTGGAGCAAGAGGTCGAGTCCGGTTACCGCATTCGCGACTGGGCCCGAGGCCAGCTAAAACAGGAACTACTAAAACTTGGTTGGCCGGCTGAGGACAGTGCTGGCTTCACACCTGGCACACCCATGGAGATTGAGCTGGTCGAGGGTGATTGGCAGCTTCGCGACTACCAGCTTCAGGCCGCGCAGAAGTTTGAACTAGGTGGCAATGGCGTCGTGGTGTTGCCCTGTGGTGCAGGTAAGACCATTGTCGGAGCGACAGCGATGTCGCTGATCAAAGCCAACACCTTGATTCTGGTGACCAACACCGTGTCTGCAAGACAGTGGCGAGCGGAACTTCTAAAGCGCACCAGCTTGAAAGAAGAGGACATCGCCGAGTACTCCGGTTCAAGTAAAGAAATTGCTCCGGTCACCATCGCGACCTATCAAATCCTCACCACCAAGCGAAAGGGTGATTTTGCTCACCTTGAGCTTTTGAATGCCCGCGACTGGGGTCTGATCGTTTATGACGAGGTTCACCTTTTACCGGCACCTATCTTCAAGATGACCGCCGACCTTCAGGCAAGAAGGAGACTTGGTCTAACAGCAACTTTGGTGAGAGAAGATGGCCGCGAATCCGATGTCTTTTCGCTGATTGGACCAAAGCGCTTCGATGCGCCCTGGAAAGACATCGAAGCCCAGGGTTACATCGCGCCCGCGAAGTGTTTCGAGATTCGAGTGCCACTGCCGGATGAGTCTCGGATGCAGTATGCGATTGCCGATCAGGACACAAGGTTCAGGATTGCAGCCACCGCCGATGCCAAGATAAGCATCATCAAGCAGATTTTGAAGAAGCATGAATCTGAGCCAACCCTGATTATCGGCCAGTACCTCGAGCAAATTGATCAGGTCTCCAGCGCATTGAACATCCCTAAGCTCACCGGAGAGACACCGGTAGCTGAGCGTGAGCAGCTTTTCCAAGACTTCCGCACCGGAAAGCTAACCGCCCTGGTCGTTTCCAAGGTCGCCAACTTCTCGGTGGATCTTCCTGAAGCCTCAGTGGCCATCCAAATCTCGGGAGCATTCGGGTCCAGACAAGAAGAGGCTCAGCGACTGGGGCGACTACTCCGACCTAAGGCAGATGGCCGCAGCGCAAGCTTCTACACGCTGGTCGCCAAAGACACCGTGGAGCAGGACTTTGCTCAGAATCGTCAGCGCTTTTTGGCCGAGCAGGGTTACAGCTACGAGATCTTGGACGCGGATCAGATCTAGCTCAGACGACTCACAGGAAACATCCAGTAACTGTGAGAATACTTACCGCATGACCGCACTAAAAGTTCTCGTTGTAGATGATGAACCAAACATCAGAGACCTGCTCTCTGCCTCCCTTAGATTTGCTGGCCACCAGGTAATTACCTCCCACAATGGCACCGATGCGGTGGCCAAGATTATTGACAATCAACCAGACATCGTGCTGCTTGATGTGATGCTCCCGGATGTCTCCGGATTCGGTGTCACCAAGAAGATTCGCTCGATGGGCATTGAGACACCAATCCTGTTTCTAACCGCACGTGATGACACCGAAGACAAGGTCACTGGGCTTACAGTCGGCGGCGATGACTACGTCACCAAGCCCTTCAGCCTCGACGAGATCATGGCTCGCATCTCGGCCATCATGCGCAGAACCGGCAAGGACGCAGTAGCCGAATCCGTGATTCGTGTTGGTGAGCTTGAGATGAACGAGGATGCTCACGAGGTCACCGTCAACGGTAAACCGGTTGACCTATCCCCCACCGAATACCAACTGCTTCGCTACCTGGCTCAAAACCCAAACCGGGTGCTGACCAAAGCTCAGATTTTGGATCACGTGTGGGAGTACGACTTCAATGGTGAGATGGGAATCGTAGAGAGCTATGTCTCCTACCTCAGAAAGAAGCTCGACCCACTCTCCTCTGAACCACTGATTGTCACCAAGCGTGGAGTTGGATACCTACTCAAGGGCCCGAAGAACTAAATGAAGAGTCGGCTACTGAAAGCCTGGGAGCGAGTATCGCTCCGGGCCAAGCTGACGACCCTTTCGGTTGGTTTGATTGGCCTATTGCTTTCAGTATCCAGCGCAGGCACGGTTGCGCTTTTGAGCACCTACCTGCAGCAAAATACCGACACTCTTTTGATCACTACGGCAAACTCGCTGAGGACCGAGAATCCAGCAAGACTTGAGGCCAGAGTCGCGCAGGGTGCCCTCAGCTTGCCCTCGCTGCCCTCGGATTACTACATCGCCATCTTGGATAGCGAGGGTAATCAGTACTTGGGTCTAGTCAGCTCAGCGGGTAATCAAAGAGAAGTCCCAAACTTTACCTCGCTTGACCTAGAGGCGGTCATAGCAACCGGTGGCATCCCCTTTGAAGTCCAGGTAGAGCGCGAAGGACTAAGGGATGACACTTGGCGCGTAGTGGCCCTACCGCTTGACCGAGCCATGGGCTCGGTGATTGTTGCACTGCCAACGAATACCAATCGCCAAATCATTCAGGAGTACGGGGCAATTGGTGGACGATTCGGGATCTTCCTAGTTCTACTATCTGGCCTAAGTATCTGGCTCACCATCACCTCAGCACTTAGGCCTCTGAAAGAGGTCGAGAGAACTGCAGCCTCGGTTCGCAGCGGCAAGTTTTCCTCTCGTCTTGTGGAGCGCGATGGCAAGACTGAAATTGGTCGACTGAACCGCGCGTTGAACTCGATGCTTGACTCGATTGAAACCGCAGTTCGCGGAAGAGACAAAACACTTGATCAAATGCGGAGGTTTGTCTCTGACGCTTCTCACGAACTTAGAACCCCACTTGTCACCGTGCGCGGTTATGCCGAGCTTTATCGAATGGGAGCGCTCAAGAAAAAACAAGATGTGACTGAAGCCATGCAGCGCATCGAATCTGAAGCGATTCGCATGACCGGCTTGGTCGAAAGCCTTTTGACACTGACCCGAATGGATGAACAGGGCAATCTCAAGACCTCTCTTGCTGACATCGCGCAGCAATGTCAGCTTGCCATCAGAGATGCAGAGGTTGCTAACCCTGGCCTGAGATTCAGCTATCAGGGCCCAAGTGAGCTTGAACTCGAATTTGATTCCGACCGCATAAAGCAGGTTTTGACCAACCTAATCACCAACGCCTCGAGATTTGCGCCCAAGGATTCCGAGATCATGCTCGAGCTGGTCAGCGAAAAAGATGGCGTGACCGTCAAGGTGATTGACCATGGTGAGGGTATCCCCGAAGCCCTCCGAGTACAGATTTTTGAGCGCTTCTACCGCGCCGACAACTCGCGAAATCGTGACACCGGTGGCTCGGGGCTTGGGCTAGCTATTGCAAAATCCATCATTGAGGCGCACGGCGGAAAGATTTGGGCCAGCGAAACCCCAGGTGGTGGAGCAACCTTTACCTTCACGCTTCCCGCAACCAAGCCCAAGAAGAACTAGTTATCCACAGCCGAATCGGCTGGGGTTATCAAAAGCTGCAAAACCGAGCAGATTTAGCTCATGACATTCTTCACAGTAGACAGCGAGCGAATCAACGCCGCTAACACCACCATTCAGGCAACCATCACCAGGCTGCAAACTGAAGTAACGAGCCTCCACGGGCAACTCAGCGCATTGCAAGACAGCTGGCAAGGCGTGGCCTCGACATCGTTTCAGGAGCTGATGATGAGATGGCGAACATCATCCGATGCACTTGAGCAGAGCCTTGGCCAAATTGGTCAGGCACTAGCAATGGCGGCCTCGCAGTATCAGGAGATTGAGCAGGCCAACCAGCGATTGTTCCTATAAATGAAGAAGCCGGGGCCACTGGCCCCGGCTTCTCTTTGGATCTTTTTAGAAGTCCATTCCTGCACCTGCATCAGCTGCTGGAGCTGCGGCAGGCTCTGGACGCTCGGCAACAACTGCCTCGGTGGTTAGGAACAGACCTGCGATGGAGGCTGCGTTCTGCAGAGCAGAGCGGGTCACCTTCACTGGGTCGTTGATACCAGCCTTTAGCATGTCGACGTACTCGCCGGTTGCTGCGTTTAGACCCTGGCCATCTGGAAGGTTTGCAACCTTCTCTGCGACGACGCCTGGCTCTAGACCTGCGTTGATTGCAATCTGCTTCAGTGGAGCCGAGATGGCAACCTTGACGATGTTTGCACCGGTTGCCTCGTCACCAGAGAGGTTTAGGCCGTCGAATGCAACCTTGCCAGCCTGGAGTAGTGCAACACCACCACCGGCAACAATGCCTTCCTCAACAGCAGCCTTCGCGTTGCGGACTGCGTCCTCAATGCGGTGCTTGCGCTCCTTTAGCTCAACCTCGGTAGCTGCTCCAGCCTTGATAACTGCAACACCACCGGCAAGCTTGGCTAGGCGCTCCTGTAGCTTCTCGCGGTCGTAGTCAGAGTCGGTGTTGCCGATCTCGCGACGAATCTGCTCAACGCGGCCCTTGATCTGCTCTGCATCGCCAGCACCCTCAACGATGGTGGTCTCATCCTTGGTGATGACTACCTTGCGAGCACGGCCCAGCATGGCTAGGTCGGTGCTCTCTAGCTTTAGGCCAACCTCTTCGGCAATTACCTGACCACCGGTCAAGATTGCGATGTCCTGCAGCATGGCCTTGCGACGGTCACCGAAGCCTGGAGCCTTAACAGCTACGGAACGGAAGTTGCCACGGATCTTGTTAACAACAAGTGTGGATAGCGCTTCGCCTTCAACATCTTCAGCGATGATGGCAAGT
>JACCDN011115528.1_pt1 | contig 29127 bp, 22 predicted proteins | sample 7441691 | NCBI WGS metagenome assembly JACCDN01 (sample SAMN15323439, study PRJNA562643) | freshwater metagenome | isolation source: river surface water | place: USA:Blue River Watershed | collected 2017-08-16 | reverse complement strand
CCTGTAAAAGAGGTCTTAGGGTATAATAGCCCCGTTTGGAGAGGTGGCTGAGCGGTTTAAAGCGGCGGTCTTGAAAACCGTTGAGGGTTTACCCCCTCCCAGGGTTCGAATCCCTGCCTCTCCGCCAATATAAGGTCCAGCCTTGTTCTAGTACATCCAAAGATTTCTTAAAAGTCATTTAAAATCAATGATATATAAATAATTTCTTGTCTTAAGAAGGTTGGCTTAGACTCTTTACATCTCAAAAATTTAGGGGTATATAAAGGGGTATAAAACCCAAAGAATTAAGAGATACCCCAAAATGCCCCTAAACGATCTCAAAATACGGACGGCCAAAGCGCAACATAAACCCTACAAACTCTCCGACAGTGGGGGTTTATTTTTGTTAGTGACACCTAAAGGCTCAAAATATTGGCGATTTAAATACCACTTTCAATCAAAGGAAAAATTATTGGCTATTGGGGTATATCCGGTTGTTTCTCTAGCTGAGGCACGAGAGACGAGGGATCAAGCCAAAAAACAAATAGCCAATGGGGTTGATCCAAGTGTTTTTAAAAAGACCACTAAACAGGGTTTAAAAACAGCGGTTGAAGGACAGTTTGAATTTGTAGCCAGGGAGTGGCATTTGAAGAACAGCAAACATTGGACTGCTAGTCACAGTGAACTTGTGATCCGCAAGTTAGAAAATTATATTTTTCCTTGGCTTGGTTCTTGTTCTATGCCTGAAATGACAGCTCCACAATTATTAGTGGTTTTGCGTCGTATAGAAGATAAGGGCATTTTAGAAACCGCTCATAGAATACACCAAATTTGTGGACAGATTTTTCGCTACGCGGTTGCTACAGGTAGAACAGAGCGTGATATCACCATCGATTTAAGAGGTGCATTACTACCACCCAAAGTAAAACATTTTGCATCCCTTGTAGAACCTAAAAAGGTGGGGGCATTGCTTCGAGCTATTCGTGGTTATGATGGTCTTTTTGTGACCCAATGTGCCTTGCGTCTAGCCCCCCTAGTATTTGTGCGTCCAGGAGAGTTACGACAAGCAGAGTGGTTAGAAATTGACTTAGATAAAGCGCAGTGGAGTATTGGTGCTGAAAGAATGAAAATGCGCCAACCACATCTTGTTCCACTCTCCAGACAAGCTTTGAGCATTTTAAAAGCACTTTACCCTGTAACTGGAACAGGAAAATATTTGTTTCCAAGCTTATTAACTGTTAAACGTCCTATGTCAGATAATACAATTAATGCTGCTTTAAAACGATTAGGCTATGAATCCACAGAAATCACAGGGCATGGTTTCAGAGCGATGGCACGAACACTGCTGGATGAGATCTTAGGTTTTCGGCCTGATATTATTGAGCATCAGTTGGCGCACACCGTCAAAGATCCTTTGGGTCGTGCTTATAATAGAACCTCCCATCTACCCATGCGGGTTGAAATGATGCAAAAATGGGCAGACTATTTAGATGAATTGATAGAGGGTGTTTCCTAAAGATATCGAATCCAGGAAGGAGCTTAGCATGAGTGACCTAACAGCAGAACCTACAGCCTATGAATCACTGGAGGCGTTGGATGTAGAGGAGGCACTTCAGTTTCTGGAACAATCAGAGGCTGATTTTAAGTATTGGAGTCATATCTCCCTTTGGTCTAATGAGGAAGGGATTGCCTTGTTGCTTGGCAAAGATCCCAAAGTCGTTCGCTGGGATAATGTTCGCCATTATGTGAATGATCCTTATTATTTCTCAGATATGTGTGCAGAGTACGACAAATTGAGAATGATGCTGGTACGGTCCTTGGAGACCCAAGAAATAGAACCCTCGAATACACCTGAGGTTTTTCTGGCCTGGGCAGCCATGAAGGGCCTAAGCATTCCTGAAGGGCTTCAACAAGCTATGGCTGCACGCCATACAAGCACTCAAAAAACACCCTCTGATAGTGATAACCTTATTACCAGACAAGCTCAAGAAATCGTTGCACTCAAAGAGCAGATCCAAGTTTTGCAACAACGTATCTTCGAACTAGAAGTTTTGCAGTGGCCTGGTTTTGATACGAACAAAGAGACTTATGCAGAAGAGTTAGTGATTGCCTTTGAAGCTTATACAGCGGTGAGCCAAGCGTGGCATAAAGGTCGTAGTGTCAAACAACAGCTGATGGGGTGGTTAAAGCAGCATTATCCCAAATTATCCAAAGAAGCCACGGAACGCATTGCAAAAATCTGTAATTGGCAAAAAGAAGGTGGTGCACCTCTGACTCCCTAAGTCTGTGTGTCCTTTTAAACCTACCTATCCCTTCCACCCCCCTAAGCCATAAGGGGTATTATTCAAGCATTTCTAAAATAACCCACCCACCCATTTTTCTTATGTTTTTACCGACTTTTTCATAGATTTTCTCAGCGTTTTTTTATAAACCTACCCAACCGATCTATCTTTTTTGAGCTGTGCCATTCCGTTTCAATGAAGGGGTGTTTAATACATTCCTAACAAAGATCAGGAGAACTTAGATGGCAACTATTTTAAGACTACAAGCAGTTAAAAGCCGAACGGGTCTTTCTCGTTCGACCCTTTATTTACGGATGGCCCAAGGCACCTTTCCAAAACAGATTGGATTGGGTACTCGGGCTGTGGGCTGGGTGGAAGATGAAATCGAAGCTTGGCTTGTGCATCAGATTGAACAAAGTCGAAACACCACACAGTACGGTAGGGGGGTGTGATATGGAAATGTCTACAGAAAAAAATGGTGTTGAATTGGTTTGTGGGACGGAAGTAGAACCACGGTCTATACGCTGGGTTTGGAAGAACTGGTTAGCGGCTGGAAAAGTACATATTTTAGCGGGCTCGCCAGGGACGGGTAAAACCACGATTGCCTTAAGCTTAGGGGCAACCCTAACAACAGGTGGTCTATGGCCCGATGGAACTCTATCGGAACCAGGCAATATTTTAATATGGTCAGGTGAAGATGATCCCGAAGAGACCCTGGCACCACGCTTGTTAGCCCATGGTGCCGATCGTAAACATTTTTATTTTGTAAGCGATGTCTTTGAGCGTAATAAGCCTAGAGCTTTTGATCCAGCCCAAGACATGCCAAAACTCTACGAAAAAGCCACCAAGATAGGTGAAGTAAAATTACTCATTATTGATCCCATTGTCAGTGTTGTCGCGTTTGACTCTCACAAAAATGCCGAAGTTAGAAGGGCGCTGCAATCTTTGGTTGCCCTGGGTAAGCGATTAGGGGCCGTGGTATTGGGGATATCCCATTTTAGCAAGGGTACAATGGGCCATGATCCTTTAGAAAGGGTGACGGGATCCATTGCCTTTAGCGCACTACCTCGTGTGGTTTTGGTAACGGCAAAAATAACGGATCTTCAAGGGAATGCACAGCGTGTGTTAGCAAGGGCTAAATCGAACTATGGTCCTGATGGGGGTGGGTATTATTATGGCGTTAAGCAAATAGCACTTCCTGAATACCCGGATGTCTTTTCATCTCAGGTGATTTGGGGAGAGGCTATAGAGGGGAGTGCACGTGCCATATTAAGCCAAAGTTCTGATGAGGATACATGCGAACATTCTATGTTGTCCGAGGCCATCCATTTTCTGGAAGTATTACTAGCCGATGGGCCTGTTTCTAAACAAGAGGTGGATGCACAGGCTAGAGCGGCAGGTCTTACAAACATCACCTTACGCAGAGCCAAAACAGCTTTAGGCGTAGAGGCTGTGCATGATGGTTATGGCAAGGGGAGCATTTGGAAATGGGCTTTACCTTCAAAGGCGCTCAAAAAAATCAAAGATACTCATCCAAATGGGGTGAGACCCTTTGAAAACCACGAGCATCTTTTGTCGGGCTTAAAGCAATGCCATTCACCCATTGTCGAGGGATGCAAACTTTCCGATATACTCACACACGCGATTCCCGATGATTACGAAGATTTAAAAGACCCTAAGGTCTTGGCTATTTTTGCTCTAGCTCTTAAGAATGCAGGTAAGATTAAAGATTACGTGGCCTCTGAAGAGAAGGTCATACGTAGCCGATATGGGGAGCCATGTAATCAGGTGCAGCCAAGGTCTTCTGCGATTCAAGGGTTAAAGAGCTTTATTGTAAAGCGAAAAGGTCGCAGGTGGTGAGGAGCATCCTCAGAGGAGATCTATGGCTTTATTTAGATCCTCTTTATTATGTCCTAGAAAATACTAATGCTTCTTGAGACATCTCGTGTATTGCAAAAATATTTATTGTGATATAACTGCTAATGCTAAACTTCGCACGAGCTTATATATTCCGAAAACATCTAGGTTTTCATGCTATAGATGCTCGATAGTTTTTGGGTCGATCATTAGATTGAAAATCATTAGCAAGTTGATAGGATTAAAAAATTTGGGCGCACGGCGCACGGCACACCGGACGCACTGCTGCCAATTGTTCATTTTTAACTATTTTTATAGGTTTTTTTGATTGCACATGCTGTTTTTTTTGCGACCGACAAAATGTACAACTAAAAGAGTTGATATGAAGTTTTCATATATTTTGTGTGATCTTCATATAAGATTGAGAAATTCCTTTTCAAATCAATAGGTTAGAAAGGCCATTTTAAATATGCAAAACCCCCCTGCGTCAGAAAAGATGTCGCCTCTGAAGTAACTAACTTTCATGAGGGGCGTGGAGTCCCTTATGCGAAAATGTACACACTATTCTGCCGAGTTTAAAGAACGATTATTGGCCAAAGTATTTTCCAGTCATGCACCGAGTCCTGTAGAATTAGCACGAAAGGCTGGTATTCCTTATGCTACTTTAAACACATGGATTTATAAGGCTAAAAATAAGCACATGATGAAACCGAAGACTATTTCTAAAGCACCCAAAAAACCTGGGAGTGCAGAATCCAAGCTTCAGGCAATGTTCGATACCTTTGAGATGAAGGAGGACGAACGAGGAGCTTACTGTCGAGAACATGGTCTTTACACCCATGATCTGGATGACTGGAAAAAACAGGTTTTAGCCTTATTCAGCAAGGAAAAAGACACCACCGACAAAGAACAACGAACAGAGGTTCGTCAACTGTCGGCGGAAAATAAGCAATTAAAGCATGAGTTGCATCGCAAAGAGAAAGCCTTGGTAGAAGCTTCGGCGCTACTTCTTTTGAAAAAAAAAGCGAGCTTAATTTGGGGGGACAACGAGGACGATTGATTGGGGCCCAGGATAAGGCACAGGCCATTGCTTTAATCCAGGAGGCATGTAAGGTCGGATGCAGAGCACAAGAGGCTTGTGAGGTGCTAGGAATCGATATTAGGACCCTACAAAGGTGGAAAAAAGAAGAAAGCCACGCGGACAAACGCCAGGGTCCTAATAGCGCACCCGCTAATAAATTAAGTGCGATTGAGCGTGCACGTATTTTAGAGGTTGCTAATTCCGAAGAATTCTGTAATCAACTCCCTTCGCAAATTGTGCCAACATTGGCCGATCAATCCGTGTATATTGGTTCAGAATCCTCTTTTTATAGAATTCTAAAACAAGAAAATCAATTAACCCACCGCGGTGGATCACGCCAAAGAACACATAAAAAACCTGCTGAATTAGTAGCTTTAAAACCTAATCAGGTTTGGTCATGGGATATCAGCTATTTACCAGGTCCCATTCGAGGAAAATTCTTTTATCTCTATTTTTTCTTGGATATTTTTAGCCGAAAAATTGTGGGGTTTGATGTGTTCGAGCAAGAATCGGCTGAGTATGCGGCTGAGGTTGTCTCTAGGGCCTATGTTGCGGAAAATATAAGAGCAGGAGAGGTGAGTCTGCACTCAGACAATGGGGGCCCCATGAAGGGCTCTACAATGCTTCTGACCCTTCAGAATCTAGGAATTATGCCTTCTTTTAGCCGACCTTCTGTCAGTAACGACAACCCTTTCTCGGAATCAAACTTTAAGACTGTCAAATACTGCCCATTTTATCCCAAAAAGCCATTTGCTTCTCTGGAAGAAGCGTATGCCTGGGTCGTAAAATTTGTTCTTTGGTACAACCATGTTCATCAGCACAGCGGTATTAATTTTGTAACACCAAACATCCGTCATAAAGGATTAGATAGCATCTTTTTAGAAAAAAGATCGCGTTTATACGAGATTGCACGACAAAAAAACCCAAACCGCTGGTCCAAAAAAATACGCAACTGGTCGGTTGCAGGCGAGGTCTTTTTAAATCCAAAACATTCAAAAAAAGAGGCGGCAAAAAAATAGTTGTTTTATTTTTTAAAGGAGATTACGATGCGGCTTGCAGGATAATTTTATTCTGCATCACGCGACAACTACCCTGAAAGCTACCGAAACACATATTTTTTAATATTTCTTCATATCGCTCATACGAGACCGTGTCGCCCACCGTTTTGTCGTTATACAATGGGATCTCTTAGTTGTGTTCTTAGTGTTTTTTCAGGAGGTCGCTATGCCCTTATTATCGGTACAAATCTCAGAAGCATTGCAGAAAAGTTTGGTACGCAAGGCTAAAGAAATGGGTGGTGGTTTTAGCATCAGCGATGCTGTTCGGGTCTTGCTTCAGAATGCCTTAGAACAACCAGATGCTAAGGACGATAGGAAGCTTCACAAGCAATTGCTTCATTACTGCATTTCGACCTACTACATGGTGCAGACACATCTGCTTAGTGAGTTTGAAGAGGGGGATAAGTTAAACGATGAGGCACATAAAAAGGCTAATGAGGTTTTGGAAAGCTTATTGAAAAAGAAGACATCGTAAAGAACCCAGAATTTATCAGAGTCTATAGGTAGAGAATCAGCTCCCTGCTAGACACTGTAATAGGGGCTATGTTTTATTCCCTCTCAATAGACCTTAAATCCCAAGCTTCGAACACATGTATCTCTAAATTAGATACATTTTAATTCGTCAATCGTCTTTTGAGGCGAGTTTATTCCATGTTGTTTTCCTGTTTTGCGGTTAAATAAATCGATTAATTTATTATACTCATCCAGATAACTTGATCTGCATAAATTTATATTGCTTTTATAGGCATCTCTAATTTTTTTGCTCTCAACTTCTGTTAACGTATCTAGTAGTTTATCAAGGTATGCAAAACGTACTTTGATCTCATCCTCATTAGAGGATATCGTAAAGGCTTGGATTATTGCCTTTCTTAAGCGTTCTTTTTTATTGTGCCCCAAATGTTTGCAAAGAGTTTCATATAGAACATCACAGATACTATTTAAATCATTGACATTGGCCCGTATTGCTTGAACAGGGCTAAGAAACCCTTCTGGGACTTTTTCCTCGAGTTTAACTGAAACAACGGGTATTCCATGGCCTATTGCAAAGCCAACTTCTTGGTTGGTCCATGTGCTTTCGAAAAAGTCATTTGTAATAAATGCGACTAGTATTTCCATAGTTTGCATGGCTTTTTCAATAGTAGTCTGCCACTCTTCCATAGGGAGTATATTATCGTGGGCAACAAATGACGATATGCCATAATTTTCAAGCAATTTAGCTAATTTGGACACTTCGCTTTTATATTTATCTCTATGGCTTATAAAAAGTCGAATGTGACCTGGCTTCCATATATCTAACGGAGTATCAGGATCGATAACAGGTTGAGAGAATGGTCTTAAAGCAGCTTGATATTCAGAATTATCTTCATCAACCAATGCAAGCGCTACACAGCAAATGTCCTCTTCGGGCAACCAACGTATACGAGCTCTAAAGTCGCAGCATAACTGATCGGTAATTTTTTGTTCTTCAGCATCGTTTATTTTCAAAAATATATTTTCATCTACAAAAAGAAAAATAGCATGTTCGATAATGAGAAGACCGTTGTGGTTATTATGATAGTTCTCATAAACAGCTTCTTTTACATAGACAGCGCAACTGGTAATAATTTCATGTAATATCTTTTTTTCAGGACGATTGCGATATAGGGCTTCAAGCTCTCTCACATAGAAAGACACTCTTTGCGAAAGTTGGTAAGATGAGCTTTTCATGGTGCCCCTTTATGATTTGTACTAATTACTTCTGGCCAATATAGCTTTTACTTCTAGGACATGCTGCCCATATTTTTCCATTTAGTCAAGAATCCAATTCTATTTGACATGAGATTTATAGTGCACAAGGTGGATACTGTTCAAAAGCTTTCAGCTTTCCAACTTTAAATAAGTTTTTTATTTCGATAAAATGGTGTAAATTTCATACAGGTTAATACAAGAGGAGTTCTGTAATTAAGGCAAATTATTGTGGTTTCAACATAAATGAAAACAAATACATCCAAAGAAGCATGCTGATATTTTTTAGTGGCTTCTGTGTATCAATGTTCTTTTTGAGTTTTCACAGATTTGATACAGGCATGGAATATAATAAATCACTATTTTTTCATAACCTGGGGTCTTTTTCAGCATTTTCTATTCCATTTCTAATCTTTTCGGCAATAAATCGCCATGTGAAAAAAATAAAAAAAGATTTCCCAGTGTTGCTTGGGGTTTTTATGCTGGGAGCGCTCGCACTTACTATGCGTTTCTCGGGCAATGATCAACCTAGTATTGTTGTAGTATACTCATTACTGGTTGCTCTAGTAGGTTTTATATCCTATTGGACATCCATAAAATTAATAAGAAACTCTTTCCTAATTGTTTTTGTAATTGCGATTTCATTTTCATCAACAATATTATTGGCAAGAGAAAGCATATTGCCAATATTGGAACTGCAATCATTAAAAAAAGCAATTGAAAAAGATGAACTATTGAGTGTGATTCCAAGGGATTTTCCAAACGAATATAAAATTTTAATAAGCGAATCTAAAAAGTCCTTGGCCGATGGAGGCAATTCCGAATATACTGCTTGGAAAGCGGTTGCATTTTTCAATCAAATATTTCCATGTTATTTAAGAAAATCCCCTGACAATCTTATCTTTGATTTTTTGACTTCAACCATTAATAATTATGAAATTTTATATCGAAAAAATCCAAAATTGTGTTTGCAAGCCATAGACCCATTAAAATATGGAAAACCACCGTCATTGGAAGAATTGAATATATTATCCATGAGCAATAATAGAGCTATTAAAATTAGAATAATCGAGTCAAGAGAAAATCGATTTAATTCTAACGCTGAGCAGATAGAAGCAGAAAAGCACTTTTTTTCTGTGCTGCAAAATCTTTATCAACAATTTGGAGTGAATGCCGTAAATGGTGCTTTAAATATAGACGGGAACTCAATTTTGTCAGAATCACAACATGCAAGAATTATTATTGATTATTTAAAAGAAACCAGGGCATTAGGTTTTGAAAAATCTGGAATATTAACTAGATATTTATACTCAGCACAATGCTACCAAGAAAACTAAGTTTTCATTTATGCTCCTATTTTTAATGCATTATTCACAATCGTTTTCAGGAAAGCTTGCAAAGTAAAATACTTTAGCTTATCGTACACCTAGAGGGGATGATGAATCTATATGTTGAATAATGCAACGCTGATTCATTGTGATTTTCATTGGTTTTTGATGAGCTGATACGGTTTAATATCGATATAGGAGAAGGTGAAATGGAGAGTGCAAATAATCCACAAGATACTCAGAAAAGTAAACGAGCATCAAACGCAGGTGCTTCTACATCTGTTTCTTTTCCAGGGAATTATCGTGACACCAAAAATAATGATTCTGATGATAAATCCGATGAAGATAGCAGTACTACAGATGTTTCTGATGAGGAAGTTGCTGTTGTTAGCAATCCTCCTGCCTCAAAGGGGTATCGTACACTGCATCCCAGTCTTAATGGTGAATCTGAAGGTGATTCTGAAAGCGAAGACCCCAGTATTGTTTGGAGAGGATTGAAGGATTATGATTTGGCATCTATTCAAGCAGGCGGCGGGATACACGCCAAAAAGACAATAAGCAATGGTGGTAGCGAGGATGTTGCAACTCACGTAAAAGATGGGCCTAACGATTCTTGTTTGATTTCTACAACCAGAAGTAAGAAATTGGCTGCAAGATATTCAGCTGCAATTGGCGCACTTAATGGCAATACGCCAGCTAGTCATATAGCAAAAATAAAATTGAATGAAAATGATCCTAGGGTAGATTTAACAAATGATGACGCTCTTGATGAGATTTTTCCTGATGCTTCATTGAGGACTAGAGCTGAAGTATCTCAAAAGAGATGGGCACAAAATTCTCAGGAAGTCATTCTTTATCATTCTATTCCACAGGATAGAATAGCCGAAATATATCACGTTCGGCATTTTCATAACAGAAGCATCCGTGAATACGAGCAAGCTAAAAAAGTGCCTAGTGTTAGTGGTGATTTTGTAAAATTCAGGCCATTTGAACAACAATTTTATCATGGTTTTCATATTGCTCGAGCCTCTATACCTTCCACTTCGTCTGCTTTAGCTGGTGTATCTTCAGTCACCACAAATTTAGCTAATACAGACTTAGGAGGCTCAAGCTCTTCCGAGGGAGAAGATAAGGTCTATCGTAGTTTATCAAAGAAAAAGAAGTAGATAAGACCTTGTAAATCACATAGGATGCCATCTGCTTTCAGATTTTATCTGTGATTAATCCTGTAATCACCTCGTGATGTTTTCAGGGACATTGATTGAAGGAAGACCTTCGAACTAATCAGCAGGCTAAGGTTCTTATCAACAGTTATCCTTGACCAAGGATAATCCCGGCGTTTTATCAGGCAAATCTTTTTCCAGGATAGCTTTTTTGTCTCGGATTTGCTCTTGGGCTTGTTGGGCGCAAAACCGCATGAGTGCCTCTTCCTTCAGAAGAAATTGATAATGCTGGGGTTGGCAGCTATGTCTAGACAAGTCTCTCAGTCGTCTACCGTATAGGTTCATGTTTGAAAAATCCTTTTGTTTTAGAATCGCCAATCTAGGATAGTATTCGAGTTCAAGAAAGGTATTGTCTCAGATATCCTGGTCATTCTTATACTGAAGAAACACTTGTTTTCATGTGCGCCTTTTACCAGGGGTATTCCTGAATCATAAGTATTTTAACAGGAGGGTACACACCCGATTTTATTTCTGGTAAGCTAAAAATAGTTGTCGGTATTTCTTTTGAAAAACGGAATAATTTAAGAAAGTTTTAAACTTCGGTGTTGTAGGTTAGGGATTGATAATGCAAGGAAGCGAAGTCTGGCAAGGATGCTTTGTGTGCTTTCTAAGAATCAAAAATTTTGATTCTTAGGGGTGCGATATAACAAGGATGGGAGCCACAAAAATGCAAGCTTGCTACGATAAATACGGAATACTCGAATTGATGGGTATGCAATTTCCTCTCGAACACACATGGTCGCGGTATAACACTGAGAAAACCCTGCGTTGGTTGAAATACCTCAAGCATTGGTGTTTATCTTCCGTCAGTACCCCATGGACTTGGCATTTTGAGGGGGAGAGTGAATAGGCAGTGTAACAAGAGAGGTGAAATATGGCGATTATCCGGAAAAAGTCTAACCTTAGCATTACCTGTTTGTATTACTTATCCACGAGAAGCTCTATTCCAGATGACGAGACTTTAAAAATAAAGAAATCTAACAATTACTCGATGATGTAACAACAGACTGTGACTACTGTCGGTTATAACTAAGAAACAAGGAGTACCTGTCTATCCCTATGTATGGTAATATTTGTGTGTTTGAAGTATCATTTTTAAAGCACATTCCTGGGTCATCCGAGGGTGCAAATTAGTCTTTTTTGACTGTTGGAGTACCTATTATATGCATGCTTATGTAAATTATTTAGCTTCGAAAGCTCTTAACACGGAATCAGCGGCCAGAAGTATTCCGATCTTTCGAGCTATCACCGAGGACGATTTAACAGAGTTGAACCGTCTGATTGATGAGGGTTCGGATGTTAATATTCAAGCGCCTGGCGGTCTAAAAACGGCTCTTCATCTGGCAGTAGAATTGAATCGTCCGACTATGGTGGACGTATTGATACGGGCAGATGCTAATATAAATGCGAAAACCCGTAATGGAACAACGCCTCTACATGTTGCAGCACAGAATGGTCGGGTTGCTTTGATCGAAAAGCTTGTGGGGGCAGGTGCGACGGTTGATGTGTTCTCAGAGATAGGCTGTACCCCTTTACATGAAGCAGCTGCTAATGGACATCAAGAAGCGACTTTAAAGTTATTAAAATTGAAGGCGAATGCTGGCATTAAAGATCGTCGTTATCATTTGACAGCTGCTAATTTAGCACAGGCTAATGGTCATAACGAAATTAAAACGATTTTAGGGCTTCCCATGTTCATGACCACTGATCAACTGTTTATTCAAAATGCCAGTATTATTTTATTTAACACGCAGGAGAGGCTTTCTAAGACCTCAGCCGAATATTTATTTGTGCGTCAATTGGCAGACTCTATTAGGCCCATTGAGGATGGAGACGACGTTTTTAAAAAATGTGACACGGCCTTAAAATCGAAAGCGTATCAAGCGATTAAGGTGAAGCTAAAAGAGATGGAAACATCTTTGTTGACCAATATGAGTGAGTATACTGAAAACAAGCTTGATGATATAAAGATTGCTGAAGTAAGACAGAGGGTGTTAGAAGGTTCCAACCGCCCTGCACGAAAAAAGAAGGGTAAGCAAAAACATATTGCTTCGGCGGAAATTCTCGAAGCGAACTCTAGTGCTTCTATCAATACACAAACCACAGTGATACCTATTCTTGAGAATATGCCTCGAGTTGATGCTGAATTAGAATTCACCCCTAGGATTAATGCTGTATTAAGTGCTTTCGGAAATGGTGAGCTAACGGTCTTCCAGTTCCAGGAAAAAATAGATCAAGCAGCCAGGACAGCCCCAGAAATTTTTTACAAGCAATAGAAAAGCTAGAAGTCCTATTTTTTAGCGACAAAGCTCGTTTGTTACTGACGAATGCACAGGGGGAGACAGTGGAAAAATTCTTGGATCAACATCCAACAATCGCAGTTAAAATAAAGAGCACATTGAAATAGTGAATAACTATGAATGTTTTGCAAGTAATACAAGTTTCTTGATAAGATGAGTATCATTCTTTGAGGTTTGAGGAGTATTAAAATGCAAAATGATGATTCTCTTCGAACAAAAAGTCAATCCAAGTATACTCCACCCCATAGACGGAAAGTAAAAAGTCACAATCCGCAGGATTCCTCTAAAAAACATCCCTCCCAAACCCTTGTTAATGATCCTCAAGGATCTTCTTCAAATCCTTACTCAACACCATTAACGCATCATGCCGTAGTCAGAAAAAACCAACGAGAAATTTCTGGCGAAGCCATTCACGCTGCATTACAAGAGGGTGAAAAATTACCGCAATCAAACCATGTGGTAAGTCTTGATGAAAATACAAAGGTTGTGGCAACCAAAAAGGGACCGGTGGTGACCGTGTCACAGAATAAACGAAATACGGGTTCTGATCTCTTACGAGTCAGCGCTAATCAGAAAAAACGGCTTCTTAAGAAAGCAACTTATGCTAACAATGATCATGCCATGTGCGAACTAGCAGAGCTTTATTTAAGTGGTACTTTAGGAAATCGGGAACCTCACAAAGCCTTAGAGTGGCTCTTGAAAGCCTCTGATAAGGGAAACAGTCATGCGATGTGTCTGGTAGCTCAACTGTATGAGGACGATGATCTAGGGAAACCCGATCCCGAAAAAGCTTCAGAATGGATGGAGAAGGCAGCTCATCGAAATAATAGCTATGCCTTAGCCATTGTAGGACAACGGGCCCTGGGTGAATACTTAAAAGTCAGGCATTCACTACGGATAACAGATGCAGAAAAAAAGAAGCTTTTGGACAAGGCTAAGCTTTTTTTAGAGAAAGGAGCCAAAAAAGGCAGCACCCGTGCGATGTGGCAATTGGCTCAACTCTATGAAAAAGGATGGCTAGGAGAACAAAATCTTTCTAAAGCTATTGAAATTTATGTCAAAGCAGCAGGCTTAGGAAGTCCTGCTTCCTTAGATTCTTTAAATACCTTGGTATTAAAGGGTGCATTTGAGTCGGAACACTTTGAAGCTTTATTGGAGAAAGCCTCTCAATTGATTACCAGAACCAGCGCCAATCTCGTCGTAGAAATAGCTTTGAAACAAATCAAAGGACAATTAGGTAAAAACCCCAAGCGTGGGTTTGAGATGATTAAAACGGTGGCCCAAAGAGAGGGGGCCAATCATGCAGAGGCTATTCGTTTATTGGCAAAATGTTATCGAGAGGGCTTGGCCTGTGAACCCGATGAATCCCTCGCCCAACATTGGTTTTTGCAACTCAAGGCCTTATATGAAAAGGCGGCTCATCAAGGCAATGTGGATGCCATGCACGCCTTGGTCGACCTATTACTCAGTGGGGAATATGGTTGGACCATTGATTTTGAAGGGGCTAGAACCCGGTTGATTCAAGCGGCACAAACGGGTGATATCGCTTCGATGGTTATTTTAGGACGTTTCTATAGGGAGGGGCGTTTAGGGGATCGCGATCCCTCTGAAGGGATCCCTTGGGTCCAACAAGCGATTGACTGTTGGACTCCCAAAGCCCTATCAGGGGATTCAGAAGCACTAGAGCATTTGATAGCCATTTATCGGGATCCCGATTTGGGCTTTAGGGATTATTCTAAAGTTCTTCAGTGGTTATTAGTACGCGCTGAACAAGGCCATCCAGAAGCTAAGTTCGCTTTGGCAAAAACTTACTTTAAACGATCCTTAGACACAGAGGATTTGTCATCAGCCATTCATTGGATTGAGGAGCCGACAGAGGAAGTAGAACTCAAAGGTTTAAAAGCCAAAGCTTTGGCTTTATTGAAAAAACATCTGATGGATGATAATCCTATTTTGAGTTCATTATCAGAAGAAAAACAAAGCTTAAAGGCATTATGGAGCTCCAAAGCTATAGCCCTTGAAACGAAGGTTTATCAAGAACTCTATCAGGTGCTGAGCGATTCTGACGATGCCCAAACAATCGATATAGACGTACTCCAGGCTTTGGTTAATATCGATCAGTCTCGGTTGGCTGTAGAAGCATATGAACATCGAAAACTGAAGCAGTGGCTTCAAAAATCGGAAGCCATTTTACAACAACGGGCAGAAACAGAAGGTGACACCGCCTTATTGCTTGGAAAGCTTTATCAGCAAGGCGATTTATTGCCCAGAAAGCTCGATATGGCAACACGGTTTTTATGTCGTGCCAGTTGTTTGGCTGAAACTCAGGATGTTAGCCTTGAATCCATTGCACGCTTAGATCAATGCTTGCACTTTAAAGCCTGGAGCCTTGAAGAAAAACAGCAAATTGTGGATGGAGTATTACAGAATCAGTCCTATGAAGAAAAACCCTATCGAGTCGGAAGAATTTTGGGAGATGTTTATAGTCAGGGGACTTTGGTTGATAGGGATTATAGACGTGCTATTTTTTGGTATAAGAAAGCCGCTGAATTGGGCAATGGGACTTCCATGTCTCGTCTTGGAACCCTATGTGCACAGGGTTTAGGAGGATCTAAAGACTTATTACAGGCAGCACAATGGTATCGTTCATCCTTTCAAAATGGATATGAAGAATCCCTTACCTTGCTAAAACAACTCCATGCTTCAGAACCCTTAGATTCTTTGTCTGTGAGGCCTTCGGAAGATATTCGAGAACAGGAAACCACCCTTAAACTGAATCTAAACCCCAGTTCTGCTTATGAAATGTATTATTTGGCAGAAGCTTATCGAGATGGTAATCAACAGATCTCCCAAGATCCAGTATTGGCCGCCTATTGGTTTAGACGATCGCTTGAAGCCGGTCGAAAACAATCTGCTTTTGCGTTGGGGGAGTTGTATGCCTCAGGTGTATTGGGCCTAAAAGTACGTTCTGTGGCCCTTCATTTTTATCAGGCAATAGCTGAAGAAGGAAATCCAGAAGCCATTAAAAAACTATGGGCTTTGTATCAGCAGGGTATTGTCACCCCAAAAACAAGGGACGAAGTAAGTCAATGGCAAGCGCGATTAGAAAGAACCTTGATTTCGGAGCAAAAACAACAGTGGCTACAAAGTCATGCTGATTTTAGGATATGTTCTATACCCCTAAAACCTCATGATTTACTGGACGCTGTTTTAATGGGTGCTCGGCAAGCACACGTTACAATGCGCGATACTATTTTAAGCATGCGAGGATTGGTGGCAGAGACTTTTGATATTGAAGAGGTTTCAGTCGCTTTAGACACCAAAATATTTTTACTTTTGCAAACCATGGCTCAAATGTTAAAAATCCGTATTGAACTTTATGGGAAAAGCATTTCTAAAGATGCTGAGCCGTTTGTGTTTCAATGTGAGTCGAAAGCGGATGGCGAAATTAAATCATTAGGTTGTATTAATCCAGAATCCGGGGCCATCATTCATCTCTTACAAAGAGATAGAGATCGGTATGATTTACTAATACCTACGGAGCAGGGTTTAAGACATTACTATGACAGAATATTTTCTGTTCGACCTATTTTAAAGCGGTTAAAGAAAGAATTTGAGCTGTCTCAAAACCATAATAGAGTTTTAGTCGAGCATGCTCAGGTTTTACGATTTTCAGGCTCTCAAACTAAAAAAGAAACCTTTAATGTTTTTAATCTGGTGGAAAATAGGAAACAAAAAATAAAATGATTTGTGTTTGGAAATAATCATTTATACATCTGGTAGAATTGATTTAAATGGAAAGGAGTCGTTCAAATGGCTAGGGCAGCTAAACCATCACTGCATGATCAAAGAGATTCTATTAAATTCATGGAGCAGTTTTTGTCTGTTGCTCCAAAGCATTCATTTTTTAATGGTAAACAAGATCAATTCAATAAAATGCTTATTTTTTCCGCTGCAAGGCAGTATTCCAAAAGAGATGACTTTCCTTCCAAAATATTTAGACGAAATAATATCATGTATGTTTGTATTTCCTATGATGAATATCATGCAATGGATTTGATCACAAATCGCAAAGTGGGTCATGTGCTAATTCAAGATGATTGGCTTACTGATATAGAAGTTGATACGAATTATCGTAGGCAAGGGATTGGTACCAATCTCATCAGAGCAGTAGTGAAAACGATTGGAAATGACTTTCATATTCCAGTCGAAGGTTGTCGACGATTAAATTCTTATTATTTGACCGATGAGGGTGCTGCATTAGTTAACAGTTGTATTAAAAAGGGGATTATTAATGACGAGCAGTGTATGTTAGAACCTCCTAGAACGCCGCCTCGTTCTCCATAACCCATGAGCAATGGTGATCATTGATGGGATTGATAGGAGTGATTTATGACAAAGAAACACACAAAACATCCAAAAAGGAAACCGTCCAAGACAAAGTCTCCAATAACTATTAAAACTGCATCAACAGTCGCTTCAGATATTCATTTAAGCAATACAGCTAGAGATGAAGTCTTGTTATTGGAACGTGTTCTAGCGGTTCAAGAACATCATTATGGCGCAGAGCATCTAGCGCTTGCAGAAACGCTTCTTAATCTTGGGATTGCCTATGGCAATTTGGGGGATGACCAGAAGAAAAAAGCCTTGCTGAAACGTGCGTTGGCTATTCAGGAACGCCATTATGGTTTAGAACATTTGGCAGTTGCAATAACCCTTGTACGCCTGGGTGATGCTTATCGAGCTTTAGGAGATGTGCAAAAAGCTAAAGAACTTTTAGAGCGAGCGTTGGCTATTCAGGAGCGCGCTGATAATTCTGAGCCTCTAGAGCTCGCAGTCACTCTAACACGTTTAAGTGTTATCTATCGGATCTTAAAAGATGTAAAAAAGGCTCAAGCCTTATTGGAACGTGCCTGGGGTGTTTATGAGACTCATCATGTGACTGATCAGGTAGAAGCAGCCGAAACGCTAGCAAATTTGGGTGATGTGTATCGAGCATTAGGGGATATTCAGAAGGGTAAAGAATTGTTGGAGCGAGCCTTGGTTATTGAGGAACACCATTATGGTGTGGACCATGTAGCACTTGCTTCAACATTGACAAATCTTGGCTCTGTTTATCAAGTGTTAAAAGAGCTAGAAAAAAGTAAAGCCCTTTTGGAACGTGCCTTGACTATCAAGGAAAAGCATTATGGTTTAGAGCATGTAGCACTGATAGCAACCCTTGCAAATCTTGGGGGTGTCTATCAAGCCTTAGGGAATGTACAAAAAAGTAAGGTTTTGTTCGAACGAACATTAGTACTCAAAGAGCGGCATTATGGTTTGGAACATCCTGAGGTTGCTAAGACGCTGATAGACCTTGGTTCTGTTTGTTATGCTTTAGGAGAAATAGAACAAGGTACCGTTTTTTTCGAACGTACACAGGCTATACAGCCCAGTACTGATACATCAAACCCATTTCTATCTTTGACAAGACTTGACAGCCCTGGCACGGCTGTTACAGAGATGGTGTTCGATTTACATGGCTATTCTTTGGAAGACGCTAAATCTCATATTTTACAGACATTGGCCTATGCTAATAATGTCAAAAAAATTCGTATCATCACGGGACGCGGTAATCATATCAATAAATCTGGATCACGTGGTGTGTTGTATCAACAGTTTCATTTTTGGCTTGCGGAATCTGCCTATAAGGACAGAATTGAAAAAATTTGTACTTATGATGGGTATTATGAATTACATTTTCGTGTTAATGGCGATCAAAATCAACTCAGCCAAGAAGAAAAATTTCTAGAGGATCAACTGTCTTCAAATATTGATGTCGTTAAAGCCGTAGCCGATGCGGGAGATCCGATTGCACAATTTATTGTTGGTTCCCATTTCATGGATGGCGCAAAAAACGCTGCTGACTTTAAGAGGGCTTTTAGTTATTACTTAAAATCAGCCCATAGTGGTAATACAGATGCAATGGTTGCGGTAGCAAAGAGTTATATGGTGGGTCGTGGTTGTAAACAAAGTGATCCAGAAGCGATTCAATGGTTGGAAAAAGCATTAGCAGCAGGTTATTTAGATGCTGGATTGTTACTGGGTGATATGTATTGGGATGGGTATGGTGCTAAGCGTGATGCGTTTAAAGCTGTTTTTTATTATGCCAAAGCGGTTGAGAAGAATAATCCTGTGGCCATTAGAAAATTAGCGAGTGCTTATTCTACGGGTATTGGTGTTAAGAAGGTAGACAAAAAAAAGTCTTTTGAATTATACAAGAAATCAGCTGATTTAGGAGAGGTAACTTCGCAATATAATGTTGGTTGTATGTATGAGAGTGGTTCAGATGTTGAACTTGATTTAAATTTAGCACGGCACTATTTTTTATTGGCGGCACAGGGTGGTGATTCCGATGCGCAATGTAAAATCGGAAATGCTTATTTGCGTGGTGATTTTGGTACTATTGATGAAACACAAGGCTATTATTGGATAAACTTGGCTGCTGAAAATGGCAGCACCCAAGCGCTACAACTACTAAAACGGGAAAATACGGATGATATTAGCATTTTAGAAAAATCAGCTCAAGCCGGCAATATTTTTGATAAGGTTACATTAAAACTACGACAAAGAAAGCTAGACGATACAGAAGAAGTACTTGAACAATTGTTTAATGAAAGCTATAGGGAATTACGCGATTTACCTGAAAATAATATTATGCATTTAGAATTTCGTTCAAGATTTTACCTGTTGGATGAATTTCTGAATGATAAAAATAGTATTTATAGAAAAAAGGGGATAAGCGTTTTAAAAAAGATGGCTGAAGAACAGTGTATTTTTTCGATTAGACGGCTATTTTATATTTATTATAAAGGGGTAGGTGTTAACGTCAATGAGACAGAAGCACTGGCTTATTTGGAGCAAGGATATCAACTAGAAGATGGTAAATGTACGATGTTTCTGGCTGTGGTTTATGCCAAAAAAGCCAAGCGCGAACCTGCTTTATTAGAAAAAGTATGGCATTATTATGAACAAGCAGCCACGCTCGGTTATCCGCCTGCTCATTATCGTATGGGATTATACCATCTGGACCGAAAAGAAACACAAAAAGGGGTGTCTTATTTAAAAAAAGCGATCAATTTAGAACAAGATAGTAAAACATATTTATCTAAATTTGATTCGGGAACTTACGATACCTATGGTCCTGAAATCAAAAAAGATGCTGCCTTGAGAATTTCAGCTGTCTATTTAACAAGCCGTGATGAACAAGAATCAGCCGAAGGATTTAAATATGTGCGCCTGGCGGCCGAATGGGGTAGCGAGTATGCCTCACAGTTTTTAGAAAAATTAAAAAAGGAGGGTGTTTTAAATGAATTGCCTAGTCAATGGTTAGAGCCAATCGATGAATTATTAACAAATGATTTTAGTAGCACAGTAAGGGCTGAGATTGAAGATGGTGTCGAGATGGATGACGCTTCTGTAAGCGACTCTAGTGATGTTTTGTTGGAACCCAGTTCTCATACTGGCAGAGGGTTTGAATCCACACAAGTTCAGATGATGGTTGAAAAATATAAAACAACCAACATCGAACAAGCATTTCGCAGAGCAGCTGGTTTTGGTACGGTTGAGGATCTATCTTTAATACTAACACTTGCACCCGATGTCCTGAATCAATTTGGGCTCGACAGCAAAAAGACAGCCTTGCATATTGCTGCACAACAAAATAAAAAAGAAAATGTTAGATTTTTATTGCGGCAAGGTGCAAACCAAACTCTAAGAGACAGCCAAAATAAAATGGCTTTAGAATACTGTCCAGGCATGGTAGATGATCAAGAGACAGTAATGAATGATGCAGCATCAAGAGCTCCTATGCTTGTTCAATTTAGCCGAGGTGAGCAATCGAAAATGGTTGAAAGTGATCATAACGACTTCATTGAAGATGAATATTCTCCAATAAAATTATGTCGTATACTTTAGATGTGACTCTAGTTGGAATATAGTGCGTTTATGCCTGCAATTTTATTGGCTTTTGTAATGGGTAACGTTAGCTCCCCTAATTGTCAAAAAGCATGAGAGAGTTCTACCTAGAATACAGCTGGCCACCATGCTCCTTTACTGAAAAGATCAGAATTTAGTCTTATAAATAACTTCTTCCCTTAAGAGATAGAGGTCAATTATTAGAAATTTTCTACGCCTCTTCCTTTAGACTAGCATCATTTTTGTCAGCGTTTAGGTCACTATCAAATGCTAAGGACTGTGGTTTCCAGGATAATAAGGGGACTTTGTAAATATACAAAAATTTTCCTGGATATATTTTAGTACTAGGAATAATGCTTGTCTTTTTGCTGGATCTACTAGATTTTTGCAAGTAATGGATGTAAACTAACACTGTCAGGTGTGATAATTCGTAATACGAGGTTATTCTGCTTGGTGGTGGGAGTTTTTTGGGATTTTAGTTGCTTAGGATTTTTTAATAAAATAATAGAATTGGGAGGGTGGCATCATGTTAAGTTTTCTCCGTAGGGCATCACCGTCTTTGGGAGCACCAGGAGTTAATACCACGCAAGTTGTGGAAGAAGAAGTACATCGTTGTGTTAATGTAGCTTTTTCAAAATGTGGGCTTTCTATGTCACCAAATGAGAGAGCAGAAGTAGAAGCTAAAATGAGAGAAATACTTTTGCAAAAAATCTTGTCGCCGAGAGGGCAGAGGCATTTAGAAAATAGTAAAAAACAGGAACCTTCAGATGATGAGGTAAAAAAAATACTTGGAGCAAGTTATCAAGCAGTTGTAGAAAAGAGAGAAAAACTTCGAGATAAGTGGCTTGAAATGGATGACTCTGAAGAAAGAAGAGATCTATCAGGCTTGCTTTTTTCGGACATGAGACTTCTAAGCTCTTTATATTTAGCTATATTATCCGATAGCATGGAGTTGTTTGTCTCTCAATGGAAGCCCGATGATCCTTCTTGGCGCAAGCTTTTAGACATATCATGTTTGGCTGGTTCAAAAAATATAGCTGAATTTGTAATAAACGAAAAAAAAGATTTTCTTACGGATGAAGACTATGGATTCTTTTTAGGTTATATATCTGTATCTTTTGAACATGATTGGGCTATTGATTTTGCCGAGAAAATGAAGGAGAAAAACATGGAAATGCCAGAACATGTTTATACTCTTTGTAGCGATTTAGATTTAATCAATGAAATAAAAAGTGTTTTTAATCCAAAAAACAGACTAAAAAAATAGATATTTAAAGATTAATAATCTAGGGGATTCGATATTTAATAAAATCAAGTTTTGGTTCTTGAGTGGTTGTTTGATAGCAATACAATATGCTTTCGTGTTTTGGTCATTAACACATAAAAGGAACAGATTTTGAAGATAGGAAGAACAAAAAAACTTGTAGGAATGGTTAATAAAAGAGGTCTCAGAGATCTAAGATTAGAGTCTTTGTATCAAGATTATGCAGAACAACTCGGAAATGAGAGTCCTTTTAGACCCTTTGATCCACAAGGCGCAATTAGAGAAGAACAAGTACGTGACTCTTTTAAACATGCCTACAAAATTTATCAAAAGATCATTTACAGCCCTGAGAGGCAGCTTGCTCGTTTATATAAATTAAATGCGGTAGGGAAGGCAATTGATCATCATAAAGTAATACTTGCAGACAGTAAGGCATTTTTTGATAGTTTTGTTGTAGACAACACAACCATACTCAAGAACAATCAAAAATTTTTTGATGAAAAAAATAAAATGTCTCAGACTATGATAGATTCAGAAATAGATAACATGTGTACTTCTGATCAAGTAGATATTTCTCAATTAGGGAAGGCCTTGCGTATATATCAAGAAGAAATAAAGTTAGCACATGAGGAAGCAGATATAAATGTTAGAGCTATAAAACTTAATGAAGCACATGAAAAAGTTCGAAAGCATTTGTTAGAGACCATGATAGGCTTAGAAATAGATGGAATGTGTGCTTCTGATCAAATAGACTTCTCTGAAGTAGGAGCGGCTCTACGTGCATATCAAGAAGAAATAAAGTCAGCTTATTTAGAAAAAATTCCAAATACTAGAAATATTATTCTAAAAGGAGTGTATAAAAAAGTTCAAACATATATATCAGATCAAAAGTCATTACAGTTTTTTAAGACAGATAAAACAAAACAAGATTTAGAAGCAATTGGTGCAGTATATAAACCAGAAGGGCTTCACTCTTGGGGAGCTAATTTAGTATGGACTTTAGCACATATTGGAATAGGCAACACATTTATCGTTTGTTCCGATATTTTAGCGCATCAGTATAGAGAAGGGAAAGCCTATCAAAATGCAAATATTCCATGTGCATTTGCCAGAGAAGTGTGTGTGCTTCTTAAAGCTGGTTATACCTTGTATAAAACGATGGATGGAGTTAGATTAGAGCCTACAGGATTAAGCTTGAGACACTTAAGGCGTTGTGATTCCACAGGGGCACTTGGTAATGGAGTTAATCCAACCTACCAAGAAATAGAAGATGTGTATCGATTATTGAGAGAAGCAAAGTGGGGTGAAAAAGAGACTTTTCAATGTTCTTTTAATTTTAAGCATGGTGTAGCAATACAATTATTGCCCATCTCTCCTTCCCTGTTTTTACGCTTAAGAACAAGAATGACAGGTTTTCAGTTCAGAGGGAGAGAAGCCCGATCAAGAGTGGCCGCGCAACAAAATCCGAATGTTATCCCAAATCTTGATCAGGTAATCCCGAGTTCTAATGAAATGACTTCGGAAAGCATGGCAACTTCCAGTAATGCATTTGGGGATGCATCAAAACGCAGACTTGCAGCGGTTCAAACAGAATTGAGTAGTATGCGACAACAGAACCCTGTATCAAGTACTAATGTACTCTATCAGAGTCAAAATCCAGGCCCGAATACATCACCTACAATACAACCTCAGACTCAGATAACCTCGCCTAAGCAAGGAATGCTAGAAAAAATAAGGTCTTCATGGAGAAAAAAAATTTAAACAAGGTATCTTTTAAGTGAATGCATTATACGCCAAAACATTTTTAATTCTAAGGTAAGTCTCTTTCAAATTTTTCATCCTATGTCTGAAGATTTTTAGAATCATCATCCTGATGTTCAATATACACTTTCGCCTATTCCTCTTTCAGGAACCTATTGTGTACAAACTTCCTAGAAGAGAAAAATTTAAACACTGCTCAGTGGAAATAAAATGGCATAAAAACTTTAAAGTATTCAAGGCTACGTATGCATATTAAATTTTTAATTACACCATTTTTCCTTGAATTATAGGGTGGTTGTTTGGGAAGGCTCTGCTTTATACTCGCGACACGGTAGCCTGTACTCAAGCGCTACAATGAAGATGGAAGCATGGATTTAAGAAAAAAGCGAGGTCGGCCTGCCCAAAAAACAGTTAAGAATATTGCTTTGCAACGGGCAGTAGTACTTGTGAGAGGTGTTAAAAAATTGGCGCTAGAGCTGGGTGTGCACCCTAACAATGTTTCCGATTGGCTATATAGAGAACCTAAGATCCCGGCACATCATGTACAAAAAGTTGTGCAAGCAACCCGTGGCCTCATTAAAGCTGAAGAGTTAAGACCTGATATTTTTATTCCCTTAGAATTTTCTTGACTAAAATCAAGACGGAAGAGGATGCATCCTGGCTTTAGCTAGAATCTCTGTTGTGAGAGTAGATCATCCAAAAGGAGTATGAAATGTGTCCTACAACGACTTTAAGAAGTAGATTGGATAATACAGTCCCTTTAGCTTCCGTACCTCAGTATCGTACAGAGCTTTTAGAAATAGATCCTCAGAACTGTAGACCCTGGCCTCACCATAATCGTGATCAAGCCTGGTTGAGCCGGCAACGCTGTGCCGATCTGATTAAGTCTATTCAAAGTCATGGCCAAATGGAGCCGGTAATTGTCAGAACCCTGGCAGCCGGTTCTGAACTCTCTTTTGAAATCATTTCTGGGGTACGCCGATGGTTTGCTTGTTCACAAATTTCAAAACGAAAACTTTTAGCACGTGTCATAGAAGCCGAGGATAGAACTTGCATGCTTTTGATGCATGCAGAAAATGCAGACTCCCAGGACATTACGGAATTTGAGCGAGCCTGTTCTTTTGCAGCCCACATGAAATCGGGTGCTTTCAAGAATCAAATGGATTTGGCAAAAAACCTGGGCATCTCTCAGTCGACCATCTCTAAAATGATTAAAGTGGCCGAGCTCTTTGAAAGATCTTGGTTTGCTGCACTCTTTGAGAGCAAGCTAGACATTCCTATACGGAAGACTTATAGGCTCTCGACCTTATTAAAAAAACCCGACTTTGTTTTGCAGATTGAGGCAGAAGCTCAAGTTATTTTAGAGGAGAAAAATAAAACGAAGTCTCAACTGCCAGCCCGTGTTATTTTGCAACGTTTGATCCACAGTGTAAAACCTAAAATACCAATAGCTCAGATTAAAAAATCCTTTGGCAAGGAGAGGGTTCTTTTAGCAAAATACCAAGAACCTATGATTATGCTGAGGGAAGATCCAATAGGTAATTTATCGCTTACAATGGATCATCGTGTTAGACAATATACTCGGGAACAAGTAACGAGCCTTTGCATGAAGGTTCTTGACGATTATTGGTTAGGTATTCAGCCATGAAACAAACTACAATCAAACTTAGGTTCGTGTGATGTAGTTAATATGCAACCGCAAAATGGGCAACTGTCACATCAAGTCTGAATTAGCACACATAAATTATTAAGCCGGATCAACCACAAAAAGAATAAAGCATTATCTAAAAATGCTCAGTCATATTTTGATATTTTTTGTTTGCCCGGTCTATAAGCTCATCTCCATCTTCGACCAAACTTAAGATCGCCTCACTCAGCAAAGTATAAGTCATTAAGCCATACTTCGATTGATCACGATCGGGTGGATTCTCGATGGCAGCTTGCAAGAGCAGTTGGATGGTTTTGCTAATACCAATACCACCCCATTCTTGAGACTTTTGTTCGAGTTGCTGATACAAATGATTTGGCAATCTGATGGAAGTTGGCTGTGTCTCTTTGGCACTGTCTTTGCCTTTAGACATGTGGCATTGCTCCCGTTTGTGTGATGTAGTCAATGTTACTACAGGCACACTACAAATGACTACAATTAAAATAATTGGAACAAAGTTAAAAAGACCAAAAAACATCTGTTTTTATAGGCAAAAAAAGAAATGTATTACAATTGACTACAAGCTGTATTTTTTATGACTACATTTGTATTACAAATGACTACATGGTTTCTGATAAAATGGACCTTAAAATTAAAAAACGCTTAAATTACCCATAAAAATAAGAAAAATGGAAGCGTGCGTTAGGTGTGCTGCTACCATTTAGACTTCCTTTAGTATTGATTTTGGGTGATAAAAACAACCGTAGATCTACGCCCTTGTCCGGCCTATAAGGACATAAGGTGAGCCTGGTGGCGAGAAATACCCTAAAGAACATGGTAAAAAAAATCAAAGATGCCGAATGACGATCCTATCAGAGAAAATACCTGCTACTTTAGTATCATTTTGGAAAATGATGAAAAGGCGATCAAAGTACAATGCTTTATTTTTCATTTTTACCTATAAAAATAGTGAAAAAATGCACAAAAAGTCTTGACGGGATATAATGGGAATGCTATAGTGTGAAAGTTAAAGCGCAGTGTATGGAGTTTACGAGACCCCACACACCACTTACACAACCTAATCGTATAAGGATTAAGTCATGTCAAAGTCGATCTTATCAAAGTTCATTCTTCTTCAGTACTATTTTTTCTATTGGATCTGTCAGGGCTTTAGCTCTCCTTTGAGTTAGTTAATACCAATTTATTTATCTACGAAACAAGGTTTAACACACTTGAAGGAGTCCTATTATGTCCAAATTATCAATAAACAATAGCTTAAATGTTTTGGGTGTCGATTCACTCGGTCTCTATATGCAGAAAATGGGCAAGTTTAGCTTGCTCAAACCTAAAGACGAAACGGCTCTTGCTAAGCATATAGAGGAGACTATCCTTGACCTGAAAGCTCTACAAGCTTCCTTAGACGCACAGACAGGATCCAATACACCCTTAGATCCTGAAGCAGTCAAAAGCCTTGTTTGTGTTGCTAAGGGTAAAGTCACTCAGGCCAAAAAAGACATGATCGAAGCGAACCTTCGTTTGGTCATCAGCATCGCCAAGAAACACCAAAATCTGGGTTTAAGTTTTGAAGACTTAATCCAAGAAGGCAACATAGGTTTAATGAAGGCTATTGATAAGTTCGAGTACCGAAGGGGCTTTAAGTTCTCTACCTATGCGACCTGGTGGATCCGCCAGGCGATCATCCGTGCCATTGCCGATCAAGCTCGTTTGATCCGTGTGCCTGTGTATGTGATGGAAGTGGTTCAAAAATTAAAAAAGCTTCAACGTAAAATGGTGCAGGAAATGGGCTTCGAGCCTACAGCCGAAACCTTGGCGAAGCAGAATCATCATTCTCTACAAAAGGTCCGTACTGTATTAGCACTTCAAGATCCTATTTCTATAGAAACGCCGATAGGGCATGAAGACTCATCGATGGTCTTGGAAGATTTGATAGCCGATCCAAGATCTCAATCGCCTGTAGATTTCGTGAGTCAACAGGAGTTACAAAAAGCCGTACAAAAGGTTTTAGCCGAATTGCCTTCCCGTGAAGCCTTAGTGCTTAGGTTACGTTTTGGATTGAGAACCGGTACAGAGCAGACCCTAGAGGAAATCGGTCATACCCTGGGTATCACCCGAGAACGGGTAAGGCAAATTGAGGTACGAGCCTTAACCAAGCTTAGGGATCCTCGTCGGGCTAGGGTGCTAAAGGCATTTTTAGAGCATCAATCCCTTTGTAATCGTTCCAGATTAGAAGGCGAAGAGGGTGTTAGATGAAAAACGCCCCCACACTGATACAAAGACTGGGCCCTCATTTTTTGTACAAATTATATTGCTTCTATTTTGTGGTTTATTGGGGCAATTACAGGAAGGCGGCCAATCATTTAAACTTAAGTCCCTCTGCGCTAAGCAAGATGATCCAAGCTTTGGAAGGGCGCTTGCAATGCCGTTTGTTAGAGCGTAAAACCCGTTCGTCCTTGCGTTTAACGCTGGATGGAACCCAGGTTTATGCCTATAGCAAAGAGCTTGTGGAGTCCCTAGAAGCTTTCGAGCAAAGTTTAATCCAGGGACAACAACCCAAGCGCTACACCGTGTGTTTGGCAATCCCTGAGTGGATGGGCTCTGATTATTTCGTAGAGACTCTACAGCAGTTTAAGCGCGATCATCCTGAATGCTTGTTGCAATTGAATACAGAGGTCGAAGAGGGGCGACCTGCTATTCATCGCGATCAGATTCGGATTAGTACTAGTCCCCATGATAGTTTTAAAGGGATCAGCAAGCCTTTCGTGCAACTCTATTTTCATTGTTCAGCTTCTTTATGGGCTGAGCCCTGTATTCAGTCTTTGTATCAAAGGCTTAAAAGACAAGCCCTATTCAATGGCGAAAAAAAGTCATGAATCGAAAAACTTTGTTGCCAAAAGATCCGCAATCCTTTTGGGTTTTTTGGATAAACTCTTAGGAACTATCAAGAGGAGAACAAGGATGATCATTAATCTTAAGGATGCAGCTTGGAAGCAAGAGGCTTTAAGGGTTCATGGGCTATTAGAGCAGGAGCTCTCGATGGGTCTGGATCGGGTATGGGTAAAAACCATGGGGTATCAAAGGGCCTTACAAATTATAGGGAAGTTGAATGGCTTTGTTGATACTGAAGCCACCGAGGGATCTTATCGCCGTAGACACAAGGAGCTGCTTGAGATTTGTACAGAGCTACATATTAGGGAGAGGCTGATTCAAAAGATTACAGATCAGTTTGGGGCAGGGTGTTTCTTTGTGGCTTCTACCTTAAATCCAAAGATTTCAAACCCTTCACTCCCAGAGAATGATCATCTTTGAAATCTTTGAGGTTTTTGAGCAGCTTTGAAGTAGCTATTAGACCTGTTAGGATACTGATAACTGTTTAGAAAAAGACATTCTAGAGAGAGGGCCTTTGATAGGCCTGCGGGAGTCTCAAATCTAAAGTTTGGGGTACCTTTGGGGGTATCTGAGAAGCCTAGCAGTGATGAAATCTAGTAGATTCAATCACTTAGGGTATTCGTGCGGAGGTCTGCCTCTCCGCCATTTTATAATCCAGCCTTGTTCTAGTACATCCAAAGACTTCCTAAAAACCCTTTAAAATCAATAACATATGAATAATTCTCTATCTTAAGAAGGTTAGCTTAGACTCTTTACAT
>JACCDN010734977.1_pt1 | contig 29127 bp, 24 predicted proteins | sample 7441691 | NCBI WGS metagenome assembly JACCDN01 (sample SAMN15323439, study PRJNA562643) | freshwater metagenome | isolation source: river surface water | place: USA:Blue River Watershed | collected 2017-08-16 | reverse complement strand
TCGTACTGGTTTAGTAAGAGGATGGCCCCAGCATAACTGGGGCCTCCGCTCGAAGCGGGAGGGTTTAGTGGTTATCTGACGCTGGCACCCGTGGCACCATTGGCGACAAAGGTGAAAGACTGCTGGCTAACAGACCAGTTTTTTGCGCTAACGATGACCTCAATCTGTGCTTCAGGAATGGGTGCCTCAGTGCTGCCCCGGTTGACGATATTGCTCACCTTGGCGATGCCGTTCAGTTTATAGCCGTAGTCCGCCTGAATGTTTTTTAGCTTGACGTTAATGTTCGGCAGCCACTGGCCGGGGGCGCTGGCGTTTCGCGCATCATAGTCGGCATCCAGCATCAAATCGACGCGATACGCTTCACCTAAAAGCTGTTTGCCGACAAAGCTGACGACCGGAGACGTTGAGGGTTTGGCATAGCTGTAGTTGATGGAGGACGTATCTGTCGCTGACAAAACCGAAGTGCTGACATCGGCTGGTTTGCCGTTTTCGGACATTGTCGCAACGGCAACATTCTCACGGAGGAAATCCCAGACCTTTTTTCCAATGGCCAGTCCTTTGTCTACGGTGTCGATAGCCGTACCTGCCGTATCAATCCAGCCGTCAACCGTATCTTTAATGCCTGTCTTCGCAGCTGCCTCTTGCGCAACGACGCGTGGCGGTGACACGAGTGCTAGGAATCCCGGTGTGACATCTTTGGCCAGATAAGCGCTGAACAGTTTCAAGTTGCCGTTGATTGCAGCAGCCATGGAGGTTGGGCGGCTCATGTAATCGGCAATATATTGCTCAAGAGACATTCCTGAGGGAATGAACCCATTAATGAACTGGGTGCCGTCGCCCTTGTTTGCGGCCAACTTGGCGATAAAGTTCTCCCAGGTATAGCCTCTTTGCGAGAGTGCTGTCAGAAACACCTTGGGCGGCACGTTAAGCACAACAAAGAAGCGAACCATATCTGCTTCTATATTGGGGCGGCCTGGATAGTACTTGGTGACGGTTTGAAACAACGCAACGTATTCGTCGAGTGACATGCCAGAAGCAGCAGCGTAGCCACAAAGATCGTTAATCGATACACCGAACTGGGCAATGCTTAGCGCAATCTCCTGTCGGCTGGCATCGGGTTTCGCTTCCTTCAGTTTTGCCCAGATGTTTTTGTAGCAGTTTTCGACCTTGGCTTTATCCATAGCCGGGGGGCGCTTTTTAGGGCCGTCGGCAAAGTTAATGACCGAGCCATTCTTGTCTACCTTGGCCAGCGTGCTGATCGATTGTTTAATCAATACGTGGGGGCGCTGCGCCTCTTCTGTTGCATTGGGTAGTGCCTGATCCGTCAGTCTGCCATGGTCGTCAGCAACGCTATAAGTCATATAGCTGGTTTCGTGTACTGCTTTATCGTTAACGAGCACCGTCGTAGTAAAGGTATCGCCAGCTTTCGGCGCGGGTTTACCTGAAGCACCGCCTGGCCCGCCTGAGCCATCTCCACAGCCAATAAGGCCAATCATGGCGATCAATGCAGGGATAATGAGCCTAGTCGGATGGTTATGCATAAATATCTCCTAATGGATGAAATTATGTTAACCAAGATAGTTGGTATCAAAGCCGACCAATTCTTACATTTCGGAATTTGTCGTAACTTGTTTTTAGGATAGGTGCTAGTTTTAAGCCATCCTTTTTCCTGAAACTAGATCTATGTTGCCGTCTAATTCGCTGTCTCGCCTGAAAAACCCAGTTTTAATAGCCGGTGTAGTCGTCGCAATCGGCGTTCTGTTGTCTGCGTGTGGCCAGCAAGAGCCGGATGGCCAACGGCCCACGGTAAAAACGGCTAACGGACAGATCATGGGGGTGCAGAGAAACGGCGCTGATGAATACCGCGGTATTCCCTACGGTCAAGCGGCGCGCTGGGAGATCGCCAAGGCATCGCCTGCCTGGAACGGTGTGCTGGATGCCGCCAATTTCGGGGCATCGTGTGCTCAGGAGAAGCGTTTCGATCTGACGGAAGAGAGCCTTTCCGAAGATTGTTTATTCCTCAATGTGAGCACGCCAGTTGGCGCTAAAGACAATAGCGGGTTACCGGTGCTGGTTTGGTTGCCCGGTGGCGCCTTTGTCGGTGGCGGTGGGCAGCTATACCGACTCGACAAACTGGCACGGGAAGGCAAAATCATTGTGGTTTCCGTTAATTACCGTCTGGGCATCTTTGGTTTTATGCCGCATCCGGCGATCAAAGAGGGATGGAACGGCAACCTTGGTTTGGAAGACCAGCGTTTGGCTCTGCGTTGGGTGAAAGACAACATTGCCAAATTTGGTGGAGACCCGAATAACGTCACTGTAGCGGGGGAGTCTGCCGGCGGCGGTTCGGTCTGTATGCATTTGTTGAGCGGTCAAAAATCTGCAGGGCTCTTTGAAAAAGCGCTCGTGCAAAGTGCCAGTTGTTTGCATCCGCTGCCCACGCTCAATACAGCGCTGCACCCTGCAGGGGGCGATCAGGGGGCAAGTTGGTATCAGCTCACTAAGCAGATGGGGTGTGCTGAAGACCCAGTGGGCTCCGCATCAGAATTGACCTGCCTGAAAGGAAAAACCGGCGAAAAAAATTTAAAGGCCTTGCTGGAAGCTCAAGGTCAGATCGCGGGTAGTGGCGTGATGGGCTTTTCACCCACCATTGCCAATGGCACGGTGCCTTTATCCGATTATCAGGCCGCATCAGTAAAACAATATTTGAATCGAGTGCCAGTTCTCATGGGCGGTGCACAAAATGAAGTGCGACTCTATGTAGCGTATGACAATCTTTTTGGTGCCAAGTGGGATGTACAAAAAATTACCAGAGATGATCTGCTCACCAAGTGGTTGGCCAAGTACTACCACGGGTCTTCTGCTGATATCAAAGATCAGATTATCGCGCGTTACTTTCCGAACATTGCGACGGGGGGCGCTACGAACGGGGCAGAAGTGGGTTCAATGATTTCAGACTTCAATCCGGCAGCGGGGTTGAATAACTGTGGTTACCTGCGGACGGCAGACGCATTCAGTGAGCAAACCACGGTGTATAACTGGGAGTTTTCAGATCCGAATGCGCCGGTATTGGGGGTTGGTATCGCCAAAGGCAAAGACCCCGGCATGGCGCTCGGTGCGGTGCATTCCTCCGAGCTGAATTATGTGTTTCCTAATCTGTCGAACACCAAAGCCATCGACGGACCAGACCTCAAGCCTGATTCACAACGTCTCGCCGATATTCTGGTGCAGGTGTGGGCTGCTTTTGCAAAAACAGGCAACCCGGCGACGGCCAATGTGCCAGCCTGGCAACCATACAGCCGCTTTGGTCCGGGGCAGCAGGTGATGCGTTTTGAATCACCCGATCAGATCACTTTCTATGATGCGTATGCCGCACACCAATGCGCGTTCTGGTCAGACCTGTACAAGACCAAGACCTCGGGCAAATTACGTGCGGCGAAAATCCCTACCTTAAACTGATCGATGCGGTAGCCAGAGGGTGAACTGACACCCGCCCTGCGGCGGGTTGGTGACCTCAACCCTGCCGTGATGTAGCTCAGCAATATGCGCAACAAAGGCCAAGCCCAGGCCATAACCGGCAGCGCCCTTTTCCTTTGCGGCACGGACATAGGGTTTGAATATGGCGGCCTGTTCTGATGCGGGTAGCCCAGGCCCATGGTCTGTGACGGTAATGCCGAGCATGGCATCGCATAGTGCAAAGTCCAGATCAACCGACTCTGATGCCGGGGCATATTTGCAGGCATTGTCGATTAAATTGAGTAGGGCAATTTCGATCAGTGCCGGGTCCACTGATAGGCTTAATTCGGGGGTGCGAGCGCATTGAATCTTATGTGAACGATGCATCCCTCGGGCAGCCGCTAGCACAGGACTTATGAGAGAGGTGAGTGCAATCATGGACGGGCGCAGCACCGAAATCGGTTGCTGCAATTGATCGCTACTGATCCATTGGTCAAACAAGCGGGCTAGGCGGTGCGTGGCGCTGAGAATAATCTCTGCGCGTTCCTCAGCCTTGTTGATGCCTAAAGGAATTTCACGTTGAACGAGGGTCGCCTGGGTTTCGATGATGCCTAAAGGATTTCTGAATTCGTGAGAAATCATGGCACCAAATCGTACATACTCCTGGCGGATTTCTTTCTCGTTCAGGGCAAGTTGTTGCAGTAGCGCCGTTCGCTCTTTCACCTTGCGCTCCAGAACAATCTCGTTTTCCTGGGAAATCGCCAGCAATTCATTACGGGCGTGCAGCGCGGCCTCCTGGGCGACAAGGCGTTGGTCACGTTCCGTATGAATCCGGTGGGCCAGGGCAAATGAAAGTAGAAGCATCTCCGCGCATGAGCCAATCTGTAACGCATACAGCGTCAGGCCGTTCGTGGGAACTAAATCAAACGCCCGTAATGCAGCAACCGTTGCGCCTATCCAAAGCGCGCCGCAGGCCGTTAGAAAGTACAATGCGCTGCGGTTGCCATAACGTAAGGTAATGATGCCCGCTAAGAATGTGCACAGTGTGGCGGGGATGGTCGCAATCAGTACCAACTGGAAGCCCAGAGACGCGGGTGTATAGCCCCGGAGACTGGCGATGAGTATTCCTACCGCAATCAGATAGAGGCCGCTAAGGCTGAGCAGTACCCAGTTCAAGCGCGGTACCGATTGTTTTGTTCGCAAAAAACTGGTGGCAAAGAGCAGAGATAGCCCACCGCTCAAGCCAAAAAAAGTGGTCTGTGCAATGTTGTCCCAATGCGGGGCATCTGGCCAGAAATAAAGCCGACCATAGCCATTGCCGGCAAACATTCCTAAGCCCATCGCTATCGCAAAGCAGGTGTAAACAAAATAACTACGTTCTCGTAAACTGAGAAACAGAAGGAAGTTGTAGAGCGCCAGGGTTAAAAGTCCGCCAAAGTAGAGTGCCTGGCCTAACAGCTTGTCTGCAAACTCATGGCTGAACGCGCTTCGTGACCATAAGGTCAACGGAACAGTAAGCGCATAGTCAGAACGCACTTGTAGGTAATAGTCCTGAACATTTTGCGTCACCTGAATCGGTAAAGCGTATAACGGGTAAAACAAGGGCTTGTTGTTAGCAGAAAACTCGGTACCCACCTGCAGTGGTGTCTGACCCGGTGCGTAGAAATGAATGCTGTTCAGGCTGAGATAAGGAATTTCCAGAATCCAGTCTGCGGGTGCCTTTGGAGAGCGCTGCAGTGAGAGCTTGATCCAGTAGGTTGCTTTGGTAAATCCGAAGTTGAGCTCTTCGTGCAGCCCCTTGTGGAGAGATTCAAACTTGGCCTGAATCGATGGGTGCAAAATCTCGGATAGCGACTGGGTGCCGGTGGGGTCCTGATAAACCTGAACCACGGGTGCCAGATTAATCTGTTGGTTCTCAGGCTGTAAGTTCAGGGCAGATAGCGTGGCATTGGCCCATAGGCTGGTGCTGCACGCTAGGCAGCACAAAGCCAGTAGCAGGCGGTAAAACCAGTGGTTATCCTTACAACGAAAGATTTCAGGCACAGATCGCATCGCTTTGATAGATTAAAGAGAAAGTGTCCCTTGTTTATACGGCAAATGGGGCCATCCATAAAATGGCTTGCGGAGAATGTAAGAATTTGTCGGAACACCCAACGTGGAATTGCAGGATACTGGTACTCATATTAACGCCCTAATGGGCTGGATAAAATTACGTAAAAAATGGTAGTTCAGATACTGCTCGTAGAAGATGAACCTGATCTGCGCAATGGCCTCTGTGACCTACTTGCGCTGGAAGGTTATGAGGTTGCTGGTGTGGGTTCGATTGCAGCCTACAACGAATGGATTTGCGATAACCAGTATCAAATCCTGCTGCTGGATCGTACATTGCCGGACGGTGATGGCCTGGAGCTGCTTCGCGCACATCATGCGCACCACGATGTGCCCGTCATCATCATGTCTGGCAAAGGCGCCCCGGAAGACCGCATTGCCGGGCTGGAGGCAGATGCCGACTATTACCTGGTCAAACCGATAGATGTCTCAGAGTTGGTGGCCATCATTCGCCGCTTTGAACGTCGCCGGGAAAGGCCACAGGAAGAAGTCTATCAACTGGATGGCCAGCGCTGGAAATTGTTTATGCCAGATAAGGGCATCGTCCCGCTGACCCGTAGTGAAATGAACCTCATGAGCTGCTTTGTCGAGCAGCCAGGTATGACCGTGAGCCGAGACGAGATTATTCGCGCCCTTGGTGGTCGGCCGGATGTCTACGACGAGCGCCGACTGGAGGTGCTGATTCGCCGCTTCAGAAAAAAGGTGCTCGAAGCGGGCTATGCCGATTTTCCCTTGTCCACCGTTTATGGGCAGGGCTACGCGTTTAACGAACGCCTGGAAATGATTTAAAAATTTTAGCGAGGAGTAAATATGACTTCAACAACATGGGTACGCAGCTAACTTTTGGCACCAGCGCTGCCGGCAGGCGTTGTGCGAACGTAGTTTCTTTGGCATAAGCATGATGCGAGGGCGCCTTGTGTATAGATTTAACGTGTCTTGGCCGGAAATGAGTCGAATGGTTACGATCGGGTATTCCGGCTCAAAAATGTCTGGATTTGTCGAAAACCTTTCCGAGGTCTGATTGATTTAGTCGTGTCCGTACTGATTCAAAAACCATCAGGGGCGGGAACTGTTGTACACGTGGCAAGAGGCAGGTTTACAGGTTGAACCGGTTGATACCAAGGAAAAGAGAAATCAGATTTTTTGTATTTTTTATCAAAATGAACGGTTAGATACGTTCGAGCATCGTTATAGGTTGCGTCAAATACAGGTGGTCTGGACTTAAGATTGGCCATTCGCGTGGCTTTGAAATCAGGTAATAGTTTTAGCATTGCGGTTTTGTTTGCATCAAGATCAGGGTTACGGGTCTTATAGGCCGTGTAAACCTGATCGGCCGATAGTTGAACTGCAGCAGTTACCCGTTGCCTGTTTTCTGAATTTTCTGGTGTGTAAAAGTGTTTGTCGCCTTCTGCAAACCACTTGTCGCCTTGACCATTCACCATAGTGAGACCGTGTTCGCCATCGTAATCGTGCATCAACTTTGCGAGTAGGGCTTTCTTTTCGTCATCAGTTCCGAATATGCCGACTGTAGCTTCCGGGAAGTTGTTAACGCAGGCAATCTGAATCTCCTTTCTTGGAGTTCTAATATGACCGGCTGCAAACGTATCAGTCATGAAGTGGTCTGCGTAACCTTCTACGGCATAGGCATAGAGTAATTCTTCCTCATTAGTCGCTTTGCTGGCGAGTTTGAGTGCTAGGCCATGTCCTACAAGATAGGCTTTTGTCGCATCTTCACCGAAATGGTCGTAGTCGTAGGTGGCCAGCTGTAAATAAAGCCCACGCATCCCTTGGTCTGGTCCGTCATCAGGTGTTGATCTGAGATCTCCATATCCAAATCCTCCAGTTGCGGCATTGAAATTTTTATCAAATGAGTCGCTGATTTCTAGTTTGTTCCCTGAATTAATATTGTCCTTAACATGATCAAGCAGCTGCTGATAGACCCACATTATTTTCGGAATATAGCCTTTGTACCGTTTGTATGAATCAACGTTACGTTGAAAGTCAGACTCTTTTCCAGATCGGCCGATGCTAACATCGGGCTCGCCAATATAGTCGCCGCTGAGCCAGATCATGTCGGCAAACGTCAGTTGTAGTGATTCGCCTCTGTCGGTTCTTAAAGGCATGACAACGAGTTTATCCCCTTTTATTCTGCTGCCTGTAGTTGTTTGAAGTGTCACAGAAGCACCGATGTTCTGGTGCTCAGGGCTCTCAAACTTAACAATAGGCCCCGCTGACTCGTCGGATTTCTGTAGCGGCAATTCAGCATGGGTGTGAGACATTAAAGATAATGCAGCGATAGCAACTGCCAGAGGCTTTAGTAAAATGGCATGTTTCATGTGTGGTAAATTCCTTTTAAATCTGTATTCGATAAATCTGAGACGTGCCGGTTGTCTGCTTCATCAGGAAAAAGACGCTGGATGTTCTGGAGTCAAAGCGGAGGTTAAGAATCGATTGGCTGCCAGCAGGGAGCTCATTTTCACTATTGACGCATACCCACTCTTGCTCTGACCGCGAGATGCTCGTACTGCATAATGTCAGGAAATAATTTTCTGTAACGCCAAGGAGGTAAACGGTATTCCCGTTCATCGCGAAACTGGAAGAAACGCGAATTCCCTTCTCCTGCAAGCTGGTCCATTTGCTGCCAATCGGGCTTTTTACACCTGTTTCCAGGTTGATTAAATCAAGACCATTTAATTGCTTGTTGGTTGTAATCAAGTTGTTGCTTCGTACAACAAAATTCGTCTGGTATGGAGTGAGTAAACCTTCCTTCTTGAAATCCTCTTTTCCTGTGGCCTGATTGATAGCAATTAGTGTCCCGGCATAGTTTTCAATGATTTTGCCTTCGCTAAAACTGGCGGGCGCTACAGGAAATAAGGCATTTGCTCGGTAAGAGCCTTGTATTGAATTGTTCGGTGTCTTCGAATCGGTGGGGTACTGTAGCCAACCATAGTCATAAAACCCACCACTACCAATAGCGACTGGCATGTAAGGTTGAGCAGTTTCCGGATCAACAACGAGGTCGCCAACAATCTGATAGGGCTGGTCTCGGGGAACGAGTAATTCCTGGACAAAGTAAGGGGTTGTAGCATTCGCCGCGGTGCTGATTTTCAGGAAACTGAATGACCCGTTGCGGTAGTTGTTTTGAGTTACATAGATACTATCTTTAGCTAGGAAGAAATCCTGCGCTTTGTCGCGGGGGGATAGTGGTACGCCAACGGCCTTCAGCTGTAGTTTGGTAGTCGGTTCGGTGGAGGGTGTGTCGTTACCGCAGGCGGCAAGCACCAGGCAACCAAGTGTGCCGATCGCAATCTGTGTGATTTTAGATATCAAGTTCACGAGGTATTTTCTGGTTTGACTGCGATTGTGCGCAGGGTCTGCACATTGATAGTTGTTGAGTCGGCGAGACCCGAGATTCATTTTTTTGATTGTAAGTGTTTGTGGATTATGTAGCGTGCGCACATGCGAAATTGTAAGAATTTGTCAGGGTTTTAAAAAAGGAATTGGGGTACATTGGTTCAGATAAATGCTCACAAGAGGCAAATAATGTTTGTTAGATTGAAGGTTGTTGCATTGTGTCTGGTTATTTCATTACTAGCCGCGTGCGGAGCCGGTGAAGACGCAAGTCAGAAGCCAGCGAGTTCGGGACAGGGTGGTGCTGCCGTCGGTACGGTTCTTATAGAACAGGGGCCGGTGGCTGATGCAACAGTGACTGTGAAGGCCTACGATGGCCAGTCGGTAGGTGCGGCAAAGACCAATGCCCAGGGTGTATACAATCTGCCTTCTTCCCTGGCGGGGCCATTCATGGCCGAAGCCCAGCTGCCCGATGGTAAGAAACTATATAGCGTCGGCTCGACTTCTAACATGAACATCACTCGGTTGGGCGACTATCTGTTGAAGCTGTGGTTCCAGGCGCGGGGGCGTGAGGCTGCTGCTATTTTCTCTAGCTCAAATTCAAACTCTGTGCTGCCGGTTGTGCAAGAACTCAACGTGCTGGCCAATCAGATCATCAGCGTGCCGACCTACGCGTTAGGTAAAGTGCCCGTTGATCTATTTGGTAGCGAGATGTCACCAACGCTGGCCATGATCCTGAAAGCGACCAAGATCAGCGGTAATGGTCAGATTGATATCAACATCGCAGATGTCAATTTCAATGGCAGCTATAACCTGAAGCAACCCACGGCAAAACAGGGTGCTGTGTTGTTTGAAGGCACGGAGGAAACGAGTAGCGACAAAGTGCCGCAAACGAAGGGCATGATTGCTGCAAGTGTTACAGGAGCGCGTTCATCTGGAGTGCAGCTGGCCGCAGCTCCTATGGTGCAAAGTGCGGCTGGTTCTTCGAATGAACACTGGATGAAAGATAACTGGGAATACATCAAGGACAAGAAACTTTCTGAACTTGTGATTCCAGGGACGCACGATTCAGGTACATATGCATTTAGCGCGGGTATTGGGACGGGTGTCAATACAGCTAAAACTCAAAATGTGAGTATTGGGGATCAGCTTCGTGATGGTATTCGCTACTTTGACTTACGTGTTAAAGAAGTGCGTCACTCTGGGTGCGCGGACCCTTCTACGCTATGGATTAACCATGGGATGTTTGATAGTTATAGATTGCAGGTTGCATTGGATGAAATAAGATCGTTTTTAGATAAAAAAGGCAACGAGAATGAAATTGTTGTATTGGATTTTCAAGAAACATTGATGCACGATTACGTCAAGGTACCTGGTGCCTGGCCTTGGAGTGATATTAGTTATGGGCCAGATACGGGTGGTTTAGGCGTTCTTTTTGGTTTGGTTCAAGACAAGCTCGGAGAGTTTTTGGGTAAGAAAACAGATAAGTCTTTTCAGTTCCAGAATTCCAAGCTGAATGACTTGGTTGGAGATGGTCGGAGGGTTCTGGTTTTAATGCCTCACGGTGTTTACAATCGCGCTCAGAATCAAGATGTTAATCGCTGCAGCGGCAAGGACATCAGAGGTGAAAGTTTTAATGACAGAACATTGCAGTTGCTGAGTAAGTATGATGAAGACCATGCCCGTAATTTCTTGGGAATTCGGGAATATGTTATTGATGCCCAATTGAACCCAGTAAATCAAAATACGGATTCGTACAAGAGCTACAAAGAATTTGGCGATAAGCTAAGGGTCTTGCAGTTGGTGGCTCGCCCAAGCGATCTGTGGTACGCAGGTGCTGTCGCGGCGCCTTCGGGTTATCCATATGACCTCTTAACTTATGGAATGGTAAACATTAACGCACCATTGAATTATAAAGCTTCAGTGGCTGATGACTTATTGCAACAAGTTAATATTGACATCAACTGTAAAGAGGGGGCTTTGGGTAAAAGGTTGAGAATGGGCTTGGAAGCTGGGAGCGCCAACTGGCAACCTCCGAATATCATAATTGCAGACAATTATCAAAGCTGGAGCCCGTACTATAACCAGTTCTATCAGTGGGTGTTTCCAGATTACAAGAATGGGAAATGGGTTGAAGATTTCTCAGGTTCGTACGTTGACATGATTATTGCGCTCAACAGAATCAAGCGCAGTAACCGCTTGTCTGGGGTCACTGACATGCAAGACGGACAGTGTTTGCAATAACAAAAATGCCGCTGGTTAGGTAATACTCCCTCCAGATAAGTGATCGCTTGCCGTGCATAAAATTTCTTTTGAGGCCTTAAGTTTAAGGCTTTAGGGTGTCTACTGTTTCGTGGGCGATTCAGTGAATGTAAGGCCGGTCCTGAACCGGCCTTACTTGTTGGTCTGAATGTCAGTATTTGTCGAAGCTTTATTGGAAAGACACTGCTAATGTGTTAGCTGAAATCCGTGTTCGCGAAAGACTAATAAATGACGAATCATAAATTTAATCAGGGCCGAGGGAAGCGTTTGGTATTGGCCCTTGTTGTAGGCATAAGTGCGCTGGGACTAGCCGGCTGTGGCGATGGTGGCAGTGGGGCGGCGGGTATTGGCGGTGCTGCAGGTTCAGCCAACGCCCAAATTAACTTTAAGATTGATAACACCAGTGGTTACGACATCAAAGGCGTTCAAATTGTTGACGCTTCTGGTCAACAGTTGGTTAAAGGTGATTTCGCCTGCGCTAAAGACGCCGTGTGCAATTTCCAAGCAGTGATGAACCAGCCTGGCGATCTTAAATTTTATGATAAGCAAGGTGCTTTAGTCGGTGTGTATATCCTGGCGCAAGCGCCTAACGCCAATCAAATCGTAAAACCGTCGGCCTATATGATGGGTCTCTACATTTTTAGTGAACTGAAGAGCCGTTACCCAGAATCACCAGCATCTCTGGTCGACAAAATGAATCGTTTATTCGCTAACTATCAGAGTAGCGATGGAAAACCTGATAAATACCAGGAGTTAGGTCAGTACTATCGTGCTCGCGTTATCGGTACAGGACTTAATAATGACGACTTTCTGAAGGATCTTCATAAAAAGTTGGAGGAGGGCAAGCCCTTGGCGGCGGATCTCTTTCAAGTCAAACCAATAGCCGTGCGATCACAAGCGCGCATGGCGCTTCAATCTGGCCCTTCGGTTCAAAGTGATAGCGGCGGTGGATGTCCAAGCGCACTATCTGGTCTTGCCACGATCGCTCAAGCAGCGGGTAACTTCGCAGGCTCTATATATCCTGGCATTTCATTTATTGGCGGAATTGTTCAAGCGGGTTGTGATATGGCTACCCCAGAAGATAAGCGCCTTGACGAGATTCAGTCAAAGCTGGACGACATGGCTGCAACACTAAAGGCAAACGGTTTGGCGTTAGATACGCTGATCACTTACACAGCCTATCAGGGTGCTGACACCGCCTTGAACAACACAAAGTCTCTAGCTGCTTCGGCTAATGGCAATTTGTCCTATTACACTGCGTTAATAGAAGGCCATGGAAGTTTTATGGCTTTTGTCGATGATAAAAAATCTTTCGAAGCTGCTTGGAAAAATAGGCCAGAACAAATGAAAGCGCTTTTCGAAAATTTTCCAAAAGACTGGTCGGCGTTGACATTGGTTCCGCAAAATAAAAGTTCTCTCAGCAAATCCCTCAATGCCTTGTGCGATGGCAGAGCGTCGGCATCCACTAACATTGTCGATAACCGTAAAGTTTGCAATGGTTACATTCTGAACTACCAAAGTCTGGTTTTTGGTTCTTATTTCAAGCATATGGCTATGCTTAAAGACATTACGGCAACACTCGATAAGTATTCGAAACTGGAAAAGGAATTTGTGAGTAAAAAAGTCACAAAACCAGAAGAAAGTACGGCTAGTTGGGCAGAGATTTATAAGACGATAATGCTGCCTAAACTTCAAGCGGGGTTGAGTATCGCTGCGGATGGCTTTGCGTCAGATAATGCCGCGGTAGAAGATAGCAAGGGCGCATACTTCAGTTTGTATGCAGGCTTGCCCAAGCAATTGCTAGATCAGTTTCAGACCGACGGTCTGAAGTCAACCTGTGTGCAGGGCGCCAGTGTTGGCCGACAGACTCCGCCCGTGCCGTACATTACTAACTGGGTAAACGATGGTGACAATTCTTACATTAACGTAGTCTGTAGAGACTCGATAGGCTCTAGGGATAGATTTACCTCCAAATACTTTCTCTCCGATGGTAACGAAGTCGTTAATCTTATGGGTGTTCTTGTTGGAAAAAATGCGAAAACATCAACAACAGATACGGTGGGTAGTACACAAGGTGCCGAAACACTTAGAGTCAGGGTTCCTGGTAATTGGCCAGTGTTTACTACGAACGGTTCGCTTAATGATATGTCAGGAGTTATTAGCGCTGGCGTAGTGTCAGGGTCACGTATTGTGTCTGAAGGAAAGCGTGATGCATTTAACATCTACATGACCAACTATAGCGGCTATGATCGTAACGGAGCGAGCATTAGTAAGCTCTATACGCGTTACACTGCAAAAGCTCAAGGGAGCCAGCCAGCATTAAGTTATATCTTTGCCTTGTACTTCTGGCGAGGCGCATTATCATCGTTGAGATATGCTCAGGGGTGTTTGGGGGCTAATTGTTCATCAGGTGATGGCGTGACTTATCGTGATGGACCGAAGATTAAGTTCTGGTTGACTGACTTCGATGGGGATGTTTCATATACGCTTTATACATCAGTCACTGATCAGTAAAGAAGAGTGAAAAAGTTCAGCCAGTTTTGGTGATCAAATCTAGTTGTTAATTAGACAAGGCCGGTTCGTTGAACCGGCCTTGTCTATTCTGAATGTCAGAATTCGTCAGATTTCGATGCTGTTTTAAGCTGGCTTCAATGCTATCTTCAACTGAAGGCTGATTTGCAGTATTTTCTGACACTTAACCCTTTGTTTGTCTTTTGAAATTCCCTAAATTCGATTTTTCTTCAATGCGTAGAACGTGGCCCCAGTTGCTATCCAAAGCGGATTTGGCAGGGCTTCGGCTACGTGTTCTGCGGTGGTGTCAGGCGCTGCACGCACAAGTTGTTGCGGCTCGAACCAAGGCAGCCAAATCGACAGGGCTGGCGATACGTCCCGAACAGGTTTCGGCTTGGGTGAGCTTTGCATTGGTGGTGCTGGCCGCGATATTGGCGGCCTACTGGACGATGCGATTTGCACGCGTGGTGTTTCCCCCACAGGTGTCGGCCAAAGGCGTGGTGTTTTACGAGGCGGCATCCAATTTGCGCGTGCGCACACTGTTTGGGGAAAAGGATTTTGACCCGTCGCGTCTTACTCTGCGAGGGGTGGTGCTCACCGGCGAGGTGAATGGCGTCAATCAGGGCATGGCGCTGATTGAGGTGGATGGTAAGCCTGCCGAAACTTTGGAGCTCGGTGACATGATGGCGCCCGGAATTAGATTGGAAAAGATATCCCCTGAGGGCGCGATGATTCGCTATCAGGGTCGGAGCTACGAGTTGCAACAATCAACAATGAATCGATAGGCCGGTACGCACCAGGATTGGATGATGACTGCTAAAAAACACACATTAACGGGTTTGCTGGCTGCGGCGTTATTGACGAATCCGCTCCAAGTCCCTGCACAGGTGCCGAACTCGTCTGAAGCTAAGAACGATCAGGCGGCGACAATTTCCCTATCGTTTCAGGATGCCGATGTCGGCCCGGTGACGGCGGCAGTGTCGCGTGCCATTAAGCAGTCGATTATTGTGGATCCGCGCGTTAAGGGGCGGATCACGCTGAATACCCCGAAGCCTGTAACGCCGCAGATGGCGCTGGATATGTACTCGTCAGCTTTGCGTAGTGCCGGCTTTGCACTGGTGCAGGTGAATGGCATGTATCGCGTGGTGCCGGATTCGGATGCACGCGTGCAGGGTAACCGGGTGCTGACAGAGGGCAACACCGAGGGCGACCAGGTAGTGACGCGGGTCTTCAAGATCAAGCAGGACTCAGCGACTAATCTGGTCAATGTATTACGGCCATTGCTCACACAGAATAGTTCGATTACTGCCAACCCGGGCACCAACTCGCTGGTCGTCACAGACTACGCCAGTAATGTGAAACGGGTCGCAGAACTGCTCGATTCGATGGATGAACCCTCGGTCGGTGATGTGCAGACGGTCCATCTGCGCTATGCCGTCGCACTGGATGTTGCCGCCCTGTTGAGCAAGGTGGTGGATACCGGTGCTGGTGGTGGGAACATGGCTGGCGTGGATACCAAGGTGGTGGTACTGGCCGAACCGCGGAGTAACTCAATACTGATCAAGTCATCCAGCTCAGAGAAGATCAAGCAGTTGCGCAACTTGATTATGCGCATGGATATGCCATCGGCCAGAAATGGCAACCTATGGGTGGTGCCGCTGAAGAATGCAGAGGCGACCAAGTTAGCAGTGACGTTGCGGGCGATTATGGCGGCAGACAGTAGCTTGTCGCAGCAGTCTGGCGCATCGAATACGGGTTCGATGTCCAGTAGTGCGTCGTCATCCATGCAACAGGCACAGTCTGCCCTGCAAAGTGGTTTGGTGGGTGGTGCCGGTGGTGGACAGGGCTCGGCGACGGGGGCTTCGGCGGCCGCCGTGGGTGCGCTGACCAGCACGAGTCAGCCCAGCACGGGTGGCATGATTCAGGCAGACCCATCGACCAACTCACTGATCATTACCGCTTCTGAATCGTATTACCGTCAGCTGCGTGAGGTGATTGACAAGCTAGATCGTCGACGTACACAGATTTACGTGGAAGCGCTGATTGTTGAGGTGAACTCCACTAATGCCGCTCAGTTAGGTATCCAGTGGCAGGGTTTGATCAATGCCGGTGGTCAGAATGTTCCATTTGGCGGTACTAACTACAATAGAACTAGCGGCGCTGGTGTAGACATCGTGAACTTGAGCCAAAGTGCTGCGTCGATTTTGAATCCGGCAATACCGGCCGCAACGTCTTTGGCGAGCTCGCCAGGCCTTAATATTGGTATGTTGTCCAAATTTGGGGGTAACTACTCGGTATCAGCGCTGATTTCTGCTTTGGATGTTGAGGGTGGCGCGCGGGTGTTATCAACCCCAAATCTGGTGACGCTGGATAACGAAGAAGCGCGCATCATGGTTGGGCAAAATATCCCGATTTTGTCAGGAACATACCAAACCAATACAACTTCTGCGAGCACGCCGTTTAATACGTATAACCGACAGGACATTGGCATTCTATTGAGGGTGCGTCCGCAAATATCCAACAACGGAACGATCAAACTGGCGGTTTACCAGGAAGACTCGCGGGTCGATACTGCAAATGTAACGTCGATTTCGACCCAGGGCTATACGATCAACAAGCGCACCATTGAATCGAATGTGATTGTGGATGATGGGCAGATGTTTGTCATTGGTGGCCTGATTGGTGATGATTACAACGATACGTCGGATGGTGTACCGTTCCTGAAAGATATTCCGATCATTGGTCAGTTGTTTCGTTATGACTCCAAGTACCGCAGAAAGAGCAATCTGATGGTGTTTTTGCGCCCTTATGTGATCAAGGATGCCCAGGCAGCAGAAGAACTCACCGCAAACCGTCAGGGTTTCATGCAAGACAAGCAAGATAATTTCAAACAGCTGCCGATGCTGCTGCCGAAAGAAAATCTTCCAACGATGCGCGATGCTGAAAAGCCTTTGACCGGGCCAGCTAAGCAACCGAATGCGCCGGTGTTAACGCCGTGATGCAACGCTTGCCGTTCCCATTTGCCAAGACGAACGAGGTGCTGCTCGAGTGGGATGCCAACCGCCAGGCAGCGGTGGTGACGCATTCCCGGAAGACACCCCTATCGGCGCTGCAAGAGGTATGCCGCATGGCCGGGCCCGTGGTTAGGCAGCTGGCCGAGAGTGATGCGCTGCTGGTGAAGCTGAACGAGTATTACGCCCGTGCCGAGCAGGATGCAGCGCAGGTGGTAGACGAAGTAGGTGAAACGCTGGATCTGGGTAAGCTGCTACAGGATATGCCCGAGTCGGTGGATCTACTGGAAACCACCGATGATGCGCCGGTCATCCGCATGATCAACAGTTTGCTGCGCCAGGCGACGCGCGACGGCGCCTCTGATATTCATATGGAAGCCTTTGAACGGCAGTCAGTGGTGCGGTTTCGTGTAGATGGTGATTTGCGCGATGTGGTAGAAATGCGCCCAGATCTGCATGCAGCCTTGGTGTCGCGGATCAAGATCATGGCGGGTCTGGATATTGCCGAAAAGCGGTTGCCGCAGGATGGCCGCATTTCGATTCGCGTGGGGGGGCGCTCGGTCGATATCCGTGTTTCAACCTTGCCAACGGCGCATGGTGAGCGCGTGGTGATGCGTCTGCTGGAGAAGAATTACGATCGGCTGGATTTGAATAAGCTGATGGCGCCCGACATGCATGCGAGTTTTTCCCGCCTGCTGCAACAGCCCCACGGCATTGTTCTAGTAACAGGTCCAACGGGCAGCGGTAAAACAACCACGCTCTATGCTTCCATACTGGAACTACGCTCCAAGACCAGCAATATCATGACGGTGGAAGACCCCATCGAATATGATCTGGAAGGGATTGGTCAGACACACGTTAACGCCAAGATTGATATGACCTTCGCTCGTGCATTGCGGGCGATTCTGCGGCAGGATCCGGATATCGTGATGATCGGTGAAATCCGCGATCTGGAAACCGCGCAGATTGCGGTTCAGGCATCGCTGACGGGCCACTTGGTGTTGGCGACCTTGCACACCAACAGCGCCCCGGCTGCCATTAACCGTTTGATCGATATGGGCGTTGAGCCATTCCTGCTCGCTTCGTCGTTGCTGGGGGTCTTGGCGCAACGGCTGATCCGCAGAGCGTGTAGTCAATGTCATGGCGCTGGCTGTGAGGCTTGCCGTCAGAAAGGCTATGCCGGCCGTGCCGGGATCTACGAACTGATGCAGGTGACAGAGCCGCTGCGTGAACTGATGCACAACCAGGCATCGGAAGCCGAGCTGCGTAAGCAAGCCATTGCCGATGGTATGCGTACTTTGGCAGAGGATTGCGAACGGTTGGTTGAGCTAGGGGTGACAACCCGTGAGGAAATGCTTCGCGTCACCGGCTCAATAAACCTCGACGAGTAACGGGCAAGCTATGGCACGTTTTAGCTTTGAGGCCGTGACCTTTGATGGCCAGAAAGAAAAAGGCGCGATAGACGCCGACTCTTTGCGTGCAGCGCGACAGCAATTGCTGGATAAGGGGTTGGTGCCTGTAAAGGTGGTGCCCGAATCGGAAGTCGCCCAGAAAACTGGGCTAGCCGGCTTGTTCTCGTCAGGCAAGTCGATTAGTCCTGCAGATCTGGCGGTGGTGACCAAACAGTTTGCACTATTGGTGCGTTCTGGTTTGCCACTGGACGATGCGTTGAAATTGCTGGCAGAAGAGTCACCCAAGGCTGCAACGCGACAAGTGCTGATGGCCATGGTGGACGAATTACATTCTGGTGTGCCCTTGTCTAAAGCCATGCAAGGGCAGCCTGCGACCTTTGATACGTTGTACCGATCGGTCGTGGCGGCTGCGGAGCAGTCTGGTCTGATGGGGCAGGTGCTGACCCAGTACGCCGAGTTTCTGGAAAAGCGCCAGGCCAGTCGGCAAAAAGTGATTGCTGCGATGGTGTATCCGGTGATGCTGATCGGGGTATCGTTTCTGGTGATGATTGTGCTGATGACCTACGTGATCCCGCAGATCACCCGCGTATTCCAGAGCACACGACAGAAGCTGCCAGCGATGACCGAGATCGTGATGTCGATTTCAAGTTTTCTCACGCAATGGGGTTGGTTGCTTTTGCTGGGATCTCTACTGTTGGGGTGGTTGATTCGTCAGTGGCTAAAAAAACCGGCGGCACGGTTGGCTTTCGATACACGGTGTATTTCGTTACCACTCATTGGTCCGGTGTTACTGGCACAGAATACGGCACGTTTTGCCAATACGATGGCCATGCTGGTAGGTGCGAATGTGCCAATTCTATCGGCGTTGAAAAGCTCTCGCTCGACACTGGCCAATACCTATATGCAAGCGGCGATTGAATCAACTGAAATGCAGGTGCGCGAAGGTACATCGTTCTCCAGAGCATTGGGGGCGCAAGGGGTTTTCTCACCGCTCTTCGTGCACATGCTGCGCTCGGGGGAGGCTACCGGGCAATTGGCGGAGATGCTCAAGTTTGGTGCTGAAAATGCGGAGTTTGAATCGGATAAGACCACACGCATGTTCACCAGTGTGCTGGAGCCGGTAATGATCATGTTCATGGGCATCATGGTGTTGGTGATCGTGATGGCGGTGATGCAGCCGATTCTGGAAATGAATTCCGGGATTCGCTGATCATGCAGATCTTCTTTGCCCGTAGTTCGAATGCGCCGGTCCGTCAGTTCACACTGAATATGCGCAATGTGCTGGCCTTATGCGGCACAACGGTAGTACTGTTGATGCTGTTGAATCTACTGGCTAGCTGGCTGTTAGGCGCGTTTGGTTTTGACAATGCTTCGCCGAATGCGACTCAAGCCATGGAGGCCCGCTATGAGCAGAAGTTGGCGGAGTTGGGCGCTCAGATTTCTGAGTTGAATGTGCGCATCAAGCGTTTGGACGCGGCGCGCCAGCAGATGATTCAGGAGTCGCCATTGCCACCGGCACCTTCCCGGCAGCAACCGCTCGGTGCGCAGCCGGGTAAGCCGGCGGGAGGACAGGGTGGCCCCTTGTTGTCAGCGGCGACACAGTTACCCGCTGTACAGTCTTTAACGGTGCGGGTTGATCAGTTGAACGTGTCGTTACGTGATCTACAATCGCAGACCCGTGTGTTGGCAGAGCGCCTCTACGCGCTGAAAAACTGGCAGGCAGCGGCACCGACCGGCTACCCCTTACCGTACGAGGTGCCGGTGACGAGTTTGCCTGGTTTGCGGTCTGATCCATTTACCGGGGTGCCGAGCTGGCATGCTGGTACAGACTATGCAGCGTATGCCGGCACACCGATTATGGCAACGGGCGATGGCTATGTGGTGCGGGCAGGCTGGGATAATGACTTTGGCAACCTGGTCGAATTGGCGCACCCCGGTGTGAATGCCACAACCCGTTATGCCCACGCTGAAGCAGTTTACGTGAAACCGGGTCAGCGGGTGCGCCGAGGTGAGGTGATCGCCCGTGTCGGCTCCACCGGCCGGTCCACGGCACCGCATTTGCACTATGAAGTGCAGTCGGCGCGTTGAGCTATTTGCCTAACCCGCGTTAAAAGATGAGTCTGTAGGTATCGCCCTGTTTGCGGCCGATTAAACCAAGTAACCCATTGAGTGCTTCCTGGGATTCCGGAGTGGCGCTGGCCTGGCCTTGGCCCGAGGCTTTGCCGTCATTACCGATCTGACCTTCGGCCTCTAGGATGAGCGGGCCTTCGGTGGTGCTCAATGTGTAACGCACACCACTGGATGAGAGATTGGCATTGAGACTGTAACTACCTAGCGGGCGAATGAGGCTGACCGGGCTGCTCAGGCTGTACAGATCGGCGTGGATGTTGCCATCCGGACCCTGCCGACTGAAGTGCAGGTCAGACCAGCGGAGTGTGAGGTCACCCCGCGGGTGAAGAATGGTCCAGGGTGCCCCCATGACCTCAAGGATTTCAGAGGGCAGATGGATTTCGTCTTCCTGAACGCGCACACCGGCCACGCTGATCGAGATAGTGAGCGGTTTTAGCAATGTCGATGCCTCGATGCGCACACTGCAGCTGCGGTTGGCGATGGTGCAGTCTGTGGTCCAGTATAGTCGCTCGGTCATTGCCATGGGTGGTCGGCAGCTTTGTCCATCAAGGCCGGGCTCCGAGAACCCAATAGCCGTGCCACCCCGCCAGAGCGTACCGCTGGGGTCGGCCAGCATGACCTTGCAGTGCGTGGCCGAGCTGAGAGTGCCGCTAAGCCATTTAACAGGGAATTGCCAGATGATGACACCGATCAGCGCCAGAAAAATAGTACTGATCTGTATCCAGCGGGGAATGGTCGATTCGCTGAGGCGTAAGTTCATAGTGCGTTGCTCTCGGTGGTTTGCTGCAGCACCGCGCGCAGGGTGACGATTTCGGGGGTATCTTCCGCCCGCACAATCAACTCGGTCGGGAACAGGTCCCAACGCTGGGCGGCTTCATCCAGGAAGGCAATCCATTGGCCAAAGGCCACGTGTTCAGCCTGTAACTCAAGCACGCTGCCGCCGTCCCGGTTGGTATCTAGGCGCAGGGTATTGGGCGAGATGCCTCGGTTCTGAAGCATGATCCGGATGGTTTCAACTTCGTTATCGTTGAGCGGTGGCGAAGGGTCGCCGTTGAGCGCGGTTAGCTTGCTCTTGTAAATCATCGACTCAAGGCCGGTTAGTTGTGCATGATGCAGGTACATCGCGTTTACCTGTTGGCGGGTTTCCTTCTGTACGATCAGGAGCAGTATCAGCCCTGCTGCGGGCAACGCCAGATACAGGGCCAACTGGCGGCCGTGCAGGTGGAACCAGGTGCGCACGTCGGCCCAGGTCAGCACGGTGTCACGCTCTTTCAGAGCCTGTAGACGTGCTTGTAGTGATGCGGCTTTTTCGGCAAGCCAGGATTTAATGCTGTCGAGATCAAACTCCTGGCTATTCGCCTGGCGCAGTGTTTCTTTTAGCTGTCGTAGGCGGTCGCGCAGTGCTGTAGACCAGGCCTCCAGCTTTTCTTTCAGGGCGTTGCGGGGCGCGTTCATTAGCGTAGATCCTGGTTAAGTCCGGATAGAGGTAGCATGCGATAGGTGTTGGCGCCTTTGGCAATAACAGCCAGTTGCAGATGGTTCGCTCTGGCCAGCAATGTTGCGGTATCGGGGGTGTCGATTCCTCGGCGCAATGTGAAGGTGAGACCACTGTGGGTGTAGTCTAGGCTTTCCAACAGGCCGGGGGGATAGTCGCCGAGCAGCACCTGCAATTTGGCCGCCATCGGCACAAAGTCGATTGGCGTCGTGCCGCCTTGTGCATGAATGCTCCGGGTGGTTTTGGCGATCAGGGTTCGTATCGCGGCGGTATTGTCCTGATCGCGCAGCCCCAGGTATTGTCGAGCGGTCTCGGCAATGGTGCTTTGCCAGCGCCAGTTGCTCAGTGCCAGTAAGCCAAGATTGATGGTGCTGCCGACCACGAAAATGGCCAACGCTACCCCGGCCAGATGCGCCGGGCGGCGCCAATGCATCCAATCCACTTTCGCCGACCAGCGTGCTGCCGGTTTTTCAGCATCGTTGGGCTTTTTCTTTTTGGCCGGAAGCTTTTGCAGCAGGTTTACGGCGAGCTTGCGGCTGGGCCAGTTCACGGCGCGCGGTGCCAGCCAGGACCAATCGAAGGGCCGTTGCGTGGCATCCGGATAGAGTTGTTGAAGGTTTTGTTCAGTAGGCGTCTCTTCAGAAACGAACTCCACCCAACCAGCCCCCCAGTCGGGGCCTTCCCGGCTGCTTACCGCGGTGTGTTGGCCGTGATCAATGCGCAGTAATTCGCGCACTTGTGCTGCATTGGGTTCTTCCAGTAGCAGACAGTCCGGTATAAGGGTGGCCGTGCGCACCGGTAAGCCAGCCATTTGATCCATGAGCCAGTTGATCCACGACTCGCTCATGACGGCGATGGTCCGTTCAGCCCCCTTCGATCCGGGAATTGGCGGTAGTACCTGGTAGAGGAGTGCTGTGCGCTGATCCAACAGGAACGGTTCGGTCAATGTAGGCAGAAGAGCCGTTAGCTTTTTGTCACCGAGCATCGGTACGCGTGTGTGGATCAGCCGGACATCAACGGTCGGTAATAGGATCAATGCGTCGTCAGCAAAGGGGAGATCGCGTAACCCACCGTGGCCCTGGAGCGCGGTGTTTGCCGAGCCCCGTTCACTATCATGGAGATACCAGCGAAAGTTCTCGGCAGGGCCGATGGCATCGAGATCACCTGCTTGCGTTGTCTGGTTAAGGGTGCGCGGGTTCACCGGACAATGAATGATCAGTAAACGGGTCATAACGGTCGATTACTCTTTGAGGGTGCTGAAAAAACGCGTGTTGATGGTGCGCGTGATGGTGCGATTCACGTTGATACCGCCGGGGGGCGAACGGTGAATAATTGATTCACCGACATAAACGGATTCTGGATAGCGGATTTCGGTACGGGTAATAAAATAGGACGTTTTGATATCGATCAGGGTGGAGTCATTGCTGGCATTAACGCCCAGGCTGGTGAGCAGTGTTTTAAGTTCTTCCAGCGACTTGATGGGCTTCTGGGTGCGCGCCGTCACGAAATTAGCGGCCTGGCTGGCGTTCATGCCCTGAAATACGGCACGCAAGACGTCACTGCTGGCGGTGTTGACATTGATTTGGGTTGGCGTCGGCAGGGCGGTGAGCAGTGGACGTAAGCGCTGTAGCAGCATGGGCGTAAAGCCGTTGAATCCTTCCAGTTGATTGATGTCGGTAAATTTATAACCACTATTGGCCAACTGGTTGGCTACCTGGTGAGCCAGGCCTCGGTCTGCCCCCAGATTGCCGATCAGCGTTTGAAACACATAGAGGCCATCGGGGTCGATACGGCGACCGCTTTCCTGATCAACCAGATTGTTGAGGTTGAAGCGTCCTTGGGCATCGCTAACCTGACCCATCATCGAGAGCTGACTGAGCTCCTCCGGGATATCAACGCCGCGTAAAAAATCAGAGACCTTGGTGTCGGTTAATGGAATCGCCCAGGCTTCGGTCAGAGAGTCTTCGGCACTGGTCGTTCTGGCATTAAGGGCCAACACAAATCGCGCAGAGTCAACAGCCGCTGTGTGCAGCCACTCTGCCTGGGTGCGGTCGCGGTCGTATTCCAGCTGGCGAATGGATAAATGCTGTTGCCAGATGAGTCCCGACAAAATCATCGTCGCAAGCACCATGACTATTAGTGCGCTGAGTGTTGCAGAGCCGCGTTGACGGGTTGGCATCATGCGCCTCCCGCCAGGCAGATACGGGTCAGTGGCCGTGTGTTGGTCGGGTCATTGCTAGTCAGATGCCAGACAAACTGCAGTGCCTTGACCGGGGTGGTTAGTCCGGGTGTGCCAGACAGTATGCTCACATCCTGTGTCGTGATTAAACTGCTCAGCATTTGATGGTCCGCCTTGATGTAGCCTTTATCCGGGGCCTTGAGTAACTCTTGCCATGCCTCTAGTGCGGCATCACGGCTAATAAAAGGGGGCGAGATCATACGCGCCAGGCCGTCTGCGCCTGCCGTGTAACCGACCAGTTGCCAGGCTGGCTGGTTATTGGTGCCAGCATCGCGAACCCACCAAGCGCTTGTTTTACCGATAGAAACCGATGGCGCACTAAAGTTATCGCCGGAAATCAGGGCAGTGCAATCCCGGTCGAGTACGGTGAGGGCGTAGTGTAGATCGCGCTGTTCCGTACTGTAGCCTTCGATCCGTTCCTTGCCACGGATCAGGCCATCCAGGCCGCGCCAACCCATGAGGCCGAGCATGGACATGATGACCAGTGCGATCATCATTTCAATCAGAGAAAACCCGCGGGCGTGAGCGTGGCGTTTCACTAGAGGGCGTTCTCGGCGTTGGCAATCAACCCTGACAGCCAGGCCAGTTTAGTTCGGTGCTCCGGGTCGCTGCCGTCGTCCAGATAGACGTTGATATCGACCCGACGGAAGTTTGGATTGGCGCTGCTCAGCACCTTTTGCTCACAAACAAACGGGTAGTTCAATTGCGGGCAAGGTGTGGTTTCTGTGCCCAGCGTTGGCCAGCTCTGGCTGATATACAGCGTTGTCATGGCATTGTTGGCGCTGATGAGGGCCAGGCTGCGGGTCATTACCGCTTGTTGCGTATCGGTGTCGCTGCTGATGGCGCGCATGGCACTTATCAAAACGATTGCCATGATGGCCATACCAACCAGCACCTCGATCAGTGCCATGCCTCGCTGAGAATGTTTTGCGCGCGTGTTCATTCAGTTTGCAAGAGAAACCGGCCAAATCGGTCACGGGTGATCGACGCGCTTTGCGTGCTTCCTTGTATGAGCACGGTGAGGGGTTCAGGGTACGCGTCATCGCCCAGCCGCAGCATGGCCGGTTTGATTTTGACCGGCATTTCCCAGTCGTTCGGTGCAAATACGTCAGGGTGCGAGAGTGGCTGTAGTTTTTCAAAACGATCGCGGACAAACAGTCGCCAGCCATTTTGATCAATACTCGCCCAGATCGGGCTGCCTCGACTCAGCGCTTCTTCTTGTGCGTAATTCAGGGTAGAAGTCAGACGATTGAGCTTGTCTGTCCAGTGCTGGGCACTTTTGTCTGGCAACGAGAGCGTTGCCAGACCCGCCATGACGCCCAGAATTACAATGACAATCAACAGCTCGATGAGCGTGAAGCCTCTGTGATTCTGGGAGCGTGCTTGTCGTGCTTGCGCGATCACCAGTTGCCGATTTCCTCGTCGTTGCCGGTACCGCCTAGCTTGCCATCGGCACCCAGACTGTAAACATCAATTTCATTATTGTGCGTACCGGGGTTGCTGTACTGGTAGGGTGTTCCCCACGGGTCTTGCGGCAGTTTGTCCAGATAACCGCCCAGTTTCCAGTTGCGCGGTACGGGTTCGGCAGCAGGTTTGCTGACCAGCGCGTTCAGGCCTTGTTCGGTGGTGGGGTAGCGGCCGTTGTCCAGTTTGTAGAGCTTGAGTGCCTGTACCAGGGTTGATACATCATGTCGGGCTGAAACAACACGTGCTTCATCGGGGCGCCCCATGACATTGGGAATAACGAGCGTTGCCAGAATGCCGATGATCACAATGACGATCATGATTTCGATCAGTGTGAACCCCTTTTGGGCTTGCTGACGTAATTGATGTTGGGTACTGCGAGCAAATGAGAGGAGACGCATGGTGAGATCGCTAAATATGTTGTGACAAATGCCATGTTAGCGATGTTGGATCAGGCATGGGTTGCTCAAACGTGACTACGCTTGAAATGTAAGAATTCGTCAGATTTGGTTAGGGTTGATGGTTTTTATGCGAATAAAGCAGCACCATATTTTTGTCGCATCAGGGACAGTCGGCAACGTAGCCACCAGATGGTTTACGTTTCATTACGGATTTTCCGTCGGCGCTTGAGAAATATAGCGGTGGCTTCTCGTCTTTGTTTCTGGCTTTAGTGGCCTCAATGTCGGGCATGATCTGGCGCATGGCATTATTGTTAGCCTCTACGTTCGGATTTTTGCTTAAGTAAGCGGCATACACTTGGTCAACCGATTGCTGTAAAGCAGCGACAACGCGCTGCCTATCTGCGGTGTTTTCTAGGGTGTAGTAGTTTTTGTCGCCTTTGGCAAACCAGTAGCGTCCGCCTCCATCAACCATGGTTAAGCCACTGTTGCCGTCTTCATCATGCATGCTTTTTGCTTTTAAAGAGACGGGAAGCAGCCCTTTGCAGAGCTTTGATATTTCATATCTGGGTACGCGGATATGTCCCGATGCATAGAGGTCTGATAGAAAATGTGCGCCAAAGCCATCGATAAAGTAAGCTTTTCGCAGGTCATCCGTGCTTTTTGCACTGGCTGCAAGTTTTAGTGCTTTTTCATGCGCGGTGAAATAAGTTTTGGCTGCTTGTTTGTCGAAGTGGTCGAAATTGGCGTCGGCAAGATCAAGATAGAGGCCACGCACGATAAAGCCACCCCAGCCCCCGGTTGCGTCGTTGAATCTCAAATCATACTTGGTACTTAAATCCAGTTTTTGGCCGGTTCGGATCTGGTCCTTGATGGCTTCGGACATCTCGTTGTAGATGCGTAAAATCTCTGGCAGATACGATTGATATTTGTCATAAGCGGCAAGATTTGTATCGAGTGTTTTTTCCGGTGTGGCCGATAGCCCGATGCTTTCGTTGGGTTCGGCCATCAGATCGCCGCTAAGCCAGACGATATCGGCATAGGACAAGGTCTTCGAACCGTTGTTGGTTGCGTAACTTTTTACCCATACCTGATGCCCTGGCTGTCCTCTGGTGGTGCTGGGGTCTTCAAGCGGCTCGGGCATTCTAATGAGGACGGAAGCGCCAATTGCCTGGTGTTCAGGGCTTTCAAATCGAACCGGCGGCGGCATGCCCTGTGACAGATCAAAAGCTGGTAGGCTGCTTTCTGCGCCCAAGGCTGAAAATGCGGAAAGCAGGCTAGCAGTGATCAGCGATTTGGTGATCAGTGTGTTTTTCATACGATGATTACTGAACAATTCTATGAAGCTGCGTGCCATTCATGGGATTGCTGGTCAAAAAGTACAGTGCCCCCGAAGTTGCATCAGCACTAAAGGCCGTGATCTGCGCGCTATCTGGCAGTGGCATATTGCTGCTCGTGCATTGCCAGACCTGGCCTGCTGGAAGGCTGGTGATGCACAGGCCCAATTTGAATCCTGCATCGACAGTGAGCAGATACACGTTACCGTTGTAGACGGCAAAGAATGGTGTAACTTGGTATCCTTTCTCGCTGAGTGCGGCGAGGCTTTCGCCTAGGTTTTTTGATATGCCGCTGACCATGTCAATAAGCACCATGCGGTTGCTGTCACGATTAAAGGTCAGGATCTGGTTCTCGATAACCGCGTAATTCGTCTGCGTGGGGGTTAGCAGCCCATTCTTCTGGAATACCTGTTGGCCATTGGTGGTGCTAATGCCGACGAGGTTGCCTGCGTAATTCGGATAGAGCACACCTTTATAAAGCCCGGGGGGTGATACGCCGAATTGCAATTCCGGATTGGATGGCACGGGATAATTGCCTAAAGGGGCGCCGATTGGGGTTAATCCTTTGGCGTCATAAGTGAGCCAGGTATAGGTATTGGTCAGGCCGTCAGCTATCACAACGGGGGCGTACATGCGCTCTGTCGTGGTATCTACAAATAGCGGCCCCACGAGTTTATAGTGGGCATCTCTTGGAATCAGGAGGTCTACGATTTTGTATATAGTGCTGGCTGCCCCGTTAAGCGTCATTTGAGCATAGCGTAGCGGGCCATCTGTTCGCCCTGCGATTGGGAGATAGGCAGTGCCGTTAGAAAGGTATAGACCGTTAACACGATAGTTTCTGTCGAGTGTGGGGCCAATTGGCGTATAAGTCAGCGTTTCTACCTTAGTGGGCGTTTGCTCGCTGCACGCGGAAATGCCTAGAGTGAGAAGGCCTGCTAGTAGCAGATATCCGAGGTTTTTCTTTTTTAATGACACGTTATTGGTCATAAATTTTGGTTTACGCGTTCTGCTTGCTAAAGTGCCAGGCTTCATGCCAGGTTTTCTTTGCCAGCTGCCTGCCTGTGCTCAGGTGCTGCTTCTGGCATAGCATTTCAAAGAAATGCGTTGTTTCAGGAAAGTCGTAGTTCGTCGCGTGGTCAATGACCATGCTCTGGGATTCTGGCGAGAGGCGAGTCCAGGTTTGACGCAGTCGACCCATGTAGTTGCGCATATAAGCAGCGCGGTCTTCGTTGGGTTCCCGAAAAATGTCGATGAGGACAAAGCAGCCGCCCGGGCATAACATACGGGCGATGTCTTTAACGATGTGTTCCTTTTGCGATGCATTCAAATGATGAATGGCATAACTACTAATGACGAGATTAAAACTGTTGTCGGCTTGCTCGGATGCTACGCGCACCATGTCTTCACAGATCAGTTGGTAGGGGATATGGTTTGCATTCAATTTTTGGCTGGCAATATCCAGTGCCGGTTGGCTTAAGTCGCAGCCCACATATTCGTGAATGCGATCGGGTGGGATGAGGGGTAACGCCATGCTGGCATCACCGCAGCCAAGATCCAGGATGCGCAGATTTTTGCCAGGTTTGAAATCCTCTAGTTCGTTTGCAACGGCGTGGGTGATTTCCTGATGGAACATGTAATTGTGTTCGATGATTTCCTGATAAAGGCGCCAGGATTTCAGGAAGATTTCTACCGGATCTAGGTTGGATTCTGGATTGACTTGCATAGAGCTCTAGCGGATATTAGGTCGATGAAAAATCTTATCGGTGCCTTGGGTTCCCTGGGCTTTTTTTGGGTCAATTGTCAGGATTTGTCGGAAGTTTGAGCGCGTTTATGTCTTTCCCCATTGAAATTCGTGAATCCCGTGGCATTCGCACATTGCACTTTGGCTCTGACTGGGTGCAGGGTGCGATGCGGGTCAGCCGCCCGTGGGATCTAGAGCTGGCATATACGCG
>JACCDN010530916.1_pt1 | contig 29164 bp, 26 predicted proteins | sample 7441691 | NCBI WGS metagenome assembly JACCDN01 (sample SAMN15323439, study PRJNA562643) | freshwater metagenome | isolation source: river surface water | place: USA:Blue River Watershed | collected 2017-08-16 | reverse complement strand
GTGAAACAGTTCTTCTTTCACGTGAACCTGGTGGAACTGAACTGGGTAAAGATTTGCGCAAGATACTTCTTGGGCATGAAACCGGAGATATCTCACCAAGAGCCGAAGCACTTCTCTATGCAGCAGATCGGGCGCACCATGTTTACTCAGTGATTAGACCCGCACTTAACAGAGGTGAGGTCGTAATTTCTGACCGATATTTTGATTCATCTGCGGCCTACCAAGGAGCAGGACGAGTACTCAACCCAACAGAAGTTGCACGTATATCTCGTTGGGCTACGGAGGGTTTGTATCCAACTCTAACAATCCTGATTGACCTTCCTGCCGAAATTGGTTTAGGTAGACTGCAATCACGAGATCGCCTTGAAGCAGAGTCAAATGATTTCCATGAACGTGTTCGCCAAGAGTATTTACAGATTGCCATGATGGATCCTGAGCGTTACTTTGTTGTTGATGGCACGCAATCGGTTGAAGAGATCAACTCTCAGATAACTGCCCGAGTCGCTGAACTTTCAGCACTTAAGCGCAATGCCAACCAAGAAACCAAGAGAAAGTTTCGCAAGTAAATGGCCTCAGTTTTTGATGATTTAGTAGGTCAAGAACACATCATGGACATCCTTAAAGGTGCTGTTGCGGCATCGCGTGTAGGCTCAGATTCACAAGAAATGACGCATGCTTGGGTCTTTACCGGCCCGCCTGGTTCAGGCAGATCTTCTGCAGCTGTTGCCTTCGCTCAGGCTCTTATATGCCCAAAGCAAGGATGTGGCGCCTGCAATGAATGCCAATCAGCAGCAACTGGCGGACATCCCGATGTTGAAGTCATTCGTACTGAAGGACTTTCCATCAAAGTAGAGGAAATCCGTGACCTACTTACCCGTGTTGCGTGGGCACCGTCTATGGGTGGATGGCGTGTGGTTGTCATGGAAGATGCAGATCGACTTACTGAATCAGCAGCCAACGCACTTCTTAAAGCTATCGAAGAACCAGGGACTCGCACAGTCTGGCTGCTCTGCGCACCTACACTTCATGATGTTCTGCCAACAATTCGCTCACGTTGTCGCCATCTACAACTGCGTACACCATCGATAGAGGCTGTTACACAAGTTCTCATCAAACGTGACAACATTTCACCAACTATGGCCGACTTTGCAGCTCGAGTTAGCCAGGGACATATTGGGCGAGCGAAATACTTAGCGACCAACGAATCGGTTCGCAGTAACAGAAAAGTAATTATGAAGCTGCCGCTCCAACTTGGTTCACTTGCGGCCGCTTTTCAAGCAGCCCAAACACTTGTTGATATTGCAACCGAAGAAGCGAATGCATCATCTGAAAGCAGAGATGAGAAGGAGATTGAAAAACTCCAAGAAGCTTACGGAAAAGGAGCAACTGGCCGCGGTATGGCAACAGGTGCCGCTAAAGCCGTAAAAGAGCTTGAGAAGGAACAGAAATCCCGAGCCACGCGTATGGTTCGCGACTCAATCGATGGAGCGCTCCTAGACCTCGCTACCTTCTACCGTGATGTCATGTTGGTCCAATCAGGTGCTACAGAATCAATAATTAATTCAGATATGCGGCCTGAGATAGAAAGTTACGCTCCAAGTTTCCCAGCGCATACAACAGTCCAAAAGATGAGCGCCATTTTGGAAGCTCGAAGTCAATTGGCAATGAACGCAGCCCCATTGGTGACTTGTGAGGCGTTAATGTGTGAGTTGGCGCGCAAATAAGGGGCCTCTGAATCCCTTAGCGATGGTCAGAACCACCCCTTGTGATGGTGCAGAATTCCACTATGCGCCTTGACCATGTTTCTTATGTGACCTCCCACGAACAATTAGCCGACACAGTTCAACGCCTAGGTTCTCGCTTAGGTAGCACTTTTGTTGATGGTGGTATCCATCCTAGATTTGGCACACGAAATTTCACATGCGCCTTGAAGAATGGTCAATACATCGAAGTTGTCTGCCCACTCGATCATCCTGCAACAGAACAGACACCGTGGGGTAAAGCTGTATCGAAGAAGGCCAACGAAGGTGGTGGTTGGTTTACCTGGGTATTTAGTACAAAGGACCTTGCTCCTATTGCGGCAAAGTTCGGACGCGAAGCAATCGAAGGTCACCGCGCTCGCCCAAATGGAACAGATTTAAAGTGGAGGCAGATTGGCGTAAAAGAGATTGCGGATACACGCGAATTCCCATTCTTTATCCAGTGGTTATCCGCTGATCATCCATCACAAGACGGAACACCTCTGGCTGAAATCAAAAAAATTGTTATCGCAGATAAAAATCAGTTGGCAGATTCGTGGTTTAAGGAAGATATTCTCACGTCGCTTGGCGACGTAGATATCGAATGGGTCGATTCCTCAACGAATGATGATCAGTCAGGAATAGTTGCCGTACATCTGTCTACGCCAAGCGGTCTCGTAGTGCTAGATTAGATAACAACTACAGCGCTACAATCGCATCTATAATTCTAGAAGCACCATCCAAATCAATAAAGCTTTTGCTAGCCTCACGCAATTCATTACGGATTCCTGGATTAGAAATAAGATTTTGAATAATTCTTGAATCTAAATTCCAGCCACCAGTTCTCGTTCGATTTCCGATTTGTACAGCAACCCCTGACTCTCTCAGTTTTTCGAAGTATTCGTATTGGTTTGGAACGGAGCAGGCGACCCCAAGTGGAATTTCCCGGGCAACAATTTCGAGACTTGAAGTACTCGCAGTAGTAAAGACTAAATCAGCATGACTCAATTCGCGATCGAGCAAACCTCCAAATTCAAATTCTTCGAATCTTGAATCTCGCTTTTTGATTCCTTGACTCTTTGCAGAGAAAAAAGAGGCGTAATTAAATCCGGGCATATCCGAAAGCATTTGGCTCATTTCTTCTGCGAAACCAAAAGTGTCTGTGCCTCCACCAAAAATCACAATCTTCTCGATCCGGCCACTAAGCGCGAACTTGCGCTTTTCAATTGAATTCCTCAAAGGGATGAATTTAGTTCCAGAAAGTAATTTTTTCCGATCACCAAGAAACCAACTGGAATCCAAACCCGGATGAATATAGAGGTCTGCCTCTGGCAAAGGCGTTGCTTCATCCACAATCACTACGGTCGAAGCCCAGTCATTCTGCGTAATAAAACTGTTCTGAGTTTCCTTCAAATATGAATCGAGAATCAGCAAATCGGATTTACGAAAAGCGATTGAGTCTGAAACCGAAGTCACAGGAATTCCCAGAGAGGTAAGACGTTCTTCAACCCAATAAACCCCTCCGATTGACCCCACAAACACACACGGGATTTTTCTTGTTAGAGCCTCTTCAGCAATCGACAAGCATCTCATTACGTGCCCGGTGCCAAGCTCGGGAGAAGCATCAGCCCGGAACACAAGTCTCATAGAAGCCAAGGGTATGCTCTCCCTTGCAATACTTGGAACTAATAGATAGGCGAATAGCCCAAATGTCACTACTTGACGATTCATCAATACTTATCACGGGCGGGACTGGCTCACTCGGAAAAGCCTTGGTAAAACATTTACTCGAAGAGACCAAAGTTCGCCGGATTGCAGTTTTCTCCAGAGACGAGTTAAAGCAGCTTCAAATGCGGAAAGATTTTGCCGATGAATCTAGGTTGAGGTGGTTTCTAGGGGATATAAGAGATATAGATCGGCTAAAGCGCGCCTTTCATTCGGTCGATTTTGTGATTCACGCAGCTGCCCTGAAGCAGGTAGATACTGGTGAATATAATCCCATGGAGTTCATCAAAACGAACGTCCTTGGAAGTCAAAATGTTATTGACGCATCTATCGAGACTGGCGTGAAAAAAGTCGTGGCGTTATCAACGGATAAAGCTTCTTCGCCAATCAACCTCTATGGTGCGACCAAATTGACTGCAGATAAATTATTTGTAGCAGCAAATAATTACAGTATTGCTTACGGAACCAGTTTCTCTGTTGTTCGATATGGAAATGTCATGGGAAGCAGGGGTTCAATAATCCCAATTTTTAAAGACTTGGCGAAAAATGGAAGCGCCATACCAATTACAGATTTACGTATGACTAGATTCTTAATTAGCCTTGATCAAGCAGTGAAGTTTGTAGTCGATTCTCTCGAAATGATGAACGGAGGCGAGTTATATGTCCCGAAGATTCCAAGTATCAAGATTGTGGACCTTGCGGATGCAATTGCGCCGAACAGTAAGAAAATTGAGATCGGCATAAGGCCAGGTGAGAAATTGCATGAAGAGATGATCTCGGGCGACGATAGTAGAAGAACGATTTCATTGGGATCAAGATATGTTGTGAATCCAGTCATTGCGGATTGGGGATACGAGGCGCCTAAGGGAGTGCCGATGCTCGATGGGCAGGCTTACCGATCAGATACCAACGAGGACTGGATGTCGATCAAGGACCTTTCCGAGTATATCCGGAGGCTTTAGTTTTCATGATTCCTTATGGAAAACAATCTATCGATGAGTCAGACTTGACTGCTGTTCATGAAGCACTCAAGAGTGAATTCTTAACGACCGGTCCACTTGTTTCCGCATTCGAGAATGCGATTTCACACGTGACTGGAGCCCCCACAGTTGTTGTTAGCTCAGGTACCGCAGCATTACATTCGGCATATGCTGCTATTGGAATTCAACCTGGGGACGAAGTCATTACGCCCCCAATTACCTTTGTTGCCACTCAAGCGACAGCCGCTCTCCTAGGTGCAAAGATTGTATTTGTTGATGTAACGCCAGATACCTATAACTTAGATCCTCAACTTGTTGAGCAAGCTATAACCCCGAGAACGAAAGCAATTGTGGCTGTGGACTATGCCGGTCATCCAGCGGATCTAAATGAACTAAAACATATAGCTACTACACATGGACTTTTTCTTATTGAAGATGCAGCTCACAGCATCAATTCCAGCTATCGCGGAAGCCCAGTCGGTTCGATAGCTGATTTAACCACGTTCTCTTTTTTTCCAACCAAGAATGTAACAACTGGAGAAGGTGGGGCAATCTCTAGCAATAACCCAGAACTCTTGGAACGCGCTCGCAGGTTTTCAAGACAAGGATTAGTCCGAGAACCAGATAAATTTAAAATAAAAGAAGAAGGTCCGTGGCACCAGGAGGTACACGAATTTGGGCTGAATTACAGACTTCCTGATGTACTTTGCGCGCTAGGGATTAACCAACTAAAGAGAATAGAAAGTTTTAAGGCGAGAAGAAGAGAAATCCACAGTCTGTATCACAAGGGATTAGGAGATATAGAGGAGTTACAACTACCAAGCGAACGCGAATACGTTGAATGCAACTGGCACCTTTTCCCATTGCTTACAAGTCCAGACAGGAGACGAGAAACTTTTGATCATTTAAGGAAAAAAGGAATTGGCGTTCAGGTGAACTATATTCCTGCCTATCGCCACCCTGTGTTTTTTGAATACAAGCTTGACCGAAGCCTATTTCCGGTAAGCGAAAACTTTTATTCTCGAGAAATCTCTTTGCCTCTGTTTACTGAGTTAAATGATTCGGAAATAAATTTCGTGATTGATTCAATCCGGGAACTATTCTAGAAGAGAAAGTCTGAGCTGAATAAAGTCAGTCTGAGTCTCGAAAATAGTAAAACCTGAAGAGAAAAACAATTTTGACGACTTGCGATTATCTTCACGGACAGTTGCAATAATTTCACTAACCTTTAACAGAGTCCTTGCGACTTCTATGGTAGCCTCTAACATCATGGAACCAAAGCCTTTGCTTTGATAATCCGATGTAACTGCGATACTGATTTCAACTTTGCTTTTGGAAGAGTCGAGTCGATCCAATCGTGTGTAACCGATATCTAAGCTTTCGTGAGAAAAAATCAGTATTGGTTCGGTTTGAATTTTACTAATTCGGTTGGCAAACCATTTGTCGTGCTCCTCAAAGGAAGTGATAGCCTGGTTGCGGGACGAAAGCCTTATTGACTCTTCATTTCTCCAGTTAAAGACCAACAAGGAATCAGATTGATGGGCAAATCTGTAATGGATAGACATCTTGAAGGAAGTATACTTGCTGCATGAATGATGAAGGTTCGGGAGTGTTGTTTATTGCAGAGATTTCGGCAAATCATCTTGGTTCTCTTGACCGTGCCCGAAACTTAGTAAGAGAAGCGGCTCGAGTTGGAGCAACTGCTGTTAAATTCCAAACCTACACTGCAGATACCATGACATTGAATATCAATGAGTTTTCAGTAAGCAATAATCATGAACTATGGGGTGGGAAGCGATTATATGATTTATATAAAGAGGCCCATACTCCTTGGGAATGGCATGCAGAGCTCTTTGAATTAAGCAGAGAATTGGGCTTAATCCCTTTCAGTTCGCCTTTTGATCTATCGGCCGTGGAGTTCCTAGAATCGCTGAACTGCCCGATATACAAAATCGCCTCTCTTGAAACGGGCGATCATGCACTGATTAGAGCGGTAGCAAAAACAGGAAAACCTTTAATTATCTCTACCGGAGCTACGGAGTGGGATGAGATAGTGGATGTTGTAAATGTTGTTAAGGAAACTGGTAACGAGGACTTAACTCTATTGGTTTGCACCAGTTCGTATCCCGCCGTGGCTGCCGACGCCAACCTTCGTAGAATGTTTGAACTTCGAGAAAAACTCAATGTTAAAGTAGGAGTATCGGATCACACTTTGGGAATAGGGGTAAGTCTTGCAGCGGTGGGGCTGGGCGCTGTAGTTATAGAAAAACATTTGACGTTGAATCGTGGTGACGGTGGAGTGGACAGTGCATTTTCTATGGAACCGGCTGAATTTCAAAGACTTGTATCGGAGGGAAATGATGCTTATGTTTCCCTAGGAAAGAGAGAATGGTCAATCCAAGATTCAGAAAAAGAATCCAGGAGACTTCGAAGGTCGCTTTATATAGTCAAGGATGTTAAAGCTGGTGAATTGCTAACAACTGAAAATGTTCGGGCTATCCGTCCCGGAGAAGGCTGTTCACCCAAATTCCTAGAACAGCTCTTGGGAAAACGCTTTTCTACTGACGCAAAAATAGGTACACCATTAAGGGTCGAGGATGTTTCATAAATGAACCGCATCGCAGTCATTCCTGCCCGAGCTGGTAGTAAAAGAATTCCGGATAAAAACATTTTCCCAATCATGAACAAACCAGCCATTTCGTATGCAATCCAAACCGCATTAAAGTCTGAATTGTTTTCAGAGGTATTTGTATCAACCGACTCCCCAGTCATTGCCTCAGTTGCCCAATCATTCGGAGCCACAGTTGGGAACTTAAGAAAACCTAATCTCGCGGATGACCATGCAACAACAATCGAGGTTATTTCAGGATTTGTAAAATCGAATCTAAAGCCTTCAAAATACCCTACCTTTATCTGTTGCATTTACCCAGTCACACCACTCCTTACAATTGAAAGACTCCACGAGGGATTTAACTTGGTGTTGCAACACCCCTCAGAATTTGTTTTCGCAGCTCTACCAACAAACTCATCGCCTGCACGGAGTTTCCGCATTGGCTCAGGGCTCAAAGCTATTCTTGAGCAGGTAAACAATTCAGATACTAGAACACAGGATTTGCATCAATATTACCAAGATGCCGGGCAGTTTTATTGGGGATCGACCGAGTCTTGGATTAAAAACAAGTCGATTCTTGGAACAGAATGCCGGGCGGTGAAACTGAATAAATATGAAGTCATCGATGTGGATGACATTGAGGACATTACCATGCTTGAGACCCTCATGAGGGCGAGCCGATAGAAGATTCTAGATTCACTTCCATTTGAGAAGTAGTAAACTTTAAAGCGAACTGAAAGGTAAAAATGAAGTACTGCACAAGATGTCTCCTTCCATCAACAAAGCCTGATTTAAGTTTTGATTCAGAGGGGGTATGTTCTGCTTGCAATGCTTTTGAAAATCGAAATATGGTCGATTGGGAATCTCGCTCTAAAGATTTTCGCACAATTATGGGCAGGTATGCCCGAAAAGACGGATCAAATTGGGATTGTATAATTCCAGTTTCAGGTGGTAAAGATAGTACTTACCAAGTGGTTAAGATCCTTGAACTTGGATACAAACCATTATGCGTAACGGCGACAACTTGTGATTTGAGTGTTATCGGGCGTCGTAATATCGAAAACATAAAAAACCTTGGTGTTGATTATGTCGAGTTTTCCCCTAATCCAGTCGTTAGAAAGAAGTTAAACAATATTGGCTTGAGAACTGTGGGTGATATTTCTTGGCCAGAACATGTGGGAATCTTTACAATTCCAGTCAGGGCTGCAGTCCAATTTCAAGTGCCATTAATCATTTGGGGTGAGAACAGTCAGAATGAGTATGGCGGTCCAGCAGCTGCTCAAGATTCTCCAGTTTTAAACCGCCGATGGCTTGAAGAATTTGGCGGATTACTCGGATTGAGAGTCACCGATCTGCCAGACTCATTTGGGATTTCCACAGTCGACTTACTCCCTTATACATATCCTTCTGATGAAGAACTTGCGCGAGTTCGAGTTACGGGTATCTTCCTAGGACACTATTTCCCCTGGGATGGACTTTCAAATTATTTGATTTCTCAGGCACATGGATTTGAATCGCTGGGGAGCGCAATTGAAGGCTCAATGGTCGATTACGAAAACGTAGATAACTATCAGGCCGGTATCCATGACTATTTCAAGTATTTGAAGTTTGGTTTTGGGCGCACCACAGATTTGGTTTCCACTCATATCAGACGCGGCAGATTGACCAGAAGTGAAGGAATTAAAATTGTTCAGTCCAGAGATGGAATGTACCCAAGCTCTTATCTGAAAAAGCCATTATCAGAAATTCTAAGGCATATTGAGATGGACGTTTCAGAATTCAACGATATTTGCGATCAGTTTACAAACAAAGAAATTTTTGAAACTAATTCCAAAGGTGTATTGATTAAAGAAGACGACGGTAGGCCTCGCAAGAGAATCAGTCTAAATGTCTAGCTTAGAATTTGGTGTTTCTATTCTTGATTTAGGTATAAATAACATCAATTCTGTTCGGCGGGCATTTCAGAGAAACTTAAGCAGCACAGAGGTTAAAGTCGAATCTGGAGATTCCGAATTAGGAAATACACGGCTAGTCGTACTGCCTGGCTTAGGAAGTTTTGCCGCAGGAATAGATCAACTCAGACAACGCAACTTGGACCAGTATCTTTTTAAAGCCGCAAGAAACGGCATCGCAATCGTCGGTATATGCCTCGGAATGCAATTGTTAGGAGAAGAGAGTGAAGAATCTCCTGGCGTTGAAGGATTGGGATTAATTAAAGGGAAAAACAAATATCTTCCAAAAGACTCGACTGAAAGAATTCCGAATACAGGTTGGATGGGAGGAGTACCAGTGAATGAGGGAGCGCACTTTCCCGCACTTGGAAAAGGAAAAGATTTCTACTTCGTCCATTCTTATCACTTCGTGCCCGACACTCCCCAAGAAAGTATTTTCAGATCAATGTATGGGAAGTTTGAAATTACAACCGGAATTAAACATGAATCGGTTATGGGCTTTCAGTTTCACCCTGAGAAAAGTTCAAAAATCGGGAATGAATTGATTCGCGAAATTATCGCGTGGGCTTTATATGAAGATTAGAATTATTCCAACAATTTTAACTGACGGGCAAACGGTTGTAAAAGGAACTCAGTTCAATAATTGGCGCACAGTTGGAATGGCGCAAGCAACTGCGCAACTTTTTGGACGAAGAGACGTGGATGAACTAATGTTTCTTGATGTAAAAGCTGGTGAACGAAATTCTTCAATCCCAGAATCTTTAGTATCGAGTTTCACTGAGATTCTAGATATTCCATTTTCAATCGGAGGTGGAGTGTCATCACTGAGCACGGCTACAAAGTATTTAAACGCTGGAGCTGAAAAGGTCGTGATTGGACGAGCCGCACTTTCAACACCCTCACTTGTTTCAGATATCGCAAAGAAGTTTGGCTCACAGGCGGTGGTGGTGGCTATCGATGTGGTGGACTTCAAAAAAGACTTAATCGCGACTAATTGCGGAAAGGAACAGATTGCAACTTCGGTGATTGAATGGGCTAAAGAACTTGAATCCCTAGGTGCTGGTGAGATCCTCTTGCAGTCTGTCCCACGTGATGGGGAAATGCAAGGGATGGACTATGAAGCCATATTTCAAGTTTCTACTCAGGTGAATTTGCCACTGATAGCTTCGAGTGGGGCAGGAAGCTTGAATGACATTGAACTTGCCATAAAGAGTGGAGCGAGCGCTGTGGCTGTTGGCGCGCTATTCCAATTCACTGAGGTAACACCCAAACAAGTACGAAATCATCTTCACAAATGTGGCATTAAAGTCAGGGCAACTTAAACTGCAGTTAATAAGAACTGATGTATTTGAAAATGCTCCCGTAAATGACGAACTAATATAATGTTAAAAATTAGCACGTCACTTCCAGTAGGTAGAATCCCCTAGGTTGCGCTTGCGATGGAAAAGTTAGCGCCAGGTCACCCCAAATCTATTATGGCTTAGGCTCTAGATTTCACACTCAGTAAAGCGGTTGATTGGAAAGTATAATAAAATTTCGGATTTGTTGATCGTGAACAATGACAATACCTAGCTTTGAAAACACTGATGACATTCATGGGTTTTTTCAGAAAAAAGCATCATATTGAGTTCGTTCAATTGAATAAAAGCACTTACCTCAACAACTTAAGGATATCTCGAAAAATTCTCAGATATTCTTTACTGACTATTTTTGAACCGGGGACATCTCTCCAGGAATTAACGGGCTCTTCCCACACAGACATATATTCACCGTTTATTTCAAAGTACCGAAGATAAATTTCTAAGTCTACGAACCATCTAGTGCTAAACTCTTTTGAAAAACAGTCGCGTACTTCGGGGGAGTTTGGATATATTTTTAGTCCCGACTGCGGATCATAAATTTTAAAATTCAATCTAGATGCTAAAATTGTTAAAAGAATTCTCGCCAAGTAGTGCCTAGGTAAGCTTCGGTGGATATGCCTTCCTGCTAGTTGGACTCTTGAACTCCAAACGGACACGCCAACTTGATCATCTGCGTTCCTCTCCAAAAAAATGTTAACCTGTCTCTTAACCTCTTCAACTGAGAAAGCGGAGTCAGCGTCCAAAAAACCTATACCGAACGACGATGAATCTGAAGTAGCGAGAAAACCATGTCGAACTGCCTCTGCCTTCCCAGCATTCACTTCAAGGTTTACCATAGAATAATTCAACCGTGATGTGACATCCATGATTAAATCAAGCGTACCGTCAGTACTGCCGTCATTTACAAATACAAGCTCTAAATTTTCGATTAGTGACAACTTTTCCCAATATGAATTATCCCACCTTCGAAACTCGTTATAACATGGAACCACCAGGGAGATTATTCGTGAATCACTTCTCACTAAAGTCATTAGCAATTTCTACTTTCATCCTCAGAAAAAATTCTCTAGATGCAATTTGGTGTTTGCATGCCCAAATCAGAAGGAAACAGACTAGCTACCAGCATTACACATACAGGCGTAATCTGAATTTATGTGCCCTATAGTACCGACAATACAACACAATCAGATGATTGATTGATGGATTGTCGGTACCATGGACACATGAGAAGTCAGCTTCACCAACTCACCGACAAAAAACACGTATTTTATATTTTAGGGATCATGATATCTGCAGGATACCTAATGTACTACTATCGCGCTGTTGGCCTTCACGACGGACTTGTCTACATTGAAGCTGGTCGATATATAGCGATGGGGGAGAATCCCTATACGTCTGGGGTGTCTCGAAGTGGTACGGTAACTTCGCTGCTTCTCTATTTCGTGTATGTCTTAATGCCAAATTCATTCGAGGCTCCACTTTTCCAAGTGATTAATTTATTCTGCGTAGGGTGGTTTATTTGGACAATTCGAGATAAGCGAATCCCACTCGAAACATTTCTTTTGGCCGTATTAGTAGCGTTTTGGATTTCACCAGTACGAGAAATGCTTGCAATTAATCAGGTGAACGCTTTCTTGGCAGCGTTACTAGGAACAGTTTTTTACCTTAGTTCAAGCACTAAATTTGAGAATTTGAAATCTAAAACAGCTTTAATGGGAATTTGCTTTGCTTTGGCAATAGATCTGAAACCCCATCTTTTGCTGGTTACCCTTATCGTTTGGTCAATAATAATGAATCGATTGACATTAATTGCATGGACGGCTGGAATTTTTATCGGTCTTCACTTAATTATTGATATTTATGTAGGTGCGTTTACTGAATTAGATTGGCTAAATCGAGTCGGTGCCATTGAGGATTCTGCTTCAACAACGGAACTTGGCGACTCTGTTACGGTATGGCCAATCTTTAATATGATTTTTCCAAACATGGTTCAATATGTTCCAGTAATTTCCTTAACAGTTTTCTTGGCAGTAGCGATGTGTGCGATAGGGTTTGCACTTGGAGGAAGGCATAATCTGGCCTTAATACTGTCACTTGTGGCCCCTGCTTTCTATATTTATTTTCATTTCTACGACATGATCCCCTTAGCCCTTATCTTTATTGTCAATTTATTGCAAGCAAAATCTCCCTTTCCCTATATTGCAATCTTACCCCTGTTGCTGATTCCTAAAGAGTTTACTAATCCAAGAAATCTGTTACTCGTATTTGTGCTCACATTATTGGTGTGGAGAAGAGCGAATGTTCCAAATGAGAGACCATTAAATCTTGTTTTTACATTCATTTTATATGCAACTATCTGTATCTTAAATAGTCATTTATTTGGTGAACCTAGAATCACCCAGTCAATATTTGTGACAGAGCTATTGCTTTTATTAACCTGGGGATCAGTGAGGATCAAAAGTCGTCCTCAATTCTTAACTCGGAAATAAATCGACTGAATCAGAATTCAATTTTTGAATGAGAAATTTTATGATAACTCATCTTGATTTCTCTTAACTTTCTAGGCTGCCTTTTCAAGGCAAACATTCCTCAAGGCGCGGCAATCTGATACCAGGTCAGTTACTTTTCAGTCATCTCCTTTTCAATTGTCGGTGACGGAGGGTAGATATCGTTCTGCGACATTGAGCAAGAACATTGAGATTGATCAAAAATCATTGGTTCTTGATTGCGAAACTGCGAATAATCTGTCTAAAGGTGCAGCCATGCCGATATTCAATTTTCTTGGCGCAAACTAATTCATTACCTTTTTAAGAACGCCTCTTGGCGAGAATCCATGACTCGGTGACAAACCTTGGATTCTGAGAATTTTTTGAAGAAAGTGAAGAGAGAAAAATTAATCGAATCATAAAACGTGTTGTAAGGAGAATTCTTAAACCAAATGACTTGGAGTCATATGCGAACAATAATGGAAATTTATGTCCAAGTGGCGAGAGCCAAACATTCAACAGGTGGGTACTTGCATAATTTCGATGCGTTCCGAATGAACCAATTCTAACAGGTTCGAGCTGAAACTTTAGCACCATGTTATGGAGGAAACTTTCAGAGAAACCAGCAAAATAGTAGTCTGGCGAACCATGGAACCTATTGGACGCCGGACAACTTATCCAAAGCAGACCATTCGTATCTAGAAGTTGTGACAAATTATGAAAACTAGCCTCGAGGTCCCAAACATGCTCCAAGACTTGAGAGCAGAGCACCAAGTCATATTTTTCCGAATATTCCCCATGAGAGGCATTCAAATCTAAGAGAACACTAGATTTCTCGTCGATGCCAAGAATTGCAACGTCAAGCTCAAATCCGGCTTGCTGCAGCGCGAGTAGTTCAGGTTCATCAAATCCTCCACCCACCACTGCAACACGCAATTTTGTAATTTCCTTAGGACACGCCTGAGTGAAGCTATCAAGAAAGTATGCGACAAGCGTTTGTCTTGAATAATTCGGTACCTTGAGTTTTCCCACAATTTTTTTTACTTCAACGCTAGGGTTCTCTAACCTGGGAAAAAAATCAAAATCAAATGACGTAAGTAATTTTTCCAATTTGCTCTTCATTTTTCCCCCGCTTTTTTGACTCGAAACGAGATGAATTCTCTTTTGAGTACGTGGTAAACCGTCTCAAAACTAAGGGATTGCAGCGCCAACTTTAGTATTTCAAATCTCGCTCGTCTGTTATGAACAGAAGCAAAATTTGGTGTTTCTACTCTTGCGATGTATTGCAAGAACCACACAGGCATCGTGATTTTGACCAATCTAGACAGCAGGTCTGTATCAGCCGCAACTTTAAATCTAGTGTCGAAGCCATCCAGCTTGCTGAGAAGTGTTCTTCGAACTATGACTGTTTGATGAGAAATGAATGCTCCACCTCGAAGTGAAATAAAACCCATGAGATTGTCTTGGCACATCAATTGGTCTTCTCTCCACTCAAATAGTCCTTGACCGATCAACCATGCAGGCCGCTGAAAATTCACCATTTCGATGAGGCTTGTTATATTGTCGGGGACTAACTCATCCCCGCAATTCAGAAACCAACAATAATCCCCGACGCATTTTGAAATCCCAATATTCATCGCAGGGTAAATGCCCTGGCCAGAATCTCGAAAAATTTTTCGGAAAGGACTCAAATGTAGATTTGAATTGAGCAATAAAGTTGATTCCTGATCACTTTCGGGATAAACGACAACGTGCTCGATAAATTCGGATAGTATAGGAGTGATTGAATTTAGAGTTACTTCTAATCGATTAGAGTCAAAGGCGGCTACAGTTATGATTGATAACACTGGCATTCCCCGCTCCTCTCCAAAATCAGATTATAAATTACCAGTTCTAATCGTATGTTATTTACGGCCAGCAAGCCTAGAAACCTTACTTACAAATGATGAGTTAGTCGGCAGGAGTGTATACATATTTATTGATCGTTGCACAACAGATCTAAGTAACGTCAATAATGAAGTTTATGAAACCGCAACTAGGTATTCCAATAAATTGAATTTAACGATATTTTGGACTGACTCCAATTTGGGAGTAGAGAGGGGTGTTCCCACAGCCATCGAATGGATATCTATATTTGAATCAAAATTTATAATACTTGAGGATGATTGTATGCCGAGACCTGGAGCTTTCGATTGGTTTGATACTCAAATCAGCAACCTTAACCAGACGGTAGTTGCAATTTCAGGCTTCTCTCCAGCTGAATTATCAAGCGAAGGAAGTCAAGTAATTGGGTATGAATGTAGATACCCGATGATATGGGGTTGGGCTACTTCCAAAGAAGCCTGGCATAAAGTAAAACCTCAAACCTATTCATTGAGGACTCTAACTCATGAATTCATCAAATCAGAAAGAGGATTTTGGAATAGAATCAGTTTTGCCTTCTTCTTTGCTGCTCAATTACGTTTTCAGGGTGGAAGTCTAAAAGCTTGGGATGCTCCATTAGTTTTAAACATGTTAATTAATCGTTATAAGGCAATTATTCCTTCAAGATGCCTGATTGACAACATTGGAAGTGACTCGGTTGCCAGTCACGTGCAGATTAAATGCTCCCCAGGCAATTCAGTTTTAAATCGTGTCGAAATTAGGAGTGCAGGACGCATGGAAAAAGAAATACAAACCAAGATTTTTCAAATGAAAAAACGGCACATCCTTTCACCGCTTAAAGCCCTGATTTTTCCTTGATCAACCAGGTGAAATTAAAATTTTCGTAGTTATATAAGTAATAGCCTTGTTCCCTCATTAAATTTAAGGCAAAACGAGCTTTTCGCACAGCGTTAATTCTTCTAGTTACCTGCCTAAACCTGACGAGTGAAACAAAGTCCATCTCAACGCTGACTTGGTTGAATTTTGGCTGAAATTCTGCGACAGAGTTAAACATTTGCTCTTCGGCCCCCTCAATGTCCATTTTGAGTATTCGAATGGCTGCGTCCCTGAATGTTGACCTTGTCTTGTATAAAAAATCTAGATCAACTACAGAAAATTGTACCGTGTTTGAAATTTCGGTTTCTTGTACATTATTTATAGACCATGAATCATGTTGGGAGTTTCTTGGTGCGTAAAATGCGACGTCCTTACATTCTAACCAAAGGCCAGAATTTATAAGGTCCACACAATCTAGATGATTATGAAGTTTTGAGTTGGCGAATTTTAAACTCGATTCAAGTGGGTCTAAACCGATAATTTTAAACCCTTTGCCTAACATCGCTAAATCAAAACTTACGTCATGACCAAGTCCCGCTGAGATTAAAACCTTCTCTCCACCCGCAGCGAGCAATTCGGAATGAACATTCCATCCACCGTAGCTACTACCAAGTCTCACAAATGAATGCCCGCGAGATTTCTCGAGAAAACCACGAGTAATCAATCTGAGGACACAAAAATTTTGAAGATTTACCAATAGTCTCTTCATTTTAAGCTGCAAGTTGACCCCTTTGATTTTCACAGTTAAAGGGTATCGCTTACATTACCCCTTGGACAAGAATTTTCAGAGATGAATAAAGGACGATTACTAGAGTGTAGAGTTATGTCCATGATTCGATTTATTGCAACAAAAGTTAGGATCATGGTAGAGCTGCTCGCTCTACGGAAGCAAGAATTACTAATCAAGTCTCAAGCGCGAAAATTGAGACAAAAAAACGGTAGCTCAAAAAAAATATATGTGGATACCTTTCAATCCCCATCTGCAATTGTCGCTCTATTGATTTTTTTGCCGGCCCTTTCTAAATTGCTTCAAGCAGATATTACGGGCTATAGATTTGTAAAACTACGATGGTATTCTAAATTAAGTCAAAGAGTTATTCATAACTTTTCCATTTTGTCGGCAGCGGGGGTGCGTCGGGTCGGCTTACTGAGGTGCGGAAATAATCTCTGTGATCATTATCAAGAGCAATTTTCAAGAATAAGTTCAAAGAGGGACCTCCTCAATTTCACTTACCGAGGAATTCACATAGGTGACTTGATTTATGATACATACCTAAGCGAATCACGCTCCCCAACAGTAAATTTCACAGACCAAATGCTTTACTCGGTTTTTTCCGATGCTTGTGCTGCAACGGACTACTGGATCAGGTTAGTTGACAGTGGAAAAGTCGCTGCTGTTTGCGTGAGTCACACAGTTTATAAATACGGTATTCCTGCTCGAGTTTGTATTTTCAACCAAGTCCCAGCGTATCAAGTGACGCTAAATTCAATATATAGCTTGAATCAATCTCGACAACTTGCGCATCTTGATTTCCTAGATTACCCGGTTGTGTTCGATAAAATTGCGGGCGATAAGAAATTACGGGCGCTGATGGCTGGAAAGGATCGGATTACCCAGAGAATTACCCAAGGTCAATCCCCAGAACTGAATTATTTACCTGTGTCTGCTTACAGCCCGATATCTGGAACTGAAAAACCCGTACTTAATTCAAGCGGTAAATTCAAGGTGTTGATTGCAACTCATGATTTCTACGATAGCCCGCACTGTAATGGCGTCACCCTATTTGAAGACTTTCATGTTTGGCTAACTGCAATCGCGAATTTAAGTTCCGAGACAAAATTTGAATGGTACATAAAGAATCACCCCTTCTTGCGGGGAGATGGTGAAAAAGTTGTACAAGAATTAGTATCTAGTTTTCCAAATATCAAGTTAATCCCTCCTCTAACGAGTCACCAACAACTTGTGAAAGAAGGCATTGGTGCTGTTTTGACCGTATATGGAACCATCGGGAGCGAGTACGCCGCTTTGGGCTTGAAAGTGGTAAATGCGTGTGCGATGAACCCACACTGTGCGTATTCATTTAATTTTAATCCAAAAACTATTAACGAATTAGAAAAAATTGTTATGTCGCTTGAGACTGAGGAGCTTGAAATTGACAAAAATCAAGTCTATGAATATATCTATATGCATTACCTGCATTATGGGAAGAGTTGGGCATTTTTTGATGCGGATTATGATAATATTTTCAGCGAAATGCATAACATTACAAATATTGAAATCTACACATACTTTGTTAAGAAAAAAATAGAGGGAGCTCTGGATGAGACTGTTCGACATGTTGAGAGGGCGATCAAACTGAATAATTATCGAATTGACACCGAGATTCCTAGACCTGAATGGAGTAGTAAGTAACTAGTCTGTAAACTTAACAGTTCTCTAGGTTGCTCTTAACGAATAGTTCTACAGTCGCATAAATTCGAATAAATTGTCCTAAGATAAGGTTCACAACTAATGTAGAGGAATTCAATGCAAGCGATTATCTTGGCCGCAGGAATGGGCAAGCGACTTGGTAAATTAACAGAATCAGATACCAAGTGCATGCTAGAAGTAAACGGTATCAAGTTGATTGATCGTGCACTGGAGGCACTGGAGGAAGCAGGAATAACTAAACTTTGTATTGTAATTGGATACAAAGGCAGCAGAGTGCAAAGTTACTTAGGTAATCGATGGGGATCCATTGATATTTCGTACGTTGAAAATTCAGATTATGCCAAGACAAATAATATTTATTCACTCCTTCTTGCTTCAGATTTCCTAAAATCTGATGACACAATTCTGCTTGAGAGCGATTTAATCTTTGAAAAAGAAGTTATTAAAGAATTGGTAGAAGATCCGAGGGAAAATATCGTACTAGTAGACAAATTTCAAACTTGGATGGACGGCACTGTAATTTCATTTAATGAAGAAGGTATTGTAAATAAGTTTTACTCCAAGAAAGAGCAATCTAATCTAGTTATTGAGGACTTCTACAAGACTGTAAACATATATAAATTTTCTGCTAAATTCTCAAAATATACCTATGCACCATTTTTGGAATCTTATTGTAAGTCAGTTGGATTAAACGAATACTACGAAAGTGTTCTCAGCACTATCGCAAGTCTTAACCAGGAAAATCTCTTTGCAAGGGAAATTTCCCCTAGGATATGGCATGAAATAGACGATGTTCTAGATCATGCGACTGCCGAGACGATGTTCGCGAAAGAGGAGAACCTGCACAAAGCCTATTCTAGGAGATTTGGAGGGTATTGGAGATTTCCTAAACTCAAGGACTATTGCTATCTAGTTAATCCGTATTTTCCAACCGAAAGGTTCAATGAAGTTTTGAAAGCTGAGTTCAATACTCTGCTCTCAGAGTATCCTTCGGGATTGTCTGTAATTGAATCGGCGGCGGCGAATCTATTTCAAATAGATCCGTCTCTTATTACCGTTGGAAACGGTGCCTCAGAATTGATTATTGCGTTGAGTGAATGCTTACAAATTTCGAATGTTGGCTATTTCAATCCAAGTTTTGATGAGTACTCAGCTCGATTTGCTCGACATAAACTACAGTCTGTAAATACATTCAATTTGACACATGAACAATTGCTTCAGGAACTAATCAATCTATCTAAATCTTGTGACTACATCGTTTTGGTCAATCCAGATAATCCTACAGGCCGTTTCGTTAATCCCAATGAAATCCTTGGTGTTTTGGGAGAATTGAAACTTAATAATTGCACACTGATTTTAGACGAGTCCTTTGTAGACTTCTCAGAACTTTTCGAATTGGGTACAGTGTTAAGGGATCAAATATTCCAGCAATATTCTAACTTAATTGTCATCAAAAGTATCAGTAAAAGCTATGGAGTTGCGGGAATTCGGCTTGGAGTATTAGCAACTTCAAACAAGGAGATACTTGAAGGTGTGAGAAAGAAACTGCCCGTTTGGAATATTAATTCGTTTGCGGAAAAATTCCTTCAAAAGATTACTTATTTTCAATCGGACTACTGGCAGTCATGCAGGAAACTTTCAGACGCCCGTGAGGATTTTTCGCGAGAACTTAGAAATTCAGGTGTTCGAGTATGGGATAGCGCATCTAACTTCCTAATGCTGGAAATGAATAATTTGTTTGATTTAGATGGATTCGCTAATTACATGATTGGGAAAAACTTCTTGATCAAGACGCTTACTGAAAAACCTGGAATTCCGAAAGGAAATTTTTTAAGAGTTGCGGTGAAGTCAGAGGAAGAGAATCGCGAATTTGTTCAAGAGTTGCGCAAATACCAAAGCACCTTCAACTCAGATCACCGATTGTCTTAGTCCAGTCAGTCTTTTGAATCTCGGGAATTTTCCACCTATCACCGTATACCAACTTAAGCCACGACTCATAATCCCCAAAAGTTCTAATAGATAAACCGTGCCAAGCAATGTAGGTCGGAAAATCGAAATACGCAGCTTTTTGGACTCGCTTCCCCTTAATTTCTGGAGCTTCCCAAAAAAAATTCCCATCTAGTGATCTTTGCCAGAGAAGAAAATCAATCAAGAGGTGGTCATTGTTGAAATAGGTTATTTGAAGTAAACGTTTTTTGCGTGTCAGGCGTCTCCCAACTGTGTAGCCCCTGTGGCTTAGGTATGTATGGATTTCACCAATACTTTCGGAATCAACAAGATAAAAATCCAAATCAGTGTCATGTTCAATCAGTTTTCTATCTCGAACAATCCCAAGCAAAGAGCCATCTGCGAAGAAGTAGTTCACTCCTTTAGAATTTAGAAAATTCACTAAATCAACCAGTTCCTTTTGAGAGGAACTGGGCATTGGCTTAGTGATATCAAAAGGAAATTCGAAATAGTCTTCAAACCCACGAACTCTCGCCTGAAACTTGAAATAAGAATATTTTGAAATCTGTATCATTCGAATCAAGTTCCTACCAAATCTTGAGCCAGCCAAGTATGAGTAACCCTTTGAATGGCGCACCAAACCACCTACTTCCATTCATAATTCAATGAACTACCATTATAGAGATTATTGCATTAGCCTGGCTCGTATATCTTCGTTCAATGAAAGGATATTTCTCGGGAGGTGAATGGCTTAATATGAAAGATTTGATTCTATTGACCCCCGTTTATCAAAAAGAACTAAGCCTCCGGGAAAAGGCGCGCCTTCGAACAACTCTAGAAAATAATGCTCATTGGGACCATGCTTTTTTTGGACCAGAGAATATGGAATACACAGAAATATCGGGCGATTTTCCGAAGTCTAAAGTATTCAAATTCCCGGACAGGTATTTTACTTCGACAGAATCGTATAGCCAGTTGCTTTTGAAACCAGATTTTTATCAGAGATTTCTTCCTTACTTATCAATCCTCATCACGCAACTTGACTCCATTGTTGTCAATAAAGTGCCCAAGCAACTGGTCTTAGAATACGACTACGTCGGGGCCGCATGGGCTCGGCCTTTTTACATTTTTTCTATCAGACAAAAGCTCTTCCTGACAAGTAAAGTGGTATTTCGAAGGTTTAGCGAAGAGGTTTGGATTGGAAACGGTGGGCTATCTCTAAGAAATATCAATTCAACCATTGAAGTCCTCGAAAAGTTTCTTTATTCTCAAAAAAAGGTTTCTCTGTTTGGACTTAATCGCAGATTGAATGAGGATGTAGTTATTTCTTATCTCATGCACAAGTATGGCAAGAAATTACCAACGCTTGATCAATCCGCATCTCTTTTCTTGGAAGCCTATTCAGCAGCAATAAAAGAAATCGACAAGGAACTTGGATTCCATGCACTCGAGAAATTCAATCCGGAGTTAGAAAATCGTTTGCTCAATGGGAAAATCTGAGTCCGGGTAAACTAATTAACTAGTCGTTTATAAAGTTCAATATGCAATGCGGCAGATTCTATCGACCACTGTTTGAAGTTGTCTCGCTCCTTTATTATTTCAACTTTGTTCTGCAGAGTTGCGATCAGTTTAGTTTTTAAGCTCAGGAGAAACTCTTTTGACAAGTCTGAAAGTTCAATCAGGAAGTCTGTTGAGGTAAGTAATTCTGGTATTCCGCCAACATTAGTTCCTATAACCGGAATTCCAAGTGATTTTGCTTCATGAATTACGTTTGGACTGTTGTCTATACGCGACGCAACCAATAACAAATCGATATCTTCCCAGAATAAATCTCTATCCTCGTCCAGATAGTCAGCCATAAGAATTAATCTATAATGAGCATTGAACTCGTTATCCTGATGCAATGTTTCGATTAGATCTCCACACTTTATGTAAGCTGACGGGTCTTTGGAGGCCACACCCAATCGGATTACTCCTGACTTTCCAATCATATTCTTGGGTCGAATTTCATAATCTATTGTTGATCCAAAATGATGTAAAGAATTCTGGATCACATGAATATTCGCTTTTCGCAGGAGAGTGGAACGATGCGCTTCTCCAGCAATCCAGTTAGAAGGAGCTATAAGTTCGAGGGGCTGGTCTAAGTTGGAAATTTCAGTCAGATTCTTTGAAAAAACGTAATTTGGCAACATTTGCAATTTTTTTGGAATCTCTGGGCATGACTGGCAAGCTCGCTCGAATTGACGACAATTCAGAGAGTAGTGACAGCCGCCAGTCAATAAGCGCTCATCATGAAGTGTCAGAACTACCTTGTAGCCTTCTTTAATCAACCGGAAAATAGTCGCCTCAGAAATTAGGTTGAACCAATTGTGTATATGGATGACTCCTTCTTCCGGAGAAAGATACTTCCGAATTCTCCTTATGGAGAGTGAATCCTTACTAAAGATGGAAAAGAACGTTCGATTCGAGATTAGACCAGCAAAGAGTGAGTTCAATTTCCCCAAGAAAAGTTGAGAAATATTCCTTCGAATTTGAATCTGTGCCTCACCACAAACGGGGGACAATGTGAGCAACTTCGAGTTGATGCCTAATCCGATGAGGGATTGATTCAATCGTTGAGCAGCTATCCCTGCTCCACCATATACTGAGCTTGAAAGGTGAATTACTTTTAATTCTTTCAAGACGCTCCTCTGACTAAGCAATAAATCTATTCCGTGCTGCCTGCCATTATATGCAATTGTGTTGGTAAAGGAATTACAATTACACCCTATGGCTAACGAAAAAGACCCTCTCTCAAAGCCATTCTTGAGTGTAATCGTGCCTGTACACAAAATGGAAGGGCACCTTCATTTTCTTAAGAGTTGGCTCACCCTCGAAATTCTTGATCAGGTGAGGGTCATTCTTGTGCACGATAAAGAATTAGCTGAACCAAGTCCTCAAACCGATGCCATTGTTGAAGAGCTCACCCACCCAAACTTCATTTATGCCACTGGAGACTTTAAGTCTCCTGGAATGACTCGGAATAGTGGTCTCGACCACCTAGGTTCTGAAATAGGTTGGATAGCATTTTGGGATTCAGATGACATCCCTAATATTACGAATTTCCAAGAAATGGTTTCGCTCTCAGAAGCCCATGGCAAGAAGTTTGCCGTCGGTGGATATGAAGTTCAAGAATTAAATTCAATAAAAAAGCCGAAAGTGAGTATTCCAACCAGTGAAAGGATTGAAGACCTTGGGAGAAATGTAGGTCTGTGGAGATGGGCCTTCAATGCTGAAATGATTAGATTTGTGAGATTTCAAAATTTAAATATGGGAGAAGATCAAGATTTTCTATTTGACTTAAACCCACGACCAGACGATATCTTTTATTCAACGAAAGTGGTTTACAGATACCATAAAGGTCGTAATGGTCAACTGACGCAGAACGATAGACGGATTAGAGAAATATCCAGTTCATTTGATTATCTTTGCAACCAAATTAAGCTTAATCCATATTCCATGTCAGCATTTCAAATGAGAATATTCACAAGACAGCTCCTAACTACACTAAAATACACTCAGTGGAAAACTAAAATCAAAGCAGGGTTTCAAAGTTTTCAGGTTTACTTAAACCATTGTTTCCGAGTGGATGCATCGCTATTTCAGGGAAAATCTGTTTACAATTCCACAATTGTCGACGAAAACCCATGCGAGTTTTTGCTTTTTGGGGGTTTTGGAAACCAACTATTTCAGGTCGCGCAGGGGCTTAGCGCATGCCCGGACGGGACGGCAACATTGATTAGGCACGTCCCCCGGAGCGGAAAAGTTATTGATAGAAGTCTGGATGAATTTCATCTGCCACCGCAGATACGAATCATCGAAAAAGCTTCACCGCTTTGGCCAACTCAAAAAATTCTTAATTTGGGATTGCGCTTAAGCTCAAAAGTTGAATTATCCAAGGTTTCAAGAATCAAAATGTGGGCAATCAAGGCTGTTGCTCTTACTGCAGGAATTCTGATGCGACAGAGAGTTTCATTCAACTTAGGGGTCGGCCAAGACGAGTCAAGAAAATCTGCACCACATGGCTTGAATATTGGCTACTTCCAATCCCAACCCGACGACTTAGTTATTAACTCTTTGAAGAATATAAAGTTGAGATCTCTTAGTCTTGAATTTCTTCACATTTTGGAAAGAGCGGAAAAAAGCCGCATTCTAGCTGTGCATGTGCGATTGGGTGACTACGCGAAGGATCAATCTATTGGCTTGATTGATGCCCGTTACTATAACGCGGGGCTACTTCAATTATGGAAATCAGGAAATTATGATGAAGTGTTTGTCTTCTCGAACGAAATCAAGAAAGCAAAGGAAATGCTCATGATAGAAAATTCTTTACAAGTCTCCTATTTTGGGGAAGACACTCTGAGTTCATCTGAAACTTTCGAGTTATTGCGGAGAGCAAATGGGTATGTGATTTCGAATTCCACATTTAGCTGGTGGGCAGCAAAGTTGAGTCATACGAAGAACCCAGCTGTAATCTGTCCGGATCCGTGGTTCAACGAGATGTTGGAACCAAAAGAGCTAATTCCTAAAGACTGGGTTCGGCTGACTAGAGATTTGATTGGTGCTCCAGAGCTTTAATTTCTCTCGCTACGCTAGAATTATGTCGTGTATCAAAATGCAAACAATTGGCAAGTCCTTCAAAAATCTCTAAGTTTGCTCAATAAGCGCGAAAAGCAAAAGCTTGGCTTAATAACGACTTTGCAAGTGTTCTCGAGTTTTCTAGATTTATTAGGCATCGCGGTTGTAGGTGTACTGGGTGCGATTACAGTTATTGGATTTGGGTCGGGAAAGCCAGGGGACCGTGTTTCAACTTTTCTCCGAGCGCTAGAATTAGAAAACTCAACTTTGCAAACACAAGCATTGACCTTGGGAGTGCTCGCTGCTTCTATCCTGACATTAAAGACTATTCTGTCAGTAATTTTTACAAGAAAAACGCTTTTCTTCTTAAGTAGAAGAGGTGCACACATATCTGCTTCACTCATTGCTCGTGTTTTTAATATGCCGCTCGTCCTTTTACACAAGAAGAACACTCAGGATTTGCTCTACTCAATTACAACTGGCGTAAATTTAATTACGATGGGAATACTTGGAAATGCAGTCACGATGATTTCTGATTTAACCCTACTGATAGTTTTGTGCGCAGGTCTTTTTGTATTGGATCCAGTTATAGCAATCGGGACATTCCTCTTTTTCGGAATCTTGGCTTTCGTTTTGTATGCTCTAATGCAAATTCGAGCGCGAAAACTAGGCGAAGATGCAGCTAGTCTGAGTATCGATAGTTCACAAAGAATACTGGAAGTCTTAGAGTCATATCGTGAAAGCGTTGTCCGTGGAAGAAGATTTGATCATGCATCTGAAGTGATTGAGTTGCGCAGACAAATTTCAGAAGCCTACGCAGAAATGCAATTCATGCCTTTTATAGGAAAATATGTTATGGAAGCATCAGTTGTTATTGGCGGTCTTCTGATATGTGGCGTTCAGTTTTACCTCGAGGACGCGAAACGTGCCATCGCCACCTTAGCGGTTTTTCTAGCTGCTGGAACAAGGATTGCTCCTGCAGTATTGCGCTTACAACAAGGTGCAATTCAAATGAGAGTCAATATTGGGGCTTCAAAACCTACAATAACTTTAATTGACGAATTGGCTAATCAAGAACCTATTCAAGAAAGTCTTGGAAAACCTTCTTTCTCCTGGCCAGAATTCGATCCAACAATTGTGATTAATAATGTTTCACTGACTTATCCAGAATCAAGACAATTTGCTGTGGAAGGCATTAATCTCTCAATAAATCCAGGTGAATTCATTGCTTTAGTCGGTCCTTCGGGAGCAGGTAAGACCTCATTAGTTGATTTACTTCTGGGAATAATCTCTCCTAGTTCAGGGAAAGTTACTCTTGGTGGCTTAACACCATTAGAAGTTATTTCAAGGTGGCCTGGCTCTATTGCATATGTCCCTCAGAGCGTCAGTCTCATTGAAGGGACAATTGCAGACAACATTAGATTCGGATACGGGCGAACCGTAGAGGACTATACACATCTTCAAAGGGTACTTTCGGCTGCTCGGCTAGATCAGTTTGTGGAGAAACTTGCTGGTGGAGTTGACGGGGTGGTTCGTGAACGTGGAAATAATCTAAGTGGAGGTCAAAAACAACGAATTGGAATCGCAAGAGCGCTGTATACCAATCCAAAGTTGATTGTGCTAGATGAATCAACGAGTGCTCTTGACGGACAGACAGAATTTGAAATTACGGAATCAATTGCAAATTTAAAAGGGAAAGTGACCCTAATTATGATTGCGCACAGATTGTCTACTGTGCTTTCGGCAGACAAAATTGTGTATATGGACAAAGGAAAAATCCTTGCGATTGGAGCATTTGAAGAGGTCCGTGAGCAAATCCCAGATTTTGACAAGCAGGCGAAGCTGATGGGTCTTTAAGGATGCAAGATTACGCTAAGCAGGCTCTGCAATATGTGCGAGAATTTGAAAATCGATCTTCAGGATTCCACCTTCCAAAACTGCAATTCGTTGAGAGGAGGACTAATGCTCATTCTAATCACGAGCCAGTGATTACTGCATCTATGCCAATTTGTAATCAGGCGACTCTAATCACGAGCATCCTTTTGGATTTTATTGAAAACGTGACTGTTCCGACAAAACTAATTATAATTTTCGACGCATGCACGGATCAGTCAGAGCCTATCGTTCGGAGTTTCTTAAATACCATCGTAATGTTACCTCCAGAAGTCACAGAAGTTATTTTTTTTCGAACGCAATCTGATCTCTTTGAGTCGAGCTGCGATAACTTTGCCTTATCCTTGAGTGATACCCCATACTTCCTAACAATCCAAGCTGATAATTTTCTCAGCGATAAAACTTTTTTACCTCGGTCAATCGCAGCAATCGAATCATTTTCTGACTTGGCTGCAGTATCGGCTCGCGGTGTTGTTCCATTTGACCATCCGCGGAGACAACCTCACAAGGTCTCGCGCATCCGTCAGTTTATGAATATCCCATCTAGGATTCTTCCAAGAATTTTCAATTCGACTTTCATTGGTCCATTTCTGCAGGGTTTGAGTTTCTTTGGTGACGTTTCAACTCCACCCCTCACGAAGTTGAAATTTTCGAAACAAGCGAGCCGAACTGTGTATATCGGTGAGGCAGTCGTGCGGGGACCGATACTTTGGAAAACAGAATATTTGAATCAGGTTGGTGGGTTCAATGACGTAGCGTACTTCCTGGGCTGGGATGATTACGACATCTCATATCGATTATTTGTTAAGAGTAATCTCCGAGTGGGATATTTGCCTTCTTCTGCACATTCGCTCATACATACTGGGACAAATAATTTTCCAAGAAGTTTAGAAACTCTCGCGGAATACAAACGACGTGAAGAATTAGCATTGAGTAATCAAGGGGAGATTTCTAAGTATTGGGATCTGCGGGATTCAGGGTTAATTGATTTACGGCATCGATGGGAGAAGAGGTCCTTCTAAAGATGTCTAATTGGTTGAGAAACAGACTTAATATTCGTCAGAAACATGCCCTAAAATACTGTAGGGCTTTATTCGCGATTTCACATTTCAGGTCTCTGTTGCCTTTTGTTCAAACTCTTTCCACAGTCGGAACTAAACCCGAAATCTTTTTTAGAAGTCTCACTCCTCAGGCGATTGCTGAACCCTTGGAAAGAATTGGCGGGAATAAAGATGGGGGTTATCTAGTCCCAAAAACGGGCATTCAATGTGATGGTTTGATCTCTCCCGGTGTTGGAGATTCATTTAGTTTCGAAATAGAATTTGTGAGAGAAAATCATCGGGCAGTTTTAATTGATGCAACTGTCGCCGAACCAGCTGACCTTCCTACGAATATGATTTTCTTAAGCAAGATGATTGGTGGCACCGCCACCCTTGATGGGGTATTTGTGACTTTGCAGGATGTTCGCCGCGATTTCTTTCCAACCTCTAAATCTCTTGCCCTGCAAATGGACATTGAAGGCGCTGAATATGAGGTGCTCGAGAATATGAGCAGGGATGATTTTGACGGAATGAATCTCCTGTTAATTGAGTTTCACAATCTTCATGAAATGTTGAGTTTCCCAATCACCTCCAATCCCTTGTTGAAAGCACTGGAACTTCTCAAAGAAGATTTCTCCTTAGTACACACCCATCCAAATAATGCGGGCGGGTTCTTTTTAAGTCGAGTGAGAGTTTTCCCAAAAGTGGTTGAGACCACGTGGGTCCGGAAGTCTCTAGTAACTTTAGTGGCGGGAAAGCCTCACCTTCCCCACGAACTGGACTTGCCTAACGACCCCCTAATTTGGGATTTAAGTTACCCAACAATTGGATAACGACAAAATGTCCGTTTTGTGCCCTTCCCGCTACAAACTAGGATGGGATTCGTTGTAGGGGATAGAGGCAGCGACGGCTGGCTCTGCAAGACAAAACCGGTTATTAAGGATCAATAAAGTGGCACTTAGCGTATGGACAGTTGCTGAACTGGGGGCTTTTTACACTGAGCACCGTTCAGAGCTACTCGCGCATGCCAATCGCGTATTGAAGGATTCAGCGAAGGCTGAAGAGATCACCCAAGACTCACTTATCAAGTTCATGCTTGCCGCTCCTGAGCTTGAATCAGAGGAGCACGCTCTCTCTTATCTGCACCGCACTATCGAAAACCTCTGCATCGACTACTTCCGTATGGAAGGGCGCCGCCCAAACCTTGTCGTCATTGATGATGCCCAGGCTGAGGTCGAAGCTAAGTGGCAGGTTTCAGGGGATCACTCAGAAGTACTTTCTCAGGCTGAGGATGCAGCAATCATTCGCCAAGCTTTGGCTTTACTCTCCCCTGCAGAGCGCGCAGCGCTTGTTATGTGGGAGATGGAAGGTCGCTCAACAGAGGAAATCGCAGCAGAGCTTGGAATTAAGGAATCTGCTGTGCGCCATACTGTTTCTCGCGCTCGCACCTCTCTTCGTCGCGTACTTTCAGAGCTTGTTATCGATCAAGAGCGCGGCCTAACAGCGCTCGACATGCTTTCCACCACCTATAAGAAGGCATCTGAGCTTGCAGCTAAGTCTTCAAGAGTTGCTCTCTCCTTGCTGTTAGTGGTTACAGCCTTCCTTGGCTTTAACTCAATGAC
>JACCDN010420920.1_pt1 | contig 29174 bp, 26 predicted proteins | sample 7441691 | NCBI WGS metagenome assembly JACCDN01 (sample SAMN15323439, study PRJNA562643) | freshwater metagenome | isolation source: river surface water | place: USA:Blue River Watershed | collected 2017-08-16 | reverse complement strand
CAAATGCTTCTTGAATAACAGGTATTCCAAGACCCATGTATTTTGAAAAAAGAGAAAATTGGAACAATCCCACTAAAATAATTCCACCCAAGACAGGTCTCAAAATCGGGTTTTTTATGTGTTTACGAAATTGATTTGATAAAAAGTGGGTAGTTCTTGAAAAAAGCCTTGCTGCAATTCCAAAAACAACAGCTGCTACAGCCATCCAAATTAGATGGGTTGCTTTTATTTCGGGAATTGAATGGATTGTATATTGGGTATGTTCAACGCCTAAATAATAGACGGTGTAATGTGCAACATAGGCTGTAAAAAGAGCAGGTACAATAGTTTTTAAGGAGATTTTACTAAAATAAAGAAGTTCCAATGCAAAAACCGCTCCTGCCAAAGGTGTTCCAAACACGGCCGCGAACCCAGCACTTATTCCAATGATAAGTAAGGTTTTTCGTTCGTTTGTTGTTAATGAAAATTTATTGGAAAATTGATCTGCAATTGCTGTACTCATTTGGACAGCTGTTCCTTCTCTTCCTGCAGATCCTCCAAATAAATGGGTGATTAGAGTGCTAAAGAAGATGCTGGGAGCCAATTTGAATGCTAATTTTGAACCTGGATTTTCGTATGTTTCCAAAATCAGGTTGTTTCCTTTTGAGATTTCTGAATCATACTTATGATAAAAATATCCAATCAGTAGTCCGCCCAGAGGCAATAAAAAGAGTAGCCAAGGATGTTCGTTTCTACAATCAGTAGCCCATTCCAACGACACCAAAAAAAATGCTGCGGCAAAACCAGATAGCACGCCTACCAGCAGGCATAACATCAGCCATTTGGTGAATAAATGAAAAGGATTATTTGTTGTAATTGGTTTCAATAGTTTGGATTACTAATTATTTTTCAAAAGTATTGATTTTTATGAAAATAAAGAGGCAATCACAATTCTTATATTTTTGATTTTTTAGTGCGAATTTTTTTAGAAAAAAATAGAATCTAACTTTTGAAATTCAAATTAGAATAGTACTTTTGCGCATGCAACACAACGTACTTATTTTAGATTTCGGGTCGCAATACACACAACTTATTGCTCGACGCGTTCGCGAATTAAATATTTTTTGCGAAATTTTTCCATACAACAACATCCCAGAAGATTTGTCTTCATACAAAGCCGTCATCCTTGGTGGAAGTCCTTATTCTGTTCGTTCAGAAGATGCGCTTCAAATCGATTTGTCTTTGTTTAGAGGTAAATTTCCATTGCTAGCTGTTTGTTATGGAGCCCAATATTTAGCTCATTTTTCAGGAGGAGAAGTAGCTGCTTCCAATATTAGAGAATATGGTAGAGCCAATTTATCTTTTATAAAAGAAGATGAACTGTTTATGGAAAACATTCCTGCAAATAGTCAGGTTTGGATGAGTCATAGCGACACCATCAAACATTTGCCTACGGGCGGAGTTTGTTTGGCAAGCACCAAAGATGTTCAAAACGCAGCTTACAGAATAGAAGGCGAACTTACTTATGCGATTCAATTTCACCCAGAAGTTTATCATTCAGTGGATGGAAAACAAATGCTGGAAAACTTTTTAGTAAAAATTGCTCAAGTAGAGCAATCTTTTACGCCAGGTAATTTTGTAGAGAACAACGTAAAAGAGTTAAAAGAAAAAATCCAAGGTGATAAAGTGGTTTTAGGTCTTTCGGGAGGAGTAGATTCAACTGTAGCGGCTGTTTTACTTCATAAAGCCATTGGAGAAAATTTATATTGTATTTTCGTAAACAACGGATTGTTACGTAAAAATGAATTTGAAAATGTATTGAATCAATACAAAGGAATGGGATTGAACGTGAAAGGAGTAGATGCTTCTGAACGTTTTTTAAGTGAACTTGCGGGTGTTGATGATCCCGAAACCAAACGTAAAATAATCGGACGTGTTTTTATTGAAGTGTTTGATGATGAGTCTAAAATCATTGAAGATGTTACTTGGTTAGCTCAAGGAACCATTTATCCGGACGTGATCGAATCTATTTCTGTAAAAGGTCCGTCTGCAACGATTAAGTCGCATCATAATGTAGGTGGATTGCCTGATTTTATGAAGTTAAAGATTGTAGAACCTTTGCGCATGTTGTTTAAAGACGAAGTACGTAGAGTGGGTGCTACCTTGGGTATTGATCCTGAATTATTAGGGCGTCATCCTTTTCCAGGACCTGGATTATCCATCCGAATTTTGGGCGATATTACACCTGAGAAAGTACGTATCTTACAAGAAGTAGATGCTGTATTTATCAACGGATTGAAAGAGCATGGTTTGTATGATAAAGTTTGGCAAGCAGGTGCTATTTTACTACCTGTAAATAGTGTGGGAGTAATGGGAGATGAACGTACCTATGAAAAAGTAGTTGCCTTGCGAGCGGTAGAATCAACTGACGGTATGACTGCTGATTGGGTTCATTTACCATATGATTTTTTAATGAAAATCTCCAATGAAATCATCAATAAAGTAAAAGGTGTTAATCGAGTTGTATATGATATTAGCTCGAAACCACCGGCTACTATCGAATGGGAATAAAACATTCTAATAGTTTTCATCAAATACAATAATGGTATTGTATTTGATGAAAATGTGATAAAAAAATAGGTTATGAAGAAGCAATGGTTTTGTTTGGTTTTGCTGTTAATGGTTGGTGTGGTTTTTGGACAAAATTTTGTAAAACATCAAGTACTTAAAGGGGAAACATTGGTCCAAATTGCTCAAAAATACCAAGTGACTCCGAAGGATATCTACGAATTAAATCCGGATTCACAAAACGGAATTCAACCGGATCAAATTCTGGTAATTCCCGTTAAGTCTTCTGCAACGGAAGCTCGTTCAAGTTCCCAATTAGACATTGTTCATACAGTTAAACCAAAGGAAACACTATATTCGATTCTAAAACAGTACACTATTACTGAACAAGAATTGTTTCAGAATAACTCATTTCTTTCAACCTCGGGTTTGCAGCCAGGGCAGGAGTTGCTTATTAAAAAAAGTTCCAAGTCACCGACTCCTAAAGCCATTTCAAAAACTTCAATTATTCATGAAGTGCAACCCAAAGAAACTAAGTTTGGTATTGCTTCCAAATATGGAATTACAGTTGAAGAACTGGAAAAACAAAATCCTGAAATCGCCCAAAGTCTTCCCGTAGGATATAAACTATCCATTGAAAAAAGTAATTCGCCAAATCCCGTACAACCTTCTGTAGCTATCAGTAATTCCTCAAAAAATGATTCGAACAATACGTTGGATTATGTGGTAAAACCTGGTGAAACGATGTACAGTCTTACGCGTCAGTTTGGTTTGACAGAAGCGGCTTTGATCGCATTAAACCCCGAGTTAAAAGAAGGAGTAAAAGAAGCGATGGTGCTTAAAGTGCCAGCAACACTTTCCTTTTCGAAACCATCAAAAAGCGCATCACTCGCTTTTTCTAAAACCAATGCTTCACAAGAACGAAAAAAATTAGTCCTCTTTTTACCCTTTAATTTATCCAAAATTCAGAATGATACGTTCAACACATTGTCTGAGCGTTTGAAAAAAGATAAATTTTTGAACATGACTTTGGATTTTTACTCTGGAGCTTTGATGGCCGTAGATTCTGCCAAAGTGTTGGGCTTAAATCTAGAAGTTAAAATAATGGATTCGCAAGAATCTAAAAGTGGAACCACAGCCATTTCAGCCCTTCAAAAAAACAACTTTTCAGAGGTTCATGCTGTGATTGGACCTTTTTATCAAACCAATGTTGAAAAAGTTGCCAAAGAATTGGAGTCGTTAAAAATTCCAGTAATATCGCCACTTTCCAAAGATGATGGTATGAGTTATTCTAATTTATATCAATCAACACCGCAAGGAGATGATCTCAAAAATGCCATGTTTCAATACATGCGAAACAAAAACGGAAACATGTTGGCAGCTGTAGATGCCAAAAAATCAGGAATTAAACAATACATTCAATCTTTTCAAAAAGATGTCAAAATCATTGGCTTATCAGAAAAAGGCGGTTTTGTAGCAGATAGCATCCGTAAGTATTTTGTGAAAGATAGAATGAACTATGTTGTCTTGGCTTCAGAAAAAACGGGTAATGTGTTGTCAATTACAAACATATTAAAAGGATTGCAAAAAACATATCAGGTGCAGTTAGTGCTTATTGAGCCAAATGAAACCTTAGATTACGAAGAGATTCCGCTGAGTCGATTAACCGATTTAAAATTAATGTATCCTTCAGTTACACGAGTAAACGATTCGGAAGCAGCGAAACAATTTGAACGTTCGTACAAGAAGAAAAACAAGATGTATCCAAGTCCTTATGCTACTCGTGGATTTGATGTTACTTTCGATACCATGATGCGATTAACCAAACCAGGTACCTTTGAACAATCGGTGAATGAAACCATGTCAGAGCAAGTAGAGAATCAGTTCAATTACGATCAAAAAATCTCGGGAGGTTATGCAAATAAAGGAGTTTATATCTTGTATTACGATACCGATTTAACCATTAAAACTGCACAATAATGACATCAGAAGTAACCTATTTAGGTCAATTGAGTACCTCTTCTATTCATATCCAATCGGGTTCAGAAATTATTTCTGATGCGCCAACAGATAACAACGGAAAAGGAGCTGCTTTTTCTCCAACGGATACCGTTGCAAATGGATTGGCAAGTTGTATGTTTACTGTGATGGGGATCAAAGCTGAATCGATGCATGTTGATTTGTCTCATTCAAAAGCGGCAGTAACCAAAATCATGGGTACCGAACCCAGACGAATCACTGAAATTCATGTGCGTTTTACCATGCAACCCCAAGTTGATGAAAAAACCAAGATTATTTTAGAGAAAACAGCAATGACATGTCCTGTTTTTTATAGCTTGCACCCAGACATCAAAAAAGAAATCTCTTTTCACTGGTTGTAATCCCAATTCTCAATGAATCCCCAACAAGAATTACTCATCAAACTGGCCAAAACCAAAATGCCTTACGGTAAATACGAAGGTAAATTCCTTATTGACTTACCTGAATACTACGTAGTTTGGTTGTGTAATAATCGATTGCCTAATGGACAGTTAGGGGAACAAATCAAGTTGGTTTATGAGCTCAAATTAAACGGTTTGGAAGATTTAATTCGCAACATAAAAAGGCAATATTCTTAAGAATAAATTTATTTATTCTAAAATCAAAAAGACGCTTTCTATTTCTCTTTTTTTATCGTATTTTTGCTTCGTTTTTTGCAACAACACAACTCAACTTTACAATGAATCAAACGAAATACATTTTTGTTACCGGTGGTGTAACTTCATCTTTGGGAAAAGGAATTATTGCCGCCTCTTTAGCAAAATTACTTCAAGCGAGAGGTTACCGAACTACTATTCAAAAATTTGATCCCTACATCAATGTCGATCCAGGAACCTTAAATCCCTACGAGCACGGTGAGTGTTTCGTTACTGATGACGGAGCGGAAACCGATTTAGATTTAGGTCATTACGAACGTTTTTTGAACGTTCCCACCTCACAAGCGAATAACGTAACTACCGGAAGAGTTTATCTTTCTGTTATTGAAAAAGAACGAAGAGGTGAGTTTCTTGGCAAAACTGTTCAAGTAGTTCCTCATATCACCAACGAAATCAAAGAAAGAATGCAATTGCTTGGTAAGTCGGGCGATTTTGATATTGTAATTACCGAAATTGGAGGTACAGTAGGAGATATCGAATCGTTGCCTTACATCGAATCGGTTCGTCAATTGGTTTGGGAGCTTGGAGAAAACAACGGAATTGTAATTCATTTAACGTTGGTGCCTTATTTGGCAGCAGCGGGCGAATTAAAAACAAAACCAACACAGCATTCTGTAAAAACATTGATGGAAAGCGGTATCAAAGCCGATATCCTTGTATGTAGAACAGAGCATGAATTGTCGGATGATTTACGTCAAAAATTAGCCCTTTTCTGTAATGTGAAACGCGAAGCAGTCATCCAATCGATTGATGCTTCAACAATATATGAAGTTCCAAATTTAATGCTGGAAGAAAAATTAGATCTTGTAGCGCTTAAAAAATTAGATTTACCGACCAAAGCGGATCCAGATTTAACTAATTGGAATACTTTTTTACATCGATTAAAAAATCCAAAACATACTATAAATATAGGTCTTATTGGTAAATATGTTGAGCTTCAGGATTCGTACAAATCTATTTTGGAAGCCTTTATTCATGCAGGTGCAAGTAACGAAACCAAAGTAAATGTTATCAGTATTCATTCGGAATTTATTGACAGCCAAAATGTAGCTGAAAAATTAAAAGGCATTGATGGTATTCTTGTAGCACCTGGTTTTGGGGAAAGAGGAATTGAAGGAAAAATTGAGGCAGTTCGCTATGCCCGTGAAAATAAATTGCCGTTCTTTGGGATCTGTTTAGGGATGCAAATGGCTGTAATTGAATACGCTAGAAACGTATTAGGTCACGCAGATGCCAATTCTACAGAAATGAATGAAAAGGCAGCACATCCAGTTATCAGTATCATGGAAGAGCAAAAAACCATTACAGATAAAGGGGGTACGATGCGTTTAGGTGCTTGGAAATGTGACATTAAAGAAGGTACATTAGCACATAAAATTTATGGTACAACGCAAATTTTAGAGCGTCACCGTCACCGTTACGAATACAATAACAACTATGCTTCGGCACTTCAAAATGCCGGATTGATTAGTTCGGGTGTTAACCCAGATACCGGATTGGTAGAGATTGTTGAATTAAAAGACCACCCATTTTTCATTGGGGTTCAATACCATCCAGAATACAAAAGTACGGTAGCTTGCCCACACCCAATTTTTGTAAATTTTGTGGCAGCCATGGTGGATCATAAAGAAAAGAAATAGGTCCGACAGTGCTATAAAAACAGCATGCAAATTATAGACGAAATTGTACATTCAATTTCATAGACAAATAAAATAATGGAAGAAAAAAAATTCGACAAAAATTCAATTATAGGCTTTGCATTGATCTTTATCATTGTGATGTATATGATGTTCAATAGCCAAAAAGAGGCTCAAAAAGAACAAGCTGAAAAAGCCAAAAAGGAATTACTTAACAAAGTAAAAAAAGCCAAAGAAGTAGCGACAAAAAGCATTGAAAAAGACATTGTTGACACGACAGCTTCGGATACTGCCAAACTTCAAAAGTTGCAATCATCGTTGGGTGCTTTTGCCTACTCGGCTACGTTGCCTTCTGCAAAAAATGATTTTAAAATCATCGAAAATGATTTGGTTTATCTAAAAATAGCTAACAAAGGTGGTTACATTGTTGAAGCGAAATTAAAGAAGTTTGAAAAATTCAAAAAAGGCTCTGGTCAAATAGTTGAATTGATCAAAGATAACAACGCTTCGTTCAATTTAGAGTTGCATACAAAAGACAACAGAGTATTGAATACCAAAGATTTGTTTTTTGAACCAACGCTATCAAACATCGATGGAAATCAAGTGCTTTCGATGAAGTTAAAAGCCAGTCAAAATGCCTATTTGGAATATGTATATGTGATCAAACCAAACGATTATTTGATTGACTTTGATGTGAAATCACAAGGATTGAATCAGGTGTTGAATACGTCTAAATCACCAAATTTGGTTTGGGATTTAAAAGCGTACAGAAACGAGAAAAGTATCACTTACGAAGATCGTTACACAGAAGTGTATTTTGAAAACAAAGAAGGGAAAATTGATTACACGGGAGTAGGTACTACAGGCCAAGAAGACGCAGAAAAAACAACTTTTATTGCATTTAAGCAACATTTCTTCTCTTCTATCTTATTGACTTCTACGCCGTTTGAAACGACGAAATTAGAATCGAGTCGTTTGTTTAAAGACGCTCAAACAGATACACTTTTTACCAAACAACTAAAATCTTCTTTCCCATTAGCCTTTAAAAATGGTGAATTGGATTATAAAATGAATTGGTATTACGGACCAACAGATTACAAAACATTAGCGAATTACAATAAAAATCTAGAAAAAATTGTACCATTAGGTTGGGGAATTTTTGGTTGGATCAACAAACTTATTTTCATTCCATTGTTTGGATTCTTGAGTTCGTTTATGGGATTAGGAATTGCAATTATCCTCTTTACCATCATCATCAAAATTGCTATGTCGCCGATTACGTTTAAATCGTTTTTGTCTCAAGCAAAAATGAAAATCCTTCGTCCGGAATTGACAGAACTTGGTGAGAAATTTGCTAAAGACCCAATGAAGAAGCAGCAAGAAACCATGAAATTGTATAACAAAGCAGGTGTAAATCCGATGGCGGGTTGTATCCCAGCATTGATTCAATTGCCTTTCATGTACGCATCGTTTCAATTCTTTCCATCGGCATTTCAACTCAGACAGAAAAGCTTCCTTTGGGCTGATGATTTATCTTCTTTTGACCAAGTAGCCAAGTTACCTTTCAATATTCCGTTGTATGGTGATCATATTAGTTTGTTCCCGATTTTGGCAGCGATCGCTATTTTCTTTTATATGAAAATGACTTCTGGAGATAACGCTATGTCTCAGCCACAACAAGAAGGAATGCCAGATATGACTAAAATTATGAAAATCATGATTTATGTTTCACCCTTAATGATGTTGATTTTCTTCAACACTTATGGATCTGGATTGAGTTTGTATAACTTTATTTCTAACTTGATTACAATTGGAATTATGTTGGTTATCAAGAAGTACTTCATCAACAGTGATAAAATTCACGCTCAAATACAAGAAAATAAATCAAAGCCTAAAACAGAAAGCAAATTCCAACGCAAAATGCGTGAAATGATGGAACAAGCTGAAGAGCAAAAAAAATTAAATAAAAAATAGATTTATTGCCTTATATATTGAACTCTGTTTTTATTTGAATAAATTAAAAACAGAGTTTTTTTGTTAAAAATAGCATCACAACTTTAATTGAAGAAATTTGCTTAATTTTGAAGTGCGTACTATAAACTGAAAAAACACAACATGAAATACTTACTAATTAGTTTATTGTTTTCATTGACGTTATTCTCACAAGAAAGTAACAAATTAGATGCCCAAGGCAAAAAAGAGGGTCTTTGGAAAGGTATTTACGAAGAGTCGAAAAGACCGCGTTATGAAGGCACCTTTAGCCACGGAAAAGAAATAGGTAAATTTGTCTTTTTTGATGATACCAAAGCAGGTACTATCATTGCAACACGTGAGTTTAACCCCAAGGATGATTCGTGTTACACTGTTTTTTTTAACCAAAAAGGGAGTAAAGTAAGTGAAGGGAAGCTTGTCAATAAATTATATGAAGGTCAGTGGAATTATTATCATGAAAATGCTACTACCATCATGACTTCTGAATTTTATGTAAAAGGGAAATTAGAAGGATGGAGAAAAGTATTTTATCCCAATCAAAAAATTGCGGAAGAGACTTTTTATCAGAATGGTTTAAAGAACGGAGCCTATAAAAAATATGCTGCAAACGGAATCGTTTTTGAAGAGTCAAATTATAAAAACAATGAATTTGATGGACCTGCAATTTTTAGAAACGATGCCAATCAGATTGTAGCCAAGGGGTTGTATAAAAACGGAAAAAAAGTGGGAATTTGGGAAATGACAAATAATGGATATACCCAACATGTCAACATGAATTTCCCAAGACAAATAAAAATAAAAAAGAAACCGATTACCGAAGAGCCTAAATAATTTTTGATGAAAAGAGTAGTTGTTGGACTTTCTGGAGGAGTAGATTCGAGTGTTGCCGCTTATCTTTTGCAAGAGCAAGGATATGAGGTGATTGGTCTTTTTATGAAAAATTGGCACGATGATTCGGTTACAATTTCGAATGAATGTCCTTGGCTTGAAGATTCGAATGACGCCTTGCTGGTTGCTGAAAAATTAGGCATTCCTTTTCAAACGGTTGATTTAAGCGAGCAGTATAAAGAGAAAATCGTCGATTACATGTTTCATGAATATGAACAAGGTCGTACGCCCAACCCAGATGTTTTATGTAATAGAGAGATCAAGTTTGATGTCTTCATGAAAATTGCTTTGTCGTTGGGTGCCGATTATGTGGCGACAGGTCATTATTGTAGAAAAGGCGCCGTAGAAGTTGACGGATCTACCCATTATCAGTTGCTCGCTGGAAAAGATGGAAATAAAGATCAATCGTATTTTTTATGTCAATTATCTCAAAGCCAATTAGCGAAAGCTTTATTTCCAATAGGCGAATTAACAAAACCAGAAGTTAGAGAAATTGCAGCCAAACTTGATTTGATTACTGCAGAGAAAAAGGATTCGCAAGGTCTATGTTTTATTGGTAAAGTGCGTTTACCCGAATTTTTACAACAACAATTGCAACCCAAAGAAGGGTTGATTTTTGAAGTAGATGCTTCCCATGCTATTTATCATCAAGAAGTACCCAATTTTAATTCACTTGAAGAAGAACTCGAATACAAATCCAATCCAATTCCTTATGTTCCAGAACATGGGAAAGTGGTCGGAAAGCATCAAGGAGCCCATTATTTTACCATAGGACAACGAAAAGGATTGAATGTAGGTGGAACGAAAGAAGCTTTGTTTATCATTTCAACCGATGTAAAAAATAATTTCATATTTACCGGTCAAGGTAGCCAGCATCCTGGACTTTTTCGATTGGTATTAAAAATTCAATCTTCAGAAATTCATTGGATTCGAGAAGATTTACGATTGGATTCAGGTCAATCTATGCAGGTTCTGGCACGAATCAGATACCGTCAAGAATTACAAGAAGCGACCCTGTTTCAATTTGAAACAGCTTTGTATGTGGTTTTCAAACAACCCCAATCTGCAATTACACCCGGTCAATTTGTGGCTTGGAATGTAGGAGAAGAATTAATTGGTTCAGGCGTTATTTCTTAATTAACGATACAAGATATGATGAAAAAAACAGTTTTAGTTCTTTTGTTTTTTATCTCTATTCCATCTTTTTCGCAAGAAGATGCTTGGGTGTATTTTACAAACAAACCCAATGCGCAATATTTTCTAGATAATCCGCTGCAAATGCTAACGTCAAGAGCGTTGTTGCGACGTTCCAATCAGAACATTCCCCTTACATTAAACGATGTGCCTGTACACCAACCCTATATTGATCAAGTGGATGCCATACCAGGAATTGTGGTGATGGCCAAATCAAAATGGTTGAATTGTGTGCATGTTCGTGGTGCACTTTCAGACATACAATCGTTGACGAGTTTGTCTTTTGTTTCTTCGATTTATTACGCGAATCTTTCTCTTAATTCAAGAATTTCAACCCCTGTTTCGGAAACCCCTTTTTCAAAGAAATTAGAGACCAATATTACCTATTCTTATGGGAATTCTGCTAATCAAGTTCAAATGTTGAACGGGCATCTGTTGCACCAATCCGATTTTGTAGGAACAGGAAAAATGATTGCTGTTTTGGATTCGGGTTTTTTAAATGCTAATTCGATACTCCCTTTGCAAAATTTATATACCAATAATTTGGTTTTGGGAGGGTATAATTATGTTTCTGGTTCTACCGATGTGTACGCATTGGACAGTCACGGAACTATGGTTTTGTCTTGTATGGGTGGTAAAGTCGACGGCCAATTGATTGGTACCGCAACCAATGCACAGTATTATCTGTTTGTGACAGAAGATGTTGTGAATGAAAATCCAGTTGAAGAAAGTTATTGGGTAGAAGCCGCAGAAGAAGCCGATAGATTGGGGGTAGATATCATCACTTCGTCATTGGGTTATTTCGGCTATGACAATCCCAATTACAGTTATTCTTATAGTGATATGACTGGGAACAAAGCATTTGCTTCAAAAGGAGCAAACATCGCATTTAGTAAAGGAATGATTGTCGTGGCAAGTGCCGGAAATTCGGGTGCTTCTACCACAGCTCCGCACATACGTGTGCCTGCAGAAGCTACGCATGTTTTGGCTGTAGGCGCGGTTCAACCAGATGAAAATTATGCCACTTTTAGTTCGATCGGACCTTCGTTTGATAATAGAGTCAAGCCAGATGTGATGGCGCAAGGTCAAAGTGTGGTATTGTCAAATACCAGCGGCCAAATTGTTTCGGGAAATGGTACTTCTTTTTCATGTCCTATTATGGCAGGAACGATTGCTAGTTTTTGGCAAGCGGTGCCATCTCTTACAAATCAACAAGTCATAGATTTTATCAAACAATCTGCCGATAAGTATTCGAACCCAAATAGCCAATATGGTTATGGAATTCCTGATTTTCAATTGGCTCTTAATAATGTGTTGCTTTATATCAATTCATTACAAAAAGAATTTATGGTGTATCCAAATCCAGCTTCGGATGCCTTCTTTGTGCATTACAATGCATCCCATCTACAATTAAAAATAGCTGTTTACAATGGATTAGGTCAGCTTGTAATAGAAAAAAATGGATACGTTTCAGACGAAGAAATAGCACTTTCAAATTTGCAAAGAGGGATCTATTATTACAAGATAGCATCCAACACGAGTTTTCAATCCGGGTTATTACTTAAAAAATAAAAATCATGAATAGAATCACAGAATTATTCCATATCAAATATCCAATCATCCAAGGAGGTATGATTTGGAACAGTGGTTACAAATTGGCAAGTGCCGTTAGTAATGCAGGTGGTTTGGGTTTGATAGGTGCTGGTTCGATGTATCCAGAGGTAGTTCGTGAGCACATTCAGAAATGTAAAAAAGCAACCGACAAGCCTTTTGGAGTAAACATTCCTATGTTGTATCCTAATATTGAGGAGATCATCCAAATTGTCATTGAAGAAGGAGTGAAAATTGTATTTACTTCTGCGGGAAATCCAAAAACCTGGACTTCGCATTTAAAAAGTCATGGGATCACGGTTGTGCATGTTGTGAGCAGTTCAAAATTTGCTCTAAAAGCACAAGAGGCAGGGGTCGATGCGGTCGTTGCCGAAGGGTTTGAAGCAGGAGGTCACAACGGTCGTGAAGAAACAACGACCCTCACCTTAATCCCGATGGTAAAGGAACATATTACCATTCCACTCATTGCTGCTGGAGGCATTGCAACAGGAAGAGGGATGTTGGCTGCTATGGTATTGGGTGCAGATGGTGTTCAAATGGGTAGCCGATTTGCAGCTTCTACAGAGAGTTCTGCTCATGATAATTTTAAGAAAACGATTGTTGAAACAGGAGAAGGTGATACCCAATTAACCTTAAAAGAGTTGGCGCCTGTTCGATTGATTAAAAATAAATTCTATCACGATCTTCAAGACTTATACGGACAAAATCCAACAAAAGAAGATCTAGAAAATCTACTGGGCAAACGAAGAGCCAAAAGAGGAATGTTTGAAGGTGATTTAATAGAAGGGGAATTAGAAATTGGTCAAATTGCGGGTATCATCCATGATATCCAACCCGTTGCTGTTATTTTTGATGCCATCATTACAGAGTTTCAAGCAGCTAAAAGCGAAATGATTCAATTTTAGTAATATAAAAATAACCTGAAGCCTTAAAATTTCAAATTCGAAAAATTACCTTTGTATCTTAATATGAATACTATGAAAAAATACCTATTACTGCTTTTGTTTTCTGTTTCGTTAGTAGCTCAAAAACGACCAAAATTGGTTGTTGGAATTGTAGTTGATCAAATGAAAATGGAATATTTGTATCGTTTTTCGGATGATTTTTCGAACGATGGATTCAAAAAATTAATGGACAAAGGCTATGTTTTTCACAATACACACTATAACTATTTGCCAACTTATACAGCTCCTGGGCATGCTTCTATCTATACCGGAACGACTCCTGCAATACACGGAATTGTAGGTAATGAATGGTTCAGTAGAAAGTTAGGAAAAGAAATATATTGTACAGATGACAACGCGGTAACTACACTCGGAAATGGTACAAAGGAAGAGGGCGAAATGTCTCCTAAAAATTTATTAGCAACGACCATTACTGATGAATTACGCTTGTCAACCAATTTCAAAGGGAAAGTGATTGGAATGAGTCTCAAAGACCGTGGTGCTATTTTGCCGGCTGGACATTTTGCCAATTGGGCTTTTTGGTACAGCAAGACAGGATCTTTTATTTCTAGTTCGTTTTATGGTTCGCAATTGCCTCAATGGGTGACCAAGTTTAATGATGAAAAACGATTCATGAAGTACCTTGACAAGGGTTGGGATTTATACAAGCCTGTTGCTACTTACAATGAATCGATGGAAGATGATAATCCGTACGAAGGCAAACTGTATAAGGTTGAAAAACCGGTGTTTCCATACAATTTAAAAGAAATGTATGAAAAAAATGATGCGGGTGTCATTCGTCCCACTCCCTTTGGGAATGATTTATTAGCGGAATTTGCAAAAGAAGCCATTCAAAATGAAAGTTTAGGAAAAGATAGTGATACTGATTTTTTAACGGTTAGTTTTTCTTCACCAGATTACATCGGACACACCATCGGACCAAGATCAATAGAATTGCAAGATACGTATCTGCGTTTGGATGCGACGATTGCAGATTTTTTACTTTATTTAGATTCCCAAGTTGGTAAAGATAATTATGTAGTGTTTTTAACGGCTGATCATGCAGGTGCTGAGAACGCAAGATTTTTGGCCGATCAAAAATACAATGTGACCAATGTGGAACCCAAAGAAATTAGAAAGTCATTGAAAAAGTTTTCACAAGATACATATGGTGAAGATCTTTTACTGAATTATTCAAATTTCAATTTGTTTTTCAATAAAGAGATCATCAAGTCAAAAGGGCTCGATTTACAGCAAGTAAAACATTCATTTAAGGATTTTTTGTATACACAAGAGCAGGTGAAGAGGGTGTATTCAGAGGAAGAGATTTTAGCTTCATCGGGAGCTGATTTTCACTTAAATTTTATCGCTAAAGGATATGATCCAACACAAAACGGAGATCTTGTTGTACTTGATAAGCCTGGCTATATTGAATACGGTCCGACTGGAACATCGCACGGAACCACTTACACCTACGACACCCATGTACCCCTTATCTTTTACGGATGGAACATTCCAAAAGGGCAAACAAGTGATCGAAAAGTGATTACACAGATTGCTCCTACATTGGCTCAATTGCTCAAAATTACGTTTCCAAATGGTACCGAAGCCAACGTCTTAAACGAACTTCTTCAAACAAAAAAATAATCAAAAGCCTATTCCTTCAAGAAGAGGTTTTTTGTTTTGTAGCATCTATCATATCAGTAGCCTACTTGTGTGTTGTAAAGATTATGTGCAAAGAATTCCTTTCTATGCGTTATTGTCTGGGTTGCTTTTAAAAATCTCGTAAATTATTTTGTTGATAATCTAATCCAAACATGAATTTATTGAGATATATGCAAAACTAACAGGTATGTACGGATATAATGTTTGTTATTTATTATATTTGCTGAAACTAATTCAAAATTAAAATAAATGAAAAAAATTACATTATTATTTTGTTTGATTACATCGTTTGTATTTTCGCAGAAACAAGTCAGCGGAAATGTGACGGATGGTTCAGGTGCTTCACTTATTGGTGTCAATGTATTTGAAAAAGGAACTTCAAATGGGGTTAGTACCGATTTGAATGGTGCGTACAAAATCACGGTGAAAGATGGCTCAACTCTTGTTTTTACCTATGTTGGTTTTGTATCGCAGGAAAAGAAAGCAGATGCTTCTCAAATCAATGTTATTTTGGCGGATAGCCAACAATTGAATGAAGTTACAGTGACGGTAGGTTCTAGAAATTCTAAACGAACGATTGTAAATTCAGCTGTGCCCATCGATATCATAGATGTAAAAAATGTAACTACTCAAAGTGGTAAATTGGAAATCAATGAATTGTTGCAATACGTTGCACCTTCGTTCAATGCCAACAAACAATCAGGTTCTGATGGTGCGGATCACGTTGATCCAGCTTCTTTGAGAGGAATGGGACCAGATCAAACCTTGGTGCTTATCAATGGAAAAAGAAGACACCAATCTTCATTGATCAATCTTTTTGGAACCAGAGGGCGTGGAAATACAGGAACGGATTTAAATGCCATTCCAGCTTCATCCATCAAGAGAATTGAAATTTTAAGAGATGGTGCCGCAGCACAATATGGTTCTGACGCTATTTCGGGTGTAATTAATATTGTTTTGAATGACAACGTAGATGAGTTTACAGGAACGGTAAGTTATGGTGCATTTAGTACCGATGCTCCTGGAGATTTTGCTGCAGGTACAGCAAATACGCCGGGAAATTTCTTGGATACCACTCAAGATGGAAATCAAATTGGTAAAGACAAAAACTTTGATGGTGGTTCTATGAAAATAACCGGTAATTACGGTACAAAATTAGGAACCAAAGGTGGTTTTGCCAATTTTACAACAGAATATATCAGCAAGAATAAAACCTTGCGTCCGGGTTATGATTTCAGACGTGGGTTTGGAGAAGCAGCTATAGATGGATTGAATTTATTTGTCAATGCAGCGGTTCCAGTTTCAGATAAAACAGAAGTGTATGCTTTTGGAGGTGGAAATTTTAGAGATACAGATGCGTATGCATTTACAAGAAATAATCCAACTGGTAGAAACGTTGTTTCTATTTATCCCGACGGATTTACTCCAAGAATTACTTCTAAAATCATTGATAATTCAATTTCTGCTGGTATCAGAACTACAACAGATAAAGGTTGGAAAGTGGATTTGAGTAACACTTTTGGGCGTAATAACTTTCATTATTACATCAAAGGAACTTTGAATGCTTCTCTTCAAGATAATTCACCTACAAGCTTTGATGCAGGTGGACATAGTTTGAGTCAAAACACCATGAACTTGGATTTTTCAAAAAACTACAAAGATGTGTTAGAAGGGTTTAACATCGCTTTTGGTGCAGAACATAGAATGGAGAATTTCAAAATTTTCGCAGGAGAAGAGGCTTCGTATGCAACTTATGATGTCAATGGGGCCGTGGTTACCAATCCGTTAACACAAACCATCCCAACAGACCCAATTACAGGTGATGCACGTCCAGGAGGATCGCAAGGTTTTCCAGGTTACAGCCCTTCGAATGTTGTAGATGAAAAAAGAGCAAGTGTTGCACTTTATACCGACGCCGAATTAGATATTACTAAAAAATTATTAGTTAGTGCGGCTGTTCGTTTTGAAAATTATAACGATTTTGGAAGCACCCTTAACGGAAAATTTGCTACAAGATATAAGGTTTCAGATAAGTTCAACTTAAGAGGATCTGTTAGTACCGGTTTTAGAGCGCCTTCTTTGGCTCAAGTGTACTATAATTTAAGTTTTACTAATTTCTCTTCATCAGGTGCTTCAGATATATTATTGTCTCCAAACAACAGCCCTGTTACGCAAGCATTCGGAATCAGTAAATTGAACGAAGAAAAAGCAGTCAATGCATCGTTAGGTTTTACAGCTAGCTTTGGTGACTTTACGGCGACTGTAGATGCCTATTCAATCAAAGTAAAAGACAGAATTGTATTGACAGGTTATTTTGATGCTTCTTCATTTGGATTGGGAGTAGATTCTGCTCAATTTTTCGTGAATGGTGCCGATACAAGTACCAGCGGACTTGATGTGGTTTTTGCATGGAAGAAAAAGATGGGAGATCAAACTTTTGGTGCAACCCTTGTAGGGAATATCAATGATATGAAAGTAGATAAAGTAAACAGTGGTTCATTAGATGAGCAAACGTTCTTCGGAGAAAGAGAAAAAGCTTTCTTACTGGCTTCTGCTCCAAAAAATAAATTCAGCTTAAATCTTAACTACGATAAAAAATGGTTCAATACAGGTTTGGCTTTTACTCGTTTCAGTAAAGTGGAATTGTTGGATTACCAAATGTATGAAGACGTAGCAGATTATGGAAGTTTTGCCAATCAAATTGCAGCGGCAACAGATACTTACAATGCTAAAATTGTTACCGATTTAACGTTCGGATTCAAATTAAATAAAACGACCAAATTAAGCATTGGAAGTAACAACCTATTCAATATTTACCCTGATCAGCAAGATGACTGGGTAGAAGCAGGAGGTTACTGGGATGCTGTTCAAATGGGATTTGGCGGAGCATTCTATTATGCCCGTTTAGGATTTAACTTCTAATACACATCTCTAAATAAAATAAAAATCACGAGCTAACCCTCGTGATTTTTTTTGTTTGATTCGGAAGTAATATAGTTATGAAATGATATCTCAAATAAGTACAAAAAAAAAGTCTCAAGCATAAACTTGAGACTTTCTATATAAAGATCTTAAATTGTTAAGACAATGCTTTTTGTACTTGATCGGCAGCTTCTTGAAATTGTACTGCTGATAGAATCGGCATTCCAGAATTGTCAATCAATTCTTTAGCGATTTCTGCATTGGTACCTTGTAAACGAACAATGATTGGCACTTTAATAGCATCTCCCATGTTTTTGTAGGCATCTACAACACCTTGTGCAACACGGTCGCAACGAACAATTCCACCAAAAATATTGATCAAAATGGCTTTTACATTCGGGTCTTTTAAGATGATTCTAAACGCAAGTTCTACACGTTTTGCATCGGCAGTTCCACCAACGTCAAGGAAGTTTGCAGGTTCAAAACCAGCATATTTAATTAAATCCATTGTTGCCATTGCAAGTCCAGCTCCATTAACCATACATCCAACGGTACCGTCAAGATCCACATAGTTTAATCCAGCAGCTTTAGCTTCAACTTCAATTGGGTTTTCTTCACGCTCATCACGGAAAGCCGCTAAATCAGCATGTCTGTATAATGCGTTGTCGTCAAGATTTACTTTCGCATCAACGGCAATGATTTTATTGTCTGATGTTTTTAATACAGGGTTGATTTCAAACATAGAAGCGTCTGATCCTACATAAGCTTTGTAAAGGGCATCAATAAATTGAACCATTTCTTTAAAAGCATTTCCAGAAAGACCTAAGTTAAAAGCAATTCTTCTTGCTTGAAAACCTTGAAGTCCAACATTTGGATCCACTTCTTCGTTAAAAATCAAATGAGGAGTGTGTTCTGCTACTTCCTCAATGTCCATTCCACCTTCTGTAGAATAAACAATCATGTTTCTTCCGTTTGCTCTGTTTAACAAAACAGACATGTAAAATTCTGAAGTTTCGCTTTCACCTGGATAATATACATCCTCAGCTACCAAAACCATATTTACTTTTTTACCCTCAGCACTTGTTTGAGGAGTAATTAATTGCATTCCGATAATTTCACCAGCAAGCTGTTCCACTTGCTCAAGATTTTTGGCAAGTTTTACACCTCCACCTTTACCACGTCCACCAGCGTGAACCTGTGCTTTGATAACGTGCCAACCCGTACCTGTTTCTTCAGTTAGTTGTTTTGCTGCAGCTACTGCTTCAAGAGGCGTGTTTGCTACATGTCCACGTTGAACTTTTACGCCATAACTGGCTAAGATTTGTTTTCCTTGGTATTCGTGTATGTCCATAATATAAATGTTATCTGGATTCTGAAAATATATCAGAATAATAAGTGGCACAAAAATAGAAAAATTCAATTAACAAAAAAAGGTTTTAAGTCTAAAAATTTAATAATAATGGTAAGTTTATTTTTGAGTCAAAAAAAAGTAAAATAATCAGTAATAAAAGTTACTTTATCGATTTAGTCTTTCCTGTATTTTGCCGATAATTAGGTTGGTTTTTATCGCTTATAATCAATTACAATTGCCAAATTTTAAATTTGGGTGATTTATAATGTAATTATTGAAATATGTACATTCTGTCAATGTAATTTCTGCAAAAATTACCTTGTTTCGATCAATTTTTTATATATTTTATAGTAAATCATTAATTTTGTCAAAAAATGAGCAATCATGAAAATCAAAGCGAAAAACTTTTGAAGATATTCTAAAAAATCAAGTTTTATTGGATGTATAAACGTACATTTCCAACTTGATATTTAAAACCTAAACGAATATGAAAAAAATAGTTTTAGTTCTATTTGTTCTCTTTTTTAATTACAGTTGTTTTTCTCAAAGTAGATACATTTCAAAAACGGTCAAAAAGATTGTTTACACCCGAGATGGCGGTAGCTGTAAATGTTGTGGGAGTTCATTAAGTCTCGAGTACGACCATATTGTTCCCTTTTCTTGTGGAGGAAGTAGTGTAGCTTCAAATATTCAGTTGCTTTGTCAGAAATGCAATCGAAGTAAATCAAACAGTTGTTATTGTAAAGTGCATGATAAAAAAGTAGGTATGGATTGTTGCGATGGAAATGCTACGTTGCATAATTCATCGAATTCCTCCTCTTTATCCCAAGAATCTTCCGCTACTTCGAGTCAATGCATGGGTACTACCAAAAAAGGAAAAAGATGCAAAAACAAAACCACGAATTCTAGCGGGCGATGCTATTTGCACGACTAACTTTATTAATTTGAAATCCAATGAGTAACCAACTATTATTTGCCATTGATGCAAACACGCAAGAAGTAATTGTATCCGACTCTCCAAAAGGAAGTAATCAAATCATTTTTATTGAGCGTAAGAGTCAAAAAGAGTTTCCCCTTTTATACCAAGCTGTGGTTACATTAACAAGTCTGGCAAACGACCCCGATTTTGATGTTGCTGTCTTCAAAGCAATGGATAAAGTGTGTCAAATGTTGTACAATAAATCTAAATAGGTTATTGTACCATCTTTGAATAATTAAGATTATATTTGCACACTTTTTAAAATTATTTGATAATGAAAGCAGGAATTGTAGGATTGCCAAATGTTGGAAAATCAACTTTATTTAATTGTTTGTCGAATGCGAAAGCGCAAAGTGCTAACTTTCCATTTTGTACCATAGAGCCAAATATTGGTGTGGTAAACGTGCCAGATCCGCGAATTGAAAAATTAGAGGAATTGGTAAAACCAGAGCGTGTACAAATGGCAACAGTTGATATTGTTGATATTGCTGGATTGGTGAAAGGAGCAAGTAAAGGAGAAGGATTGGGAAATCAATTTTTGGGAAATATTAGAGAATGTAATGCAATCATTCACGTATTGCGTTGTTTTGATAATGATAATATTGTGCATGTGGATGGGAATGTAAACCCAATCCGCGACAAAGAAACGATTGATATTGAGTTGCAATTGAAAGACCTTGAAACGGTAGAAAAACGTTTGGAGAAAGTAAACAGAGCAGCCAAAACTGGAAATAAAGAAGCACAAGTAGAACAAGCATTGCTTAATCGCATTAGAGAGTCATTATTACAAGCAAAATCAGCTAGAACGGTTGTGCCTCAAAATCAAGACGAAGAAACATTGATGAATGATTTTCAATTGATTACAGCCAAACCTGTATTGTATGTGTGTAATGTAGATGAAGGTGCAGCTGCTACAGGAAATCATTATGTAGAACAGGTTCGTGAATTAGTGAAAGACGAAAATGCTGAGGTAATTGTACTTGCAGTAGGAACAGAAGCTGATATCACAGAATTAGAAACGTATGAAGAACGTAAGATGTTTTTGGAAGATTTAGGTTTGACAGAACCAGGATCATCCGTTTTGATTCGTGCAGCTTATAAATTATTGCAACTTCAAACGTATTTTACGGCAGGAGTGAAAGAAGTTCGTGCTTGGACCATCAATGTGGGCGATACCGCTCCCAAAGCTGCTGGAGTTATCCACACCGATTTTGAAAAAGGATTTATTCGTGCTGAGGTGATTGCTTTTGAAGATTTTGCACATTTCGGTTCAGAAGCCAAAGTAAAAGAAGCAGGAAAACTTCGTGTAGAAGGAAAAGAATACATTGTGAAAGATGGTGACGTAATGCACTTTCGATTCAACGTCTAATTCACGCTAACTATAGAAATAAAAAAAGCTCCATTTTGGAGCTTTTTTTATTTAATTTTATTCAATATGTCATTCATCATTTCAATTTGAATTTTCTGAATTTCTATCAATTCTTCTTGTTGATGCATCAATAAATGGTCTAGTTTTTCGTCAAGAAGCCGAATTTCTAATTCTGATTTTAAATTGATTAGGTAATCCTTCTTGGCTCGCTCTCGGTCTTTTTCTTCTTGTCTGTTTTGGCTCATCATGATCACGGGTGCTTGAAGTGCTGCAAGACAAGATAATAATAAATTCAATAGAATAAAGGGGTAAGGGTCAAATCCTTTATTTAAAAAAAGAATTACATTGATCAATATCCAAATCAGAATAAAACCAAAAAAAGAAATAATAAACGTCCAACTTCCTCCAAAAGAGGCAACTTTGTCTGCTATTTTTTGTCCATAATTGCGGGTATCAACCTCTTCTTCTATTTTTTGTACAAAAGAGGTTTCATTGTCATCAATAGAACGTAAAACTGCTTTGTGAATATTTTCTATTGCTTTTACATCCATTGCCAAAAAGGAGGCGATATAATCTTCCCTGTATTTATTTCAGTGATAGCAATGCAATCTTCATCTTTTAAATGGGGATACTCTTTTTTGATTAAGTTGACAATTGCTGGACGAATTTTCCCGATAGTAATTTTGTCTGTTTCAGCATATTCGATAGATGAAATGGCACTTGTAAATGTGTTGGACGTATTCATACTATTTTAAAGGTTGGTTAATGAATATTTCAAGAAGGTTGTTAATTGTATTCCAATTCCGAATGGTAGCCTTTACATTCAATTTTTTTTCGATGTATTTTTGATCCAATCTTGTTTTGGCTGGCGAAACAGCATATTTGATGAATATTTTGTTTCGATCGATCTGAACTTCATCGGGTTTGATGTTGCTGATTTTTAAATCGTGGATACTGTTTTCATTCAATTCCATAGATACAAATGCAACGTATAATTTTTTGAGGTCAACTTCCTTTTCTTTTAAAAAAAGATTGTTGGAAAGACAATCTTCTAAATCTTGCTGATTAATGACCAAAACAGGTACGTCGTGACCAAATTCTTTAAAGATTTCTTGTTTGATGGTAAATGCGATTTTACTAGGTGTCTCATCAGAATTTAGAATGACATTTCCCGATTGAATGTAGGTTTGTACCTTTTCAAAGCCCATGGAAAGAAGCATTTTTGTCAACGCATCCATTTTGATGAGGTTGTGCCCTGAAACATTGATGCCACGTAGTAAAATAAGGTGTGTTTTCATACAGAATAACAAGGTTGAATGGATTGAATCCGTTTATTTAGTTTAGTGTAAAAGTACGACAATTTATCGATGCATCCAATGGCTCTTTTTTACTTTGGATGCATGTTTAAATGGGCGATTAGGAAAGGAAGGAGTAAAAAAAGGGTATTTACTTTTATTTTTTTATCAAACATCATTCAAAAATCTAATCAATAACTTATTTTTGCGGTATGGGAAGAAAAACAACAGACAAAATCGTTTTTGAAAACATCACCGTTTTGGATGCAGGAGCAAAAGGAGTTTCTGTAGCAAAAGCACCAGATGGTAAAGTAATTTTTGTTCAAAATGTAGTGCCAGGCGACGTGGTAGACATTCAAACATTTAAGAAACGCAAAGCCTACTATGAAGGTAAGGCAATTAAATACCATGCATTTTCAGACAATAGAATTGAACCTGTTTGTAAGCACTTCGGTGTTTGCGGTGGATGCAAATGGCAAAATATGAAATACGACCAACAATTGTTTTATAAAAACAATGAGGTATTGAATAACTTAAAACGAATTGGTAAAATTGAGTTGCCTACTTTTGAACCTATCCTTGGTTCGGAAAAGCAATTTTTTTATCGAAATAAAATGGAGTTCGGATTCTCAAATCAACGTTGGCTTACCGATGAAGAGGTTCGCTCTGATGCCGATTTAGGAAATAGAAATGCATTGGGATTTCATATCCCAAAAATGTGGGATAAAATTCTCGACATCCAGAAGTGTCATTTGCAGGATGATCCTTCCAATGCTATTCGAAATGCGATCAAGGAATTTGCTGTAGAAAATGATTTAACCTTTTTTAATGCTCGCAACCACGAAGGTTTATTACGTACCTTAATGATCAGAACGGCATCAACGGGAGAAATCATGGTATTGATTCAGTTTTTTGAAGAGCATAAATCACACCGCGAAATGTTGTTGGATTTTATTTTTGAGAAATTCCCACAAATTACATCATTACAATATGTAATCAATAGTAAAGCCAATGATACGCTTTATGATCAAGACATAAAATTATACAAAGGCCGAGATTATATCTTGGAAGAAATGGAAGGATTGCATTTCAGTATCAATGCCAAATCGTTCTATCAAACTAATTCGGCTCAAGCCTATGAATTATACAAAGTAACGAGAGATTTTGCAGGGTTAACTGGAAACGAAATAGTATACGATTTGTATACAGGAACAGGAACCATTGCGCAGTTTGTTTCAAAACAAGCAAAAAAAGTGGTAGGCGTAGAGGCTGTTCCAGAAGCCATTGCAGATGCTAAAGAAAATGCCAAACGAAATCAAATCACCAATTGCGAGTTCTTTGTAGGAGACATGAAAAATGTATTCAACGATGATTTTATTGCGCAACACGGAATGCCTGATGTGATCATTACCGATCCGCCAAGGGATGGAATGCACAAAGATGTGGTAGAGCAAATTCTAAAAATAGCACCCAATAAAGTGGTGTATGTGAGTTGTAATTCGGCCACACAAGCAAGAGATTTAGCCTTGATGGACGAAATGTACAAAGTAACGCGCGTGCGACCTGTAGATATGTTTCCGCAAACGCACCATGTTGAAAACGTTGTGTTGTTGGAAAAAAAGTAATTCATAATTTTAGTAGTAATTGAGAGGCTTCTCAAGAATAAAATAAACCATGAAGAAATTTGTATTAATAATAGCTGCTTGTTTTCTTTTTTCTAGCTGTGAAAAAGATGATATCTGCGACCCAAGTACTGCTACAACTCCCAATTTGGTAATTGAATTTTACGATTTTTCACAACCAACACTGACAAAAAATGTAGTCAATCTTCAAGTTACGGGAGTAGGTGAGTCGGCTGCTTTCAATACGTTCAATGGTGTTTCTAAAATAAAAATTCCACTAAAAACATTAGCAGACAATACTCAATTTAGCATGAAATTGAACAGCACAAGTACCTCTTCTTCCAATGAAGATGTGATGCAGTTCAATTACACGAGATCCAATATCTATGTTTCTCGTGCTTGTGGTTACAAAACAGTTTTTCAATTAAATACAGCCAATCCTGTTCAATTAACAGATGCCGTCGTTCCGGATGCTTTTTGGATCAAAGATTTTGACATTCAAACTAACTCAATAAACAATCAAAATGAAGTACACATCAAAATTTATTTTTAGTATCCTCTTTTTGAGTGCGTCTTTTTCTTTGTTTGCACAAACAAACTCCGATTCACTTATGGTTAAAAAAGATTCCATTGTACCAAAAACTGAAAAATACGGACTTCGAGTTGGGGCCGATTTGTTCAAACTTACGCGTTCGTTTTACGATAAAAATTACAAAGGTCTAGAACTTATAGGTGACTACAGGCTTACTCGCAAGCATTACCTTGCTGCTGAAATTGGAAATGAAAATAAAACAGTTGATGATGCGCGTCTAAATTTCACAACCAAAGGAACTTATATCAAAGCCGGATTTGATTACAATGCCTATCAAAATTGGACCGGCATGCAAAACATGGTTTATTTAGGTCTTCGATACGGTGTGGCTTCTTTCAGTCAAACACTCAACTCATATGAAATCTACAACACCAACACCTATTTTGGTCAAGAACCTACACTTGTTCCTGCTCAAAAATTCAACGGACTTTCGGCCCAATGGGTAGAAGTAGTAGCGGGAATTAAGGTGGAAATTTTTAAAAATTGTTTTGTCGGATTCAGCGCACGTTTGAATAGATTGGTTTCCAATAAACAGCCTGATAACTTCGAAAATTTATACATTCCAGGTTTTAATAGAACATATGGTGGAGATTTTGGAGCCGGATTTAATTATACCGTTTCCTATTTAGTGCCTCTATACAAAGTAACGGTTAAACCAAAGAACCAACCGGTACAAAAAAACAACCCAAAGAAAGTATCGAAAAAATAAGTTCTACTTTAGATATATAATAATGAATATTATTTTTTAGTCGCTCTAAGCATTTCTCTTTTGCCTGGAGCTCCCGGTAATTTTTCTATGGTGAATCCTGCCGCCAACATTGCATTTTTGATAGATGATCGGCATGCGTAGGTGACTAATACGCCATTTTTCTTTAACGATTGGTACATGATTTTGAAAATTGCCTCCGACCACAATTCGGGTTGAACGGTATATCCAAAAGCATCAAAATAAATCAAATCATAGGTGTCGCTATCCTGAATGTCTTGAAAAAATTGCTTTCTTTTGGTTAAAAAAAAGTGGTTGGATAGTTCTGTTTTAGTTTCCCAATTGGATGTATGTATATGGTTAAAAACATTTTGTTCGTCAAGCGCATCAAGTTGTTGTACATAATTCATTTGTAGCACATGCTCGTTTTCTACTGGATACGCTTCGATGCCAACATAGTCTATTGTTTGCTTACTTTTTTTAGTTTCAAGATAGGTGATGAATGCATTGAGTCCGGTTCCAAATCCGATTTCTAGTATGGAAAGCTCTTTTTTTGAAAATAACTCCAATCCATTTTTTATGAATACATGATAGGCTTCCTGAATGGCTCCATGTCTAGAATGATAGCCTTCGTTTAACTCTGGAATAAAGATAGAGGTTGAACCATCACCTGTAATTTGGATTTCTCTTTTCATTTATTTTTGAGATTTGGGAAGTGAATTCGTTAGATTGGACTTATTTGATGTATAATTTTTTAATTCGTGGAATTGGCCCGCCGCATTTGGTTTCATGACAAGCTATACAGGCATCTATACCTTTGTTGTAGTTTTGTTTGGCGTCACCTTGTTGGCTGTATGTTTTTTTCTGCGCTTCAAGATAAAGGTTTGCATTTGTTTTGAATAAAGCATCATTATCTGTTTCATCGGTAAAAGCGGCTGTATGAATTCTGTTGTAATATTCTGGAAATGCACCTATTGGTTTTTTATCTAAGATCCGGGTTTTTAACGCCTTGTTCTCTGCATACATTTGCTCCATTAAAGCGGCCATTTCAGACATTTGATACATTTCAAATCCTTCTTTTTTCTTCAGTGTGTCTGAACAGCTTGTTTTTCCTTCTTTTGATTGAATAGGTTGTGCTTCTTTCTTTTGGCAAGAAAAAAACACTACTAAAAGTAGTGTTGAAAGTATCGTTTTTTTCATCTGAACGGTTTATTTTTTTATCAAAACTCCCGAAGCTCTAAAAGCATACGTGATTTCTGGTTTTTTGATTTTATTAATTTCGGCTTGTGATTTACCCCCATCTTTTGCATAGTGCTTTAATTCATCCACCGTAACAATATCAATGTAAGCAACACCGTTTACGATCGCTTCTGAATTATCCGCATTAAGCGGAACAAAAAATCCATAATCCAAAAATCGAACAAACGCTTGTTGATCAGAAGTTAAATCCATTTGCATCCAACATCCTTTTTTCTTACACACTTCTTTGATGTTTGATTTGAATTTTACAGCCAACGAATCACCTTTTTTCAACGATTTGTATTTTTTGAGCATTTCTTTATTTGATAATACTTTGGATGCCTCAAACTTCTCTCCAAACACAGTGTACTCAGACGTGTTGATTGCAGTTGTTTTTTTGTTTTTTTGCTGTGCTTGTATTGAAAAATTTGAAATAAAAACTACAAACAGGATGGCTAAAATATTCTTTTTCATGAGGATGTAAATAAATGTTTATCCTACAAAAATAAGGAGTTATTAAAAACAAGCAACAAAATCAACAAGTTTTTTTTATAATCATTAGCAAATAGTTAGTATTAAAGATAAAAATTTAAAAAATTACAAATAATAGCTATTTTGACAAGTAATAATTTAAGAAAAAGTAATTTTTTTATTAGTTTTGCAAAAATAAAATTGGGTATTGAAATTTTTAAAATTTATTGATTTTCAATACGGTAAAAACAACCATTTCACGATTCTCGCTAATGAGCTTAGACACAACATTTGAAATTGAAATTACAAAATCAAACACCTCAAAAATTGACAGTGTAGATTTTGAGCATTTAACATTCGGTAATGTTTTTACAGATCACATGTTGGTGTGCGATTTTAAAAATGGAGAATGGGGCAAACCATCTATCGAACCTTATGCACCCTTTTTAATTGACCCGTCAGCGAAAGTTTTTCATTATGGGCAAGCCATTTTTGAAGGAATGAAAGCCTACAAAGATGAAAATGATTCCGTTTGGTTGTTTCGTCCCGATCAAAATTTTGAGCGTTTTAATAAATCAGCTGTGCGAATGGCAATGCCAGAAGTTCCAGATGCTGTTTTTATGGAAGGTTTAAAAACATTGGTGCATTTAGATCAAGAGTGGGTAAAGAAAGGAATCGGAAATTCTCTTTATATCCGTCCCTTTATGATCGCTGTTGGAAGTGGTGTCATTGCTCAACCTTCCTCTCAATATCGTTTCATGATTTTATTGTCTCCTGCGCGTTCGTATTATTCAGGAGAGGTGAAAGTAATTATCGCTGAACATTATAGCCGTGCGGCAAATGGTGGAATTGGTGCTGCTAAAGCGGCAGGAAACTATTCGGCACAATTTTACCCAACAAAACTCGCAAATGATCAAGGTTTTCAACAGATTATTTGGACAGATGACGCGACACATACCAAGCTTGAGGAAGCAGGAACTATGAATGTGTTCTTTCGAATCAACAATACATTAATCACGGCACCCACGAGCGAGCGTATCTTGGACGGGGTTACCAGAAAGAGTTTGATTGAAATTGCGAAACAAGATGGAATTGAGGTAGAAATTCGTTCGGTTTTGGTCTCTGAATTAGTTGCAGCAGCAAATGACGGATCTTTAAAAGAAATTTTTGGAGCAGGTACAGCAGCAGTAGTAAATCCAATCATTGGTTTTTCTTTTCAAGATACCTATCATGAGTTACCAAAACAAGAGGAATCGTATGCTTTGCATTTAAAAGATAAACTAACAAAAATTCAACATAAACTTCTTGAAGATCCATTTAGTTGGACCGTAAAAGTTTCATAATAAAAAAGGTTGTCAACTGACAACCTTTTTTTTATTTCAATATTTTGCTGAAATCGGGTTTAAAATAATTAGGCCCCTTCATTACTTTACCGTCTTCTCTGTAAATAGGTT
>JACCDN011103542.1_pt1 | contig 29177 bp, 26 predicted proteins | sample 7441691 | NCBI WGS metagenome assembly JACCDN01 (sample SAMN15323439, study PRJNA562643) | freshwater metagenome | isolation source: river surface water | place: USA:Blue River Watershed | collected 2017-08-16 | reverse complement strand
GGAATGCCGGGTGACCAGGACAACGAACTTGCCGAGGGCGCAGAGGGTACCGAGGTAGCTGAGGCAGCTCGGATTTCGGAGAGCTCGCACGCAGTGCACACTTCACCGACATACCAAGAGCACCCGGCACCGCAACCGACATTGGTTAATGCCGAAGCACCTGTAACGGCTGCGCCTGTTGCAATACCCGCGGGAACTGAGATGTTGGCCACCGAATCTGTCGTGCACACCACGCCGGAAGCAAACCCCGTGTCCGAGCCAGCCGCATCGAATCAGACTGTTATCCATGACGTTGAAGTACTGGTTGTCCAGCCCGAGATCGCGCCGGTTCAGCCGCCAGCATCTGCGAGCGTCGTGCAAGCGGAACCGAAGCCCGCCCACCAACCCAGCTCCACCGACATCGATACACTGCTTCGAGAAGCTGGATTGATGATGGCAGTCACTGATCCGGAAAAGCTGCGCGCGGTGCAAGCCGCCAGCGATAACGTGACCCCGAAAACACGTGTGCCACGTGAGCGTAAACCCGTGGCGCCGGTGTCTAACGAGCCATTGGTTCAGGTGGAAACGCAGCGCTGACACTAGATCGTTTAACTGTTTGATGCTCGTAAAAAAACCCGCTTGCTTGCAAGCGGGTTTTTTCATGATGCAGAATCAGGATACGTCACGTGTTAATCGACAACCCCGACTGATCCCCGCGTCGCCACTTATCCAGCCAGAATGCTGCAATCAGGGTTTTTACATCCGTGACCCTTCCGCCCCTGATCCACTCCAATAATTCATCAAGCGGCAGTTTAAAAACATCCAAGAACTCACCCTCATCCAGCTGACGTTCACCCGCAGTGAGTCCCTCTGCGAGATAAATATCCAGATGCTCATCCGAGTAGGCAATGGCATTGTGTATGGTGCACAGAAACTGCCAGTGCTTTGCGGTATAACCCGTCTCTTCGCGTAGCTCTCTCTGCGCGCATAACAAGGGATCCTCGCCGGGCTCGAGCTTCCCGGCCGGGAATTCAACGAAGACTTGCGCATTCGGGTAACGAAACTGGCGCTCAAGCAAAACGTCGCCATTTTCAAACAGCGGCAGTATTACGACGGCGCCCGGGTGGCGAAAATACTCACGATGCGTTTCACTGTCATCGGGCAGCTTGACCCGATCGCGACGCACTTGCAGAAACGAACCGTCATAAACGATCTCGCTGCTGACGAGCGTTTCTCTCAGGTGTTTGTCATCCATACGCAATAGTCAGGCAGGTGCGATCTCTGACAAGCTTTCAGTCAGGAAGGTCGACGGCGCAAATAACGAAAAATGAAACCCGGAAAGGCCAGAACGAGAAACAGGCAAACTGTCACTGCATAGAATTGCCAGCCCTGACTGAAAGCATTGCCAGCATTCGACTCGAGGAGTCGTGCAATACCCAGTACGACGAAGTACAGCACTATCAGCTCAAGCAGCCTGATAAAAAAGGGTTTATCCAATTGTTTCAAGCGCCTTACACCGAATAGCGACTCGGTCAGGAAGGGAAAGTTAGCCGCAACCACCATCAGAAAAATGATGATCCAAGCTGCTGTAGAGTTATTCAATGGATTAATCCGTTTAGCTGGCAAGCGCCTGTGAGACAGCCTGCAAACACGCTGTCATGAGTGTACCTGGCAAAATCCCTAGCAATACAACGGCAATGCCGTTGACAGACAAGGTGATCTGCATACTCCTATCAGCAACAATGGGCGACAGGTCTGTTGGGGCATCAAAATACATCAGCTTCACGATACGCAGGTAGTAGTAGGCGGCGACCAGCGACAGCAGCACGGCGACAATTACGAGCCACAAATGACCTGCAGCGAGCGCCGCTTCCAGCACCGAGAGCTTGGCAAAAAATCCCACCATCGGGGGAACGCCCGCAAAGGACATCAGCAGCACCATCATGACAGCCGCGAACCAAGGGCTGCGCTGATTGAGGCCTTTGAAATCTTCCAGCGACTCGGCTTCAAATCCACTACGAGAGAGCAGCATTATCATGGCGAAGCTGCCTAGTGTTGTCAGTACATAGGTGACCGCATAAAACATGGAAGCGCTGTAGGCGTTCGCCGTCGCAGCAGTCGTGCTGCCTTCAAAAACACCCGAGATGAGACCCAGAAGCATGAATCCCATCTGGGAAATCGTGGAGTAAGCGAGCATACGCTTAATATTGGTCTGCGCAATTGCGGTGATATTTCCCACAGCCATGGAGGCGACCGCCATCACGATCAGCATCTGCTGCCAGTCCGCTGCCATGGCACCCAACGCACCCACCAGCAAGCGCATGCAGATAGCGAATGCCGCGAGTTTGGGTGCCGCACCCAGCAGCAGGGTCACCGAGGTGGGAGCACCCTGATAAACATCAGGTGCCCACATATGGAAAGGCGCCGCACCCAATTTGAATGCCAGACCCGCCATCAAGAAGACAACGCCCAGCACCAGCACCGTTTTGTTGATCGTGCCAGAAGACACCGCTGCAGCCACCTGCATCAAATTCAGCGAACCCGACGCGCCATACAGCAGCGACATGCCGTACAGCAGAAAGCCTGATGCCATCGCACCAAGCACAAAGTATTTCATCGCGGCTTCGGTGGAGATCGGATGATCACGACGCAGCGCGACCAGCGCATACAATGACAGTGACATCAGTTCCAGGCCCAGATAAATGATCAGGAAGCTGTTACCGGAGATCATGATCATCTGACCCAGCAAAGTCATCAGCGCCAGCACATAAAATTCACCGCTGAGCGTACCACCTAACATGCCGCGCACCATCGTGTACTGTCGCGCATAAATCAAGGTGGCGAACGTCGCAATACAGGCGAATAGCTTCAGAAGCTTCGCCATGGGATCACTGACAAACATCTGATTGAACGTGTAACTGGTGCCGCCAGAACCGAAACCTGACATAGCAACGAACGCAGTGATCACAATCGCCAGCAGCGACAGCCAGTGACTGAGCGGCTGCTTTTCTTCACGAACAAAGAGGCCTGCCACCAGAATTACCGTGATGGCTATCGCCAGGACTATTTCAGCCATGGCCGGAATCAGGTTCAGTTCATTCATTGTCGGCCGCTCTCGCCTTGAAATTATTGGGGTAGTTTGCTGTTTGCGACGTGGTTGAGCAAATCGCTCACCGAAGTCTGCATGGCGTCAGTAAAGGGGGCTGGATAGATACCCATCCAGATCACGGCAATCGCCAAAATGCCCAGCATCAGAAATTCACGCAGGCTCAAGTCTTGCAGTGCTGCGACTTCCTTGTTAGCCACCTCACCAAAAACGACGCGCTTGACCAGCCACAGCGAATAAGCCGCGCCCAGAATCAGGGCCGTCGCTGCGAGTGCGCCTATCCAGAAATCGTATTTGACTGACCCCAGAATGACCATGAACTCACCAATGAACCCCGATGTTCCGGGCAAACCAGCATTGGCCAGTGAGAACATCACGAACAGGGCTGCGAAGCGCGGCATCGTATTGATCACACCGCCATAGGACGCGATTTCACGGGAATGCACACGATCATAAAGTACGCCGATACACAAGAACATCGCACCCGAAACGAAACCGTGCGAAATCATTTGTATCAGGCCGCCCTGCACGGCCATGTCACTGAAGCAGAAAAAGCCCAGGGTCACAAAACCCATGTGTGCAATCGATGAGTAGGCAACCAGCTTTTTCATGTCCGCCTGCACCAGCGCGACTAGGCCAATGTAGATCACTGCAACCAGTGACAGCGCAATCATTAGGCCGGACAAACTGTGACTAGCGTCTGGCGCAATCGGTAATGACAAGCGCAGAAAGCCATAGCCACCCAACTTGAGCATGATCGCCGCCAGAACCACAGATCCGCCGGTTGGCGCCTCAACGTGCGCATCAGGCAACCACGTATGTACTGGCCACATCGGCACCTTGACAGCAAAGGCCGCGAGGAACGCCAGGAAGATCAGTTGCTGCACATCCAGCGCCAGCGGAAGCTGATGCCATACCAGTATGTCGAAACTGCCCGACTGAAAATACAGATAAATGAGCGCCACCAGCATCAGCAGCGAACCGAGAAAGGTGTAAAGGAAAAACTTGATCGCCGCATACACGCGGCGCGGTCCACCCCAGACACCAATGATGATGAACATTGGTATCAGCGTTGCTTCGAAAAATACATAGAACAGCACACCATCAAGCGCACAGAACACCCCAATCATCGCACCCGACAAGATCAGGAAAGCCCCCATGTACTGGGCTACCCGTTTCTCGATGACCTCCCAAGCGGCGATCACGACGATAACGGTAATGAATGCGGTCAGTGGCAAGAACCATAAAGACAAGCCATCAATACCTAGGTAATAGGACACATTAAAGCGTGCTATCCAAGCGGACTTTTCGACCAGCTGCATCCCATGAGCTGCCGGATCAAAATGGCTCACCACCGGAAGTGTCACCAGCAGACTGACAACTGCGCCGACCAGCGACAGTACACGAACCAGATTCGCCCGACTGTCACTGCCGACGGCAAGTACCAGAGCACCGAAGGCAATGGGCACCCAGATGGCCAGGCTCAGATAGGGAAGTGTTGACTGCATAGTATTTTTCGCGGGCGGCTAATTTTTTCGGATCGGTCACGAGCTCATCAGCAGATAGCCCAGATACAGGGCTACAGCGACGATCATCGTGAATGCATAGTGATAGATGTAACCGGTTTGCAAGGTCCGCGTGATCGTGGAGAACCACGCAACCAGCTTCGCACTGCCGTTGACCATCAGGCCATCGATCAGCGTGCGGTCACCCACAGAAGACAAACCACCGCCGAGTCTGCGAGCACCGCCGGCAAACACGAACTCGTTGATCTTGTCCATGTAGTACTTGTTATCGAGAAGCTTGTGCAGCGGGCTGAAGGTACGGAAGAACCAGGCAGGCACTGCCGGATTGATCAGATAGCAGTACCAGGCACTCACCACGCCAGCTAGCGCGAGCGCAAACGGCAGCGTCGTAAACGCGTGCAAGCCCATGGCCACCGCATCATGGAATTCGTGCGAGAGCTCAGCCATCGCCGGATGTTGGTCAGCGACGAAAATCACGTCCTTGAAAAAAACACCGTGCAGCATGGGTGCAATCGTCATAAAGCCAATCACGACCGAAGGAATAGCCAACAGCACCAGCGGCAAGGTCACCACCCACGGTGCCTCATGCGGCTTTTCGCCCGGTGCAAGGCCGTGATGCTCATCGCCATGGGCATCGTGATGATCATGATGCGCCTTGCCAAAACGTTCTTCGCCATGGAACACGAGGAAGTACATGCGGAAGGAATAAAAGGCGGTCACAAACACGCCCGCCATTACGGCAAAATTTGCAAAGCCGCTACCTGCGATGTGCGTTGCGTGAACTGCCTCGATGATGCTGTCCTTGGAATAAAAGCCGGAGAAGAAAGGCGTTCCGATCAAGGCCAAAGATCCCAGCAAGCTGGTAATCCAGGTAATGGGCATGTATTTGCGGAGCCCGCCCATATTGCGGATGTCCTGGTCATGATGCATGCCGATGATGACTGCACCCGCAGCAAGGAAGAGCAGCGCTTTGAAGAACGCGTGCGTCATCAGGTGAAACACGGCGACTGAATAGGCGGACGCACCCAGCGCCACGGTCATGTAGCCTAGCTGTGACAGCGTTGAGTAGGCAACAACACGCTTGATATCGTTTTGAATAATCCCGAGGAAGCCCATGAACAGCGCCGTAATCGATCCGACTACCAGCACAAAGGACAGGGCGGTATCGGACAATTCAAACAGCGGCGACATGCGCGCCACCATGAAGATACCTGCGGTCACCATGGTCGCTGCGTGAATCAGCGCGGAGATCGGCGTTGGGCCTTCCATCGAGTCAGGCAACCACACATGCAAAGGAAACTGCGCCGACTTGCCCATCGCACCAATGAACAGGCAGATGCAGGCAACGGTAATCAGCATCCAGTCGCTACCCGGCAAAGTCATGGCTGCGAGAGCCTCGCGCTTGGCAAATACCTCGGCGTAATTCATCGAACCCGCATACGCCAGCAAAAGGCCAATGCCCAGGATGAAACCAAAATCACCCACTCGGTTAACGAGGAAGGCTTTCATGTTGGCGAATATCGCGGTGGGCCGTTTGAACCAGAAACCAATCAGCAGATAAGACACTAGGCCCACTGCCTCCCAGCCAAAGAACAGCTGCAGGAAGTTATTGCTCATCACAAGCATGAGCATCGCAAAGGTGAACAGCGAGATATAGGCAAAAAACCGGTTGTAGCCTTCATCGTCCTGCATGTAGCCAATGGTGTAAATATGCACCATCAGCGATACGAAGGTCACGACGCACATCATCATCGCGGTAAGACTGTCAATCAGAAAGCCAATTTCTAATTTGATGCTACCGACCGTCATCCAAGTGTACAAAGTACCGCTGTAGGTGGCGCCGTCAATCACTTGCTGCAGAGTCTGAGCAGAAATCAGGAATGCAATCAGCACGCCCAGAATCGTTACTGTGTGCGAGGCAGTGCGGCCGATCAGGTTGCCAAAAAAGCGCGTACCGAAAAGGCCGGCGATCAGAGAGCCCGCCAGAGGCGCCAACGGGACACACAGCAGCAGGTTTGGGTTAAGTTGCCCAGCCATAAAAACCTTGTCCTTGTTTTGCTTTAGCCCTTGAGGCGATCAAGTTCTTCCACATTGATCGTATCGAGGTTACGGAACAGCACGACGAGAATCGCCAGACCAATCGCCGACTCGGCGGCTGCGACGGTCAAAATAAAAAACACAAAGATCTGACCTGACGCGTCGCCAAGATAGTGCGAGAAAGCGACGAAGTTCATGTTCACCGCCAGCAGCATGAGCTCAATGGCCATCAAAATGACGATGAGATTTTTTCGGTTCATGAAAATACCGACCACTGCAATCGCAAAAAGGATGGCGCCGAGCGCTAGAAAATGTGCGAGGGTGAGTGTCACGATCTTTGCCTCTTATGATTTATCGACGGCCTGATCAGCCGATTCGCGCGCCTCAGCAGGCATGCTGATGATGCGGATACGATCAGCGCTTTTCACCTTCACGGCATCACCCGGATTGAAATATTTCGTATCCTTGCGCCGGCGCATCGTCAGCGCTACCGCTGCGACCATTGCTGCCAGCAAAATAATGGCCGCGATTTCAAACGCATACAGATATTGCGTGTAAATCAGTTTGCCTAGCTCGCGGGTATCGCCGATGTTGATTGCCGCCTCGGGGCCTGCCCCCTGCGCGATAAACCCGCGCACCAGTACAGTGACCATTTCCGCTGCAATGATGGCACCTACTGTTAATGCCAATGGCAGATTGCTCCAAAACCCGGCGCGCAGCTTGGCCATGTCAATATCGAGCATCATCACAACGAACAGGAACAGCACCATTACCGCGCCTACATAGACCAGTACCAGCACGATAGCGAGAAACTCGGCCTTCAGAAGCATCCAGATCGCTGCCGCTGAAAAGAAGGACAGAATCAGAAACAGCGCGGCATGCACAGGATTACTGGCCGAGATCACCCGCAATGCTGCGAAGATCAGCACCGCAGAGAAAACATAAAAGAGTACGGTCGTAAATTCCATGAATGATCTCAGCGATAGCGGGCATCGGCTGCCCGGTTGGCCGCAATCTCGGCTTCGTATTTGTCGCCAATCGCCAGCAACATGTCTTTGGTGTAGTACAGGTCACCCCGCTTCTCACCGTGGTATTCGAGAATGTGCGTCTCGACAATCGAGTCGACCGGGCAGGATTCTTCGCAGAACCCGCAGAAAATACATTTCGTCAGGTCGATGTCGTAGCGCGTGGTGCGGCGAGATCCATCATCGCGCTGCTCGGATTCGATACTGATGGCCATGGCCGGGCAAACCGCTTCGCACAGCTTGCAGGCAATGCAGCGCTCTTCGCCATTGGGATAGCGACGCAAGGCGTGCAATCCGCGAAACCGCGGCGACTGCGGCGTTTTTTCTTCCGGAAATTGCACCGTGATCTTGCGCGCGAACATGTAGCGGCCTGTCAGCGCGAGCCCCTTGAAGAGCTCCCGCAGCATCAGGCTTCCAAAGAAATCCTTGATCGCTTCCATGATTATTCAGCCTCTATATTCAATTCTCTGAGTCGCATTCCATTCGAACGCAACGCTTACTTCCAGATATTCCATGGTGTCTGCATCCAGATCGCCACGATGACGAGGTAGATGACAGTCAGGGGTATGAAAACCTTCCAGCCCAAACGCATGATCTGGTCATAGCGATAGCGCGGGAAAGAAGCGCGTACCCAGATGAAGATCGATACAACGAGGAAGGTCTTGATACCCAGCCAGATCCAACCAGGGATGAAACTCAAAATTTCCAGCGGTGCACTCCATCCACCCAGGAACATCAGCGTAGCCAGGATGGAAACCAAAATCATGTTCGCGTATTCGGCGAGGAAGAACATTGCAAACGACATACCGGAATACTCAACCATGTGTCCGGCAACGATTTCCGACTCGCCTTCAACCACATCGAAAGGATGGCGTGAGGTTTCCGCAATGCCCGAGATGATGTAAACCCCGAACATCGGCAAGAGAGGCAGCCAGTTCCACGACAGGAAATTCAGACCCATATCGGCGAACGCACCGCGCGTCTGCCCGGCGACGATTTCCGAAAGATTCAGACTGCCCGACACCATCAGCACGATCACGAACACAAATCCCATCGCGATTTCATAAGACACCATCTGAGCCGAGGCCCGCATCGCACCCAGAAATGCGTACTTCGAATTCGACGCCCAACCAGCGACGATGACACCGTACACTTCCATGGAGGTGATTGCCATCACGAACAAAAGGCCGGCATTGACATTGGCCAGAACGACTTCAGGCCCAAATGGAATGACAGACCACGCGGCCAGTGCCGGCATGATGGTCATCACGGGCGCGAGCACGAACAAAGCCTTGTTTGCCTTGGCCGGAACGATGATTTCCTTGAGCAACAGCTTGAGCGCATCCGCAATGGGCTGAAGCAGGCCGGCTGGGCCTACGCGATTCGGACCAAGACGCACATGCATCCAGCCGATCATCTTGCGCTCCCAAAGCGTGAGATAAGCAACACAACCCATCAGGGGCAGCACGACCGCGACGATTTTGATCAAGGTCCATGCCACAGGCCAGACAGGACCAAGGAGCCCTGCGCCCATCGTGGTCAATGTGGAGAGCAGCGCATCCATCAGGCTTTCTCCACTGAGATTGCACCAAACATGGGGCCGAGCGCTGCTGTGGACACATGTGCAGAGGCGATGCGAACGACATTGTCAGGCAGTCCGCGATCAACCGCGCAATCAATCACAATTGTGGTCGTACCCTGGCTCACGCGGACTTTCGCACCCGGGGTCACGCCGAGTTTTTCAGCCAACCCAGCTGAAATCACGGCGTGAGGGGCGCGCGCATCGCTGGTCTGCTGTAGTGATTCTGCACGACGAACCATCGCATCACTGAAATACACGGGTACATCGGCCAAGCGCTCGATACCTTGCGAGCGCTGCAACGGCTTAAGCGCTATGTCAGCGTGATTGTTCAGTCGCGCAGTGAGATCCAGATCGTCCAGGCTACTTGAACCCAAAATTTCATTGCGTATGTCTTCAGAACTCTCGTAGGCAAAACCTTCGAGCGATAACAGGTTGCCCAATACGCGCAGCACCTTCCAGGCGGGACGCGTTTCACCCAATGGCTTTACGCTGCCGTTGAAGCTTTGCGCACGACCCTCGGCACTAACAAAAGTACCCGAGGTTTCGGTGAACGGCGAGACCGGCAAGAGCACATCGGCAAATGCCATCGCGTGCTTGAAAGGCGACATGACCACAACCATCTCGGCCTGGTTGACTGCAGCGTGCGCGGTGCGCGGATCAGCGCAATCCAGTTCTGGTTCCGTATGAAGCAGCACATAAGCCTTGCGCGCCTGCGCGACGAGGCTGTGGGCATTGCCGCTACCAGATGGACGTGCATTCGCGAGATACGCACCGATGGTGTTGGCGGCCTCGGTCAGATAACCGAATCTTGCATCCGTCTGAGCAGCGATCCATTGCGCGAGTGCGTGCAACTGGCTTGCCTGAGGATGCTGGGCTGCGGCATTACCTAGAAAAATGGCTCGCGGCTCACCCGAGAGCAGGCTGGCTGCGATCTGCTTGGCCGTTGCTGACGGCTGCAGGTTGGCCAGCTCGGCGGGCGCGGCAATATTTTTGCTCTGCGCGACGGCAACAGCAACCTCGCCTAGTTGCGCAACCCAATCGCCGGGCGCGGCAATCATCTTGTTCGCAACGGGCATCAGCAAATCGTCATCGGCCGCATGCAGGATAGAGAGACTCGCACCACGACGCACGGCGCTACGCAATTTTGCCGACAGCAGCGGATGATCCTTGCGCAGGAAGGATCCGATCACGAATACCCGCTTGAGCTCGCTGAATGCCTCAACCGACATGCCCAGCCATGGCGTGAATTTAATATCAGCGATGGTGTCAGTCTGACGCAAACGGAAATCAATATTCTCTGATCCCAGTCCGCGCACCAGTTTCTGCAAGAGCGATAATTCTTCCAGTGTTGAGTACGGCGTCGCGAGTGCCGCTATGGCATCGGCACCATGCTCATGGCGAATATTGCGCAAACCATGGGCGACATACTCCAGCGCGGTCTGCCAGTCGGTTGTCTGCCACTGACCATTTTGTTTGATCATGGGCGCAGTCAGACGCTCTTCGCTATTCAGGCCTTCATAAGAAAAACGATCTCGGTCAGACAGCCAGCATTCATTGATCGCTTCGTTTTCCAACGGCAGTACGCGCATGACTTTCGCGCCTTTGACCTGCACGATGAGATTCGAGCCAAGGCTGTCATGCGGACTCACCGATTTGCGGCGTGACAGCTCCCAAGTACGGGCGCTATAACGGAAGGGTTTGGAAGTGAGCGCACCGACCGGGCACAAATCGATCATGTTGCCGGACAATTCGGAATCGACCGTCTTGCCAACAAACGAGGTAATTTCCGAATGCTCGCCGCGACCGAGCATGCCAAACTCCATGACACCGGCAATCTCCTGACCAAAACGAACACAGCGCGTGCAGTGAATGCAGCGGCTCATTTCCTTCATCGAGATCAAGGGACCAACATCCTTGGCATGCACAACACGTTTTTCTTCGTGATAGCGCGAAGCAGAGGGGCCATAACCAACGGCCAAATCCTGCAGCTGACATTCACCGCCCTGATCGCAGATAGGACAATCCAGCGGATGATTCAGCAGCAAAAACTGCATCACATCTTTTTGCGCGCGCACAGCTTTTTCGCTGTGGGTACGCACGACCATGCCCGGCGTGACGGGCGTTGCACAGGCGGGCAGCGGCTTGGGTGCTTTCTCGACTTCGACCAGACACATACGGCAGTTCGCCGCAATCGACAGTTTCTTGTGATAGCAAAAGTGCGGGATATAGGTACCCAGCTGGTTGGCAGCATCCATCACCATGCTGCCTTCAAGCACTTCGACTTTTTTGCCGTCTATTTCAATCTCAACCATGGCGAGTCCGGTCAGAGGTACGTGGGCACAAGACAACGCTTGTGCTCGATGTGATAAGCAAATTCATCCGTAAAATTCTTGACCATCGCACGAACAGGCATCGCAGCAGCGTCGCCCAATGCGCAAATGGTCCGACCCTGAATACCATCGGCGACAGTATTGAGCATGTCGAGGTCATCTGCTCTGCCCTGCCCGTGTTCGATACGGTGCACCATGCGGTAAAGCCAGCCTGTGCCTTCGCGGCAAGGAGTGCACTGACCGCAGGATTCTTCATAATAGAAATACGATAAACGCAGCAGCGATTTCACCATGCAACGCGTCTCGTTCATCACGATCACTGCACCGGAGCCCAGCATGGATCCGGCTTTCGCAATCGAGTCATAGTCCATGTCGGTCTGCATCATCACTTCACCGGTCAAGACCGGCATCGATGATCCACCGGGAATGACGGCCTTGATCTTCTTGCCATCACGCATACCACCGGCCAGTTCGAGCAAGGTCGCGAACGGAGTACCGAGCGGGACTTCGTAATTGCCAGGACGCGCAACATCACCCGACACGGAAAAAATCTTGGTGCCACCATTATTGGGTTTGCCAGCCGCCAGATACGCTTCACCACCGAGGTTCATCACGAACGGTACTGCCGCAAAGGTCTCGGTATTGTTGATCGTGGTTGGCTTGCCATACAAACCAAAGCTCGCAGGGAAAGGTGGTTTGAAACGTGGCTGACCTTTTTTGCCTTCGATGGATTCCAGCAAAGCAGTCTCTTCGCCACAGATATAAGCACCGTAGCCATGGAAGGCATGTAGCTGAAAACTGAAATCGGTTCCAAGAATACGATCTCCAAGGAAGCCTGCTGCGCGTGCCTCATCCAGGGCGGCCTCAAAGCGATCGTAGACATCCCAGATTTCGCCGTGAATGTAGTTGTAGCCAACTGAAATACCCATCGCATACGCACCGATGGCCATGCCTTCGATCACGGAATGCGGGTTATAGCGGAGGATATCGCGATCCTTGAAAGTACCCGGCTCACCCTCATCGGAATTACAGACCAAATACTTCTGTCCGGGGAACTGACGTGGCATGAAGCTCCACTTCAGGCCGGTAGGAAAACCTGCGCCACCACGACCCCGCAACGAGGATGCCTTCAATTCGGCGATGACTTGCTCGGGTGTGATGTTTTCAGTCAAGATGCGGCGCAACGCAGAATAGCCACCGCGCTTGACGTAATCAGCAAGATGCCAGTTGCTGCCATCGAGTCCAGCAAGTATCAGTGGCTTGATGTGACGGTCGTGAAGGCTGCTCATTTCTTAAGCTCCTCCAGCAAGGCATCGATTTTTTCGTTGGACATATGGCTGCACATGCGCTTGTTATTGACCAGCAGCACGGGCGCGTCACCACAAGCCCCCATGCACTCGCCTTCTACTAGGGTGAAGTTGCCATCTTCGGTCGTCTCACGGTAGCCGATACCAAGTTTTTCCTTTAAATGGAGCGCTGCTTTTTCCCCGCCCGAGAGTGCGCAAGGCAGATTGGTGCAAATCGTAATTTTTTGCTTGCCCAAAGGCTTGAGGTTGTACATGTTGTAGAAAGTCGCCACCTCTTGCACCGCAATCGCGGGCATGCCGATGTAATCGGCGATGTCTTGCATGACCTCAGGCGCCAGCCAGCCTTTTTCATCCTGCGCGATCGCGAGCGCGGCCATGACCGCCGACTGACGCTGATCCGCCGGGAACTTTGCCAGTTCACGATCTATTTTTTTGTACGATTGCTCTGTTAACAGCATTTTTTGCCTTGTGGATGAATACGTGTCAGCGATCAATCTCGCCGAACACGATGTCCTGGGTTCCAATAATCGTCACTGCGTCGGCGATCATGTGCCCTTTTGCCATTTCATTGAGTCCCTGCAGGTGCGCGTAACCCGGTGCGCGTATCTTCAGCCGGTAAGGCTTGTTCGCGCCATCGGACACGAGGTAGATACCAAACTCACCTTTCGGATGCTCCACGGCCGCATAGGCCTCACCCTCGGGTACGTGAAAACCCTCGGTGAACAGCTTGAAGTGGTGAATCAGCTCTTCCATGTTCGACTTCATGTCGACGCGTGACGGCGGTGCGACCTTGTGGTTATCGCTCATCACCGAACCGGGATGATTGCGCAGCCATTCGATACATTGCTTGATGATGCGATTGGATTGGCGCATTTCTTCGACACGCACCAGATAGCGGTCATAGCAATCACCATTCACGCCCACGGGAATGTCAAAATCCATTAGGTCATAGACTTCGTAGGGCTGCTTTTTACGCAAATCCCACGCAATACCCGAGCCGCGCAGCATGGCCCCGGTAAAGCCCATCGCCAGAGCCCGCTCAGGCGAGACGACGCCGATACCCACCAAACGCTGTTTCCAAATACGGTTGTCCGTCAGGAGGGTTTCGTATTCATCGACATACGTCGGGAAACGATTAGTGAAATCTTCGATGAAATCGAGCAAGGAACCGCGACGGTTTTCGTTCAGCCGGGCCATTGCTTTGTCATTCCGAATCAGGGAAGCTGTGTACTGGGGCATGCTATCGGGCAGGTCACGATACACGCCACCCGGACGGTAATAAGCCGCATGCAGGCGCGCACCCGACACGGCTTCATAGCAATCCATCAGATCTTCTCGCTCGCGGAAGGCATACAGGAACACGCCCATCGCACCCACATCAAGCGCATGCGCACCAAGCCAAAGCAAATGGTTCAAGATACGCGTGATTTCATCGAACATCACGCGAATGTATTGCGCGCGCAGCGGCACTTCCACGCCAAGCAGCTTCTCAATGGCCATCACATACGCATGCTCATTGCACATCATCGACACATAGTCGAGACGATCCATGTAAGGCACGGACTGCAAATAGGTGCGTGTTTCAGCCAGCTTCTCGGTCGCACGATGCAACAAGCCGATGTGCGGATCGGCACGCTGGATGACCTCGCCATCGAGCTCCAGCACCAGACGCAACACCCCATGCGCAGCAGGATGCTGGGGGCCAAAATTGAGCGTGTAGTTCTTGATTTCAGCCACGACGCATCTCCCGCAACAAAGTTTTGTTACGCAGGCCGGTGTATCTCTCAATTTCGGTGCAGGCTAACTTCGCGCAAGCGAAGTTAAGCGCGCAGCGCGCGCGGCCGGAGCCAAAATTGAGCGTGTAGTTCTTGATTTCAGCCATGATTATTTAATCCCGTAATTCTCTTCGCGAATCACGCGCGGCACATTCTCGCGAGGCTCGATGGTGACGGGCTGATAGATCACGCGTTTCTGCTCAGGGTCATAACGCATCTCGACATAACCGCTGACAGGAAAATCCTTTCGGAACGGATGGCCAATGAAACCATAATCGGTCAGGATACGGCGCAGGTCATCGTGACCTTCAAACAAGATACCAAACAAATCGAAGGCTTCACGCTCATACCAGTTAGCCGAATTCCACAATTCGCTCACTGAGGGAACGACAGGCAAATCATCATCTGGGGCAAAGGTACGCACACGGATGCGCCAGTTGTGAGTGATGGACATCAGGTGCGAGACGACAGCGAAGCGCGCACCGTCCCATGCTCCATCACCATAGGATTCATAATCAACACCACACAAATCGAGCAATTGCTCGAAACGCAAAGAAGCATGGTCACGCAGGCTTTGCATCACCGATACATAATCGTTCGCAGCAACGACGATCGTGATTTCGCCGAGCGCGACGGATACCGAACGGATGCGATCACCCAAGACTTCTTGAAGCGCCGATTCCAGTGTTACAAGTTTGGTTGTCATGATCCTGGCTTGTCGTTTCAGCGTGCAATGGTGTTGGTTCGCCGAATTTTATTTTGCAATTGCATGATGCCGTAAAGCAGCGCCTCTGCGGTGGGTGGGCAGCCAGGGACGTAAATATCGACTGGCACGATGCGATCACAACCTCGAACCACCGAATAAGAGTAGTGATAGTAACCACCACCATTGGCGCAAGAGCCCATGGAAATCACCCAGCGTGGCTCGGCCATCTGGTCGTACACCTTGCGCAAGGCTGGCGCCATTTTGTTGCAGAGCGTACCGGCGACGATCATCACATCCGACTGTCTTGGTGATGGGCGAAATACGACACCAAAACGGTCGAGGTCATAACGTGACGCGCCTGCATGCATCATTTCAACCGCGCAGCAGGCCAAGCCGAAGGTCATCGGCCACAATGAACCAGTGCGCGTCCAGTTGATCAGTTTGTCGGCTGTCGTGGTGACAAAGCCTTCGTTCATGATTCCGTCAATTGCCATCGCTTATTCCCAATCTAGAGCGCCTTTTTTCCATTCGAAAATCAGGCCAACGACCAGCACACCCAGAAAAATCATCATCGCCCAAAAACCGAGCAAGCCTATGTAACTCATGGCCACCGCCCTGGGCACCAGGAAAGCGACTTCGAGATCGAAGAGAATGAAAAGAATCGCAACAAGGTAATAGCGCACGTCGAATTTCATGCGCGCGTCTTCGAAAGCTTCAAAGCCGCATTCGTAAGCGGACGTTTTTTCTGCATCAGGCTGATGCGGTCCAAGCAAACGACCCAATATCTGCGGTGCAACACCAACGGCAATACCGACACCGATGAAGAGCAGTATTGGAAGGTAATTTTCGAGGTTCACGATATCCTCAGTTCAAAACGATGATTGTGTTTGTGGAAGCACTGGTCAAACAAACCCGGAAACTTTTGTAGCTGCAAAACCGGCGCCAGGAGCTTGATGTTCCTGACGGCCGCGCTGGACAGCTACGCTGGCTCGCTATAAAACGCCGATTTTTTTCAGCGTCTCCCTGCAACAAATCAATTTCCAGTCAGACAGTCAGGCCGGTCATCTCAGCAAAAAGCCAGCTCGGGCATCCCCTGCTGGCCTGCTGGGAATCACCGGGATTCCTGTTTCTGTTTTGACTGGTGCCGACGGCGAGACTCGAACTCGCACAGCTTTCGCCACTACCCCCTCAAGATAGCGTGTCTACCAATTTCACCACGTCGGCAAAACCCTCGCATTTTAACCCGCTTTGACTCCTGATCTCAATGCACATTTGGCAGCATTCATTGCCAAGAGATTATTTCGGGATTTCGTTCGATTTATTTTGTGGTTTCGAAGCATCTGGCGTGCCGGGTACGGTCGCTGCAGGCTTGGCCGGTGTCGTTACCTGATCCATCACACCCGCTCCCGATGAGGCGGCCGGTCTGCTACCGATAAAACTCAGCGCGAGTGTCGACGCAAAAAACACAGCTGCGGCAATACCAGTAGATCTTGAGAGGAAATTTGAGGATCCGCTTGCGCCAAACAGGCTCCCGGATGCACCAGAACCAAAGGCAGCACCCATATCCGCACCCTTGCCATGCTGCAGCAGCACCAAACCGATAATAATCAGCGCCGTAACGACCTGAATGACGATGACGATTGCGAAAAGATTGTTCATGTTAAGAATTTTTCCATTTTAATAATATTTTGCTGCTTTTGTTTAATGAGGCGTTAATTAAATGACACCGCAAATTTTTTGTCGCTCAAAAACAGCGCCAAGTCTTAGATTTTTCGAACCACTGCATCGCTCAACTGCTCTGACTCGCCACAAAACCGGGATTTATTCAACGTTCCCGACCGTCAGCACATTGGAGTACACAAAAACCATCTTGTTCAGGCAGACTTTGCAATGGCGAGAAAATCCTCCGCCTTGAGCGAGGCCCCGCCTACCAGTCCGCCGTCAATATCGTCCATCGCCAACAGGTCACGTGCGTTGTCCGGCTTCATGCTCCCACCATAAAGCAGACGAACACCACTACCGGCGGTAGGGTCAACGCCGACCAGCAATGCCCTCAGGTGCGCGTGAACTTGCTGGGCCATCTCGGGTGTGGCGGTTTTTCCCGTACCAATAGCCCACACCGGCTCGTACGCAATAACGATCTTTCCCAACTGCTGACCAAGCACAGCCAATACAGCCGTAAGCTGGCGGGATACTACAGTGTCGGTATGGCCGGCTTCACGCTCTTCAAGGGTTTCGCCAACACAGACGATGGGGGTGAGCCCGCACGCCAAAGCTTGCCTTGCCTTGTGAGCCACGATGGCATCGGTCTCACCGTGAAGACTACGACGCTCGGAGTGTCCAACGATCACGAACTGACAGCCAAAATCATGCAACATGGCGCCCGATACTTCACCGGTATAGGCGCCTGACTCATGCAGCGAGAGATCCTGACCACCCCAGGCCACTACCGAGCCAGAAAGCACCGATTGGGCCTGTGCGAAATACGGTGACGGCACGCAGACAGCGAGATCTGCAGCAAGCCCGTTGGCGCCATGGCGTATGCCATCGAGCAGTACCGCGTTGGCGGCGACGCTACCGTTCATTTTCCAATTGCCGGCAATGAGTGTGCGCCGCATCGTTGTCTGTTTCATGATTAACCCGTGATTTTATCCTGTGGGCTGAAAACCGGTCAAACCAGTATCAGACGACCGTCAGCATGATTTTGCCCACGTGCGTGCTGGTTTCCATAAGTGCATGTGCATCGGCGGCCCGTGCCAGCGGGAAGGTCTGGTAAATCACGGGTTTGATTTCGCCATTTTCGAGCAGAGGCCAGACTTTCTGGTGCAGATGTTGCGCAACTTCCTGTTTGAAGGCAATCGGGCGCGGCCGCAGTGTCGACCCCGTGACCGTCAGCCGTCGCCTCAAGATCTCACCGAAATTCACTTCACCTTTGACACCACCAAGCAAGGCAATGATCACCAGCCGGCCATCATCGGCCAGACAATTGATTTCCCGGTTGACGTAATCACCCGCCACCATATCGAGGATCACATTCACGCCAGCACCACCCGTCGCGGATTTGATGACTTCCGCAAAATCTTCGGTGCGATAGTTAATGCCCTGCTCTGCTCCAAAACCTTCACAAGCACGACATTTGTCATCGGTACCGGCTGTCGCGAAAACCCGGTGACCCATGGCACGCGCCATCTGTATTGCCGTCACACCGATTCCGGAGCTACCACCCTGCACCAGCAGCGTTTCGTCACCCGAAAGCTTGGCTCGCATGAACAGATTGCTGTACACCGTGAAAAATGTTTCAGGCAGCGAGGCTGCTTCCAGCAAAGACAAACCCTTGGGTACGGGCAGACATTGCGCGACGGGGGCTGCGCAGTACTCAGCATAACCACCGCCCTGCACCAGCGCGCAAACCATATCGCCTTTTTTCAGTGTGCTACCGGCGAGATCACCATCAATAATCTCGCCCGCTACTTCAAGGCCTGGAATATCAGAGGCGCCCGGCGGTACGGGATAGTTGCCAGTACGCTGAAGCACATCAGGCCGATTCACGCCAGCCGCATGCACCTTGATCATGACCTCGCCTGCCTTTAGCACAGGCATGGGACGTTCGGCAGGTTTCAGCACCTCTGGACCACCGGGTTGGACGATTTCTATCGCTTGCATGAGTGTCTCCTATGTTTTTTCAGCGCTCTGACGGTTGGCCATAAAGAGCAAAAAGCCGTCCGCACAGCGGACGGCTTTCATGGTCGCAGTTCAGCGACCCGTTTAGTTACTGCTGCACGACCTCACCACCGTCTTCTGCCATTGCTGCCTTCATCGACAACTTAAGGCGACCACGGTCATCGGTTTCCAGAACTTTGACACGTACTTGCTGACCTTCTTTCAGGTAGTCAGCGACGGCATTCACGCGCTCGTTCGCAATCTGGCTGATGTGAAGCAGGCCGTCCTTACCGGGCATGACCTGAACAATCGCACCGAAGTCCAGCAGCTTGAGTACAACGCCGTCATAGATCTTGCCGACTTCAACGGAGGCTGTGAGTTCTTCGATACGGCGCTTGGCTTCCTGACCCGCTGCAGCGTCCACCGATGCAATGGTGACCACGCCTTCATCGGTGATGTCGATCTGGGTACCGGTTTCTTCAGTCAGTGCGCGAATAACCGCACCGCCTTTGCCGATCACATCACGGATCTTTTCGGGATTGATGCGAATCGTGATCAGACGTGGCGCAAAATTCGACAGCTCGGTACGGCCATGCGGCATGGCTTCCTGCATCTTGCCAAGAATGTGTACGCGACCTTCTTTTGCCTGTGCGAGCGCGACTTGCATGATTTCTTTGGTGATGCCCTGAATCTTGATGTCCATCTGCAGCGCAGTAATGCCATTGGCAGTACCGGCCACTTTGAAGTCCATGTCACCCAGATGATCTTCATCACCCAGAATATCGGAGAGGACCGCAAACTTGCTGCCTTCCTTGATCAGACCCATCGCGATACCGGCGACGTGCGCTTTGAGAGGCATGCCAGCATCCATCAGCGCTAAACTGCCGCCACAGACCGATGCCATCGATGAGGAGCCATTCGACTCGGTGATTTCAGATACCAGACGCACCGAGTAGCTGAATTCATCCGCAGCAGGCAAGGCAGCAATCAGCGCCCGCTTGGCCAGACGACCGTGACCAATCTCGCGACGTTTAGGTGAGCCCACGCGACCGGTTTCACCCGTGGCGAACGGAGGCATGTTGTAGTGGAGCATAAAGCGATCGCTGTACTCCCCGGTGAGCGCATCGATTTTTTGTTCATCACGTGCCGTACCCAAGGTCGCAACGACCAGCGCCTGAGTCTCACCGCGTGTAAACAGTGCGGAGCCGTGCGTACGTGGCAGCACGCTGGTGCGAATGGAAATCGGGCGCACGGTACGTGTGTCACGACCATCGATACGCGGCTCTCCATCGAGAATCTGCGAGCGAACGATCTTGGACTCGAGATCAAACATCACATTGCCGACATCTGCCGAATCCGGTGCCGAGGTGCCTGCCGCTGCAGCATCTGCGGCCAATGCAGCGCTGACCTCGCTGCTGATCTGACGCAGTTTGTCAGTACGCGCCTGCTTTTCCTTGGTCGCGAAGGCTTCACGCAGTTTGGCTTCGGCGAGTTCGGTTACGCGTGCAATCAATGCTTCGTTTTTAGGTGCAGGACTCCATGACACTTCGGGCTTGCCGCCGTCGCGCACCAGATCATGGATCGCATCGATCACGGCTTTCATGTGATCGTGACCAAACACCACCGCGCCGAGCATGATTTCTTCTGACAGTTCTCTGGCTTCGGATTCCACCATCAGCACAGCCGTTTCGGTGCCAGCGACGACCAGATCCATCTGGGAGTTCGGCAACTGAGAAACGGTAGGATTGAGCACATACTGACCATCGATATAACCAACGCGTGCTGCACCAATCGGGCCATTAAATGGAATACCGGCCACGCACAGCGCTGCTGAGGCACCGATCATTGCGGGGATATCCGGATCGATATCGGGATTGACCGACAATACATGAATGATGACCTGCACTTCGTTGAGGTAACCCTCGGGGAAGAGCGGGCGAATCGGACGGTCAATCAGACGCGATGTCAGCGTCTCTTTTTCGGAAGGACGGCCTTCACGCTTGAAGAAGCCGCCGGGAATGCGACCGGCAGCATAGGTTTTTTCAACATAATCCACAGTCAGCGGGAAAAAATCCTGGCCGGGCTTGGCGTCCTTGCGTGCGACCACAGTGGCAAGAACAACGGTATCTTCGACCGAGACCATCACGGCGCCGGAGGCCTGGCGTGCGATCTCACCAGTTTCCAGCGTCACGGTATGTTGGCCGTACTGGAAGGTTTTCGTAACTTTATTGAACATCGGGTAGTTCCTTTCTATTTTTGCCGACAGATTTTCAGGCGCTGTCGTTCACCTCACCACGGGCGATCCCTAGGGTCGCCTTGCTTCTACAGACTCAATTTTCAATATACGCATTGCTTTAAAAAACGAAATGCCCGCATCAGAGAACTGATACAGGCATCTGTGGTTGGGCGGCTAGTAAAAATTACTTACGCAGACCCAGTTTTTCGATCAGTGCGCGGTAACGGTCAACGTCTTTGCGCTTCAGGTAAGCCAGAAGACTTTTACGACGATTGACCATCATGATCAGGCCGCGGCGGGAGTGATGATCCTTGGCGTGAGCCTTGAAGTGACCGTTGAGTTCGTTGATACGTGCGGTCAACAGAGCCACCTGAACTTCCGGCGAGCCCGTGTCGTTTTGAGCACGTGCATTGGCCGCGATGACGGCGGCCTTGCTTTCTTTAGTTACTGACATAGTTTTTACCTTTCACATGCGGCGTCCAGAGTCGAAACCCTTAGCGCCGTGACAACATAAAAAATCTGGCCTGAATCAGGCCAAGGCAGGATTATAGCGGAAATGCCTTCCCCGGCACAGCGCGGGGAGGCAAATGGCCGGGAAATAGGCAATTTATTTTCAAAAAGCTATTACCCGGCAATCTTCGGGACGTTTACATCTGCGGATTGAGCTTCTCGGTCTTGGAATGCAGCTTGTTCAGGGCTGACAGATAAGCCTTGGCGGAGGCCACGACAATGTCAAGGTCCGCGCCCACGCCATTGACAATACGACCGCTTTTGGAAAGACGCATCGTTACCTCGCCTTGCGATTGTGTCCCGGTGGTGATGGCATTCACCGAAAACAACAGCAGCTCGGCGCCGCTTTGGGTCTGCGTTTCAATCGCATTGACAATGGCATCTACGGGGCCATTACCATCACCCTCGCAACTCACCTCACTGCCGCCCATAGAGAAAACAACGCTGGCATGTGGTTTCTCGCCCGTCTCCGAGCGCTGGGAGAGCGACACGAACTGGTAATGCTCCTTCTCATGAGATTGTTGCTCATCCGACACCAGCGCCATGATGTCCTCGTCAAAAATCTCCGACTTGCGGTCCGCCAGTTCCTTGAAACGCGCAAAAGCCGCGTTCACTTCGGCCTCGGAGTCGAGGGTAATGCCCAATTCATCGAGACGCTGCTTGAATGCGTTACGACCGGAGAGCTTGCCCAGCACGATCTTGTTGGCACTCCAGCCCACATCTTCGGCCCGCATGATTTCATAGGTATCGCGCGCTTTGAGAATGCCATCCTGATGAATGCCGGAGGCGTGAGCGAAGGCATTCGCCCCTACCACCGCCTTATTGGGCTGCACCGCAAAACCCGTGATCTGCGACACGAGCTTGGAGGTCGGTACGATCTGCGTGGTGTCGATACCCACCTCGAGGCCAAAGTGGTCCTTGCGGGTACGCACCGCCATGATGATTTCTTCCAGCGCCGTATTGCCCGCGCGCTCACCCAGACCGTTGATGGTGCATTCGACCTGCCGAGCACCGCCGATCATGACACCCGCGAGCGAATTCGCCACCGCCATGCCGAGGTCGTTGTGACAATGTACGGACCACACCGCCTTATCGGAATTCGGTATGCGCTCACGCAGGGTTCTAAGCATCTGGCCATAGAGCTCGGGCACGCCGTAACCGACGGTATCTGCAAAGTTAATGGTGGTAGCACCCTCCTGGATTACTGCCTCCAGTACACGGCACAGGAAATCCATATCGGATCGGCTGCCGTCTTCAGGACTGAATTCCACATCATCGGTGAACTGTCGGGCAAACCTGACCGCTTGCCTCGCCTGCTCATAGACCTGGTCGGGACTCATGCGCAGCTTTTTTTCCATATGCAACGGCGAGGTGGCAATGAAGGTGTGAATGCGCTTGCGTGGTGCCGGCGCCAGCGCCTCAGCAGCGCGGGAAATGTCCCGGTCATTGGCACGCGAGAGTGAACAGACCACCGAATCCTTCACAATGCCCGCAATCGCCTTAATCGACTCGAAATCACCCTGCGAGGAAGCAGCAAACCCCGCTTCAATGATGTCAACCTTCAGACGCTCTAGCTGACGTGCAATCCGAATTTTTTCTTCCTTTGTCATTGAGGCGCCGGGCGACTGCTCGCCATCGCGCAAGGTCGTATCAAAAATAATCAGTTTGTTCGAATCAGCCATTTCGGGCTCCTGAGGTTAGTACTGCTGGTAGCTATATTTTCGCCTGCCCGGGCCGACTTTGCCTGAGCGAGTCATAAACGAATTGTGGGGAAAGGGATGTCTGCGCGGTCAGCGCAGTAGGTACAGCAGCAGGCCAGAACGGCAGCTGTGCGATGCGATTTGGGTGAGAGCGAATAAGCTTGTCATGAGGAAAAGAATAAGGGGGATTGCCAAAAAGCGCAACCAAGCTTTGTCTATCGAACCGATAGCGCCTGGCCACCTCCGCCCAAAACGCTACTGGTCCTCACCCGGCTCAGAGCTGGTCTGCACGATACTGACCGGTTTGCCTTTAAACCACTGCCAAAAAAACACCCCGTAGCCCGACAAGCCGTAAATCACAAAAAGCCCAAACAGTACCTTCGGAGGATCACTGGAGACCGCCACAAAAATCAGCACGATCAGGAAAATCCCGATGAAAGGCACGGACTTCCTGAAATTGATGTCTTTGAAGCTGTAGAACGGCACATTGGTCACCATGGTCAAGCCGGCGTAAACCGTAATCGACCAGGACAACCAGTTGAAATCGGCGCCAGCGATGCGCAGATCATCCATCAGCCAAATGAAGCCGGCGACCAGCGCCGCAGCAGCCGGGCTGGGCAAGCCTTGGAAGAAGCGCTTGTCAACCACAGCAATGTTGGTATTGAAGCGCGCCAGCCGGAGCGCAGCGCCAGCGCAGTAAACAAACGCCGCCAGCCAGCCCAGCTTGCCCATGCCCCGCAATGACCATTCGTAGACGATAAGCGCGGGCGCCGCGCCAAAGGAAACCATGTCGGAGAGGCTGTCATATTGCGCCCCGAATTCGCTTTGGGTGTTCGTCAGCCGCGCTACCCGACCATCGGTGGCGTCCAGCACCATTGCCGCAAAAATAGCCACGGCGGCGTTGGAGAATTGACCGTTCATGGCCATGACGATTGCGTAGAAACCACAGAACAATGCTGCGGTAGTGAAAGCATTGGGCAGCAAATAAATCGCACGGCTCGGCGTCGGAGGTGGTCCCTTCACTCCATCAGGGCTCGCGCTACGGCGCAAGGGCAGTTTGTGCAGACGGAAGGACCGTGCGGATCCGGCCTTGGATTTATTTTTGCGGTTGCTGAATAAAGACATAACCGAATGGTAACCGACAGCGCCCCGTTCGCGCCTCAGAACTCCGCAAGCACCGTCTCGGTCGCCGAGACTTTCTCACCGACCACCACCAATGGCCGAGCGGTCAGCGGCAAATAAACATCGACTCGGGAACCGAAGCGAATGAAACCATAACGCTGGCCTCTGGCGAGGGTATCGCCCGCGTTCACGTAGCAAAGGATCCGACGGGCGATCAGGCCGGCCACCTGCACAAATGTGATCGTCTGACCATTGGCCGCCGTCATCACCACGGCATTACGCTCATTCTCGGTTGAGGCCTTGTCCAAATCAGCGTTGACGAATTTGCCGGGAAAGTATTCGACTTTCTCGATTTTGCCGTCAACCGGCGAGCGGTTGGAGTGGACGTTGAACACGTTCATGAACACGCTAATTTTCAGGGCTTCCCTATTGGCGTAGGGGTCATACGCTTTCTCGACCACGACGATACGACCATCAGCCGGTGACAGGACTGCCTTCGGGTCCAGGGGGATGGAACGGGGCGGATCGCGGAAGAATTGCAACACAAACAAGGCGATGACCCAGAAAGGCCAAGACCAGCCACCAAGAACGGAGGATGCCACCAGCGCCGCAGCGACCGTAATTCCGAGGAAAGGCCAGCCTTCGCGGGCGATGATGGGATGGGGGTAATTATTCAAAACAGCTCCGGAAAAGACAATCTACGGCCAAATCAGATGCCGCTCAAATTGCTTAAATGTTTTTAATAAGAAATATCACAACCAACAACATTGTAGCGCGTGCCGGTACTGGGATGGATTTCAGGTAGCCAAGGGCTGAAGTTTGCTTAACAAGATACTAGTTGACGAACACTTGTCCGCTGATCGCCACACATCAAAAACCACCTCTACGAAAATCATTCAGACAAAAAATGACGCCAAATATAAATCGTAAAAATGTGCAGGAATCTCTCGACCTGTGGGCTGAGGCTGAAAAAAACCAAAGAACGCTGTCGTTTGATGACTACGGCAATGTCGACTTGGTTTATACCTCCGAAGCCAAAGTTGGCCCTGAGCTAAGACTCGAACTACAAAGACAAGCAGTACTCAATGTGGTCGCAAAAATACACACCGAGCTAAGGGAGTTTGCTGCCGCCACGAAAGAAGAATCTGGAGAACACGTCCTAATGCAACTTCCCAGCCTCGGTAAATTTGCCGCCTCAGGGAAAATCGGAAATCTGCGTAATGAGTGGCAGACATTACAAGCACATCAGACAAAAATCTTGGCAAAAATTGCAACGGAACGCCAAAATATTTTTAATGAATTTAAAGGTCTACTGCCACAAATGCCCACGCACTTCGAAAACGATGGGACAGCAATTCTTCGAAACAACTTTACATCGACCGAACATGAAAATCTAATCAAGCAAGAAATAAAGGATGTAAATAAATACAAACTTAATGCGAATGGCTACTACCAAACATTTATGGATGACCTCCCAAGAACTCGGTGGAGCATAGAAATCGACGGAGTTACCCAATCCTTTGGATTAGGCCTAGAAAAAGAGAAACTTGATGCAATAAAAAAGGTTTTTGGCAATGATCAATCAGCGCTATCAACAGTAAGTAAACTGATGAATCAAGCTGCTCCCGGGTTAGTCATTGGACCCAATAATAATATTTACCCAAGAAACAACAGAATCTTTATAAGCCAAGACAGAAATTATGGTGAGCCGACTTTTTTACGTATTTCAAGTAAAGATAATTGCCTCAATTTTGAAGCCAGCACTTATTCAAAATCAATTGCTGTTGTATTTAATGCCGACGACAATAACAAAGGTGGGAAAAATTGGCCTGTCAACCAAGATGAGAGGTGGAAAGGAAGTCCCGGACCGAATAACTATGGACAGCACTATCGATTAGCCATACAAATCGACAAGCAAGCTGCCAGTAATGGAATACTTAAACCGATCGATGGAACGAAAATTGAGGCGTCGTTTGAGATTCGGCTCTGTCCAGCGATAAAAAATCAATCGGTTTAGTAAATTTGATTTCATTATTCAATGAGATTAAATAACGCCATCAATGTAGGCATGAAAAAAACTGAAACTCGGCAAACCGCAATGCAGGCGCTGGAGATCTATCTGTCAGCTGCCCATCGACCAGAAACGCTACGCGTAACAAAATCTGGAAAAATAGAAATTGTCAGTCGCTTTACCATCCTTTTTAGTCGACTGGCAAGCGCCATCAATCGCGCAAAAAATGCTAGTGAAACGAAGATCAACTGGGCATCGAAGGCGCGCGACGCAATTTCTCAGAAGATGATTAAAGAGGTAAGACTTATTAATGCCAAGGTGAGTCACGACGAATGCCGAACTCTTAATGAAGTGCTGCAACGCATCACGAGCCCAAATCACGGAAACCCGAACACGAATTGGCGCGATCGACTATCTGGGGAAATATCGGTATTACGTAAAGATAAAAACACCAAAGCACTAGCTAGCGCACTGCAAAATATTGTTATTTTAGACAGACCAGAGAACGCTCAACTTTATGCCTACATTAGAAAACAGCTGATAGCCGAAGAAAAACTCTCCGATGCAATCAAAAATGGGCTGACAAAGTTTCTCACTAAAGAATATGGATTGCCATCAGATTCGGCAAAAAATGCAGCCACTACAATGCATCATTTGATGATGCAATATGAGAGCTCAGTAACGGAAGCTTGGTTTATAACCAGCTGTGCTGGCCAGATGATTCTGAAAAATGAGTTGAATGGGCAGAAACTACCTCCCCTGCCGCTCGCTTATCTACAAATCCATCATGGACTATCTTTGGAAGAGTCTGTGAGTATCTACAGGACTGTTAAAAGCGAAAATCAGACTATCGCCGATGCTAGAGAAAAAATAAGTGTCATGCAGATTTATAAGGTTGCATTTGATGAGGCTGACGCAATTGTGTCAATGGCTGAATCGCTGGCAAACACCACTCCAAAAGAATTATCAAAAGCGCAGCGTATCGAAATCGCATGGTTACGACTAAATTCGGATAAAGACCCTGAACAGGCCAAACTTATATCCCTGCAAACGGGTCGAATTCATGGACCAATCCCACCCAACCGTGAAGCTCAATTGACTGCAGTCAATGCAGAAATCAATCAGGAAATTGAACATGCAATGTCGGAGGCCTTACCAGCTGGATGGCCTTATGAATGGGAGTTGGTGCCCGATGGGTCGAGACGACTAAAAAATACAGCCGAATTTACGAAGCATTTCATGGATTTTTTTCAAGGGAGCCTGGATGATTGCACCATCGATGAAGAGCAAGGTCTATCCAAGGAATTCATTAAGGATGTTGGACGCAGTAATTTTAAATTTGGTAGTGGTGACAACAGCGTTACGGTAAGTACCGACTCTGTCAAAGCGATGGACGCGCTTAAATCATTTGCTCCAGATCATATGGCTCGACAAACTCTCAGCAAAGCACTCTATCAAGCGGGTGGCAACGGCCTAGTATATGCCATGGGCTTGGGATTAGCCGGCTCCGGGAAAAAATTTTTCTCCATACTTCCAGCTGATCCCGAAAATGAAAAAACGAAGGCCTCTTCGAATTGTAGGATCTCATTACAGCACACAGAAGATGGAAAAGTACGTGTTGGATATACTCTTTACATGAAACATTTGACGCTCATGAATACTGCTACCAATGCTCTATTGCCCATCAACTCTCGCTACAACAGTAGTACCCCGGCGACTGATAAAGACCATACGGCAAGAGCCATTGCTGCGATCGAATTCGATTATGCTGAGCTCTCCAAGGGTATCCTGAAACCAAAATTGGTTCGTCCTCCTGAATTGAGGCTGACAATCGAGCCCGATTACGAAACGATCATGAAGAAAATGTTCGAGAACAAGCTGAATATGACTGCCTGATCTGTTCTACTAAAAAAGCCACCCCTGCGGGTGGCTTTTAGGCCGAGCGCGGGGTGCGCTTGCAAGCGCATCCCGCATGATGCCGGTTGAACTTAGCAAGAGCTTAGTTCTTCGACTGATCTACCAACTTGTTTTTAGCAATCCACGGCATCATCGCCCGTAATTTCTCACCAACGATTTCAATCGAATGCTCTGCATTCAGACGGCGACGCGACATCAGCGTAGGCGCATTGGCCTTGTTCTCGAGAATAAAGCTCTTTGCATACTCGCCCGTCTGAATATCTTTCAGGCACTGACGCATTGCGTTTTTGGTGTCTTCGGTCACGATACGTGGGCCAGTGACGTACTCACCATACTCCGCATTATTCGAGATCGAGTAGTTCATGTTAGCGATGCCGCCTTCATAGATCAGATCGACGATGAGCTTCAGTTCGTGCAGGCACTCGAAATACGCCATCTCTGGTGAATAACCCGCTTCAACCAGCGTCTCGTAACCCGCCTTGATCAGCTCAACGGTACCGCCGCACAGGACGGCCTGCTCACCAAACAGATCCGTCTCGGTCTCCTCACGGAAGTTGGTTTCGATGATGCCCGCACGGCCGCCACCGTTGGCCATCGCGTATGACAGGGCGATGTCACGCGCATGGCCTGATTTGTCCTGATACACAG
>JACCDN010702972.1_pt1 | contig 29180 bp, 24 predicted proteins | sample 7441691 | NCBI WGS metagenome assembly JACCDN01 (sample SAMN15323439, study PRJNA562643) | freshwater metagenome | isolation source: river surface water | place: USA:Blue River Watershed | collected 2017-08-16 | reverse complement strand
TCAACATGCCTCGCGCTTGTCGGTTGCCAAAGGTTTTGAGCACCGCCAAAAAAGAGCCCTCGCCCGACGCAGCAATCGCGTCCAACATGGCTTGCACAGCGTGTGGCCCCACCTCGCGTGGCACCACACTTTGGTATTGGTAAAAGCCACGCGGACCGTACATGCGGTTCCAGTGCTGCACGTTGTCCAAGGGGTAAGAAAACGGTTCGTAGTGCGCCACACCGTCGCCTTGCTGCATGGCTTGCAGCTGGTAGTAGGCCCAGTTGAAGGGTTTGAGCGACAAGCCATTAACCAAGGACACCGGCGGCACAAAAGGCATGGTCAGCGGCTTGGCTTGCGCTTTGCGGGCATGTGCTTGCAAGGCGTGTTGCAACGCAGGTCGGGCCGCTGCCTCTGTAACCGACATGGCGTTGGCACGCATAAAAATGCCTCGCAAGCTTTGCCCCGACAAGCAATCAATCCAAGATACGGTGTGTTCCCAACCTTCTTCTGAACCATCGGCCAATTCAAAAAATTCTGACAAACCTCGGTAGGGCACGGTTTGGGTGTGCAACCAAGGGCTGCCAACGCGACGCAATTGCAACTCGGCGGTGGCGATGACACCCGTCAGCCCCAACCCGCCCACTGTGGCACTCATGGTCTCGGGTGTGTGCGCCCAATCCAAAGTGCGAAATTCGCCTGAGGTCTGCGCCAGGGTGAGTGACAGCACATGGTCACCAAAGGAGCCGAGCGCATGGTGATTTTTGCCATGCACATCGTTGGCAATGGCGCCACCCACCGTGATGAGTTGGGTACCCGGGGTCACAGGGAGCATCCACCCGCGAGGCACAAACAAGCGTTGAATGTCGCGTAGCAACACACCGGCTTCGCACACCAATCGCCCCGTTGTGCCGTCAAACGCAATGAATTTGTTCAGTCCCGTGGTGTGCCATAAATTGCCATTGGGGTTGAGGCACACATCGCCGTAACTGCGGCCATTGCCAAAGGCCAAGCCAGGGCGATGCGAGGCCAATATTGCAGGGACCTGCGTCACATCGGTCAACGCCTGCACGGCGTGTGGTTCGCTGGACAAGCGTCCCCATGCGCTCACGGGCCTCACGCGGCCTCCTGCTTGAAGACAAAGCGTTTGTCTAAGTGGTATTTGATGAGTGACCCAACAGTCAAACCAATGGCACCCCCCAAGTAACGCATGGCGTCGGTTTCAAACACCACATGGAACGCCCACTCCACGCCCCAAAAAATCAGCGTGGTGAACACACCCATGAAACCGTAGAGGATGAACAAGCGCGTGTCGTGCGCCAAGTTATCGGCTTGAAATTCAAACACATGCTTTTTCTCCAGCACATACTTGACAGGAAAGCCCGTGGCCGTACCCAGCAACAGCGAGAGTTGAATGGCATAAGGGCCGCTGTAAAAGGAGACCACCACAGCTTGCGTAGCGATGTTGGCCATGGTGGCCAAGCCAGACACCAACGCGTAAATCAGCGCAATGCGAGCCGCCACTTTCATGACAGCACGCGAGCCAGCGCCATCACGCCCAGCATGAAAAAGCCCACACCCCAGCTGACTTTATCTTTGAGGGCAAACACAATCGGATCGTCGTGCATATGGCCACGGTGCGCAATGAGCCACGCCCGTGAAATCCAAAACAACAGCACGGGGCACACCAACCAAATGAGTTGCGGATGCGCATACAGGTGCGCGGCTTGGCCGTCTTGGATGTACAGGGCCAACACCAGCACCGCTATAAAGCCCGAGCTGCCACCCAAACTCGACACCAACTCCAAATCATCAGGTTCGTACCCGCGCCCACGCAGTGCGCCTGTTTTGCCTGCGTCGCGTGCCACCTTGAGTTCGCTGTAGCGTTTGATCAGTGCCAAACTCAAAAAGATGAACATGAAAAACAACAACAACCAAAACGACAAGGGCACATCAATGGCCGCCGCACCCGCCATGATGCGCAGGGTGTAGAGCGTCGCCAAAGTCAGCACATCCAACACCGCCAATTGTTTGAGGTACAACGAATAAGCCACAGTGAGCAGGAAGTAAACACCCAAGCTCACCGAGAACAAAAGCGGCATGCACGCCAACGACAACACGGCAGCCGCTCCCAAAAGCAGCGGCCACACCAGCCAACCCTTGACCAAGCTCAATGCGCCCGAAGCAAAAGGTCGGTGACGCTTGAGGGCGTGATGTCGGTCGTCTTGCACATCGACCAAGTCGTTGAGCAAATACACACTCGATGCGGTGAGACTGAAAGCCAGAAAGGCCAACAAGGCCAAGCCATCGCGTGCCGCATCGGCGTATTGATGGGCAGCCATGAGGGGCACAAACACCAACAAGTTTTTCATCCACTGGTGCAGGCGCATAGCTTTGAGCAATGCCATCAGCGAGGAAGGCAAACCACTGTCAAACACTTGACCCACATGCCCTTGCGCCTGCGCACGTTGCTGCAAGCTCGCCGACGCATCGACCACATGCGCGGTGTGCGCATGCGCCCACACTTGCAAATCGGGCCAGTCGTTGCCCACGTAGTCAAAACCATGTTCGCCGAAGCGATTCACCAAGACTTGGGCTTTGGCGGTGGATTTGAGATTGACATCACCCTCGGTGGCCAACACCTCGTCAAACAAGTGCAAATGCTGCGCCACTTGTTCGGCCAAATTTCGGTGACTGGCCGTGGCCAACAACAAGCGACGCCCACTTTGCTTCTCGGCACGCAGCCAGTCCAACACATCAGTGTTGTAGGGCAATACGGCCACATCCAATTGCACACGTTGCGCCAGTTCATTCTTGAGCGTGGTTTTGCCGCGCAACAACCACAGCAATGGCTTGAAAAATTGGAAAGGGTTTTGAATCAGAAACTGACTGGCACTCTCAACCAACAAATCGGTGCGAATGAGCGTGCCATCTAAGTCAACCACCAATGTACGTTGGCACATATCGATTAACCCTTATTGATAAACTCGGCGATTCTCACGAACGAAACTTGATCTTTATTACATCAAATCGTACCAAAGCTCCCGCCGCCACATGGGCGTTATACGCGCCTACCAACGCCATAGAGACCGAAAAGTAGTTGACCCACATTTTGCTCATTTAGATTTTTTGCGTCGCCAATAACGGTGCCAATCTTACCTTTGGTTTCAATCAGGATTTATGTATTGGATTCGATTTTTGGGTCGATAAAGCCCCATATCGGGCTATTTCCGCATCCCTCTTTGGACGCCCGACTGATGCAAATTGCACACCTCATTTTTGGCTTCGTTTTGTAAATTTCTTGCATCACCCGGCTTCGGATTTATGCGACCCTGAGCGCCTTAAGGCTCTTGATCAGCTGATTACTTGAACGTTTCAGATAACGCACTGACGCCTCCTCACGCTTCTCCTTATTTCTTTGCTTGCGTGACTCCATCCTCGTCCAGATCTGAATCATCTTTTGTTTGGACTTGGCTATGAAATTTAAGTCTCTCTTGCCTATTGCTTGCCCCAAAAATCTCTGGTGGCCTACATAGTCATCCAACAGGGCCAGCTCCCGATCCAAGGATGCGTTTGCATTTTTTACCTCATCAGCATTTGCATCCAACGATTTCAGACGTTCCAAATAAAGATCCCGCTGGTATGCAAGATTGCGCTCGTAATCAAGAATTCTTCCTGCGATTTGATTAGCAGTGATTGCATCTAGCCCTTCACGCGCAATGCACTCTGAGAGTTGCGCAATCAAATCGCTGTCAACCACTGCGCCTATCGATGTCGTTAATCCATGGCTACAAGAATTCGATGCCGAGCGCTGCTTACCCCTCAAGGATTTAGGGCCTGTAGACCTGAGCGAGTTACGCCTATTAGCCTGCCGCTTTTGTGGACTTGTTGTGCGACTCATTCGTGACCTTGTTTTCAATAGCACCTAGGTCTCTTTGCATCAACGCGTTTTGCAGTCGCATACGCTCAGCATTGACCTTGCGATTGACCAGCACCTCATACGACGCCTGAAACCCTGCCAGAGTCTTCGCCTTTAAGGCGATCATCTGATCTAAGTTTTCCAACGAGGCCCGACAGTTTGCGAGCGCCTTCTGATTCAGCGAGTCCAGTGTTAAGTTGTGCTTTTGCAGCAGGTTATTGAACTCGTCATCGATACGATTCTCATGAAGCGCGTTTGTGGCCCAAGCTTCTAATTTAGAGACCTGGCCAGCCATTTTATGAGGCTCTAGGGCACTGGCCATTGCACGAATCAAAGTCGCACGCTTATGGTTTTCGTAGCGACGCATCCACCAAAGGCACTCGTAGATTTTTTCAGCTAGGTAGATTTGTAGTGGTGTTTCAGCTCCAAGCTCTTGTACGGTGGCAACAAGCCCCTGTTGATAGACCATCTCGGATTCGCCTGGCAGCACCTGCAATACGCCAACTAGTTGCGAAATAGCCGAAGTGGCAACCTGTAGAGATTTTGAAGTATTTTTCTTGTCCAGCATTGGTTGCCTCCTGCCAGCTATTAATTCTGGATTTGATCAGCCCGCTTGGTCAGTAGCCGAACACCAGGATGGTCTTCGGGGGTTCCAATGAACTCAACACCTGCATTCTCAAGTGCTTCTTTGATTGCCATTAGGGTACGCACCTGCCCAGCTGGAACGCCATCCATTACCTCTAGACGTTTGATCGTGGCATTACCCACACCTGATTGCTCAGATAAATTTGCAGAACTCCACCTTAGCAAAGCTCTAGCCGCACGTATTTGCGCACTTGTTATCAAGTCAATTTGCCTTTATAATGATCCAAATTGGCTATTTATAATCATTTTCTTTATGAATCATACCGCTCAGAAGACTCTCTCTGATTTGTTAACTCACATTGACGGAGCCTATGCACCCAACACAGTTCGAGCCTACAGAGCTGACATGCTTGAATTCATCCAGTACTGCGATCGAACCTGCAGCACGGCCTTACCTGCGAGCCCACTGACAGTTTCTGATTTTTTGCAATCCGCATCTACACAGGGCATTAAGAACTCCACCATTCGTCGCAAAGTTTCCTCAATCAGTGCTGTTCACAGACTCCTTAATCACACCGACCCAACCAAACATCCGGAGGTCAAGCTCACTCTGAGAAAAATATCCAGACAACTTGGCAACAGGTTCGATCAAGCTTACCCTGTGACACGTGATCTGCTAAATCAGCTACTACAAGTCTGTAAGAGCGATATCAGAGGGCTTAGGAACAAAGCGCTTTTGTTGCTTGCCTATGACTCCATGCGTCGCAGGTCTGAACTGGTATCACTGCGAATCGAAGACATTAATTGGCTCTCGAATCAAAATTGTTGCATCCTGCTGCGTCGAAGTAAAACCGACCAACAAGGCTCTGGCAAGTGGATTCACTTGACAGTTGAAACGACTCTCGCAATCAAGTGCTGGCTTGATGCTGCAAATCTTTCAGAGGGATTAATACTGAGAGGCATTAAGCCCGGTGGACACATCACTCCCAGTCTGTGTGAAAGCCGGATTCCGCGAATTTATAAATCACTTGCTAAACGCGCATCCCTAAATCACGAGGCGATTTCCGGAATCAGCGGTCACTCTATGCGCGTTGGTGGAGCCCAAGATCTCCTGCGCCTCGGCGCAAGTCTTCCTCAAATCATGACAAAGGGTGGCTGGTCGAAAACAGATACCGTTATGCGATACGTAGAGAGATCGGCTGTAAACCTCTGGCTGACTACGCCAAATATCGTAGCTCAATAAATAACTTTGGAGACCATGCTTTTAGTACGCACCTTTACGATCAAATACCACTTTGATTGTTTTAAACAAAATAGTAATGTCATACCAAAGCGACCAATTTTTCACATACCACGTATCCAAATACACACGTGTGTCATAGCCGGCGTCGCTACGGCCACTAATTTGCCATAGCCCCGTCATACCTGGGTTCACCATTAAGTAATAATCCACATTATCGCCGTAAAGGTCTAACTCAGCTTGCACGATTGGACGCGGCCCAACCAGGCTCATCTCACCCCTAATTACATTTAACAATTGAGGCAACTCGTCTAAACTAGTTTGACGTAAAAATTTTCCGATCCCTGTTATTCGCGGATCATCACGCAGTTTGTAATTTGTCTCCCATTCAAGCCTTGCGGCAGGGTCACGCGCCAATAAATCACGCAATTGCAACTCGGCATCGACACACATGGTGCGAAACTTGAAACAAGAAAACAACTTACCTGAGCGTCCTACACGTTGGTGTGAAAAAATCGCAGACCCACCATCACGTCGAACCAGTAAAGCAATATACAGAAATGGTAAAGCTCCAATAATCAAAAAAAATAGCGCACCCACCACATCAAAAAAACGCTTCAAAAGACGTGCCGGCCAATATCTCAAGTTATTGTTCAACTTGAGCATTACCACTTCATGTGAAGAGAAAGACAAAATCTCAGCGCCATACAGCGGGATTCCGCGCATTGCAGGTATTACGATTATGTCTTCGGCACGCCAATTCAAAAGCTTACGTAACACATCTTCTCTTAAATCACCTTGCCCAGCATCCAGCGCTAGCACGAACTGTACACCTGGCACATTTGCCCATGACTGCAAGATTGCCCATCCATCTCGCATCAGATCATCTACGCCTACAAAATCAAGGACTTCAAAGCCAAGAGCGACTTCGCTTTGCAATGCTTTAATCGCGCCTTTTGCGTTTGTACCGTTACCAACAACAATAGTAGGCCGCTGCCAAAGCTTCAGACGAATCATCTGTGAGCGTAAAATCGCACGTCCCAATGGAATGAAAAGGAGTGTGAGAAGCCACACAAGCGCCCACCACAATCGCGATGAATTGAAGCGAGTTATACCAAGTACCGCCAGGTCCAGCAATGCCAGCACACTTAATAAATAAAAAATCTCTCCTAGCTCGGTCCAGAACGGTTTGCGATCACTGTAATGTCGAAATCGTAATAAAAAAACGCACATTCCGAATATAACAATTCCACCCCATGCTATATATCGATCAAAGTCTTGGCTTACTAACCAATGTGCATCTTTTACATTGCCGAGAGTTTGCGCTACAAAAGCTGCTACTAATCCAGCTAGTGCAAAGGCCAAGGCATCAGTAATAGTTAATGCCGCCTTTGTCAAGCGTATTTGTAAAGTTGACAAATGTCGCCATCGGGTGGGCTCTGCTAGTTTCAACACCATTAATTCCAATATGCTTTGTGCATACTGCTCCAGCGTTTTAAGAAAAGAGGTAAATGGGCTTCGCATCGCCCTAGTTTGTATGCAACCCATTTGATCACGGTACGCGTTAAAGCAGACGGTATCCATTTCGGAGCCATCTGCCACAAATATTTCAACTCAGAACAGACGAAACGCATACCCTCATTCCTAGCGCCACCAAATGTCTTTATGAGCCAAGAGTTCCTAGAATGAAAAACCCCAGTGTCGAAATATCGACGGAACTCTTGTGACATCGTGTAGTTATGTGAATGATAAACACATGCATTTGCAACATATGCAATGCGCTTACCATGCATAAGTAATCGCGCTGCAACAACCATATCTTCCCCAAGAATCACATCTGAAGGAAAACCCCCAACAGCCACCAAATCTGACATTCGATATGCTGCAAACGAATTAGACAAAAAGCATGTCTTAATTCCCAGTTTAGATTGATCCCTCATGCTAACGATACTTGATGTAGCTGGATAATTAAACTCTCGTGCATGTGCGGCCAAGGGGGTTGCTGCCTCATGAGGGAGCTGTCGTCCATAAGCGCATCCCACAGAATTGTCTTCAAAAGCGTACAAAATTGTTTGCAACGAATCAAAACCGACTAGAAAAGCATCTTGGGTCATATAAATAACTATATCTGTTCTAGGAGGTAAATTCTCTAATGCCCAGCTACGAGTCTTGCCATGGTTAAAATCCTCTGACCTTATTTTTTTTAAAGTAAAGTTTGATGGCAATTCTGAAAAATTTGAACCGTCTGTTGATGCGGTATCTATTAAAAAAACAGTCACTAAATAGTTTTGCCGTTTTACGGCATCGATCCACAACTGCAACAAATTTCCAGGGTTGCAAGTTAATACGACAAGAGAAACAGACGTCAACAGTGTTACCACCTCGAAATTTTTATAATTAATAAATTTGAGCTTGCAAAGCCTAATAAATAATATTTAGCGTATGCTAACTTAGAGATAAACATCCATTATTTGCAAAGTTGAGTATGCTTATCATTGGTACCGATAACGGATAATCAAATACCTGCACACAGGCGACCGAGCCTCGCCAGTATCGGCCACCATAACCCCAGCCCCCGATCGTGAGTATTTCGTCACCAGCGTATCCCACCTGAAAGGAACGATCAAAATGCTTGCTACTAACTTTATGTCCGTTAACATAAATAGCTATCTCATCTAGTGTCTTTACAAGAAAGACATGCTGCCAACGTCCAGGTACAAGATTAACATAAGTGCCGTGAACACCATTTTCGGCATGCACACCGAATGCAAATAGATTTTTTTCTCCACCTTTCTGATGAAAAGCAAAAGATTTGGTGCCACTATGGCGATAGTCCAGAATTGCCGCCCAGTCCGGGTTATCCTCTACAGGCATCAACCATAGCGAAATGCTGAATTCTTGACGAATTGCAAGGTTACCAAGAACAAGTGGGGTATTTTCAGTGAATTTCTGAATGGGCAGAACAGAAGATATCGGCTGAAATCTACTTAACCAAAATAATAATAGCATAATTAATGCAGCAGTAAAAAAACCAATTTTAACTAAATATCTCATTCCAAATAGTCCAGTGCATAATAGGAACTCTTATCTAACAACACAAATTATTTTATATTCAAATATCCCTCTCTTACGACACGCAACGCCCCACTTGCAGATAGATGATTGTTGTCACTATACAGCAATTCCCCATCTAAGTAAGCATTGCAATAATCCTTGACGCAAATAATGCGCTCTGGATCAATCACTGTCAGATTTTTAATTTCTTGACTCAAAGTTAAGAATGCTCGACGATAATCACCTGAACGCGTTAAATAATCTTGATAACTTACGCCACAGTTTTCAATACTTTTACCGCTAAAATTGAAAGGTCGCTGATTAAAACATTCTTTTGGTTCGAAGCCAAGTTCTGGCGGAGATAGCACAACAACAACTCTTTTATCTGCCTCCTGCATCGTCAAAATTGTATTCTCCATTCCAGATATAAACAAGTTGCGATTACCCTCGAAACCTGTCGAGTCTTTATTTTGCAATATTCGGTTATGCTTGTCAACATTACCATATCCTGAACCAGAAATATATAATGGACCACGAGCCACCAGCACTACAGTATCGACATTCGTATCATTTTTAATCTGGTCAAGTAATGCCCCCATAAGATTTAGACATTTATGAGGACTACCTTTTTCAAAACTTTCTACGTTATAAATTGGAGGGCAACCGGGCGCGCCAACCATAATCAAACGTTCGTTTTTATTATTAACAATTGTTTCGTAAAATCCAAAATACATTGGATATGCATGGCTATCACCAATAATCGCTGTTGTTTGAATTGATTTCCTATCGCTTGAGCGCATACAAAAAAATTCATGATTCAAGTTATGATAAGGCCACTCGCGTGAATTTGAACAATTATGATTGTTATATATAGATACGTCTTCTACCGGCATTAAATGATGCGACTTCTGCATTGAAGAGCGCTTTGGATAGCCATCAGACCAAACAACATGCATACCGACTATTGCGATAGAAAACATCATGAAAATTAATCCAATAGCTTTTATCATTCCGTGCGGTCCAAATCGAAACTTAGGCTCTAAAATATATGTTGTCAGAATAGCAAGAATTAAACATGCAATAACTGCGATCGCAATATTCTCATTGGATGGCAATCCTGACGTCAATATCCGCATGTACGCAAGTAACGGCCAATGCCAGAGATATAATGGGTAACTAATCTTTCCAATAAAAACCATCATCGGGTTTATAAGTAAAAGACGATTAGTAAATGATGACATACCCGACCAAATAATCATAGTTGCACCAAGCACTGGAAATGCGGCATTCCAGCCGGGAAATATTGATTCTGGTCTTAAAAAACTAATTGATAGAAAAATCAAACAAAATCCAGCTACCGATGCTAAATTTTTAAGTTTGATACTAGTGTTTACAAGCTTGAATACACCACAGGCAGATGAGATTCTCATCATTTGAGCAAGAAGTGCACCGGCAGCAAGCTCCCATAAACGAGAGAATGGAGAATAGAAAGCAATTATATTATTGGCATCAACCAGTATTATGTTTGCTATAAAAGAAGCCGCTAGTAGTGTGGCTATAACTTTAGAAATGGAGAATCTTCCCCAACACAGCCAGAGTATGTATGGCCATAAAATATAAAACTGCTCCTCAACACCAAGAGACCACAAGTGTAATAGCGGTTTAAACTCAGCGACTCTATCGAAATAGCCTGCCTCTGTCCATAACAATAAATTAGAAGTAAAAAAGACTCCTGCAACTGCATGCTTTCCAAGCTCCTTAAGTTCATCTGGAAGCAATGTAAACCATCCTATAATTAATGTCACTGACAATACAAGAGCAAGCGCTGGAAAAATTCTCCGAGTACGGCGAACGTAAAAATCTACAAATGAAAAGCGACCTTTAATTAAATCATCCGTAATATGTCCCGAAATAAGAAAACCTGAGATCACAAAAAATATATCAACACCGACGAAGCCCCCTGTTACAAACGATGGGCAAAAATGATAAGCAATAACAGAAAGAACTGCCACAGCCCTTAACCCATCGATATCCTCACGATAATTAATTGAATTAATGTTCATTACAATACAATTGCACTACAAATACATAAAATGGCGCATCTACGAATGCTTATCAATAATAGCAATCCAACCTTTCTTTTTATTTGAAATTTCCTGCACTTCCATTCAAAAAACTCAAGAACAATCAATTCCGAACCCAACTATAAAAAATACTTTCCGCATATACATTTATCTAGGGAAATAAATATCATCGATATTAAATACAACGAATTTGCATTCTTTTCCATCCAAGCACAACTGCTGGAATGCAAATAAAAATATATAAAACCAAGAAAACCGATAGCACAGCTGTTACTCCTAATCCTGATGCAATCAAACTAGATGCTATAATTGAAAGAATCACTGACAGAGCGAATGGGAAAGACAATTCATCCTTACCATGCGCACGAAAATATAAAGAAAACATCCCAAGGCAGTGATAGATAGTAAAGGCTGCAAATAGCAAAATTGACTCATTTAGAGAAAGCAATCGCTGTACGATCAGCATATGATCAAACTCTACAATCAATAATATCACAATAATATAACTGATAACCATCATTATCAGCGCTTTCCTGAACTCTTGAAGAAAGAGAATTTTTGAATCTTTATTTCTACCTGTTATGATCATATCTGTTATTCGAGGAACTTCTGCAGTAAGAAAAGATGCACATAACGAACCCAACACATTAGCAACAACAACAGTTAACCCCAGTTTACCTGCCGAAACTGCATCACAATAATAAAACACTAGCAATACAGGCACATTTAGATACGCATAGCCTGCAAACCAAGATAATGCGCTCCTTTTTTGCAAAGGCCATACTTCTTCTTTCCACAAAAAAATGCTGCATATTTCGGTCCCAGCTAGCAGGTGTTGATAACGAAGACGGATCCACACTGTGCAGGTCAAAGTAAGAGCTAATGCAGGCATAGACAGTGCAAAAAGACCATTCCCGCCCACTATTAGTATCCACGATAAAGCAGCACCTACGGTGTAATGAGCCAAACGTATCCAATATACTTCTGCGATCCTACCTGCTCCTTCAATAATAGATAAGAATGAATACGAAAGCATACTCAAAGCAACAGACATAACCGCGAGTATCAATGGCAATTCCCAGTTTATTTCTTTATAATTTGTTCCAGCAAAAGAAAAATAAACATACCCGATTGGGATCAATAACAAAACCAGTAAACTGACTCTTGAGTACCAATATCGGCTCCATGCCAGCATTGCCAAATATTCTGAACGCTTATTACCGACAGGCTCAATTGCGCCCCCGTCACCTAAATTTAACCCCGAAAACATACGCGCAGAAATTTGGACCAATAAGCCAGAAAGTCCCAAATCCAAAAGAACATAGCTACTCAACAAATTGCCTATTACATAGTAGTATCCTTGCTCATCCATATTCAAATAATGTGCAACTAATAATGCAGTAATAAACCCGGAAAGGGCCTGCCAAGCTTTCTGAAGGAAAACAACATGCGAAGGAGAGATAAGGACCATTTTTTGTTAAAAACTTAAGCGTTTTGCCAAAATACGTTTTATCACAGTTGCAATTGTATTTTTCATTCCTCTCTCTACAGTAACGTCTCTCAGAAGTGAAACTGTACTAATAATTTTTAGCATTAGTCCCGGCGACCTTAATTCACCCTGACCAAAAGGAGTCTTATAGCTTTTACAAGATGCAATGGCTTGTGTATCCGATACAAAACGTTGAATTTGATTGATTACCTCGTCAACTCTGCGCAAATGTTCCACTCGAGCAGCTGCAACAGTTTGTTGAGCATGATACATTTGCTCCGGAGTGGCCCCCCAAGCAATACCAAAATGTTTTAGCTCATTGCCTCCTAATGGCTTAGTAAAGTGCTCATTCGGTAGAAATACCACTGGACAACCGCAAAGAATAGCCTCTAGGGCCAAAGCAGTATCTTCATATGAGTAAAAAAACTCAATGCTCCGAAATAAATCTCGAATCTGCTGTGGAGTTTGTGAATCAGGTCTATCTCTTGTTATCTCCTGCATCCCATCAGTAATTGGGAATGTTTTACCACCAAAGCGATATTTATATTTTCCTGCATAGAAAGCACTACCAGATCGACAAACCGGCTCTATCGGAGGCGAAAAGAAATTAGTATCGGTCACCGGCAAATACAAAGTACTCGAAGGTTTTTTAACTGCTACCTGATCGGCAATCGCCTTACTATAGAACAATAGATAATCATCAGACTCTAATGGTTCATTCTGGAAAAATAACTCGTTGTAATTCAATAGATAGCGAACGCGAACTGTTGGGTTAAAGCGAGATACCCTTATCGTTTCCGGATATATAACGATTGGAGTCAAACCTTTTTCGAAATGATAATCTACAATTTTCTTTGTCAAAAATGGAGCAACATCCATTGGAGAGGTGGCTAATTCATGATTGCAATATGGCCAGAGAAAAATGAAAGCATCTCCGCCTAATTTATTAATGTTATCAGCCAAACGAAATAGAGTTCTAACTCCTCCAGAAGTTCGAGTATATTTAGGGGAAATTATATAGTAAGGGTGGTGAACCATGTAATTTTTTTCATTTTAAAAAATAATTACAAAATATGATCTAAATTATATTTGCAGCATTGTAAATATAATGTAGTGCATTTAATGATTAAATTAGCAAAGTCAAAACTTTATCAAAATAGTTTTTTTACGACTTATGAATATACCATAAACTTTACAGCAATGACCCTTCGCTTAGGCCAGCAACGAGAATTGTATATGCAGATAAATGTCTGAATATTGGAGCGCGTACCAATTGCTTATTGATTACTCGAAAAATCTTCCATTTATTCATGAAAAATAATGGAACTATCCTATAGTAAGAATATTCTTCTAGATCCATTCTAACTGCAGAGAATTTCCGCACGAACCCTTTGCGAGTGCAATGAGTTATATTTTTCTCAACTTCCCAAATGAATTCTTTATTAAATTTAGGCATAATTCGCCAGAAGGGCCAATTCCCATTCGGTTCGAATGCCACAATTTTGCTATCTCTGTGCATAAATGGAATGATTTCTTGCAGAAGAGATATTGTTTCGTACTCAGTTAGATGATGCAGAGTATCTCCAAAGAATACAACATCGTATTTTTTTCCGCTTAATTTCGGCGCCACATCTTTAAATGTCCCGGATAGCGGCACGAAGCCTTTGTAACCAGATCTTTCGAGTTTTTCAGTTAAACGCCTGACTGACTCACTTGAAATATCCAAAAAGGTCACTTCCAATCCTTTCGCCACGAAATACTCGGTGAATCCGCCGCCTTCACCATCACCACAACCAATTTCTAGTATTTTCTGCACCTTAGGTAACTTCATCATCAATGTATAAACATCCTCCTCTATATATTGACTTTTGCTAGACTTTAAATTACCTTCTTCTTGCCTCCTTCTTTGCGCTAACTCATCAAAATATTCTTTTTGATTACTTTCATTGTTGGTTAATCCATTCATTGTTCAGTTCTTCCTTTGAATTAGTTGAATTTATCTATAAAAAGTGAATTTCTTGTGCCCTAAATATGAAATAAGCACGGTAACAAGCACGATAAGTACTTGTGCAAGCCAAAATGGAAAAGCCATGCCTTCCACTAATCCCCAAAGGGCCAAAATTCCAATCGTTGCAGAACCACCATAGACCACATAACTCCGTAGATATTCAGAGATCCATCTACCCTCAGTTCTAAAAACGAATATTTTATGAGTCATAAACGCCATCGTCACAGTTAATACGTATGAAATACAACCCACTAACAAGACGTGCATTTTTTCTTGTAACCCGTAATAGATTAAAGGCCCTACAACGAAACTAAAAAGAGTATTCCATCCGCCTACAATTAAAAAACGAAGCTTCAAGTTCTTCTCGGAAAAAATAAATGACTTTATATTAGTTATGTTCAAATGATTAGTCATTAGTGAATTATATGTACATAGAAATTATTGGTCGTATTATTCTTCATGACAATTTGTACATAAAGAATTAATTCTTGATTTGGCTGAATATCACATGGAACTGCGAGAAGGAATTCTTCTTCATTCACTTTTGCTTTTAAAAAATTATTTAATTTAATTGATGGCTTTTTGTAAAAGACTCTCAGATGTTCCTCGTTTGCTAGCTTCAGGGCCAGAAATGGTCTCTTTTCTAATTTTGAACTGAGCGTAGTGAAAAAAACCGGACGATCTTGCGCATCGAATAGCTTTCCCTGGGACAACAAGAACTTGGCAATGTCTAAAGTTTGCTCTTGCTCAAGTGGCAGCCTCAGTTCATAACGGGTATTTTGCTTGCGTTCGTACAACCCAGCAACTTTCTCCGCGAGCTCGCCCGGTACAGCCTTTAAATAGAGTTCATACTGGAATTTTGTTAGGTGGTTTGGTATGTCCTTATACTCAACGATTGAGACATGTAGTTGATCAATATCGTCCGAGCGTATGCCTACAAGATTAGGGATTTTAATAAATGAGTAATCTTCGATATCTGCATCGCTATATATAAAGTTCGAAAAAGATTCGCTGTTAAATTTAATGACTTGGTCATTTATTACAAATGTAGGCGGCTCAAGAATTTGATAATCAGCTGACGGCACATATAAAGTATGACTTTTCGTTAACGGTGATGGCATTTCCAACAAGGCAACAGGCACGTAACCAGGTATTCCGATCAACGAGTCTGCATAAAGTGGCGACTTCCGATTCGCGATACTGTTCGCAATGCGTTTGTTGAATCCAGGCTCTATAATTTCATTTGGAAAGGTCCAGTTCAAGCCCATTTTGAAGTCGTTGGAAGTCGAGTTACCCATCGGAATCATTGCTCTTAACGGGTCAGCTGACATTGGGATTAACTGAGAATTGGTCGCCGATCCTAGGACAGCTATTAGCTTTTCATTGAAACGTCTCAAGGAGTCCGCGTACTCTGCCTTAAGACGAAGTTTGCTGGTAGGAAATTCCCCGCCAATGACTTCATAAGGTGCAGTAACTTTTTCGCGCAAACCTCGGATATGCTTTTGTGCCTGATAAACCAAGGTGGAAATAGTCAGTAACAATAGTCCGATCAAAGGCCAGCCAGTTTTGTTGCTGATCTCTGATTTCCATTTAATTTGTTCAAGATGTAACGCCAGCAGGACGAACATAGGCGCCATGAATATTTGGGTATGAAATGAATGCGCCAATGGGAAATACTCAATCCAACCAGCGATGGAAAGTATCGCGAAAATTGACGCTACAAAGTTACGATCATCTTTACTCGTTAATAGGTGGTCCCCACCTTCAGATTGTCGTTGTGTAACGATAGCAATCAAACAAAGCGGCAACAATGCCCAGACAATCGATAAATAACCCAATTCGCGGTTGACTGGGAAAAAGGTTCTTATCAGCTCAAAGAATCCTTGAGCTGAATTGCCAGATGCGGCAAAGTAACCGTTGAAAACGAAAGCTGAATTCCACCAATTTTCAAAAATGCCATTGTTAAAGATATAAATAAAAAAGGGGACCGATGAGCTCCCCCCTCCAAGGGCGAGACCATAAAATATGCGCCGGAAGCGAGTAGAAGTATCAAGGGATAATGAAGAGCGAAGAGAATTGTAAGCAACCCAAACCAATATTACGAGTACTTGAACAGCCGCAACCTGCTTGAACCAGAAAGCCAGATTGAAGCAGGCCCCTGCCAATACAGCCCATAGCATGGGACGTCTAGTGATGGCGATTGACAAACAAAGCCCTCCAGTCATCACCGCCGCCATCATGTAAACTGTAGACCATGCGTGATAGCCATTCATCGCAGGCATATAAAAAGGACTAAGTGCGCTCCATACTAAAGCCGCAGCGAGTGCCCATGCCGAGTTCCGAGTAGCGCTACAGACATAGATAAGAACTGCAATACTCGCATAAGCAATTGCAGTAATGATTTTCAACGTTGCGATCTTTACACCCAATGCTTTCAGCGCTTGTGCATGTAAGACCACTGTACCAAGGTTGTACTGATAGAAAAAATCTTTGTAAGGGATCTCGCCATTCAAAAGCTGCCTGGCGGCACCGAACATTAGCGTGTCGTGGTGTAGATCCAGCCCGATCAGAGCAACAGACCGCTGCATCGAGAATGCAACTATCGCAATGCCGACTGGAATTAGCAGCCATTTCAAGAGCAAGCCCTGCAAGATGGCCGTTAATACGGACAGGTCAAAATCTGTGATACGGCGTTCTGTCATTTATCTTATGTATCTGAGTGCACTAATCACCCTGTAGCGTCATTTAAAGTTGATCCGTTCGCTTTCAATGACTAATGGTCGATCACGAACGTGGTCAAAAATTACGCCCACGTACTCGCCAATCATCCCTAGGCATAAGATCTGCACTGCAGCCAAAAAAAACATGCCAATCACCATTGGAGCAGCACCCAAAGCAAAAGATTCCCAATAGACAAGCTTGATGATCAGATACCCAAGTCCGATAAGTAGACTTAACGATGAAACCAGCAATCCTGCCATTGTCATAATTCGCAAAGGGACCTTGCTGCAGCTAACCATCCCAAGAATTGCATAATCAAGAAGATCGGGGAAACTTAGGCGTGACTTGCCGTGCTTACGCGGCGGCTGCATATATTCGACCAAGGCCTTTTTAAAACCGATCTCGGATATGATCCGGCGAAAATAAGGATTTGGATTTACCAGTTTCCTCATGACTTCGATTGTTTTACGATCGTACAAGCCGAAGCCGATAAAGCCATGGTAGTGCTCAATGTTAGACAGACGCGACATGATCCGATAGTAGGTATTCCTTGCAATCCGAAGCCAGCTCGCTTCTGACATGCCCACCCGAATGCCCAACACCATGTCGAATCCTTGCTCCCACAAACGAACAAACTCGAGAATTGTCGCTACGGGCGTCTGCAGGTCAGCCACTACAGGAATGACTGCATCACCGCTTGACTCGAGGATGGCATGATAAGGAGAGTGGTTAGGTCCAAAATTTCTTGAATTGACAATCACTTTAACATTGGCGTCGATCGAGGCAATTTTGCGTAGTATGTTGACCGTATTGTCCTGTGAACAGTTATCAATAAACAAATGCTCGTAGTCATAGTCAGGCAATTGCTCGACAAAAAACAATTTTACTGATGTGTAGCATTCTTCAAGTCCTGCCTCCTCGTTGTAACAAGGAGTCATGATTGTTATTTTTTTTCTATTTGATTTAGTGTGAGTTTCAGGGGCATACGGAATGGTTAAGTCAGACTGCATAGATCACGCTCTCTAATCCGGTTTCTGAGTAATGGCGAAGATAGAAACGATAACTCTGATTGATTTCTCTCACGACATCGACCAAGCGCCAGAGGTCCGGTGCATAGTGATAGGCAGCGATCGCCAAGCGTGGTTTCGCATCTTGTATAAAGTGAGCAGCTCCGCGCAAGGCATGAGTCTCTGATCCCTCAATGTCCATCTTAATTAATGTTGGTGTTTCTGCGAGCGCAGCGTCAAGTCTGCGCACAGGAATTATTATTTCACCGACCTCGCAGATGGATCCGTTGGTGCGACCAGAGGCTGCAAACCTCAATTCTCCGTCCCGAGAGTATGCACCCGCAGGCACGAGTTCGATGTTTTCATAGGACGCAAGACGCTTTTCTGCACGTTGTAATAGATTGGTATCAGGTTCGAACACATAAACTTTGGCGTAGGCACCGTCGCTGTACTCAATAAACTTTTCTGCAGTATCTCCATCATAGCCACCCAGATCGACGAACACATCCTTCCCATCGAATTGAATCAATGCCTGATCAAAATACTGCCTTGCGTACTCGTCAGAAACTGAGTCAGCCTGAAGCGCGTCATAGTCAAGTCGATAGCCGATCAGTCCATCAAGCACGCGTCTCGATTTTTCATCTGAGAGTGAGATGAACAATCCGAGATACCGAGCAACATGCTCGGCAAAGTCCTGTTGAATTCCAATGTATGGGATCTCGTCGGGATAACGCTCGGGGTCTACCAAGGACATCACTGAGTAGGGCAGTATGTGGTGAAATCCTTCAGCCTTGAGTTGACGGGTAATACTGCTAGTAAAACGTGTAGTCGCGATCACGACAGGGAGGGTCTTGTCGTCCAGCGCCGAAAGTGGCTTTACCTCCGTATCGCCAATACAAGTACCGTGCTTGCTCGTGCCGTTGTCCACGAAAGTTGCAATATCGTATCCAGCACTCTGCAAACTTTCGGCGACTGCTTCACCTAGACGCTGCGCACCGAAAACCACTGCCCGCTGCTGGGTTTGCAGAGCATCGAGTGCTTTGGCATATCGCATCAAAATATCTTCACGATATTCCTTTGCTGTCTTGCCCCTAGATCCCAAAAGACGAATCAAATTCGGATAGTGATCAAGGTCGGCCAACAATTCAAGTTGGGCATAGTCGTCAATAATTAGCGTAGTAGCGGGGTCACTCCCTGAGCTAGCCGATCGCTCTAGCACTTGGAAAGCATACCGATGATGACCAGAGTCGTTCAATTCTTCTATGTCTGAATTCATGATCAATATCAACTCTTTGTCAACTGGTATTTCATCCAGCGACTTTATGATGACAGCCTGTGGGCAGCCTGGCGGAACAGGTGCATCGCTCAAGATCCAGAACAGATTTCCCCCACGGGCAAATTGCTGAAGCGTCGACTGAAGCTCAGGAATGGTTGCGCAATTACTGTGTACCACCAATTTAATCATATTCAACACTCCTATTACGGTTTTCGTTATTTACTAGGCGGTTTCTACCTATAGATCGAAGCGCGCAAGCGACCGATCTATGAAGCTCAATATTGCAGCTTCATCAAGCAGTAATGGACTCTCTTTACTAATCCACACTTTGTCTGTGAATACTCTCTGAAAAATGTGAACCTTTGCTGCCTCTAGCGCAGGACGCAGCCTGCCCAATGAGACACTTATGCGGTCCACGAGTCCAACTCGTGCAAATAGGTTTTCCCACCAGCAGATAACATCGTCCATACGTTCGAATTGAGCAAAGGCGGGGATAAGTCGTAGTCGATCAAGCAATGCTTGCTCTTGGTAGCTGATTTCGCTCATATACTGCTCAACAGCATCACGAAAAAATACGAACAATGTCTCGGGATGATTCAGATCAGTCAATTCAAGTAGAGCACCTGCGGCTTCGTGAATATTTCCAGTCCGCACATTGGAGATAGCAACACCGGCTAGCGTTGCGGAAAATAGAAGATCTTCGTGTGTATAACTATCACGCACACCCTGTAACACACCGCGTTCCAAGGCAGCCATGATACGGGGAATGCCCTCAAGGGAAAACATATCTCCGAACAAAGAGCGCTCATGCCTGACAATAAATGTCTCAAATAAGTGAACAAAAGCATCAAACGCACAGGATACGAGTACAGGGTCAGTTATAGAAGTTAGGTGACTGGGGTCAAGAAAGATCCAGTCGGCGACAACCTGCCAAGTTTTCCCATATACCTTTCCATGCGTATTCTTGTCATAGGTAACAAAATAACGGCTTGCCTCCGCCCCCGAACCCGCTGTCGTAGGAATTGCGATGTACAGAGGGCGTTTGCTACCATTTCTGATCGACATTCCTCTCTTTTCACCAACACCGACACCGTCAATTGTGCCGAATAGCTCATGGAGGATGATCGACTTAGCGAAATCTGCAGCACTTCCTCCTCCTATTGAAATAACTGCATCAGGCGTACTACCCACCCGGTGAATAAATTCAATAATATCCTGAGCAAATGGCGCACCACGAGTTACCCATGTCGACACTTTGGAAAAGTTATCAGCGTTTAAAAGGCTTTGATAAATATTGGAATCAACAAACATTTGATCGACAACTATCGCAATAGAATTGCAATTCAGCAGCAAATCTCCAATCTCTTCTGACAACTCGGATCCAATAATAATTTTGCCAGGAAAGAAAAAACGCTTTTTGTCCTCCGTATTAAAAAATGTCTCAATATTCATATCATTAAATCCCTTTGATAGCGCGCAATATATGTTCTGGACTTTCGGCTGTAATTAGCCCTTGACTGGTCGCTAATAAATCAGCGTCGCGGTATCCCCACACCGCAGCAACAAAAGGCAACTCATTCGCCCGTGCAGCTTTCCAGTCATCGCTACGATCGCCGATGTAAACGGCATCGCTTGATACGATGTGTTGATCCTGCAGAAGTGCCTTAAGCATTTCACTCTTGTTGGGAAATACCGGCTTGCGCAGATCCAGCGCATAGACTTCGCAAAACAACTCGCTCCAGCCTAAGTGCGAGAGAATCAGCCGTGTCGGCTTCAAACGTTTGTTGGTCGCGATGTGCAGACGCAGCCCAGCGTCTTTAAGGTCTTGCAGCATATCCTCGACGCCTGCAAATGATTGGGTCTGACGATAACCACTTAGATCGTATTGCTCAACAAAGGTGTCCGCCATATCTGCAATAGTCTTGTCGTCTGTACAGCCCGAGATATTTCGCAAAGTTTCTTGTAGTGGCGGACCAATCACTTGAGATGAGAGTGGAACTATTGGTGCAATACCTTGGCTAGCCAACGCCTCTGCTAAACAGAGCAAAATACTAGGCGCCGAATCTACGAGCGTGCCGTCTAGATCGAAGATGACATCGGTCAATGGGGGTAACTTAAGCATACGCCCTTGCTCCGGTTGAGAGCCTAGTAATTTTCAAAATTGCATCTTCGAGGGAAGTGGTAACACGCAATCCAAATTCATTCTTTGCCTTTTCAATCGAAGGTAAATAGCGGTTGCGTATGGCAGTGTCTGCGCCTGGCTTGCCAAGCAAGCGGACTTCGCTCGCAGGTGCAACTAGTAGGCGAACTAGTTCTGCTAGTTCTGCGATTGTTATGGCCTCGTCCGAACCGACGTTATATGCTTCACCGGAACGCCCCCGAGCAAGAAGAGTCAGTAGCCAGTGAGCAAGATCATCCTGGTCAAGATAAGAGCGTACCGGCGAGCCATCACCGTTGACTACAATGTCGTCTCCGCATAGCGCATCACGGATAAAATTGCCTATAGCGAAATGCACATCAAGTGGCAAATCCCGACCGACGAATGCGAAACAGCGCGCCACAACCACCTCCAGCGCTGAGTTGTCAGCATACAGAGCACAGAGGTGTTCCGCTTGGCGCTTAGCAACGCTGTAGGCATTGCCTGCAATCAAGGGGTCTGGCATACCTTGGTAGCTTTCGGGGATCGCATCGAGATCAGGCGGCTGCGCACCGTAGACTCCCCCCGAACTCGTAAGCAGAAAACGCGTAGTACCCGCACGCACCGCGAAATCGAGCACATTACGCGTGCCGATGACGATCTGATCAAAGCGCTCGAGCGGTCGCATCTTAGGGCCGAGCGTCGAATCCGCAGCGGCGTGGAGCACGTATGTATACGTGCAATCTTTTGGAAATGCCTCTGACCCAACAAGAATATCGCCATTGTGAAATGACAACCAAGATAAGCCAGCGAACTCTGGGTACTCATCGAGAAAATTTTTCGTTGAGCGAGTCATTACCGTTACTTGGTATGGGTTGACACCTTTCTGATCGAGATCATTAAGATGCCTAAGCAACGCGCGTCCGAAGAAGCCCGTTCCTCCCGTCAAAAATAGTCTGTGGGAATTAACCAATTCAGACTTCATCTTTTCTGTGTCACAAGCATTCAACCACGATGTGCAGCCAGGGATCGACTATGCAAATCCACCAACATTTCAGCTCTCAATTGCTCTAAGGGCAACAAAGGACTCATATCCTCTAGTGGCATTGACAACATAGAGCCATCAGGCTGAGGAATTGCAGCGCACTTAGGAGAAAGTACCTCATCATTTTGAAGACAAACTTCAACAATATAGGGCCCTTTCATAGCTATTGCCCGTGCTAGACCATCAGCAAGATCACTCGCCTTATTAATTCGGCTGGCTTTAATACCGATAGCTTCCGCCATCGCCACAAAGTCGGGAATATGCAGCCCAGAAGATGGACCAGTTCCAAGGTAACGACCAGAGAAGTAGTTTTTTTGCGTATTACGGATCGATGCGTACCCGTTGTTATTCATGATCACGAGAACGATGGGTAGGTCTTGCGCTTTGAGTACCGCCAACTCCTGGAGGTTAAGCATCAGACTGCCGTCGCTTTCTATACAAATAGTCGGCTCACGATCCGCACCAATGCATGCACCTATTGCTGCCGGCAAGCCATAACCCATTGAGCCAAGGCCAGATGTGAGAAACATTCGCTGACCTGGCTTGTTACGAAACGCCGTATAAACCACTTCAACTGCCAGACCTGAGCTACCTGTAATCACCAAGCGATTTTCCGGAATCACGTCTGAGAGGACATCGACAAATTGAAAGTGACTAATCGGGCCATCGGAAGAAAAGACTCGACCGTCAAGTGCTGGATATCGCACCTTCCAGTCAATACAACGCTCACGCCAATCTTGCCAATCACCTGCTGTAGGACCAGCTTGCAACCAAGCTGCGAGGAAGTCCTGCGCATCAGCATGAATTGGAAGGTCCACCTTCATTTCATGTCTTGCAAGTTCATTCTCATCAACATCTATAACCACCTTTTGCGCCGCACGGGCAAATCCTTTAGGATTAAAGGCAGTAATAATGTTGTCCAGACGGCAACCGATACTAATTAGACAGTCACAATTTTGTACTGCGAAGTTAGGCGCTCTAGCAGCAACAACACCTGGGCGCCCCACATAAAGTGGATGCTGTTCAGGTAGCAGGTCTGTTGCATTCCATGTGAATACGCATGGGATTCCTACCTTATCTGCAAGCTCACGAAAATGCTCTGCTGCGCCAGATATGCGCACACCATGGCCTGCAATTAAGAGAGGACGTTTTGCCTTCGAAAGAATACTCTGCAACTGAGCTATTGCTTCCGAAAAGTCTTTCTTTTGCGATGCGACAGCAGGCGGCTCAAAGCCAACCAACTTCAAGGGATCAATCGGGGTGGCTTGAACATCAAGAGGCACATCAAGCCATACAGGTCCTGCCCGACCGTTGCGCATGTGCCAAATAGCCTCTTCAAAGCAACGCCTTGCTTCTTCGGGGCTAGAAATTGTCACAGCATACTTGGTCACAGGTTTGACCATTGATACTACGTCGACCTCCTGTACGCCACTTTGACGTAACGGCCGCCCCCTTAATGCATCAGGACGCTTAACCTGCCCCGAGATCACGAGAAGCGGCAGCGACTCAATCCAAGCACCTGCAACTGGAGTCAGCACATTGGTTGCACCGGGTCCTGTAGTCACTAGCGCAACACCAAATCCAGCCGCATTTGTACGGCCGTTCGCCTCAGCCGCAATACCGCAAGCCTGCTCGTGGTGGCAAGCAACAGCATTTAAACGCTTCTCGCACGCCAACGCATCATCAAGATACATTGCACCACCACCTGGCAAGAAGAAAACATCTCGCAACCCTAGATCGGCAAGCCTAGAAATAAGGTAATCAGCAACTCTATAGGTCTGAACTTCGGCCATGAGTATTACATCCAGTAAGTTAGGAGCGTTTTACGCGACTTATTCTTTGAGATCGACTCATCTGTGTAGAAAGAGTCGTTAATAAAATGGGTAGATGAGATCTCCTCAATTACACAGCCACTTGGGCTTACAAAGGCATGCCGCACACCAGGGAGGACATGTATGACATCACCAGGACCGTAACTCTGAGTTATACCGTCAAGGGTAATGTCAACAGTCCCATAAAGGACATGGAAAGTCTCTTCCTTCTTCTCATGATATTGCTCTGGGTGGGCTTGACCAGGGAGTGAGACGAGAAGCTTCTTGCAATAGCCCCTATTAACCACAGTCATCATCGTCAGGCCAATATCTTCAAATTTATCCAAGCCATAATGATGTGAGATTTCTAAATCAACGCCACCGGGTACGGTGATTTTGCTTGCCGCAACGAGATTTTTCACGCGCTGGGCAATATCCCATATTTTTTCTCGAACATCTTTTCTCTGCGTATTCTCGGGCGTGATCGCATCATCTTTCTTAATTGCTGACTGAGCAACAAAAGTTGAATACTTAGACCAATCGTTAGCTGTAAACTGCCCATCTTGCGGTGGGAAGGCAAAATAAACATCATCTTTACTGATGATTTCACCCGCTTTGACATCTCGATTCAAATAAACGCCTCTACGCAGAGACATTAAGCTTGCTCGCTCAGACTCGTTTGGTGGAAGACGTGCATCACCGACTCCGCAAACGGTTTTTGCATAACGAGCAGCCTCAAGCCATTTTCTAATTTGCTCTGGCGATGCCGAATAAGCATTTAATGGATATTTTTCAGTAGGAAGGCCAACGTGTTTTTCAAAGAGATCAGCACCTTTTGCAATAGCCATCTTCACTATATCTGTATTAGCAGGATTTTCATGAGTTGAGAAGCCAATTCTTACACCGGGGTATCTTTGCTTTAGAAAATCAATTTGACTTATGTGTAGCTTTTCATCTGCAGTTGGATATTCACCAACGCAATGAAGAATTGCAAAATCTTTATTTCTGTGCTGCAAGAAACTCACAACACGGTCAATTTCATCTAACGAAGCGCCGGCCGTAGAGGCAATTACTGCCATTTCTGTATTTGCCACCTCTTCAAGCAAAGGCCAGTCAGTAAATGAGCAGCTTGCTATTTTTAGTATGTCCAAGCCTTGATCAACAATCGTAGGGATCGATGCATTATCAAAAGGAGTGGACATGGTCAAGAAACCCTCCGCTCGTATTCTTCCTACCAAATCATCAAAGTTTTTTCGACTCAATCGAGTTTCAGAGAATCTTTTTATATATTTAATGTCATCACGCCCCTGCATTGAGGGATGTATGAATGTATCTAAATCACGGTATTGCAACTTAAAAGCAAACTTAAACTCAGGGAATTCACGACAAACTTTGCCGAATTCACTGATAACCTCAAAACCATGGGCCATGTCACCCATGTGATTGTTAGCCATCTCAAGTACAAATAGATTCTTCGGAATTTTACTCATCGGTCATATCCTTATTAAAAACCAATACCCAAATAATTCTCAATTTTTGTGGCCCCATACTCAAGCATGTCCTGCGTTAAGGCAGGCTGAACACCAATCCAAAACGTGTTGTTCATTACTACGTCAGTATTTTTCAATTCACCGCTAACACGGTAGTTACGGCCAATCATGTATGGCTGCCTAGTTAAATTGCCTGCAAAAAGCAGCCGCGTTCCAATCTTATTTTGATCTAAATACTGGAGCAATTCAACACGACTTACTGGCGCATTTTCCTTGAGCGTGATTGGGAAACCAAACCAAGAAGGATCCGAATTTTTTGTCGCTTCTGGAAGTAACAAAAACTCTTCGCAAGTAGCCAAGCGCTCTTTGAGGTATTTAAAATTATCCTTACGCTTTTGAATGAAAGCAGGCGCCTTATCTAACTGCGCCAAGCCACAGGCAGCCTGCATATCTGTGATTTTTAAGTTATACCCAAGATGCCCATACGTGTATTTGTGGTCATAACCTTCAGGCAGTGTGCCTAATTTCCAGCAAAAGCGCTTACCACAGGTATTATCTTTACCTGGTGGACAATAGCAGTCACGCCCCCAGTCGCGAAAACTTTCAGCAATACTCTTTAATTCACTGTTGTTTGTAAAGACTGCCCCCCCTTCACCCATAGTGATGTGATGAGCAGGATAAAAGCTAAGGGTACCAATATCGCCAAATGTACCAACCAGCTGGCCGTTATATGTCGAGCCCAAGGCATCACAACAGTCTTCAATCAACCAAAGATTGTGCTTCTTACAAATTGAAGTAATAACATCTAGGTTATATGGATTACCCAACGTATGAGCAAGCATAATAGCTTTCGTCTTTGAGCTGATAGCAGCTTCAAGCTTGGATACATCAATGTTATAAGTTCCCAGCTCTACATCAACAAAGACCGGAACTGCACCAAACTGAATGATGGGGTTAACAGTAGTCGGGAAACCAGCAGCAACCCCGATAACCTCATCCCCAGGTTTGATTGCTCGATCTCCCAACTTAGGTGATGTTAGTGCACTAAAAGCAACTAGGTTTGCCGAAGACCCCGAGTTCACCGTTATTAAATGCTTCACCCCCAAAAATTTGGCAAGCCGATCTTCAAAAGCGTCATTAAATCGTCCCGTGGTCAACCAGCCATCCAGTGATGCCTCTACCATCATCTGAATTTCTTCTGATCCAATAAGTTTGCCAGATGGGGGAACAGCTGTATTACCTGGCACAAAAGGCGGTTGCACCATGGCTTTGTCTGCATACTGCTTAACTAGGCTTCCGATTGTGACTCTTAATTCATTGAGATCGTTCATGATTTTGGTTTTGTTGAAATATATTGATTTATTTGATCTAGACACATGGAACGCACATCTTCCTTAGATATCCAAGCTTGATGCCATTCAATAATTTTGTTAAGAGCGATATCAAGGCCCCACCTTGGACCCCAAGACAAGCGCTGACGGGCTTTTGATATATCGAGCTTAAGGTAGTTAGCCTCATGTGGATTATCAGCTGCATCAATGTGCCAACTTGCGTCGCCCCACTTAGCCACCATTTGCTCAACAATCCAACCAACAGGTTTTGCATCTTCGTCATTCGGACCGAAGTTCCACCCCTCGGCAAAACCAGCAGGCTCCTCCCACAGACGCTCCGCTAGAAGCAGGTAACCAGATAGCGGCTCCAGCACATGTTGCCAGGGCCTTGTTGAATTTGGGTTGCGCACTACGACGGGAAGCCCCTGCTCAAAAGCACGCAGGATATCGGGCACGAGGCGATCCTCTGCCCAGTCACCACCACCAATGACATTGCCGGCACGCGCGGAGGCCAATGCGACACCATTATCTGAGAAGAAAGAGCGTCGATAAGCGGACGTCACCAGCTCTGAGCAACCCTTGCTGCTGCTGTATGGATCAAATCCCCCCATGGGCTCATCTTCACGATAACCCCAGGCCCACTCCTTGTTCTCATAACACTTATCTGTCGTGACGTTGAGAATAACCTTTGCACTACCTACTTGGCGAACAGCCTCTAGTAGATGGACCGTCCCCATCACATTTGTGGCGTATGTCTCAATTGGATTCTTATAGGAATAACGAACCAAGGGCTGGGCTGCCATATGAATCACTATTTCAGGCTGAAATTCTGCGACGACCCGGCGCACCGTATCGAAATCACGAATATCACCGATGTTAGAGACCATCCCTTCATACACCCTAGCCTGCTCAAAAAGACTTGGGTTTGTCGGTGACTTCAACGCCAACCCAGCAAGCTTTGCCCCCATAGATTGCAACCAAAGGGATAACCAGCCCCCCTTGAAGCCGGTATGACCTGTTAGGAGAACGCGTTTATCGCGCCAAAAATCTGGATTCACGCCCACATCTTCCAAGGCGCCTTACCTGAGTGCCACAACTCTTCTAAATGCTGCTTATCACGCAACGTATCCATTGGCTGCCAAAACCCATCATGCTTAAAGGCCTCAAGTTGCCCAGTGGCGGATAGGATCTCTAGCGGCTTACGCTCCCAAATAGTGTCATCCCCATCAATTAGATCAATCACTTTTGGATTCAACACAAAAAACCCACCATTGATGTACATACCATCTCCGTGAGGTTTTTCTACAAAGCTATCAACCGCGGTTCCGCTCATCTCTAACGCGCCGAAACGGCCCGGTGGCTGCACCGCCGTGACGGTTGCAGACTTACCATGCTGCTTGTGAAAATTTATAAGCGTAGTGATATCAATGCTGCCAACGCCATCACCGTATGTAAAGCAAAAATCATCATCCCCCAAATATGGGCGAACACACTTTAGCCGGCCACCTGTGAGGGTGTTCTCACCCGTGTCTATCAAGGTTACTTTCCAAGGTTCTGCATTTTTTTGATGGATCTGCATATCATTATTAGACATGTCAAAAGTCACATCAGACATATGCAAGAAGTAATTTGCGAAGTACTCCTTGATCATGTAACCCTTATAGCCACAGCAAATTACGAAGTCATGCACGCCATGCGCTGAATACATCTTCATAATGTGCCAAAGAATTGGTTTGCCACCAATTTCTACCATCGGCTTAGGACGGGCTGACGTCTCCTCTGATAGACGGGTTCCCAAGCCCCCCGCGAGAATCACTGCTTTCATTTTTTAAATCCCTACAACTTTCATATTTTGATAATGAAAATGGCGATTATTTCGCTAAATCCCAATATCGAGCCAACTGAGCAGACCTCATCAAGCCGCCCGCCCATTCAAAGACTCACCCAAAACCTGCTCACTCGTCTTACCAAAGCGCCTAATCCGTTGAGAGTACCAAACCATCG
>JACCDN010479329.1_pt1 | contig 29182 bp, 29 predicted proteins | sample 7441691 | NCBI WGS metagenome assembly JACCDN01 (sample SAMN15323439, study PRJNA562643) | freshwater metagenome | isolation source: river surface water | place: USA:Blue River Watershed | collected 2017-08-16 | reverse complement strand
ATCATCATATAGAGAAGTTGAGGAATAAAGAAATATAGGTTTATAGCCTCAGAAATAATATTCATTCTTTTCATCTCTGGTTCAGGTCTTCCAATTACCCCACCCCACTCTCTTAACCATTGGTTAGAGTTTAAAACCTTCTCATAATATATTTCGTTATACACTGGTTTTAGAAAGTACAGTTCATGGAGATTGAAAATATCATTATTAAACTTTAGACCTCTTTCTTCTACTATTAAGTTAGGACATATTAAATCCTTGCTTTCAATTGATGTTGCTTTCCTCATTTTTGAATTGAAAAGATTTTTTACCAACATCAATCCTCGATATATCCAAAGTGTATTATTTTTAACAACAATGAAGAAATCTATATCATCTTCCTCTTTTGCAACTCCTGCGGCAACAGAACCACTTACTCCTATGAATTTTACAAGATTTAAAACCTTCAAATAGTTTACATAGGTTTTAGCATATTGTAGCTTTTTACTTGAAATCTCATTTAAAGGCTCATCAGGTAAATACCCTATTGTAGACTTGAAAATCCTCTTAGCATCAGAAGAATACAGGTCACTTCCCATGTTCTTTCTAAACTCTCTTAATATTTCAACTGTTTCTCTTTTGTATCCCATATATATTTATAATATCAAAATAGATTGAAGATAATACGATATTTGATAAACTATTATGGATTATACTACATGAGACAACACGCTATACCACAAAACATATTAGATATTGAATTTAAACTCTTTACCAAGTTCACGGTAAGGGAGTTTGTATACATGGCCATTGGTATTGGATTTGGTGGAATCTTCCTATATTTCTTCACTTTAGGACAGATTCCTGGAATCATTGCATTCCCTGTTTTCTTAATCTCTTCAGGTCTGGGATTATTTTTAGGACTTGTTGATATTAACGATCAAAAAGCAGATGTATTTATAAGAAACTATGCTTGGGCTATAACTCATCCAACTCAAAGAGTTTGGAAGAATAGTATGATTGATGAAAAGTTTGAAAACATTAAACCAGAATTAAATGTAACCCAAGGTACAACTTCAAGAGATACAACACCTGAGGCAGGAACTGCAGAGATTATAGGTGGAACTTCAGATCTTCCTTCTACCCAGTTTATAGAACCAGCAACACTAAATGAAATAGATTTAGAAGAGCAAAAGGAATTAGATAGGATTGATAAGCTTGCAAGAGATACTTTTGGAAGTTCACAACCAACCCCTGTTCTACAGCAAACACCACAACCTCAAGTAGTACCAGAACCTGTAATTCCAGTGGTAACAAATATTAGAATTGATAGAAATAGTATTTCACAATACTTAACTGAACTTGCCCAACCTGGACCATATGCAGGAAATATGAATTTCAAAGTATTAAACAGTCAAGAAGCTCCAGTACAAGGTGTAGTTTTAGTTGTTAAAGATGAACAAGGAAGAGTAATCTCTGCACTTCAGTCTGATGTTAATGGTGAAGTTATTGCAAACAAGTTCTATCCTCAAGGTACATATTCATTGCAATTACTTTCTAATTCATATAAATTCCCAGATATTCAGATACTTCTTGATCAAGAACAATTACAACCTATTAAAATTAAAGCAATATAACATTGGAAGCAAAAGCAAGAGCAAGAGCTCAAGCATCAACACAAGAACATTTAGAGGTTAAAGACATAATTGATGATATTGTCGTAACTGCAACTGGAAGCGCCGCCTTAATTCTCCAAACTACAGCGGTCAACTTTGATTTGCTTTCTGAATATGAGCAGGATAATAAGATTGTTTCATTTGCAGGACTTTTAAACTCTCTTAACTTCCCTATCCAAATCCTGATTAAAACTAACAGAATAGATATCACAAGTTATGTTAATTACTTAAAGTCACAGACAGAAAGGACAATGAGTCCTGGTCTTAAAAAGCAATTACAAATATATACCCAATTTATACAGAACCTAATTGTGCAAAACGATGTTTTAGATAAAAAGTTCTATATTGTTATCTATTATAATCCCGTAGCTTCTATTACTAACGCAGGAGTATTAAAACAAGATAGTGGAACTAGAAGTACTGTTGAAGTCGAGAAGCTAGCAGAAAGAGGTAAAATCTTCCTATACCCAAAACGAGATCATATTCTAAAGCAGTTAGGAAGAATGGGATTAACAGGACACCAACTAACAAACCCTGAACTAATGGAACTTTTCTACAATATATATAACCCAACTGAGAACAATGGATAATAAAGATAAAAAGCTAGACAACTTAAACTTTACAAAAAGTTACGAATCTAAAGCTACTCAAATGCTCAAAGAACGAGCTGATAAGTTGGTTAACCCTGCTGATAAGTTAAATACCATTCTAAAAGAAGGACAGCAGGAGAAAGATAGAAGACAACAATTAAGTGATAAAGAAAGATTTGAAGATACTGAGTTAGGGAAAAAGAAAAATCCTTTTCAATTTCTCTTTGATCTATTTAAAGTTGGAGGGAAAAAGCAAGGAGATGAAAGTACATCAGGAAAGCTAAAAGCACCAGAGAAGTACGAAGGATTAACAATCCAAGATATTATTGCTCCAATTGATTTGGAAGTAGATTTTAATCATGTACAAATTGGAGATACCTATTACAGAACCCTATTTGTAAGTGGATACCCAAGATTTGTTGGCCCTAACTGGCTATCCCCTATCATCAACTTTGAATACTCACTTAGAATCTCATCCTTCTACTACCCCGTTGATAGTAAAGTAATTCTTGAGAAGTTAAAAAGAAAGATTGGTGAAATGGAAGCAACAATCTACCAACAAATGGAAGGTAGAAAAGTTGTAGACCCATCACTTAAAGTAGCACTTTCTGACGCTCAACAATTACAAGACTCAATTGCTGAAGGTACTGAGAAATTCTTTCACTTTGGAATGTATGTAACTATTTCTTCAAAGGACAAAGAAATGCTTGAAAAGATTACAAGAAATGCAATCTCAACACTTGCTGCAATTAACGTAACGGCAAAACCAGCTCTTCTTCAACAAGAACAAGGAATCATAAGTACACAACCACTAGGACTAGACCGTCTATACATCACCAGAAACATGGATACTACTTCTCTTGCAACTACATTCCCTTTTGTAACTTCAGAGCTCACAATGGATCATGGAATCATGTATGGAATCAACCAACATAACCGAAGTTTAGTTATCTTTGATCGATTCTCGCTAGAAAACGCTAATACTGTAGTTTTTGCTAAATCAGGAGCCGGTAAATCATACTTTGTTAAGCTTGAAGCTGTTCGAAGTCTGATGTTGGGTACTGAGATCATCATTATTGACCCAGAACGGGAATATAAGGACCTATGTGATGCTGTTGATGGTGTGTATATATCTTTTTCTCAGGATAAAGGGGATAAGATGAATCCATTTGAACTCTCAGGTTTAGGAGATAAGGATGATGACGAATTAAGAATGAAGCTTCTTTCACTTCAAGGATTCTTTAGAATTCTGTTTGATGGTTTAAACAACATTGAAATGTCAATTCTAGATAGAGCACTCCTTTTAACATACCGTGAAAAAGGTATAACTCTTGACCCTGCAACTCAAAGAAATGCCAACTACCCACTCCTTGAAGATTTGTATAAAGTTCTAAAAGGTATGGCTGAAAATGAATCTCATGATATGGCGAGAAGACTTGAGCGATATATTATAGGTAGTGGTGCTGGAATATTTAATGAGAAAAGTACTGTAGAACTAAATAATCCATTTACTGTCTTTTCTGTAAGAGACCTTCAAGAAGAATTAAGACCAATGGCGATGTATCTGATGTTGGATTACATTTGGACGAGAATACGAAAAGATAAAAAGAGAAGAATACTCATTGTTGATGAAGCTTGGTATATGATGCAGTATCCTGAATCTGCTAAATTCATGTATTCAATCGCTAAAAGAGCAAGAAAGTACTATCTTGGCCTCACTACAATTACACAAGATGTTGATGACTTCTTAAAAAACGACATGGGTAGAGCAATTGTATCTAGTTCTGCGCTACAGATGTTAATGAAACAAAGCCCAACTTCTGTTGAAAATCTTCAAAGAGTTTTCAACCTCTCAGAAGGTGAAAAGCAATTCCTCCTAACATGTGATCAAGGTCAAGGACTATTTTTCGCTGGTTCAAACCACGTAGGTATACAGGTTGTTTCAAGTCAGGCTGAAAACGAATTAATTACAACTAACCCTGTAGAACTCGAAAAGAGAGCTGCTGCCGGTGGACTTGATGATAAACGAAGTTTAGAAGAGATGGCTCAAATATTTGAACCACCTGCTGTACAAAGACCTATTAAATCCGGCGTAAATGTAAATCAACGGGATATTGTAAGGGTGGCTTTAGATAAAAGAAAAGAAGATATTAAACAACTTGTAAAAGATAAATTGGACTATTCTGACTATTTAGCAGAAAAACAAAAGAAAGAAGCTGAAGAAGAAAAGAAACTCAATATTGGTTATGGAATTTCAGCTAGTCCCCTACTACAGACTGCTCCAAAAAGTATTACTGATCAAATTATAGAGCAAAGAAATGATGTAAATAAAGATACAAATCATTTAACACCACAAGGATTTATCAATTTTACAGATACAAATGGACCAAAACCAACAACCAGCGACCAACAACCAAATAATTAATGATTTTAATGTAACTGTTAAGGTAGATCCTTCTACCCTACCTCAAGCTCAAGTAAATGATGATTTAGCAGCACTAAAAAGCGCAGAGGAATTAATGACAGGTAAATCAGCAATTTCATCTCCAACACTTAATACTCCTAAACCTAAGCCAATTTCAGCAATTAGAAGCAATCAACCTCAGGAATTAAGAGCATTACAGCTTAAAAATCCTTTTAGAGGAGAATAGACTAGATATATTACACAGGAGTATAATTGCAAGTTTATGAAAAAGTTCAAGGAATTCTTTATTAATATATGGTGGGCACTTACATTCAGTTACAAAGCTGATGTTTTGTTATCATCACTTAACCTTGTAGTTTCTATCTTCTCAGAGATATTCCCCATCGTTTCCAGTTACGTAAAAGCGATGCTTTTTACCTCTATTGCAAATGTACTTGTTAGCAAGGCTACATTTCAAGAAGCAACAAACAATCTTCTTCCTGTTTTTTCAATACTTTTGCTTACTGAAATTGCTTGGGCGATTATTGGACAGCTATCTTGGACTCTAAGGGAGAGAATTGGATTTAAACAAAGAACCTATATTGAAGAAAAATATATTGGGAAATTAAAAGACCTAGACATACAACAATTCGATTCACCTGAGGTTGCAAGTATAATTAAAAAAGCAGAAGATAATGTATGGAAAATGTCATCACTTAGTGGCGACTTGCTTACATATTTAGCAAGAATGGCCGGAGGTTTAACCTCTTTCATAATCTTACTAAATTACAACCCATTATTAGTATTTTTAGGAATATTGCTATCACTTCCAATGCCAATTGCTGATAATAAGTTTAACAGAGCAAGCAGAAAAATTTATGATGATAATGCCGAAAAATGGAGAGAATATTGGTCAGGAAGATGGTTTCTAACAGTAAAAGATGCGCTTCTGGAAATGAAAGTATTAACGATTGCCAATAAGTTGTATGCAAACTTAATTAATTTTAGAAAATCCCAAGATTCTGAAAGATTTGAGCTATTTAAAAAATACAATAGAATTTGGATTTTCCTAAGAACAAGTGAGTTATACTATTTTGTCAGTCTATTCATTATTGTTAGAGATGTAATTAATAAAAGTGGAACTATTGGAGACATATCCTTCTATTCTGATCAAGTTGGAAGAGTATCAAATTTCATTAGTAATACTCTTAAAGAATTTGTATCTATTTACGATAAAATCATATATCTAATCCCTGTAAAAAAGTTTTTTGAATTAAATACAGTATTAAATAAGGGGACTAAAAAAGTTACAATCGAGTCGTCCCCAATAATTGAGTTTAAAAACGTCTCCTTTAAATACCCTAACTCGGAAAGATATTCTTTAAAAAATATTAATTTTGTATTAAAACCAAACGATGAGGTAGCAATTGTAGGTGAAAATGGTGCTGGCAAAACTACATTAATAAAGCTTCTATTAAGAGTCTATGACCCATCAGAGGGTGATATTTTTGTAAATGGTATTAATCTCAAGGAAATTGACTTAAATTCATATTACCAAAGTATTGGGGCTCTTTTTCAAGATTACTATTACCTTGGTTTTAAAAGTATTAGAGATAATATTTCATATGCTAAAAGTAAGTTTAGTAACATGACGATTGAGAAAGCGGCACAGCTAGCTGATTTAGAAAAAACTATACTCAGCCTACCAAAAGGGTACGATACTATATCAACTAGCGATTTTGAAAACGGAGTAAATCTTTCAAGAGGTCAGGGACAAAAACTTGTAATAGCGAGATTATTCTATAGAAATTCTCCAATACTTATTTTAGACGAACCTACCGCATCAATTGACGCTATTTCAGAAGCTAAAATATTTAATAGAGTCTATAAATTCATGAGTAACAAAACAGTTATAATCATTTCTCATAGATTCTCAACAGTAAGGAATGCGCAAAGAATTTTTGTATTAAATAAGGGAGAAATTGTAGAGCAAGGAACACACGAAGAGCTATTAAATCAAAAAGGGTTATATCATAAATCGTTTACACTTCAGGCGGAAGGATATTCTAACTAAGAGGTCCTTGATCTGGTAATACAAACTGCCTTACATTCTGTGGAGTTATTTCAATAGGTGTTGGAGTACCAGATACAATCATTCTAGCTGCACTTCTAACCATAGTTGCTATGTTTCTTTCCAACTGTCTAAGACCAGCATCAAAACCAACAGGTCTAACAAGTATTGGCCATACCTCTTCGTTAATTATTAATTGATCTGTTCCAATACCTGTATTCTTTAATACTTTTGGTAATGAGTATTGTTTAGCAATAGTTGTTTTCTCTTCGTCTGTATAACTTGTGAACCGTATAATTTCCATACGGTCAAGGAGTGCGGCTGAAAGCGAACCTAGGTTGTTTGCCGTACAAATGAAAAATACTTTTGAAAGATCAACTGGATAGTCAATGTAGTGGTCTACAAAGTGGTTATTCTGCTCCGGATCTAAGATTTCGAGTAGAGCGGCCATAACGTCACCAAGAAGTCCCTGATTACCACTCACCTTATCAATCTCGTCCAGAAGGATTAAAGGATTCATACTACCTGCTCTAATTAATGCTTTTACAATATGACCTGGCTCTGCATCAGGAAATACTTTAGATTGACCTCTTAATACTTGAACATTTCCAATAGCACCAAGTGCTACTCTTACATACTTTCTACCCATTGCAAGTGCAATTGATTTAGCAATGGAGGTTTTACCAACACCTTGTAGTCCTACAAACAACATAACTGGAGCATTTGCAGAGTTACCTCTTAGCATTGCCCCTACTACTTCATCCTGCTTATACCCTGAATCTTGTTGAAGTTTCATTACTGCAAGATAGTCAAGAATGATATCTTTAACAGTATCCATTCCGTAGTGTGTTTTATCCATCATACCCTTAGCATTATTGATGTCTAAGTTATCAGGATTTAGCTTTCCCCAAGGAATATCTGTAATCCAATCCACATACTTATCCACAGCCTCAAATTCAGAAGAAAAGTTACCTGAGTTTGCCATTCTCTTCAATCTATTTACTGTTCTTTGAGTATTCTCCTTGAGTTGATCAGGCATCTTAACCGCATTGAGCTTGTTCTCAATCACTAAAATGTCATCAACAAACTGACTACTTGGAGTATTATTTTGTTGGGGCGTTAATGGATCCATGTGTATATATTAGAAGAGAGAGAGAGTTTGTTCAACTACTTTCTTTTCTTTTTTTCCTAAATCCCAATTTATATTGGCCTGTCTTACAAATCCTTGCTTATCTGTATATTTAACATACCCATTCTTTTTACCAAATTCGTAAAGTTCTTTAGTTAGTCTCACATCTTCCATTCCATATTTTCTAAGACTTTCAAGATCTCCATTTGCCCAATATATTGGTGCATCGCTTCCTTTAGCTATTTTAGACCTTCCTAATGTAGTTGTTACTAAATCATCTAATTTAGGTCTAAACCCAATAGTTTTATATACAGCAACCATTAAATCTATTTGTGGTAGGTCGTTAACTTCAACGCCTAGGTAATTACCAATTATTGGAAGGTCAAACCCAATACTGTTATATCCAACTATCCAATCTGTTTTTTCTAAAATTGGTTTTAGTTTTGGTAAATCTGCTTCCCAGAAATCAATCTCTTTTCCATCGTCATCAATTACTCCCATGTATGAAATCTGAGCATCAGCAAATGACATGAAATCACTCCAACTTTTTGTTTCAATATCTAGAAATATCATGGGGTCATTCTACATCAATTAAGGAGTTCTTGATAGCTTCAATTCCAAGAGTTGCACATCTTTTTCGTGCACTATCAACATTCATACCAATTAGTGAAAGAGGAGTTTGTTCATCAAGTTTTAATACTTCATCTATACTTTTTCCTAAGCATGAATCAATGATTAAATCTGTTGTAGCAAGACATATTGAACACCCTGTCCCGTTATATTCAATAGATTTAATAATCCGGTTTTCTACATTGCTTTGAACATATATCTCATCCCCACATGAGCTATTAATTGATCTTCCGTTTGAATTAATATTCTCATTAAAATATTTTGGCTGTTTATATCTTTGAATTATTAACTCTTTATTCATACCTTTTAATCACTTCGCTTAACTTTTGAACAAATACATCAATATCATTTTTGGTGTTGTATATTCCAATACTGACTCTAACCGTCCCTTTTGATCCTAATTTCTCATGCAATGGCTGTGCACAGTGATATCCAGCTCTTACACATACTCCTAGCTCACCTAGATCTGATGCTATATCGTGAGGATGAACGTTTAACATTGTGAAGGAACATATTGGAGAGTTTGGTACGGAGATAATATTTATTCCCATGATGTTACTAAGTTCCGAGTACAGATATGTGGATAGTTCTGATTCATATTCAAACTTGTTATCAATACTTTTAAACCACTCAAGTGCTACTCCTAAGGCAATTCCATCAGCAATATTTGGAGTACCAGCTTCAAATTTAAATGGTAGTTTTGAGTATTTAATATCACTAGAAACTCTTTCAACCATTTCACCACCTTGAAAAATTGGATCAATCTTTTCTAAAAGTTCTCTCTTTCCATAAACAACGCCAACACCATTTGGTCCATATATTTTATGCCCTGAGAATACAAAGAAATCACAATCTAACTGTTTTACATCAATATCCATGTGTACAACACTTTGTGTACCATCAATACAAACAATCCCTCCATACTTATGCACAATCTCCCCTACCCTTTTTACTTCTAAAATTTGCCCGGTTACATTAGACATATGTACAACAGACACTACTTTTAGCCTCTCTTTATATTCTTCAGAGATATTCTCTAGTTCATCAATATCCTCAAACTGTTTTAACAGTATTCCTTTCTTTTCTAGTCGTTTCCAAGGAAGATAGTTGCTGTGGTGTTCTGATGTTGAGATTGCTACTACATCTCCATTTCCTAGAAATTGGTCTTGCATCATTAATGCAACAAGGTTCAACCCTTCTGTAGAATTCTTTACAAAAAAGACTTCTTCAAACTGTGCGTTAATGAAACTTGCAAGACTTGTGTGTGCATCATTCCACCTTTTATCCACTTCTTGTGCAATTGGATACATACCTCTATGCACATTTGAGTTGTACTTTGTATATGTTTCTAAAAGGGAATCAATAACTACTTGAGGCTTTTGTGTTGTAGAAGCACAATCTAGGTATATTAACCCTGTATTTAATATTGGAAATTGGTTCCTAATATTATTCATTCTGATTCTTCCAAGCAAGTAATGTATTTTCAAGAAGGCAAGCAACGGTAACAGGACCTACACCTCCGGGAACAGGTGTTATACTGCTTGCTATATAAGTGAGTTTTGACATATCCGCATCTCCAAATACCTTTCCTTCCACTAGTGTAAATCCGACATCAATTACAACAGCCCCCACTTTTACATTTCTATCATTAATGAGTCCAGGAGTACCTGTGGCACTAACTATAATGTCGGCATTTGAAATTTTTTCATCTAAGTCTGTAGTATTTTCATTACAGATTGTAACTGTTGAGCCAAGGTTTAAAAAAAGAGCTACTGTCGGTAAACCAACTTGAACGCTTGATCCAACAACCACTACATCCTTTCCTTTAACTTCTATTCCGTATTCAACTAATATCTTTGAAATTGCTTTTGTTGTAGCGCTTAAGAGGACATCATTCCTATGTGCAAACATAGCTCCAAGGTTTGATGCGTTCAGTCCATCTACATCCTTACTTACCTCAATTTTGTCTAAGATGCTTTGGGAATTAAATGTTTTAGGCAATGGTAATTGAACCATAATTCCATTAACATCAGGGTTTTGATTTAAGTCATTAATCTCTGAGAGAATACTTACTTCATTAACGTCTTCAGGGTACTTGTGAAGTATAGTGTTAATACCAACATCAGTTGCAGCTTTCATTTTCAATGCTACATACTTATCACTTGCTGGATTATTTCCAATTAAGAAAATATCCAGTCTAGGTTTATCATATGTAGTTAATAATTCAGATTTAATTCCATTTAAAATCTTTTCAGACAAAGTTTTTCCATCAAGTATTTTCATATTATTTTTTCCAGATTGTAATTGTTACTTCTTTTTTATTTAATTTTACTTTATGAACAGTTACTTCATTCTCTTTTTCGAATTCTCCCATTCCAAACACGGCAGATACTACAATACTTTTTTCTGGTAATTGATCTTTAATGACATTCATAATTCTTGAAGTCATATCCGTAGTCATGTATAGAAAAACTTTATTGTATTGAGAATAATTATACATCAAGGCGTCTTTTTTATGAAATTTAACATTACTAAGAAACATTAACTTTCTTTTTAGATTGCTTTGTAATATTAAAGGAGTACTAAAATCAATTCCTGTGTATGATTTTAGGTTTGGGTATAGTTTATGTGCTAGAAATACAACCTTACCATCACCTGAGCCAATATCTATGAAATTATCCGTGCTTTTCAGGTCTAAATATTTTAATGATTCGCGAATAATAGAGGTGTCGGAAGCTACAAAAGGGACTTCATTAAAAAGTGAGAATGCAAATACATATACTTTGTATACACAAATAATAGCAACTAAATATCCGACAACCACAACACCCCAAAGAAATATCTCCACGTTACTTTTTAATTAATTTACCGTTTTTTAACTGGTAGATTGTATCAAATAATTCGGTATGACGGTCATCCCTTGTTATATATATTACCGTTCTTTCTTTTCCAGCAAATTCCATAAATTCTTTCATTATTCTTTTTTCTTCAAGGTTGTCTATATATGTGAATGGTTCATCTAAAAGAAAGACTCCTTTATTTCTATAAATCATTCTTGCGATAGCAATTCTCTGCCAGAATCCAGGTGAGATATCTCTACCATTTGAAAGATATTTTCCTAAGAGTTGATTTGGTGTAATGTCATATTTTTTCATTAATTTTGAGACTCCCGAAATATTGATTGATTGTTCAAAAAGAGATTCATTTATCTTCATTACATCTGAAGAGAGAGTTATGTTCTTTTTTAAACTCATATTGTAGTTAATGTAGTCCTGAAATATTGCTGAGATTCTCTTCTTCAACTCACCTCGATGGAGTTGTCTTATTGATATTTCATCAATTTCATAATCTCCTGCTTCTACCTTATATAATCCACAAAGGAGTTTAACTAATGTTGATTTACCACTTCCATCATCCCCTATTATCATTACTTTCTCACCAGCTTCAATCTTTAGATTTAGATTTTCAATAATTGGAGTTGATTCATTTGGGTACTTAAAATCTAGTTTTATGAATTCCAACTTTGGTGTCTTTGAAGCAAGTAGTGTTTCCCCAGTTGAGAGATCTCCAAACCCTTTATATTCTAAGAACTTAAAGAAGTGGCTTGAGTATCCAACCCAGTTGGTAATCTGTAATGACATTTCAAAAAGATTATAAAAAGATTCATATACTTTAATAGCATAGTCATATATTACCTTTACATTACCAATAGTTAGTTTATGTACAACAGAAACTGCAAATGAATAGATTACAAAAATAACTACCAAGACTCTCCCTATAACTGATGCTAGTGCAGTATCAATTATGAAATGATTATGAATATGTGTTCGGTTCTTCTTAAGATATTGCGATTTATCGCTGTAATCCTTCATTATTGATTTAAAAGTATTATCTACTTTCATTTCCATGAAATATTGAATTCTTGTCATTAAGTTTTCAACGTAGCTATTCCATTTGGTCTTTTCTACTTCCTTTTCTTCAAATTTATGTCTCTTTTTTCTGTAATAGAAACCAACCAAAGGTTCTGGAAGGGAAATGAGAACTATTATTAATGCATACCAATTCACAGCACTAATTAATAGAACCATTGCAGATACCCCAGTTACTAAGTGTCTTATTACTTCCGTGAATGTTTTATATATATCCCAGATACTAGTAAAGGAATACTTTTCTGTTAGTGTCATTAAATTTCTAAACTCTTTTGATTCAACCTCTTCTAAGTTGGATTTTGAAATCTTTGAGAAAAAATCAGTCTCGAAGTTAAAAAGTGTTGTATGATACAAATCCCCTAGAGTTGCTTGTCTATACCTATCAAGAGCAATAATTATCAAAGCAAATCCTGTGGTTAGGGCAAGATAATAGAAAGAATCAGAGATAAAGTAATCTTTAAAATCAAAGACCGTAAAATTTAATAAGTACTGGGCAGTGCTATCAATGAAATTACCAACCAACGAGATACTCCAAACCTCTAATCCAACTTGAATTAACAGTGCTAATTCTCTAGTTACAACAAGGACTCTCCCCCCTTTATACACATAGCTTAGTACTTGAAATAATTCTTTAATCTTTGGCAGTTTCATATTTAAATAATATAATATCATAATGAGAGATAATTCATACCTAGAAGATAGACTTTATTATATTTGGGAAAACTTCTTTGCTGATGTTCCAAGACAAAATCTTGTTCTAATTAAGTTTGGTAAAGGTTCAGCCAGACAGTTAGGAAGTATTAAGTGGGCAAGAGAGTCTTCAAAAATAAAAGGAGATTTAAAAAAGAAGAAAGAAGAACATGATGTTGCCGATGATAAAAGGATATCGATAATTACTATTACAAAGCTATTCCAAAACAAAAAGATACCTGAGCATATTATTGATGCGACGATAGCTCACGAGCTTGTGCACTATACTCATGGTTTCCACTCCCCTCTTCCTAGAATAGTTTCCCATCCTCATAAAGGGAAAGTTGTAGAAAAAGAGTTATTCAAAAGAAATTTAGGTGAGATGTATGCGATATCAGAAGTATGGTTAAAAGAAAACTGGAGAGGTATTCTTCAAGAGAATGGCTTACTCAAAACTAGAACTAGAAGGAAGTATTTTTATGTATTTGGATAGTGTTAAAGATTATTTCATAAGGAATAAGCTATTCTTTCTTTATGAACATAAGGAAATTACATATTCGACATATAAAACTAACCCCTTACCGATCCGTTGTCAAAAGAAAAATATTCTGTTTTGCAAAGCGCATACAGTTTCTTGAAAATTATTACCCCATTTATATTTCAACATTATCCTTAAAGCATATTTATGATAAAAGGACAGCAAGGGAATACGATTTCATTATAAAGAACTTAAAAAGGATTGTTGAAAAACCAGATGAAATCCGAAAAAATACCACTCAAAGAGATAATAGCTATTTAGTCATAAAAAACATATCTAGTGAAACCTTTCTAGCGGTGATTGAAGTTATCAACGGCTCTGTTTTCATAGTCACATCTTTTTCCTCAGGAGAAAAGTATTTAAGGAATTTTAAACTTGTTTGGAATCGGGAGGCCGGCCTTCCTCCATCGTAACACTATGTGCCCCGCAGTAAAGCCTTCCTGCATTTCAACTCCAAACATTACTCAATTATAATTCAACGCAGATTAACTATCAATAAAATACCAGGGAATTACCCCTGGTACTTTATAACGGATTAGGTTGTTGATGTATTACATCATTCCACCCATGTCTTCACCCATCGCTGGCATACTTGGAGCTTTCTTCTCAGGAAGATCAGCTACAACTGCTTCTGTTGTCAAAATCATTGTCGCAACAGATGCACCATTAACAAGTGCAAGTCTTGTAACTTTAACAGGGTCAGTAATACCTGCTTCTATTAAGTTTACATACTTATCGTTTTTTGCGTCATATCCAATCTTCTCATCACACTTTGAAGCCACAACTGCTCCATCTTGTCCTGCGTTTTGAGCAATCTGCTTTAATGGTGAGCTTAATACTTCTTTTAATATCTGAAGTCCAATTGCTTCATCAACATCATCAGTTTTAACCTTTTCAACAATAGCAATACTATTGTGAAGAGCTAAACCTCCACCTGCAACTACTCCTTCTTCTAACGCTGCTCTTGTTGCATTAACGGCATCTTCTACTCTTTGTTTCTTCTCTTTTAATTCAACTTCAGATGCACCACCTACATTGATTACTGCAACTCCACCTGAAAGCTTTGCTAATCTCTCTTGAAGTTTTTCTTTATCGTAGTCAGAGGTTGTTTTGTCTGAAAGAGATCTAATCTCTTTAACTCTTGAATCGATTGCGCTCTTTTGTCCTTTACCTTCTACAACAACGGTATTCTCTTTACTTACAATTACCTTTTTAGCACTACCTAAATCTGAAACTGTTACTGAATCTAGAGTCTTACCAACTTCTTCGGATACGTATGTACCACCAGTTAGTATTGCTAAATCTTGAAGCATTTCTTTTCTTCTATCACCAAATCCAGGAGCTTTAACAGCAACTACATTTAGAGTTCCTCTAAGTTTATTTACAACTAATGTTGTTAGAGCTTGGTTATCAATATCATCTGCAATTATTACAAGAGGTCTATCTGCTGCTTGAAGAACCTTCTCTGCAATTGCTTGAATATCTTGAAGCGTTGAAAGTTTCTTATCTGTAATAAAGATATATGGATTTTCCATAACGGCTTCAAGTGTTTCATTATTGTTAACAAAATATGAAGATACATATCCTCTATCAAACTGATATCCGGTTGTATATTCAATTTCATCATCAAATCCTTTTGCTTCAGCAACTGTTAGGACGCCATCCTTACCAATTTTATCAAATACCTGCGCAATCATATCTCCCAATGCTTTATCATTATTTGCAGATATTGTTGCTACTTGGGCAATCTCTTCTTTTGTACTAATTTGCTTTGCACTCTTCTTTAAGTGCTCTACAACAGCATCAACTCCTTTATCCACTCCTCGTTTAATTGCTATTGGATTTCCACCGGCTGATACATTTCGAAGTCCAAGGTTAGCCATTGCTTGTGCCAGTACTGTTGCAGTTGTTGTTCCATCACCTGCCATATTATTGGTTTTGTCTGCGGCACTTTTAATCATTTCTGCACCTACATTCATAAATGGATCTTCAAGCTCAATTTCTTTTGCAACGGTGACTCCGTCTTTAGTAATCATTTGAGAGCCAAACTTTTTTGCTAATGCTACATTTCGACCTTTAGGGCCTAATGTTACCTTAACTGCGTTTGCAAGCATATCAACACCTGCCTTTAATTTCTTTCGTGCCTCTTCATCGTATATAATTTGTTTTGCCATATTTATATAGTATTTAATTTAATTATTTTGAAATTACAGCTAATACTTCTTTGACTTCAAGTATTAGGTATTTAACATTATCAATAGTTACCTCTTCAGGAGAGTACTTTCTAAAGAGTACTCTATCTCCTACTTTAAAGTTATACTTGTCTTCAAGTGGTGCTGTACCCAACTTTACGATTGTTCCTGTTGTAGCTTTCTTATCCTCGTTTGAAACAGGTATATACAATCCTGATGCGGTCTTCTCTTCAACCTCTTCAGGTTTTACAAGAATTCGCTTCCCTATTGGTGTTATTTTTAATTCTGACATATTTTTGTGTAATTAAATTAATTAGCAGTTTAACCGTCTAATTGCTAATATTAAAGATTAATATGGGACGTGTCAAGGGGAAAGTTACTTTTCTCCTTTAATAGTTATCTTTTCTGACTCAAGCTCAATATTTCTGAAGGTTCGTCCTGTAAATTCAGATTCATTAACAAGAAGCAGAGACTCACTTATACCCTTGTTTATCCTTTCAATAATGAAATTTGCACCGTAGTCAGTGAAGTCAAAATTCCCTACACTCATTCTTCTAACATATACTTGCGCACTCTCTGTATTATCCTTTTGAAGTTTGAGTACAATCCAAGGTAGTTTTAATCCTTTTAATTCTGTCTGAATATAGATGTTCCATAATCCTTTTTCAGTATCTATATACCCTCTGTTAAAGACGACCCCAACGGGAAGTGAGGTGTTTAAACTTTCAGCAAGAAGGTACATGAATTCTGTTTCTTTTAGTTCGATGAAATCTATTTTCTTTACACTTTTTCCAAAAATTTCAATTTTCTTATCAATTTCTGTTTTAAGTGTGTCGTTTGGTAGGGTCACAATCTTTTCACTTTTCATTGATGCTTCAAAACCTTGTGACCATTTTGAGTATTCTCTAAACAAAATACCAAAAACAAGTACTAAGGAGAGAATTACAATGATGACAATTGAGCCTAAAATAATGAGAAGTATTGGAGGTGTTTTTAATCTTTTCCTACTTTTCATTTCTTTTAAATCTACTTAAAAATGGCTGTATATAGTCCTTAAGCCTATTCTGAATTAAATCAAACTCTGTAATTCTAAATACTTTACATCCCAAGGCAAATGAGATGAGTCCATAGGTAGAAGTAACTATAACAAGAGCAATTACATAGACTGTCCTACTAGTATCAAGACTAAAGTCGGATAGTTTGAAGATGAAGTACATTCCAAACGTCATAAGCATGGCGTTAAGTACCATTGGAATTAATGGTTTAATAGTTCTTTTAAATGAGAATACTTTAACTTTTCTGTTGATTAATAGTAGTGCAACTATCATTTCTGCAAAACAAGCAAGACTTGTTGCTAAAGCAAGTCCTCCAACCGCAGCATCAGACTTATTTCTAGTTGTTAACCATATCACAAGATCAGAGAAAAGCGATTTAACCGCGTCCCATACTCCTTGATTATCAAACGCAGTAACTTGAACCCAGATTTGATTTAAAATTGGTCGCCAGTCAAAATAGTGGCTGAAGAAGTTGGTTAGGTAGTAGCTAGCTACAATATTAACAACAATTGCGACAAAGGTAGCGATGAGTGGCAACTTTGTTTCGTGTACAGCGTAGAAGGCTCTGAATGTGATTAATACTACGGACTGAGCAACTATGGCCACAGTTAGTAGCGCTAAACTCCAAGAGGTAATCACAGTTCCCCACCAGCTATCAAGCCCATACACAATTCTAACTATTGGAAGTCTTAAAACAAGCAGAATTGCTATTACAGGAAGGAGAAGAAATATTGTTTGTTTAATAGCTTTGTTAAATGTTTCTTCAAAGCTTTTAGTATCTCCTTTAGCTGAGAACTCAGACATATTTGAAAGTGCTACTTGAGATACTGCACCTGTAAATATTTGAACAGGAAATAGATGAAGACTAAATGCAAATTTATATGCGGATAGAGATCCTGCAGAAAGAGTGAAGCTAATAACAGTATTGATAATTGTATTTACCTGTTCACCAATTAATCCTAACATTCTTGGGAATGCTAGTTTAAGTACGGCCCATGTTTCTTTATTTATGTAATTTTTAATATTTTTAACCAACAATCCATCACCTGTTGGATATTTTATATATCTATATAATTCAGGAAGTTGAGCTAGTAAGTGTAATAACGATCCAACAACAACACTAATAGCAACAGAAATTACGGATAAATGGAAAAATTTTACTAAAATCAATGATACAAAGATCATCGCAAGATTGTAGAAAAGAGGAGCTAAAGTTGTAGCAAAAAACGACTTTCTAACTTGTAAATACGCAGTTATTAAACTTGATACACCAAGTAATAATGGAGAAAGAAGCATCACCCTCATTAATGTTGTGAATAAGGCAACTTCACTTGGATCAGCAATATTAGAGGAGCCTAAATATGATTGTAGAGCGTTAGAACTAATAAGGAAATTACCAATCTGAGGCGCGAAGATGAAAAAAATAAATGAAAATATAAAGAAGGCAACTATAAATATTACATTTAGTCTTGCGTAAAGAAGATTTAATTCTTCTTCTCCATCTTTATGTAGTACTGACGAGAACACAGGAATAATAGCAGCATTAACCGCGCCTGCTACCAGTATATTAAAAATTGTGTCAGGTATTGTAAATGCAGCCCAGAATATATCCAGCTCTCTTGATGTACCAAAGAGTTGAGCAATGATAGTCATCTTTAAGAAGCCTAGTATTTTGCTCAATACAAGGATGACCATTATTGAGGATATTTTATCTTTTATTTTTGACATAAGCATAGAATTATCTAGATATTACGATTATTTTGCAAGTCCTAAGTTTTTAATAAAAACACTCACCTCTTCATTATCTACACCTAAGTCAATTGCAAGTGCTATTTCATCATTCAAATTGTCTCCAACTATAATTGTACTTTCCGGGTCAATTCCTTCTAAATCAAAAAGTTTCTCGAACTCTTCTCTTTTGTTAGTCCCTGTAACAATTATCTTTGAGAAATACTTACTTATTCTAAAGGATTTAATCATTTCTCTTCTATTTGTTGGACTTGCAGCCCAACTGACTAAAATATTGCTTACTTTTACTTCTTTTAGAAAATCCATCACCCAAGGATATAGCTGTTCTGTGTTTGGGTCATAGAGAGTCGATCTCCAATCCCAAATAATGGTTTTATAATTTTTCCCCTTGTACTTCATCTGATTTAGTATCTTTTGGTGGGTTATCTACTACTTTTGTTGGATCTTCAATTTCTTTTAATCTTTTTGTAATGTATCTATATATTTCATTATCAGTTGAAGAAGTCTCTTCCATTACTTTCTTTGCGTCTGTAAAGTATCTTTCCGCTTGTTTTAAGTCCTTATCCTTAGTAGAAATCTCACCTGCTAATATTAAAGAAGGGATATGTGTTGGATTAATCGAAAAGAGTTGGTTCAAAGTCCTTAGTGCGTTATCTGATTCATTATTTAATACATACAATTGTGCCGCGTTATAGTACACATCATAGTTAAGTGGATTTAAGCTAGCACTATTTTGGAGCGCACTTAGTGCGGATTTTGTATATGAAGTTAGTCCCAATCCAACTAATTTTGAATACACAGTACTTCTGGCAGACCAATTTGCGTAAACCGTAGGCGCTAAATCAGTTGCCTTCTTAGCTTCCTCAGATGAAATTTCAACGTATGTTGCAATGTTCTCAAATATTTCTTTCTTCTGTTGCTCATCTTCAGCCTTCTCATATTTCACTGCTAATACTTCAAGATATTGAGATAGAATTAATGCAGCTCTTCTATGTAATACATCATTTGTTTTATTATTTGTAATCGCGCTTGCATAATAGTTAATTGCTCTTTTTAAGATATCTTCTTTTTCATGATCTTTTAGATTATCAGAATTAACTCTTGCCTGCGCTGTAATCCTTTCTGCTTGTAGCGTATTGTAAGCACTTAAACCAATTCTGAAATATGAAATATTTAGCAATATACCAACTACTGCAAATACAGCGACAACACCTAAGCTAGCATTTTTCAAACCAAGGTTATTATTTGAGTGTGTAAATACCCCCCAATTTATTACATACACCTCTAACTTATCCTTCTGAACTATCCCTTTCAAGGATACACTGAGGGAAATAATTAAAAGGAAGATGAAGTTGATAATGAAATTATGGTAAACAAAAATAGACGTTAAGAGCATAAATGCTGTAATCGTATCAAAAAGTAATATGTAATTACTTTCATCTTTATTTGCTTTAATATTCGAATTAATATATTTGCCTACAAAGAATACAAGCGCTAAGAACGAAGCTAAACCAAGTAGACCTCGGTTAGCCATAATGTTAAATATCTGATTTGTTGCGTTAGTAAAGTTTGTACCGTTTACAAGGGAAGTCTGGTCGTTTAGAGGTCTAAATTGATTGAATGAGATTGAAAATGTGTCATGACCAATTCCAAATACAGTACTTACAATATCCTTACTTAATGCTTGCGTTACTACTTTAAGTGATGAATCATTTGAGATAGTAATTTGCGTTACAAGTGATTTTGAGAAATTTCCTACCCCACTTCTAATATATGGGATTTGTGATGTTACAAAAGCAAGCACAGTGACAGCAACAGTAGCATAAATTACTAGGTTATATGCTCTACTTCGTTTCTCTTTACTTACATAAACCCCTTTATACACAAAAAATATTAGAGCCCCTAAAATCAATGCAAATATTTCCCAACCTTGTGCAATTGAAAAGAGAAATATAGCAATAAGGTGAACAACTGTTGATATTGTAGCGAATATAAAGAATGGTAATGTCTTTGCTTTAAATGAGTTCGCGCTTAAATAGAAGCTTAGGAGGAATGATACTCCCCATACAATTACGGATATTCTAGAAGACGAAAAAAGTGGTAGCCCACTAGTAAAAAGAACATCAAATGAAGGAATAAACTGAAGTATATTAACTCCAAAAAATGAGACTATACTAAATATTGCTGATATAAATGTTCCAATTATCAAGAATCTTGCGGTATTTAATACTTCTTCTGATTTAAATAGAAACGAACGTGCAGTATAGAGATATATAAACGAAAGTAGAATCAGGACGGCGCCACTTCCTAATCTAAAGTCATACCCCCATAAACTTGTAGGTAAGGATTTAGATAAACCAGTGGAAATTAATACTGATAATAAAGTAGCAAGTACACCAATATCAACTGACGTTTTTGGAATAAGGATCCTGCCTGTATAAACAAGCTTTATTAGCTCTAATGTAATAACAATTGTGCTGAAAAACATCAATACCAAACCCATTGAAAACTCAGTTGTATCCCATGGTAAAGGAATAACTGAAATAGGAATAATTAATACGGATATATAAAATACCGACCTTTGAATATTTTCTAGGATTTCAAGCCATGATGTGTTTTTCTTTTCTTGGGCAGACATACTTATACATTGAGCTTACTTAGTAAAGATTATCATACAGGATTACAATCTTCAATTAAAGAGCAAAGAGGGCTGATAGTCAGCCCTCCTTACTTCTACTTTACTACTTCGCCTTCTTGAGCGGTTTCTTCTTTTTTATCATCATCCTTTTTCTCTTCACTCTTCTCAGCTTTTGCTGCTTCTTCGTAAAGTTTCTTACCTACTTCCTGAATTGAAGTACTTAGCTCTTCTGTACTCTTCTTAACCTGATCTTTATCGAAGTCTTCTTTTGAGATAAGTTCTTTCAAGTCTTTCATTTTAGCCTCAATATCTTCTTTTAGCTTTGCATCTACTTTTCCTTCGTTTTCCTTAAACAACTTTTCTGTATTAAAGATTAATGAGTCTGCTTCATTTCTTACTTCAGCTCTCTCTCTTTTTTCCTTATCTTCTTTAGCATGCTCAGCAGCCTCAGAGACCATCTTCTCGACTTCTTCATCTGTTAGTCCAGTTGAAGCTGTAATTGTTACTTTTTGTTCTTTTGAAGTTGCTTTGTCAACAGCTTTAACATTTAAAATACCGTTTGCATCAATTGAAAACGATACTTCAATCTGTGGTACACCTCTTGGTGCTGGTGGAATACCATCAAGAACAAATTTTCCTAATGTTTTGTTATCACCTGCCATCTCTCTTTCACCTTGAAGAATATGGATTTCAACTCCAGGTTGATTATCAGCAGCTGTTGAGAAGACCTGTTTCTTTTCAACAGGAATTGTTGTATTTCTTTCAATGATCTTTGTCATTACTCCACCCAATGTTTCAAGTCCTAGTGATAATGGAGTCACATCAAGCAATGTAATATCTTTAACATCTCCTCCTAAAACTCCTGCTTGAATTGCAGCACCAACAGCAACGGCTTCATCAGGGTTTACATTCTTATTTGGTTCTTTTTTGAATATTTCTGAAACCTTTTTAACAACAGCTGGCATTCTTGTCATTCCTCCTACAAGTATTACTTCGCTAATATCACCTAGTGACACCTTCGCATCCTTAATTGCCTTTTCACAAGGTTTTTGAGTAGCATCAATTAAGTGAGATACTAATTTCTCATATTCAGATCTAGTTAAGGTTACCTTTAAGTGCTTAGGACCTGTTTGATTTGCAGTAATATATGGAATGTTAATGTCAGTTGTTTCAGTATTTGAAAGTTCAATCTTTGCTTTTTCTGCAGCTTCTTTCAATCTCTGCAATGCTGTTTTATCATTCTTTAAGTCTACATCATCTGACTTCTTAAACTCTTCAATCAAATAGTTAATCAAAGCCTCGTCCCAGTCATCACCACCAAGATGTGTATCACCATTTGTTGATAATACTTCAAATACACCGTCTCCAATTTCAAGAATAGAGACATCAAATGTACCACCACCAAGGTCAAATACAGCCACAATTCCGTCTTTCTTATTATCTAATCCATAAGCAAGAGCAGCTGCTGTTGGTTCGTTAATTATTCTTTTAACATCAAATCCAGCAATCTTACCGGCATCTTTAGTAGCTTGTCTTTGTGAGTCATCAAAATATGCAGGAACTGTAATTACAGCTTCTTTGATTTCTTCTCCTAAAAAGTCTTCAGCATCTTTTTTAAGTTTAGCTAATATCTTTGCTGAGATTTCCTGTGGTGTATACCACTTATCTCCCATTTTAACTTCAATTCCACCATTGCTGGCTTTTCTCATTTCAAAAGGAAGTGACTTCTTATCTTTTTCAATATCTTTATCATCCCACTGCCTACCTATTAATCTTTTTACAGAATAAATTGTATTAAGAGGGTTAACCACAGCCTGATTTCTTGCTGGAGATCCAACTAATACCTGACCCTTATCGTCTAATGCGACAACAGAAGGAGTTAATCTACTTCCTTGTGCATTTGATATTACTGTTGGCTTACCACCTGCCATATACGCAACTACTGAGTTAGTAGTTCCTAGGTCAATTCCTAATATTTTTCCCATTTTTATATAAATAATAATTTAATTTTAATTTTGCCTGAAAATTCAGGATCTAACGATCAGGTAATCGCTAGATTACAAATTCTAGGCTGCACCATTACACACAATCACTCGGGCAGGTCTAATCACATATTCACCCAACATATATCCATTATTTACAACAGCATATATTTTTCCTTTTTCACCCTCTGGAACCATCGATAACGCCTCGTGGGACGCGGAATCAAATTGATCACCAACATTTACATTCATTTTTTGCATACCTAATAGCTCAAGACTTTTTTCAACTTGTCTAAGAATTGCAACAATTCCTTCTCCCCAAGCTTGAGCATCACCTTCCATTTTTATATTTTCTTTAGACTTTAATGCTAAATCTGAAGCATCAAGTACATCTAAAAGGTGCATAGCCAATTGAGTCTTAAGCGCAACTGATCTCATCTCAATTCTCCTATCCATATCTCTTTCGAGATTTATATAATCAGCCAACGCCTTCTTTAACTGGTTTTCTAATTCCTGTGTTTTATTTTTCTTATCTTTATTATCCATATTATTATCTCCATCCTCTCAAAGAGGTTTCAACAGATTCTTTAATTGAATTAAGTAATGGAATTACTTTTCCATAATTTATGCGTTTTGATCCGATAATTCCCATGTGTGCAAAGCTATTTCTGTGCATATTTACTTTAGTGAAAGCAATTACACAATCTTGCAGATCAGGTAATCCTGACTCATGTCCAATCAACATCGAAACTTGATCAGATGAGTACTTTGTAAATACTTGGTTTAATAGATTTCTATCCTCAAGAACATCTAAAACCCTTCTTAACACATCAATATTTTTAAGTTCCTCGTACTTCATCAACGAAGATACTCCATAATATCTATTGTAATCATTAGTAAACACAAAAGCGGCACTATCTAGTTTCTCTACCAAAACATCAAGTATTTGCTTAATCAAATCTTCTTGTGAAAATCTCACCTTAAACAACTCCTGCCTTACTAATGCGTCATCAACAGCAGACATACTTACATTCTCGCCCAACTCTTTAACATATAGTCTTAGTGCTTGATCTGTTGGAAATCTTCCAGAGGATATATGACTTTTTTCCAAATATCCTTCGTCCATAAGTCTAACCATTTCATTTCTAACTGTTGCAGATGAGACATCCATGCCATACTTCTGCACAAGTGTTAAAGAGCCAACTTCATCAGCCGAATTCATAAATTCAGATATAATTGCAAGTAATATTTCTTTCTGCCTTTGAGTTATCATTAGCAAAGTATAGCGTTGAGTGCTAAGAGTGTCAAGTACTCAGGAAAACCCTTTAAGAATAAGGACAAATATGATATAATTAGACATGTTAAAACAAATATTAGTGCCAACTGAAACATATTTGAATTGGTCCGATACCTACAACACTTTAACTACTTTCTTCAAAGATAATCTAAAATCTTCTGATAGCAGATTACGGTTTTTTGAGTATTTAAGAGACACTTTTAAAACAGTGGTGACTGTAGCAATTCCATTTCCTTATGAGCAAGGCAAAGTTGTTGGGTGCTGGAGCGAATTCTCAGAAAGGGCAAATATTGAATTTGCATACTATTTTGCTGATGAGTTAGATATGAATTATAAAACTCAAAAATACAGCACCGATGGACATATCACAGTAAAAAGAGACCAGCAAATAGTAACTTTTGCAAGAGCCGCAGGAACGAACGAAGGAGATATCTACTATATCTCGGTAAATGGAACTCATCCTACTAAATATGAAGGGTTTGGCCTTGCATTCGAAGAATTTACGAAATTATTAAAAGATTAACGAATAACCTAGACATACATTAACTTTTTTGGTACACTTCAATCCGAATTATGGAAATATTAGAATTTCAAAAAAGAGAAAAATTAGGAAATAACGCAAAGCAATTATTAAACGAAGGTTTAGTACCTGCTGTTGTATATAATGCAAAGACTGAATCTTTTAATGTAGCACTACCTACCAAAGTATTAGATGCGATATTAAAGACAGCTACTTCAACAACAATCCTTGACTCAAATGTTAATGGAACAAAGATGAAAGTTATCTTAAAGAATGTTGAAAGAAATCCTTTAACTGGAATTGTTAGACATGCGTCTTTCTTTCAAATTGATGAAACAAGACCAATGCTATTTTCAATCCCTTTCAATATTATTGGAATCTCACCAGCAGTTAAGAATAACTTAGGTATTTTGGTTAAAGCATTACCTTCTCTTGAAGTTAAATGTACATTAGCTAACCTTGTACCTCAGATTGATATTGATGTAACTGGATTAGATCACCCAGGACAAACAATTTCAGTATCAGATATAAAGCTCCCTGAAGGTATGACATTACCTAATGACGAGCAAGCACATAGCGCAATTGTAACTATTACTCAACTTCAGAAAGCTGAAGAAGAGAAAACTGTTGCAGTTGAAGGAGACGCTACTGCAGATGCTGCTGCTACACCTGAGGCTACTGACACAAAGTAGTTCCTCTGATATTATCAACGTATGATTAGTGTCATTATCACAAGTATGTTTGAGGCCGATACAATCGGCAAAGCAATTTCAAATATCGCTATAAAAGAATATTCAGGTATTCCTGATGATTTCGAAATTATACAGGTAAGCTATGACCAAGAAACTCTTGAGGCTGGAAAGCTAAAAGCAGAAGAATTAGGTATTTCATCAAAGTATATACAAATCCAGGATCCAAAGATTGGAAAACCATACGCGCTAAATCTTGCGTTTAAAAAAGTTCGAGGAGACATCATCATCCTTACAGATGGCGATGTATATTTTGAGAAGAATACAGTTTCTAAGCTTTTAGAGCCTTTTGAGAATGAAAAGATTGGTCTTGTAACTGGTTGTGAATATTCTCAGTATGATAGGAGTACACAATTTAAATATTACGGTAATCTTCTAGCATCTTCTGCCGATCATAATCGAAAGAGTCTAACTGTTCCTGTTGAGAATAGAACGTATAGAGTTACGGACAGGAAGATAATTCCAATTAGTGGTAGATGTTTTGCAATGCGTAACTTTAATCTTGAATTACCAAAGAATTTGCTTGCTGAAGACGGATATATGGGAAATAAAGTATTTTCAATGGGACATATGCTTTCATATCAACCAGAAGCAATCGCATATGCAAAGTACCCTCTAAACCATACAGAACATATCAAACAAAAAGTCAGATCACTTGGTGGCTATCCTCAACTTGCAAAGCTTGGAGTTAGCGCGAAATCCAAAGATGCTAGAAAGTTTACAGACGAATTAAAGTATTTCTGGTTTCCTATTGCTTACGCTAAAAACTTAAAGGAATTATATTGGTCTCTCCTTCTCTACCCTATTCGACTACAAACATGGATAAAGATAAAGATGGAAATGGATAAACTTGAGAAAAAAATGGGCGTGACTGGTTGGGATAGGGATAAAAGTACACACTAGTATGAAAATAGCGACAATAAATATATACGACCTTCCAATATCATTTAGAAACAAACAGAACGATTTATCTATAGTCGAAAAATTTTGCCAGGATAATAATGTAGAATTAGCTTTCATTCAAGAGATGAATTTCCTTAAACCCTCTCTCACTACCTATAAAGCACACTTTAATCCTGGAATAATTTCACGTTCAGGTGGACTATGCGTGCTATCAAAAGAGAGTTTAGATATTAATTTTATTCCTTTTAATAATCAGAGGGTTAAGAGTTCAATTATGACCCTTGGTGATTCTATTCTAACAAAAGGATTTCAATATTTTAGATTTAAAGATATTTTATTTATAAATCTTCACTTAGCATCGACATATAGCAATACCGAGGATGAAAACAATTTAATCGAAAGCCAGATCGATCAATTGTCTGAGTTTATTAACAACATTGAGGGCAAGATTGTAATTTGTGGAGATTTTAATATCCCACCTACTCACAAAGCCATATCTAATTTTCTCCTTAAAAATAGATTAGAAGACTACTCAAGGAATATTCCAATTACGCTTTCTACAAAAAACACTAATAGACAAACGTATATTCACAACAGGCTTAAGCATCTACAAGACATTCGAGTTGACTATATTCTAGGTAGAAACGTAACAATTGAAAATTGTTCATTGGTATTTAATGAGTTATACAAAGGCAAAAACATATCAGACCACTTTGGCTTGAGTGCAGAGTTAAAATAAAAATACCCCATTTCTGGGGTATTTTCTTGTTCATGTACAATGTATTACCATCTGAAGTGTGCAAATGCTTTGTTAGCTTCTGCCATCTTCTCAACGTCTACTTTCTTTCTAATAGCGCTTCCTTCACCGTTGAATGCATCTACTAATTCTTTTAGTAATCTCTTACCAAATGAAGTACCAGATGATGCTCTTGTGAAATCTACAATCCATCTTACGGCTAATGCATCTTGTCTTGCTGGAGATACAGGCATAGGAACTTGATAGTTTGCTCCACCTACTCTTCTTGCTTTAATTTCAAGGGATGGTCTTGCATTCTTAAGTGCTGTCTCTAGAAACTCTACAGGTTCCATCTTTACTTGCTTAGAACCTTCTTCTATTGCTTCGTATACAGCTTTTTTAGCAAGTGTTTTCTTACCGTCTTGCATTACTTTATTGATAAGTCTGGCAACAAGGGCGCTACCATATCTTTCATCTCTTTGTACTTTTCTTCTTTTTGGACTTTTACCTCTCATGTTTTAAACTTTCAAAATTATTATTTCTTTCCTCCGATAGCTTTTCTTTTAGCTCCATATTTTGAAGCTGCTTTCTTTCTACCTTCTACTCCTGCGGTATCATACTTTCCTCTTACGATTGTGTATTTTACACCAGGGAGGTCTCGCTTTCTTCCTGCTCTAACAAGTACAACTGAGTGTTCTTGTAGATTATGTCCTTCTCCAGGGATATATGCAGTTACTTCCATTCCGTTTGAAAGTCTAACTTTAGCAACTTTTCGCAAAGCTGAGTTAGGTTTCTTAGGTGTCATAGTTTTAACTTGAATACATACTCCTCTTTTAAAAGGGTTGTTTGCTTTCTTATACCTATTTTGCAAGGTATTGTGATTTGTAGCAAGTGCTTTGAAGGCTGTCTTCTCTACTTTTGCTTTTCTAGGTTTTCTTATTAACTGGTTAATTGTAGGCATGGTCGCTATTATACATTAAAATCAACTAATTTGTAACTCTTGTAATTCAGAAATATCTAAAACTTCTGCTGAGCCGTTGGTTGGAATATCTCTACCAACGATTACGTTCTCTTTCATTCCTCTTAGGTAGTCAATTTTACCTGTGATTGATGCACTGGTTAATACTCTTACCTGCTCTTGGAATGACATAGCAGAAAGGAAACTTTCTGTATACAAAGCTGAAGCTTTGATTCCCATGAACTTTGGAACTACTAATGCAATATGTCTATTATCTTTAACTAACATCTCATTTTTTGTATCTGCAATGAATCTACTTACTAGTGCTCCAGCCAAGTATCCTGAGTCACCTGCATTCATTACTCTAGAGAGTCTAGCCATTTGTCTAATGATTACTTCAAGATGGATATCATCTGTTGATACACCCTGCTCATTAAACACTCTTTGAACTTCATCTAATACATATTTTTGAGCTGTAAAGATATCTACTTTAGCAAGCTTCTTTGGATCAAGTGAGCCTTCGGTTAAAGGTTGTCCTGCTGATACTTCTTGTCCATCCTTAACAAGGATTGTAATACCAGGAAGTACAGTTATTGTTTCTTCAGATTTCTTTCCACCAACAAGTAGAAGAATTCCTCCAGAAAGTTTAACTTCACCTTCAAATACTGCTGCTTTTTCTGAGCCATCTTCATCAACAAATAGTGCTTGTCCAACTTTTACTTTTGCACCATCAGTTACTAAGATCTCTTTTGCATCTGTAACAATAT
>JACCDN010242524.1_pt1 | contig 29189 bp, 30 predicted proteins | sample 7441691 | NCBI WGS metagenome assembly JACCDN01 (sample SAMN15323439, study PRJNA562643) | freshwater metagenome | isolation source: river surface water | place: USA:Blue River Watershed | collected 2017-08-16 | reverse complement strand
TCTGCCATTGAAGGCTTTGCACGCGAACTTGAATCAGATATGTTGGCAAAGCCAGATCCTGCAACGTTCACAATCTTGCCGTGGCGCGCAGAAGCGCAAGGCGCAGCTCGTATGTTCTGCGACATCACTTTGCCTAACGGTGAACCTTCACCTGCTGACCCGCGCAATGTTCTGCGTCGCACTTTAGATAAAGCTGCCAAGATGGGTTACACCTGTTACACCCATCCAGAGATTGAATTCTTCCTCTTTAAATCACAACCTGAGAAAGGTGTAGCGCCAGTACCTGTTGATCAAGGTGGCTACTTTGATCACACCCCTGCAGTTGTAGGACATGACTTCCGTCGCCAAGCAATTACATTGCTAGAAGCGATGGGCGTATCTGTTGAATTTAGCCATCACGAAGGTGCACCTGGCCAACAAGAAATTGATCTGCGCTATGCAGATGCTTTAAGCACTGCAGATAACATCATGACCTTTAGACATGTCATCAAGGAAGTAGCCCTTAACCAAGGGTTCTTTGCATCCTTTATGCCAAAGCCATTTACCGAACATCCTGGCTCAGGAATGCATACCCATGTATCGCTCTTTGCCGGCGAAAAGAATGCATTCTATGACGACAAGGCCGAACTTAATCTCTCGGTTATTGGTCGCCAATTCATTGCCGGCATCTTGAAGCACGCTGCTGAAATCACTGCTGTCACAAATCAATGGGTGAATTCATATAAGCGTTTGCAAGGCGGGGGAGAAGCGCCATCCATTATTAACTGGGGACACAATGATCGCGGAGCGCTAGTACGTATTCCTATGTATAAGCCACAGAAAGAGAATTCGACCCGCATTGAATTCCGATCTCCCGATTCTGCCTGCAATCCATATTTATCTTTTGCTGTGATGTTAGCGGCCGGTCTTAAGGGCATCGAGGATAAGTACGTTCTTGAACCATCAACCGATAAGCAGCTGCTTCCATCTAATTTGGAAGAGGCAATCACTGTTATGGAGAAGAGCGAACTTGTGCGCCAGACCTTAGGCGAGCATGTCTTTGAATACTTCTTGCGCAATAAGCGGGCTGAGTGGCAGGACTATCGCCGCCAGGTCAGCGCTTATGAATTAGACCGTTATCTACCAGTGCTGTAACAAGGTTTTTTAAGACTACCCAAGTAGCCTTGGGATATGGCTAAAGAGATTAACGCAGGATCAATTCGTCGCTACAACGTCATCGCTGGCTTCTTCCACCTCGTTCAAATGGTGGTGGTACTTGTCCTCACGAGCGACTTCACCTTGCCTATTGTTGCCCGTTACGCAGCCGGACCTCCGGGAAGCGATTTTGCCGAACCTGTCACTCTGCTTGATGCGCCCATCGGAATCACTGTTGCCATATTCCTCGGACTCTCAGCCTTCTTCCACTTCTTGGTTGCTAGCCCACAATTCTTTGGCCGCTATAGCGCAGGCCTTGCCGCCCAACGCAACTACTTCCGCTGGGTTGAATATTCAATTAGCTCATCAGTAATGATTGTTCTGATTGCGCTCATCACCGGAGTATCAGATGTCGTTGCCATCATCTCCCTCTTCGGCGTTAATGCTTCGATGATTCTCTTCGGTTGGTTGCAAGAAAAGTATGAGCAACCAGGTAATGGTGGCTGGCTTCCTTATATCTTTGGATGCATTGCAGGTGCGGTTCCTTGGATTGCGCTCGTCTTCTATGTTCTTGCAATCGGTGGCCCGGGAGATACCAAGGCTCCTGCATTTGTTTACGGCATCGTCTTATCAATTTTTGTACTCTTCAACACATTTGCCATCGTTCAGTATCTGCAATACAAAAAAGTGGGCAAGTGGTCTGATTACATTCGCGGTGAGAAGACCTATATAACGCTCTCCCTCATTGCTAAATCCGCTCTTGCTTGGCAGATCTTCTCGGGGACCTTGATTCCACCCCAATAAGCCACCTTGATTAGGTAGTAGCTTTGAAACGATGCACGCTGCCAGAAGTTAGATACGTTCCATCTTTACGTTGGCTCATGTTTCTAACTTTGAAGCCTTCAACCCAATATTGCTCAGGCTTCGTCGGATCAACTTTGTAAGGGCGAAGAAAAATTTTTCCCTGTCGAACAAGTAGTTCAGAGAGAATAATTCTCAAGACAGGAAAATTTAGCGCAAATTTTATTACCCCGACTCGTGGATTGAAAGTTGTTTCAATTCTAAAATTGCCTGGGGTGTGCTTCAAGGATCGGCAGTACATATCTCCTCCTAGCAATCTAGCTCGGCAAAATTGTATGTATATCCAATCTGACCATCAGATAGTCTATGCACAGAGCTAACTTCATATCTAATCTTTTTTGCCCCTTTCTTCCAAATACATTTTAGAGATGCATTTATGGTCGTACGACCGGTTCCCTGATTACTCTTAGTAACCGATAACTTCGTTCCCATGTATGAACGTGTTAAACGAGTAGTAATTTCCACACCTTTCCCAGCACAAGAGGTTCGTGCCTGCACATTTACAGTTCCTGGCCTGTGTCGAGAAATATGGGGTAGGTCTGTTTTACCTTCACACCTCACGCCGAATTTAAAAAGATTTTCGAGCGGCCCTAGATTGAAAAGATCCTCTGGTAGTGGTGGCGGCTCAGCCATGGATGAGGTGCTAGGTGCAATGGTCAGGATTAATGAGAGAGCAATAACTTTGATTGCTTTTCCACGATGTTTTCTTTGCATGCATACATGTTTGAATACTCCGTTAATGGATTGAATAGGGCTGACCCAGCCTGCGCTTGCTGAAAACGAAGTTTCCACGTTACGCTTTGGGCTATGAAGCTCCACGGACTCCTCCTTATCCGCCGTAGCGAGGCCTAAAGACCGGTCTCCTCGCTGCGGAGTTTGGTGTTGCCGGTTAACACTCTCGGCCAACCAAACAATTTAGGAGAATTGAAATGAACTTCCCGAAACAGAAGCCTTCAACGATGCCAGTGCATCGTTACGCACCATTTATCCCTGTCGAACTTCCTGATCGCACCTGGCCAAGCAAGAAGATGGTCAAGGCGCCACAGTGGTGCTCAGTTGATCTACGCGATGGCAATCAAGCCCTGATTGATCCAATGGATACCCCTCGCAAGCTAGCGATGTTTAAGTTGCTCGTTGCCATGGGCTACAAAGAGATTGAAGTGGGATTCCCATCTGCATCTCAAACCGACTTTGATTTTGTCCGCAAGATTATTGATGAAGATTTAATCCCAGATGATGTAATCATTCAGGTGCTTACCCAAGCGCGCGAACCGCTCATCCGTCGCACCTATGAAGCAATTAAGGGCTCAAAGCAGGCGATTGTTCACCTCTATAACTCAACATCTACCCTGCAGCGCCGCGTCGTCTTTGGCCTTGATAAAGATGGCATTAAGAAGATTGCTACCGATGGAGCTCAGCTCTGCCTTGATTTAGTAGCGACAGTTCCTGAAACTAAAGTCTCTTTTGAATACTCACCTGAGTCATACACAGGCACGGAACTTGAGTTTGCTGTTGAAGTCTGTAACGCAGTCAACGATGTCTGGAAGCCAACTCCGCAGTGGAAGACCATCATGAACCTTCCTGCAACAGTTGAGATGGCAACACCTAATGTGTATGCCGATTCCATCGAGTGGATGTGTCGCAACCTCAATAACCGCGAGAACGTTATTGTCTCTCTTCACCCACATAACGATCGCGGTACAGGTGTTGCTGCCGCAGAGCTTGGTTATTTAGCTGGAGCAGATCGCATCGAAGGAACTCTCTTTGGTAATGGTGAGCGCACCGGCAATGTCTGTCTAGTAACTCTTGGTATGAACCTGGTATCTCATGGAATTGATCCCCATATTGATTTCAGCGATATCGATGAGATTCGCCGTACCGTTGAATACGGTAATCAACTACGTGTTCCAGAGCGCCACCCATACGGTGGAGACCTTGTCTTCACTGCATTTTCAGGCTCACATCAAGATGCCATTAAGAAGGGCTTCGAACATTTAGAGCGCGATGCCAAGGCTGCTGGAAAAGAAGTTGATGACCACACTTGGGCAGTTCCTTATCTACCTATTGATCCAAAAGATATTGGCCGCACCTATGAAGCCGTTATTCGCGTTAATTCACAATCCGGTAAGGGCGGCGTTGCCTACTTGATGAAGAATGAACATCATCTAGACCTTCCACGTCGCCACCAGATTGAATTTTCAAAGATTGTTCAGGCAAAGACAGATGACGAGGGTGGCGAAGTAACTCCTGAAGCTCTTTGGGCAATCTTCGAAGATGAGTATCTGCCAACGGAATCAGCTCCTTGGGGTCGATTTAGACTTAAAGGAATGTCACAGACTTCTGTGATGGGTGAAGATGTTCAGTTAACGGTAAAGATGACTGACCGCGGTGACGCAGTTGAGTTATCTGGAACAGGTAACGGACCAATCGCCGCTTTCTGCCATATTTTGCAGAACTACGGCGTTGATGTGCGCGTTCTTGATTTCCACGAGCATGCACTTTCTTCAGGTGGAGATGCATCTGCTGCTGCCTACCTTGAGTGTGCAATTGCCGGAGATGTCTTCTGGGGCGTCGGAATCGACCCAAATACAACGACTGCTTCTCTTAAAGCGGTCGTGTCTGCAATCAATCGCGCTATTCGCTAACTATCGTACGCAGTATGTCTGCGCCTCGTTCATCGCTCTATCGCGATGAGGCCATAATCCTGCGCACGCAAAAGCTAGGCGAAGCCGATCGCATCATCACTCTGCTTACCAAAGACCATGGACGTATCCGTGGCGTGGCAAAAGGAGTTCGACGCACCATGTCTAAATTTGGTGCGCGTCTTGAGCCAGGTAGCCACGTTGATATTCAGATGCATGCCGGCAAGACTTTTGACACCATTACACAAGTCGAAGCCATTATGAATTACGGCGAAGCGCTTACAGATGATTATCAGCGTTGGACAATCGCGCACGCCATTCTTGAAACAGCAGAGCGCTTTACGCAGCAAGAAGAAGAACCAGCGCCGCAAGAATTTCAATTAGTTGTGGGCGGAATGCGCGCACTCGCTGAAAACCGTTACGACTCAAGTTTAATTCTCGATGCATTCTTGCTCCGCTCACTATCGATTGGTGGCTATGAACCATCCATGACTGCATGTTCGCGTTGCGAAAAGCCAGGGCCCCATCGCTACTTCTCACTGGTTGGCGGCGGATCTGTCTGTATGGATTGCCGGCCATCAGCTTCGGCAACTGCAACACCTGAAGCCCTGGCCTTAATGCAGGCGCTGCTATCTGGTGATTGGGATTTTGCGCAAAATAGCGAATTACGTCATCGCCGAGAGGCTAGTGGTTTGGTTACCGCTTACCTACAATGGCACCTTGAACGCGGACTGCGAAGTTTGCCGATGGTCGAGAGGGCTTAGTTAGATACAAATGGCTAAGAAGATTGAGATTCCCCAACACATCGCGATAGTGATGGATGGAAATGGTCGTTGGGCGAAAGAGCGGGGGCTACCTCGCACCGCAGGACATGAAGCAGGCGAGAAGGTCCTCTTCGATATCGTTGAAGCAGCAATCGAATTTGGTGTGAAAGAGATCAGCGCCTACGCATTCTCAACTGAAAATTGGAAGCGCAGCCCAGAAGAAGTCCGCTTTTTGATGGGATATAGCCGAGAAATGTTACGTACTCGTCGTGATCGCCTCAATGAGATGGGCGTAAAAATCAACTGGTTAGGCCGCCCACAGCGCCTCTGGAAGTCTGTGATTGCTGAGTTAGAAGAGGCGCAAGAGTTGACTAAGAAGAATAAGAAGCTGACCTTAAATATGTGCGTTAACTATGGCGGTCGAGCTGAGATTGTAGATGCAGCCACAGAACTAGCCCGTGATGTAAAGCGCGGCAAGGTCAAAGCGGATTCCATTAATGAGAAGACTCTAGAAAAGTATCTCTATTCACCAAAGATGCGAGATGTCGATATGTTCTTGCGTTCATCCGGTGAACAGCGCACCAGCAACTTCTTGCCGTGGCAATCTTCTTACGCCGAGTTCGTCTTTATGGATGTCCTGTGGCCAGATATGACGCCAAAGCTACTGTGGAAAGCCATTGAGATTTATTCAGCGAGAGAGCGACGTTTCGGAAGCGCGTAGCGCTTGCCGAATTGAAGAGATGGCGGAAGCGCTTAATTATTGCTGGCGTAGCTAGCATTGAGAGCAGCAGCTGTGAAAATCCAGATTTGGTAGGGGATCAGCGCAATTCCAACCTTGATGGATTGCGAGAATGTGATTGCTAGAAATGGAATGGCCAGAACAGCTGTTGTGAAGAGCGAGATAGTCGCGCCTTTTAAATCATGGACTTCATAAAACAGGTATGACCAGCGCAGCGCAACAATGACGCTAACCGCAAAGAGACCAACTGCAGCTGCAACGAGGGTAGGAGATGCTTTGCTAGCAATGACCCAGAGGGCAATTCCAATGACGATGAAGTTGTAGGGCCAGATCAAACCAAAGACGAAGCTGGGCGGTTGCCATGAAGGTTGGTTAAGTGACTGGTACCAACCGTCTTGTTTATTCCAATAATTTGCACCACCTGCATATAGAACGACAAAGGCAATACCGATGAGAGCGCTAACCGTTCTCCAAATTGTCATGTGGCTAGTGTGCCAGTCTTAACACTTGCTGCAGAGGCCGAATATCTCCGCGGTGTGGCCCACTTCGCGAAAACCATGCTCCTCAGCCATGGATTTAGCCCATTTCTCAATTGCTCCACCTTCAATCTCAACGGTAACTCCGCAACCTTTACAGACTAAGTGATGGTGATGTGCTTCTCCGCATAGGCGATAAATGGCTTCTCCATCTTCGCGGCGCAGTACATCAACAATTTTGTCGTTCACCAGACTTTGCAGAGAGCGATACACAGTAGTTAAACCAATACTCTCGCCCTCACGTTGCATCAGGCGATACACCTCTTGCGCGCTAGCAAAACCGCCAGCGCGTTCTAAGGTGCTTAAGACACGAGGATTAGAGCGAGACATTCTTATTCCGCGCCGTGAAGGATTCCGACAAGTACCCACATTACGAGAACGCCAATTATGGTTGCCATGATTGTGTAACGAGACTTATGTCGTGAATGTGCTTCAGGAAGAATATGTGAAGTCGCAAGATAAATAACGATTCCAGCAAAGGCTGCCAAGTAGATAGCAATTAAGTTATCGCCTAGTACAAGAGTTGCTCCAAGAGCTGCGCCGCTTACGCGAGCAATCGCATCCACGCCAAGCAACCAGATACCTTTCTTGCCCCACTTGCCGCTCTTGATAAGGAATGAAACAGTATTTAAACCATCGCTAAATGCGTGAACGAGAAGTGCAATAAAGACTGCAATTCCTAAATCTGAACTGACTTTAAACGCCACTCCCAGAGCGAGACCATCTAGAAATACGTGTCCACCCATCGCAAGTGCGCCCAACCAACCGGCAACGCTTGATGAATGTTTGTGATCATGTCCGTAATCTGACTCTGCTGGTTCGTGCGAACCAAAGAGCTGCTCGTAGAAATGCAAGAGTAGGAATCCAGCTATGAGAGCCACTGAGACAGCCGGTGCGTGGAAAATTTCTTGGGTGCCGAGTTCAAAGACTTCAGGCAGTAGATCGAATGCAACAAGACCAAGAAGTAAACCTGCAGAAAGACCGAGCACTAAGTGGAGGCGATCCTTTGATTTAATTGCAAGGAATCCGCCTGCAGTAGTTGCAAGCGCTGTGATGGCGGCGAGGACGATGGCTGTATTCATAGGCAAAAAAGTACCATAAATGAAAATGATTTTCATTTCCATGCCTGCGCCCCCTAGGCTGGCGCCATGCTCGCCATCGCTCGTTTTCAGGTCCCGCTACAGGGCGCCGTGGATTTTCGCGCTGAACTTGAGGCGGTTAAGGCAGTTCTGGCAGAGGCAGCTGGATTTAAGTCAGGCTCTGTCGGCCAAAATCTCGATGAACCAACTCTCTGGGTGCTGACCACCGAATGGGAGAACGTCGGTTCCTATCGCAGAGCTCTAAGTTCTACGCGGGCAAAGTTAGAAGCGATTCCAGTTCTTGCTCGCGCGATCGATGAGCCAGGGGCCTACGAGTAAACTTATCCTTCGTGAGCAACGCCCGTTGCTCTTCGCCGACAGCCAGCCGGATGGAGCAAAGTAATGGCCGTAGACCGTCTAGAAAATATTGTTTCGCTATCAAAGCGTCGTGGATTTGTATTCCCTTCCTCAGAAATTTATGGAGGCCTGCGCGCTTCTTGGGATTACGGTCCCCTCGGAGTTGAACTCAAGAACAATGTAAAGCGCCAATGGTGGAAGTCCATGGTTATGGGTCGCGAAGATATTGTCGGTATTGATTCATCTGTCATCTTGGCGCGTGAAGTCTGGGAAGCATCCGGGCACGTTGCAACATTTAGCGATCCGCTTACTGAATGTACTGCGTGTAATAAGCGTTATCGCGCCGATCACTTAGAAGAAGCCTATGAAGCAAAGCATGGCAAGAAGTTGGCATCTCTTGCCGATATGAACTGCCCTGCCTGCGGCAATAAGGGTCAATTCACAACTCCAAAGCAATTCTCTGGTCTGCTCAAGACATTCCTTGGACCAGTCGAAGATGAATCAGGCCTTGCCTATCTTCGCCCAGAAACTGCGCAAGGAATCTTTATCAACTTTGATCAGGTACTGACAACCTCACGCAAAAAACCACCATTTGGCATTGGCCAGATTGGTAAGTCATTCCGTAATGAAATTACTCCAGGAAACTTTATCTTTCGTACTCGTGAATTTGAGCAGATGGAGATGGAGTTCTTCGTAGTGCCTGGCACTGATGAAGAGTGGCATCAATACTGGATCGATACACGTCTTGCTTGGTATATCGATTTGGGTATCAATCCAGATCGCCTTCGCATTTATGATCACCCGAAAGAGAAGTTGTCGCACTATTCAAAGCGCACAGCAGATATCGAATACAAGTTTGAATTTGCTGGAACCGAATGGGGCGAGCTCGAAGGTATCGCTAACCGCACCGACTTTGACCTTAAGGCTCACTCCGCTGCTTCAGGTAAAGATCTTTCATACTTTGATCAAGAGAAGAACGAACGTTGGACGCCATATGTCATCGAACCTGCAGCGGGCGTTGATCGTTGCACGCTGACATTTATGATGGATGCATATACCGAAGATGAAGCGCCAAATGCCAAGGGCGAGATGGAAAAGCGCGCAGTGATGAAGCTCGATCACCGCTTGGCGCCAGTAAAGGCAGCAGTTCTTCCGCTATCTCGTAACGCAGACCTTTCGCCAAAGGCCCGTGATTTGGCAGCCCAGCTCCGTAAGAATTGGAATATAGATTTCGATGATTCAGGTGCAATTGGCCGTCGCTATCGTCGACAAGATGAAATCGGAACTCCATATTGCATCACCGTTGACTTTGAATCCCTCGAAGATCAAGCAGTAACAATTCGTGATCGCGACACCATGGCGCAAGAGCGAATTGCACTTGATCAAGTAGAAGCATGGTTAGCACCACGTCTACTCGGCTGCTAGATCCACTTTCACTCCCGCTTAAAGATGGAGTTCATTTAGTAGATCCGCCAGTTGTCCTGGCGCCAATGGCTGGAATCACCAACTCTGCTTTTCGCATGCTCTGTCGCGAACAAGGAGCTGGGCTCTTTGTCTCTGAGATGGTGACTGCACGCGCTTTGTTAGAACGCATCCCTGAAACGCTGCGCATGATTGAACCAGGCGAAGGTGAATGGCCACGCTCAGTGCAGTTATATAGCGTGGATCCGCATCACATGGGAGAAGCGGTCAAGATGATTGGCCGTGAAAATCTGGCAGACCATATTGATATGAACTTTGGTTGTCCTGTACCAAAAGTGACTCGCAAGGGTGGAGGAGCAGCGCTACCTTTTAAGCGCAACTTATTCCGCGAAATAGTGAAGGCGGCAGTTGATAACGCAAAGCCTTACGGAATTCCTGTCACTGTAAAGATGCGCATTGGTATTGATACCGATCACCACACTTATTTGGAAGCTGCTAAATCTGCCGCGGACTTAGGCGTTGCCTGGGTTGCCCTTCACGCACGCACCGCGCAGCAGATGTATGAAGGCAAAGCAGATTGGTCTGCCATCAAAAACTTAGTTGAACATTTAAAGCCAACAGGTGTTCCCGTGTTGGGCAATGGTGATATCTGGTCAGGCGCTGATGGTGTGCGCATGGTTACAGAGACTGGCTGTGCGGGCGTTGTTGTAGGGCGTGGTTGTCTAGGCAGGCCTTGGTTATTTGCTGATTTGGTTGAATCTTTTAATGGGGGCCAGAAGAAGGTTCTGCCCTCTCTGCACCAGGTGAGTGAAGTGATGTATCGCCATGGCGAACTCATCGTTGATTACTTTGATTCTGAGGATCGTGGTTGTCGTGATCTACGTAAACATATGGCCTGGTATCTCAAAGGCTTCCGCGTGCATTCAGAGCTGCGCCGCCAGTTTGGAATGGTGGGATCTCTCAACGAATTACGTTCGCTTCTCAACCAATTAGATGATCAGCCTTACCCAGTTGATGTTGCTGAAAAGCCGCGTGGTAGAACGAGTAGCGGCCGTCCACCGACTTTACCTGATGGTTGGCTCAATGATCCAGATGAGATGATCCATCTCGACGCTGAAGATATGTTCTCGGGCGGATAATGTTTAAACTCATTCGCCGCGTAATTTCTTTGATATTGGCTATCGTCATTATCGTTCCTGGATATGCCCTCTTCATTACCTGGAAGAGCGCGCATCACCCACCGTTTCGAAATTCCGCCGATGTCATTGTTGTTCCAGGGGCTGCTCAACTCAACGGTGCACCCGGTGAAGTTCTTTTAGCAAGGTTAGAAGAGGCGAAGCAGCTACGCGATAAAGGGTATGCACCTCTTATTATTACTGTTGGCGCTGGCGCACCAGGGGATCGCACAACTGAAGCGGCTGCTGGAAAGTTTTGGTTATCACGTAACGGTGTTCCAAAAGCAAAAATTATTTCACTTCCAGTTGGACGTGACACCTTTAGTCAAACAAAGGCGTACATCGCAGAGATGAAAAAGCGCAATATTTATAACGTAATCATCGCAACCGATGCATATCACTGTGGTCGATCAATGCGAATGGCCAACGATTTAGGTGCCATCGCAACATGTTCGCCGGCAAAGACAGGGCCAAATTCACTTGAAAAATCCCGCACTCGCTACTTAATTCGTGAAGCAGGCGCATACCTTGCCTACATCACCTTGGGTAGAAGAGGCATCCATATCAGCGACCATCTGACTAATAGCGGGCTTGTAAGGTATGTGTATGACCGAGTTAGTTAAGGGATATAGCGCGCAGGATCAAGAGCGCTTTCTTGACGAACCGGCAAAGCGTCCCGGTCGGACAGAGTTTGTGCGTGATCGCGCCCGAGTAATTCACTCAGCGGCGCTACGTCGTTTAGCGGCAAAGACTCAAGTCGCAGTTCCTTGGGAAAATGATTTTCAACGTACACGTCTTTCACATTCACTTGAATGTGCACAGATTGGTCGCGAGCTCGGTGAATCCTTGGGCGCAGATCCTGATCTACTAGAAACAGCTTGCCTATCGCACGATATGGGCCACCCACCTTTTGGCCATAATGGCGAAGAAGCACTTGCAATCGTTGCCGAACCGTGTGGCGGCTTTGAGGGCAATGCGCAATCTTTCCGATTACTTACTCGCATTGAAGCGAAAACAGTTGATGCAAACGGCCGCAGCCTTGGCCTTAACTTAACGCGTGCATCTTTAGATGCTGCAACAAAATATCCGTGGCCGCGCTCTGAAAATCCACGCAAGTTCGGTGTTTATGACGATGATGTTGAAATCTTCAAGTGGGTTCGTGCAGGCGCCCCTGCGGGACGTAAATGTATTGAAGCGCAGATTATGGACTGGTCAGATGACTGTGCTTACTCAGTTCACGATTTAGAAGATGCCATCTTCGCGGGTCAGATAACAGTAAAGAGCTTTGATACGGATTTCGATGTTCTCTATACCGAAATGGTCAGTGGTTATGGATCTGATGCGAGCAAAGATGAGGTTGCCGCAGCGTTAACGCGCCTACAACAACTTTCTTGTTGGCCCGCAGGCTTTGATCGCACCCATCGTGCTCTTGCTCGCCTCAAAGATTCCACTTCACAGCTGATTGGTCGCTTTGTTCTCGCTGCAGAAATTGAGACTCGCAAGGTTCATGGCGAAGGTCCACTTACTCGTTATAACGCCAATCTTGAGATTCCACGTGAGCAGAAGATTGAAGTTGATTTCTTAAAGGCTGTTGCAGGGCACTACCTCATTAACGCTGCTGCATCACAAGAGCGTTACGCCAAGCAGCAGACAGTCATTCATGAACTCGTGGATATGCTTTACAGCGCAGCCCCTGCAGAGCTCGATCCCATCTTTGAAGATGATTGGAAGCGCGCATCTAGTGACTCCGAGAAGTTGCGCGTAGTGATTGACCAAATTGCTAGCCTGACAGACCCAGGTGCGTACGCGCTTCATGCGCACCTTTCGAAGCGTCGCTAAGGTAGGAACATGAGCGGTCGTATTAAGGCAGATGACATTGTCTATGTCCGCGAGCATGCCCACATTGATGAAGTAGTTACGGCAGCAGGGGTTGCCCTTAAAAATGCGGGTGGGGGACAGAAGAAGGGTTTATGTCCTTTCCACGATGAGAAATCTCCGTCATTTCATGTGACTCCTTCAAAGAATTACTACCATTGCTTTGGTTGCGGCGTTGGTGGCGATGTCATCGACTTCATGATGAAGACTGATCACTTAAGTTTTACCGAAACAATTGAACGTTTAGCATCACAGATTGGCTACACGTTGCGTTATGAAGAAGGCGGCCCAACGCAGCCAACATCACAACGCTCTCGTTTATATGCAGCACATGTGGAGGCGGCTAAGTTCTATCGCGAACTCCTCAATACATCTCCCGATGCAGCTCACGCACGCGATCTATTAACTAAGCGCGGTTTCGATAAGGCAGCATGTGACACCTTTGCAGTTGGTTATGCACCTAATTCTTGGGATGGCTTAACTAAACACTTACGAGCTGCCGGGTTCACCATCGAAGAACTGGAAGAAGCAGGACTATCAAAGATGGGTGATCGTGGACCCATCGATAAGTTCCGTAATCGCATCATGTGGCCTATCAAAGATATCTCTGGAGATATTGTCGGCTTCGGTGCTAGAAAGTTGGCCAGCGATGAAGAAGATCAAGGCCCAAAATATTTAAATACCTCAGAAACACCTATCTACAAGAAATCACAGGTGCTCTACGGTCTTGATATGGCAAAGAAAGATATTGCCAAGAATCGACAGGTAGTAGTGGTCGAGGGCTATACCGATGTGATGGCATGTCATCTAGCCGGCATTACAACTGCCGTTGCAACGTGTGGAACCGCTTTTGGTGATGATCACATCCGCATTATTCGTAGACTGCTCATGGATGCCGACACCTTTCGTGGCGAAGTTATCTTCACTTTCGACGGTGATGCCGCAGGCCAGAAGGCTGCAATGAAGGCCTTTGGTGATGACCAGAAGTTTGTTACTCAGACATTTGTCGCGGTTGAACCCGATGGCCTAGATCCATGTGACTTACGTCAACACAAGGGTGATCTTGCGCTTCGAGATCTGATTGCAAAGCGCGTTCCACTCTTTGAATTTGCTATTCGCACAGAGCTTAAGAAACATAATTTAGATACAGCTGAAGGACGAGTGAATGCGCTCAATACCGCGGCGCCTCTTGTTGCTGCTATTCGAGATAAATCTCTTCGTCCAGAATATATAAAGTCTCTTGCTGGTTGGCTGGGCACAGAGATGGAGGTCGTCACGGCTGCAGTAAATGTTGCTTTGAAGAAGGTAACAACTCAACAACCTGCAGTCGTTCAACCAGATAGCGATGATTCTTGGCGCCCAAACCCAACTGAGCCAACTTTGATGCTTGAACGAGAAGTCTTAAAGGCAAAGTTACAAATGCCGGGCTTAATGACGGAGTGGAAGACCATCGAAGAAGAAGCCTTTACCCATCCGGCTTATCGCGAATTACGTCGCATTATTGATTCCTTTGGTACTGGGCTAATTCAACTGGAAAATGTGACCGATGAAAGAATGCGCCAACTCTTTACCGAACTTTCCGTAGAACCAGTGCGCACAGATGGCGCCGTCTCTGAGAAATATGTTTCTAGTATCGTCGCGCGAATACGTGAGGTTTTGGTAAGTCGAAAGATTGCAGATTTAAAGTCGAGTCTGCAAAGGTTAAATCCAGTTGAAAATGAAGCTCAATATAATGAAGCGTTTGCGCAATTAGTCGCCCTCGAAACACAGAAGCGTGGCCTTCATGAACTCTCGATCGGCTCGCTGTAACCCGCAGCAAATTCCTTGATTTTGGCAGGCGTTAGCCCCTGCGGTAGAGTTCGTCTCTCATTCCCTGATAGCTCAACGGCAGAGCAGTCGACTGTTAATCGACAGGTTCTTGGTTCGAATCCAAGTCAGGGAGCAAGTAGTCCCAGGTCAGAGCCTTAATCTCTAGCGTTTCTTTCTTTCTCTTTAGTTCTATTTTCATTTTGCCTAACACTTGCCTAACACCCTGTACTAACGAGCGCTTCGTGAGCCGTTAGCGAAGGTAAGAGAGGCAGTCTCTCCCTGTTCATTAGATACGTGCGCGTAGATACTTGCCGTAGTCATAGGGTCTTTATGTCCTAGACGTTCGCTTACGACGTGTAGCGGTTCACCTAGACGAAGTAACTCGGTAGCGTGAAGGTGTCGTAGGTCGTGGAGTCGAATACGCCTTAAACCGGCGAGCGCGGTCAGTTTGTTAAATAGGGTCGTAGGAGTACTCGCGTCGATAGGAGTCCCGTCCTCTCGTACGAACACATAACCGGTTTCTTTCCAGTATGCACCCATAGCAAGACGCTCGGCATATTGACGCTTACGGTGTTCGTTAAAGAGTGTGACGGTATCCGGGTCTAGTGAAACGCGTCTTTGTCCACCGTTACCGCCTTTAGTGGAGTTTTGTTCTATGACTCCTTTACCGGAGATAGTCCGACTCTTACTTATATTTATGCTTTTACCGTCGAAGTCTGACCACCGTAAAGCGTTCAACTCTCCCCGGCGAGCGCCTGTAAAAGCGCTTAGTCGGAAGTAGAAGTAAAGCCGGTGAGTACTAGCAGTATCTAGGAAAGTATTTAACTCGCTGAAACTCCAGGGAGTCGGTGTCTCTGAATTGCTACGCGGTAGCGGTACGAGCGTCGCCGGGTTATTAGGTATAGCGCGTTCTACTTGCACCGCATAGTTAAGAGCCTTTTTAAGAATAGAGCCGGCGTATTGAGCGTTACGTGGTTTTAACGTATTGCCGTCGGCTTTAGTCTTAACGAGCATAGAACTATAGAAACGCTGAATATCCGACGGACGTAAGTCAGATAGGCGAATATCTCCCAGGCCGGGGATTAGGTGAACTCGTACCATTTTCTCGTATGAACTAAACGCAGTCGGCTTTAACTGTGTGCGGTGTACGTCGTGTAGCCACGTGTAGAGAAACTCTCCCACGGTGCGCTCGCTAGGTGGGATATAGGTGCGCTTACGTAACGCGACCCTTGCTTCATCTCGTGCGAGTAGTGCGCTTTCCTGGGAATCGAATCCACCGACCCATTTCGGGCTAGTTTTCCCAGTTTCCGGGTTAGGAATACGCAGAACGTACGACCAAGACTTACCCGTGAACACTAAACCGTTCTTTACTTTGTTTTTTTCGGCTTTAGCCATTTCTTTATCCTTTCTTTCTCTTTGTAGGTGGTTTTCTTACCGGGCTAGGTTTACCTTTCGGCGCTTTACTTAGTAAGCCCATATCTCGGCAAGTTTTCGTATATCCCTGGACGGTCGTCTTTTCTTTGTTCAGGGTCTGCATAAGCACGTTATTAGGGTTATCGCCTTCGAGTACGGCCTTTTTATAAATCTCTGCCACTTGACTGTAAAACGCGTCGTCTAACTTCGCGTATGTCTCCTCGGAAACTTCAGTATTTAACCTTTCTAACTCACCTTCGGGAAACTCTATTTTGTCTCCTATGGTGACGGTATAACTCCCGTCGGCTTTCTTGGTGAATCTATGGCTTTGTACTGCAACTTGTACCGCTACCGAGACTAAACGCGTCCTATAGTCCTTTACGGCCGTGTAGTGGCGTGCCTGGACTGTGCCATAGGAGAAAGGGTCTATTTCCTTGGTGGTAAAAACGGTATGGCCTTTATAGGCGCTCGCACCGAGTATTTCACTCTTTACTACTTCAACCGTTTCGGACTTAGTAACTCTTATGAATAACTTTAATTGCCACGTCTTAAAAGTCTTAAAGTTTCCTTTATTCACTTTCACGTTGTCGTTATCTAAAAGATAAAAGGTCGCCGTAAATTGGTGGGGAATATCGAAACCTTTGTACTTCACGGGTTTAATTTCGCCGTACGGGTCTGTAGCGACTTGCCTATGGTGGAGTTCTTTCACCTTAACGTTCTCCTTATTCCCAGGTACTTAGTACCTTGCTTTTGGAGAGTCTATAACTACAATTAAGCCTTAGCAAGTACCAATACGCACCCACGAGTAGTTATTTAGGAGTATTTATATATGGACACTACGACAACACTTCCCACCCTTCACCGCCTACCGGTGGTTATGGCTCGTACCGGATTATCTAAGTCAGGCCTATACCGAGTTATAAACGCCGGTCAGTTAAAGGTAATCAAGATAGGCCGGTCAGTACGCGTAAGCGAGAGCGAACTCGGACGTTTTATCGAGTCACTAGAGCAGTAAAGATATGAAACGCGCCGTTAGTGGCGACGCGTCTCTAAAAGTGAATTGTACGCCTCTAGGCGGTACATATGAGTAATAAAGAGATGAACGCCTACCTTCAGTATGGCGCACCACCTGGAGTTAAGTTATCCGGGTCGGAGTGCGCTATTTATTTAATTATCTGCCATAGGTACGACACCCGAGCCGACGTAATGTCTGCCTATCCCGGTATGGACGAGTTTCGCAGGGTCACTACTTTGTCTCGTTCGGCTATTGAGTGCGCACTCGGCAGGTTAAAGGCTAAGGGTCTAATAACCCAGGTTCAGAAAGGCTACGTAGGAAAGCGAGCCGAGTACGTCCCCACATATTCGATAAACCTATTAAGTAATGGAGAGAGTGTCGCGTATATAAACACTCTTAAAGATGAAGTGTCGCCCCTACCGGCAGAGAGTGTTAGCAATACCGGCAGAGAGAGTCGTGTGGACGAGCAGAGAGTGTCTAGTACACCGGTCACCATAAGTACTGTAAGTAATGTAAATACTAATAAGTACGACTTATTTAGGTTTAACTTAATCGTTCTTAGCGCTTTACCGGAAAGGTTAAGAACTCTTAGCCCTGGAGTGAACTACGAGAAACTCCTAGATAAGTGTGATGAGTTAGGAATATCCGACGAAGTCCGGCGAGTAATTGCTACTAATCGGTGGGATAACGTCCAGGCGAACGCCGGCGGTATCGTTCATAAACTTATAAAGGAATCTATAGAAAGAAAACGGTCAGGCCAGGCGGTAATAGCGCCGGAGCAGGTAACGAACCTACCGCCACGCTTTGAGCCGGAGAGGAGAGTAATCACGCCTAAGACACCGGAGACGGAGCAGGTACTTAGTGAGTTACGCACGAAGTTCGGAAAACTTCCCGAGTGACTCCATAATTACATAATCTCTCGGTCTTTTTTTGTATGACTTAGCCACCCTTGACTCTCCCGTGGCTTTCTTTCCCCTAGAAAGGCCGACTAGAAACTAGGTCACGTACCCAGTTAAGAATCGGTTGATTCAAGGCTAAACCGGCTCGTATCGGTTGGGAATAGGGCTAACCCTGGACTAACCGGTGAAATCGGGGAGAGATAGTCACTAAATACAAGGGGGGTAGACGCGTCACCTAGAAAAACGGGTTTAACCTTTGTCTATGAGCGAGTTACTAGGCATCTTTGGATTTTCAGGTGCGGTCTCCGCCATTATTTTGGGTTGGGCTTTCTTTTCGACACACGAAGAACGCAAGCGCGATAGGGCTAATGGATTTAATAAAGAAGACCACCCGTTCGTGGCAAATTTTGGCGGGTGGCTTCTCCTCACCTTAATTCTGACCTTCGGCCTCTATGCGTTCTCTCGATAACCTACTCTTATCCTATGGAGCGTTTCATCTCTGATAACCCAGCCGTTTACATAATCGGCTTACTGTCAATGATTGCCGTTTTACTCTATAGGCTCAATGAGAATTCCTCGACTCCGAAAAAGAATTACAGGAAAGTAGAAGCGGAGTATATAAACTGCTTCAATTGTAATGCGAGAGTAGAACTAGGTGCTACGTCCTGCCCAGTCTGTGATGATGAACCGTGAATAGGCATTACGCACAAAATTTTGAAGAAGAACAACTTATTCGCCAGTTCAGAAGAATTCGCCGTAGACAAGTCACTATCGCCTCGGTTATAACTTTTATCGTGTGGTATTTCTTCACCGGTGGATATCTGCTCGCTACTGCGGTTATTTCTTTGATTGTAGGGGTAGGTCGTTGGTTCTTTTTTACCTGGAAAATGCGTTAGTCCCGAAGGTTTCAGACTTTGAACGTCCAAGATAATCGGGCTTCACCTGCTCACGAGGCTAAAGTCATTACCGACCTAGAGAATCGACGAATTACCCTTGCCTGCATTTGTGGCTGGAGTACACGGGTGAGCCTGGAAGATAGCGTCAGTTCAAGGTATGCCGATGCTAATGCCTGGGCTAGCCACTTCGATTTGGCTTTAGAGTAGGTTCTTGTAATACAACTAAGTACTATAAGTTTGTGGGCGAGAAACTTACTTTTCAATTACCGTTAGTAGATGGACACGGTAGGAGTAAAGGCTATTTATATTTAGCCCATCAAAAAAGGCCTAAAGACCTTCCCCGTGCAGGCGAAAAGGTTGTCCTATTAGGTGGGCGTGACTATCTCGAAGGAAAAGTCCTGGAAGTTTGCCACTCCAATTTCTTTAATAGTGCCACCTTACGATTTGAGCCCGTGGCCTACTCCTGGCGAAGCATGCTTCAGGAACACGACAATAACTGGCAACACGTTGAATAGTCTGACGAGAGTCCTAGTCGATTAACCTTTGATTTAGGAAAACGGCGAAATAGGTGACTTGATTCGAGAGTTATGCGAGGCAGTACCGCCTTTAGCCGTCTCCTAAGTTCTCTAGTAACTTCGCCGTGGAGTCGTGTATCTCCTTTAGCAATACTTCAAGCGGTGGCTCGTTAATGGACGCAAGTAACGCGTCTAAATCGAACTCCTCTACTTTCTTGAGTATCTCGTCTAACTCTTTTTTCATAACTAAATCCCCTAACACTTCCCTAACACCGTCCTAGCACCTAGTGGTTCTACCTGGGACTTCCAGGCGTGATTCACGTATGACCTATAGACTAGAGACACTTCAAGACACGCTTAGAATCTGACCTGGCACGACTGTTAATCGACAGGTTCTTGGTTCGAATCCAAGTCAGGGAGCCACCGCAAAGGCTTAGGTAAGAAGTTAAGGTTCCTCAGAAGCTTCCAACAGGAAATCCTCAGAAAAGTTAGGCATTATCAACCTTATGAAGATGACGTTTTCACTCCGTAGCAAGGTCGCTGCCGCATTCATCGCAGGAGCAGTTGCAGCAGGCTCTATTGCAACTGCTGCAATTACGCAGCCGACGGGCGCTGTAAAGGCGTGTGCAGATAACCGAACTGGTGCGCTCTTCATTTCCAGCACCGGCACATGTACCACCGGACGTACGCTGATTGAAATTGGTGGAAACGCCATGAATACAAAGGCGATTTCTTCTTTAGTGACACCTTCCGTTGTCTCTATAGCCGTTACAACTTCTAGCGGCAGTGGATCTGGCTCTGGTTCTGTCTACAAATCAAGTGCTTCATCAAGTTTTATTATCACCAATAACCATGTCATAGAGTCTGCTGCTTCATCTGGAACAATCATCGTTGAACTTACAAATGGTGATCAACTTCCTGCAAAAATTGTTGGACGTGATCCAGGCTATGACTTGGCTGTTCTGCAAGTTCAGAAGGGAAATCTTCCAGTCATTTCCTTAGGTGATTCATCTAAGGTCAGTGTCGGAGACCCAGTGTTAGCAATAGGTTCACCACTTGGACTAGCGAGCACAGTGACAAGTGGAATTGTCTCAGCACTTAATCGCCCTGTTTCAACCGGTAGTGGCGATGCACAATCTTATGTAAATGCAATTCAGACAGATGCTGCAATTAATCCTGGTAACTCAGGTGGTGCGCTAGTAGATGCACAGGGTCGCATCATCGGAGTCAACTCTGCAATTGCCACACTTTCATCCGGTGGTGTTGGCGGAAATATTGGACTTGGTTTTTCAATCCCAATTAACGAAGCAAAGCGCGTCATCGACGAAATCATCGCAACCGGCAAATCAACTCGTCCTGTACTTGGTGTCTTCTTTGACAATACATATACCGGAGTGGGTGCGCGTATTGCACGCTTGAGCCCAAATGAAGGAGCCGATAAGGCAGGAATCCCAGTTGGGTCAATCATAAAAACCATCGATGGTGCGAAGATCACCAACACTGATGTTGCGATTGTCCGAATTCGTTCCTATGTTCCTGGCGCGACGGTGACTGTGGTTGTTGAGCTTCCTACTGGAGGAAATCGCACATTCCGAGTGGTTCTAGGTTCGGCTCCTTCGCTCTAACCAGAGCGCAAGAAGCAGGTATCTTTCACCCATGGCACTTTTCACAATGCAGGTCTCTCTTCCTGACCGACCAGGTTCACTCGGCATGCTTGCATCCGCAATTGGATCAGCGGGTGCAGATATTCGTGGAGTTGAAGTTCTAAAAACTGTTGATGGTGTGGGATATGACCAGATCATTGTTGCTGTGCCAGGCACAGATGCATCAGATTTAGTAGAGATTCTTAATTCAATCGGGGGAGTAGAAGTTATCTCGATTGAAGCTATTAATAACGGCTAGCGCTTGCTCCAGCACTCGGTAGCGACGTAAAGAATCTTGGCTTCTTGTATCTCTTTGCCTCAAATGCGGATGTCACTGAACTCTTAACCTTCTCAATGTCCTCTTGTTTCACTAGCGCAATTGCACTGCCGCCAAATCCACCACCCACCATGCGCGAACCAAGTGCGCCAGCAGCCAGCGATGCATCAACGGCAACGTCGAGTTCGGGGCAAGAGACTGCGTAATCATCGCGAAGTGAGTTATGTGATTCGTTGATGAGTTTGCCGAGAGTGACAAAATCAGAGGCTCGTAGCGCCTTTACCGCATCCATCACACGTGCAATTTCAGTAACGGCATGGCGAGCTCGAATAAATTCAATTTCTGTTATCCGACTCTGAGCTGCCTTAAGTGCTTCGAGGGTTAAGTGGCGCATGGAAGGTATCTGAAGTTTGGCAACAACTGAATCGCAGGCTGCACGACGTTCGGCATAGCCGCCATCAACTAGCGCATGATGTGCTTGGGTATCGATGATGAGAAGCTCAAGTCCCTGGGAAGCCACATCAAAGGGAATGGATTCAGATGTGAGATCGCGACAATCAAGCAAAAGCGCAGAACCTGCTTGGCCCATCAGCGAAACAGATTGATCCATAATGCCACAAGGCATACCTACATAATCATTTTCAGCCTTTTGGGTTGCGCGCGCTAAATCAGGCAAGGAAATATTTAAGTGAAAGAGTTCGTTGAGTGCGACTGCAATAGAACATTCGAGAGCGGCAGATGAAGATAAGCCAGCACCTGCCGGAACTGTGCCATCAACCAAGATATCTACTCCTTGAGTAACGCCTAAGGACCAGATAACACCGAGTACATACCTTTCCCAGTCACCTTTGCTGCCTGGTTTTACATCGTTGATGTCGATGGTAAAGATTCGCTCACGTCTTTGGTGAGATGCGATGCGCACCAACCCATCGTTGCGAGCCGCGATTGCCGCATAGGTTCTATCTGCAATAGCAAAGGGGAGTACGAAGCCTTCGCTGTAATCAATATGTTCGCCGATGAGATTTACTCGGCCAGGAGCCTCACCAATTATTTCTGGCTTACGGCCATATAAATCTTCAAAATGACGTGCAATCGTTGCCATTAAGTTAAATCTTTACATCTTTTAACTGTTGAGCTGATTGCTCTGGCTTCATATCCATTATGAAGGCGCCCATGGCAGATTCGGAACCCGCTAGATACTTGAGTTTTCCTGGTGCACGTCGCACTGAAGTGATCTGCCAATGCAGGCGAAGTAGATCACGGCCCTCGCGTACAGGTGCCTGATGCCATGCTGCGATGTAAGCCATATCAATTCCAAATACACCGTCGAGGCGTTGCATCACTTCGATAGCAATTGAAGGGAATGAATCACAGGCTGCAGGTGTAAGTTCTGTTAAATCTGCAACTGGCACAAGCGGAGTTACGTGAATTTCAAAAGGATAGCGTGAGGCATAAGGCGTATATGCAATCCAATGTTCATTGCGCGCGATGATGCGTACCTGATCGCGGAGCTCGCGGGCAACAACATCATCAAAGAGCACACGGCCAGTCTTCTGGTGGTGTGCGCGAGCAACCTCAAGCATCTTGGCAACGCGTGGTGGCAGATATGAGTAGGCATATATCTGACCATGTGGATGTGCCAGCGTTACGCCAATCTCTTCTCCGCGATTTTCAAAGGGAGCAATGTGTGCGATGTAAGGAAGCGTTGATAGTTCGGCGGTGCGATCGCGCCAGGCTTCTAGAAGTGTGCGAACTCGTTGAGGTGAAAGGAGCTTAAAGGAACCGCCATGGTCGGCGGTAAAGCAGATTACTTCGCACTTACCGGCAGCTGCGCCTTCATCGGTATCTGTGCCAACTAAATCAGGAAGAGCAAAGTCCCCTGCTGGTGGTCTAAGCGAAGGTGAACGGTTATCAAAGACAACGACTTCAAAATCATTCTCTGGGATTTCAGTAAGAAGTTCGCCTGTCGTTGGACAAAGCGGACAAAGTTCTTTTGGCGGCAAAAAGATGCGACCTTGGCGATGAGCTGCCATAGCAACCCATTCGTTCACCAAAGGATCTAGGCGAAGTTCACCGATACCTGGTTGATCTTCTTCTGGGCGCAGATCTTTAGCAGTGCGAGTTTGGCCTGCAGTGTCGTAATAACGAATGGTGCGACCATCGTTCATGGTGCGGCTTGTGCGCACTACTCCTGCTGTAAGTTCGAGGATTTCGTCCATGATGTGCGTACTCTATCGTGAGCCTAGATATATCTGGTTAGGCCCAGTTAAGGGTACGTTCGATCGCCTTCTTCCAACCAGCGTAACCTTCTTGGCGTTCTTCAGCAGTAGATGTGGGGTTCCAACGTCGAGATTGTTGCCACTGTTTTTTGAGCTCATCAGTATCTTTCCAAAAACCAATAGCGAGGCCAGCTGCATAGGCAGCACCTAGCGCAGTAGTTTCAGTGATGAGTGGTCGAGTGATATCAATTCCCATAATGTCTGCCTGCATCTGCATACAGAGCGAGTTAGCAGTAATTCCGCCATCAACGCGCATCTCTGTCATCGGCACACCGCTATCGGCAACCATTGCATCCATGACATCGCGAGTTTGGTAACAGATTGCTTCAAGAGCTGCGCGCGCTAAGTGTGCTTTCGTTGCAGCACGAGTAAGCCCAACAATGACACCACGCGCATCGCTGCGCCAGTACGGTGCAAAAAGTCCTGAGAAGGCAGGCACAAAGTAAATGCCTGCTGTATCTGTCACCGATGATGCTAGCGCTTCAGTTTCTGCTGCATGGTTAATGATTCCCAATTGGTCTCGTAACCATTGAATCGCAGAGCCAGTCACTGCAACCGATCCTTCAAGTGCATACATTGCGGGCTTATCGCCAAATTTGTAACAGACCGTTGTGAGCAGTCCATTTTTCGATCTGACTATTTCGGTGCCGGTGTTAAGAAGGGCAAAGTTTCCGGTGCCATAAGTTGTTTTTGATTCACCACGAGCAAAACAAACTTGGCCCACCATTGCTGCGTGCTGATCTCCCAGGATGCCAGCGATTGGAACTGAGCTACCAAGAGGTCCATGTGGATCTGTAGCGCCATAGATTTCAGATGAAGATTTGATTTCAGGAAGCACGGATCGAGGAATTTCGAATTGTGCGAGTAACTTTTCATCCCACTGCAGGGTCTCAAGGTTCATCAGTAGAGTGCGGCTGGCGTTGGTGACATCAGTGAAGTGAACTCCTGAGCGCACGCCACCAGAAAGATTCCAGAGCAACCAAGAATCGATAGTGCCAAAGCGCGCAGTACCTGCAGCAATTGCGCTTTGTACAGCTGCTGAGTTTTTGACGAGCCAGCGCATCTTGCTTCCAGCAAAGTAAGGAGCAATTGCTAGCCCTGTCTTATGGGTGATCTCATCGCGAATCTGTTGAGAAAAGGTAGCTAAGTAATCGGCTGTGCGGGTGTCCTGCCAGACGATTGCGTTGTGCAGCGGTCTTCCGGTTGTGACATCCCAGGCGACTGTTGTTTCACGTTGGTTGGTGATTCCAATAGCTGCAAGATCTGAGCCCAAAATATTGGCTTGCTTAAGTGCGCCAGTAATAACTTCCTGCGTGCGTTCCCAAATTTCAGCAGCATCATGTTCGACATAGCCTGCCTGAGGAAGTATCTGACGATGTTCCATCTGATGCTGTCCAACGACTTTTCCGGCAGCATCAAAGATCATGAAGCGCGTGCTACTGGTTCCTTGGTCCAAACTTCCGATGTATGCCATATAGTTAAGACTACTCAAAACTGATAAATCTAGAAACTAAGCGCAATGAGGAATTGGTAGCTTTCATAATGTTTACATCTGCACTCAACCCAGAGCAACGCACTGCTGCGCTTTCGGCCCTAGCCACCGAGGAGTTTGACATCCTCGTGATTGGCGGCGGAGTAAATGGTGTTGGAGTTGCACTCGATGCGGTTACTCGTGGACTGAAAGTGGCTTTAATTGAGTCGCAAGATATTGCAGCAGGAACTTCTAGCCGCTCCAGCAAGCTCATTCATGGTGGACTGCGCTATCTAGAACAATATGACTTTAAATTGGTACGCGAAGCGCTCCACGAACGCGAACTCATGGTTTCTACTCAATGTCCTCATCTTGTTAAGCCGGTAAGTTTTCTTTATCCATTGACTGAGAAAGTAAAAGAACGCACTTATGTCGGTGCAGGCCTTGCTCTCTACGATGCGCTCCGTGGCTTTAAGCGTTCACTCCCATCACATAAGCACCTCACTGGAAAAACGATTGCAAATATTTCGCCATCACTACGACAGGACATCATCACGGGCGCTATTCGATACTTTGATGCACAGGTAGATGATGCGCGCCACACAATGATGATTGCTCGTACTGCAGCACGTCATGGAGCCGTGATAGCCACCAACGTGCGCGTTGATAATCTGACACGAAACGGCAAGAAAGTTACTGGCGTAGTTGCAACCGATCTCAAATCAGGCAAGACGCTCACCATTGCGGCAAAGGCGACAATCATGTGCGCTGGAGTTTGGAGTGATGAGCTTCATCAACAATTTGGCTTAACTTCGGGATATTCAGTAGCCATGTCTAAGGGCGTTCATATCGTTGTTCCACAGAGCGCTATTCACTCAAAAGATGGCATTATTCTAAAGACTGCAGTCTCGGTTCTCTTCTTGATTCCTTGGGGAGATAAGTGGATTGTTGGTACAACTGATACCCCATACGAAGGCGATCGTGCCAAACCACTCGCAACTCAAGAAGATGTGCAGTACATCCTCGACCAAGCCAATCGCGTTTTAGAACCAAAACTGAAGACCGAAGACATCATCGGTGTATTTGCTGGGCTTCGTCCATTGGTTGCCAACAATGCCGCATCTGCCACAACAAAGCTTTCACGTGAACATACCGTTGATCGACCAGCGCCCGGGTTTGTCAGTTTAGCTGGTGGTAAATACACCACATATCGTGTGATGGCCAAAGATGCTGTTGATCTAGCTGTCCTTGACCTTCGTCGTATCGTCAGTGATTCAGTTACTGAAAAACTTCCACTTATAGGTGCTGACGGTTACTTTGCTCTACAACAACAAGTACTCAAGATTGCAGACGAATACAACATTAGCGAAGCAACTGTCACACATCTTTTAGATCGCTACGGCTCGCTGATTTCAGAGATTCTTGAAATCATCACGGAAGATCCTTCAATGGCGCAGCGCCTTATTCCTGATCTTCAATACATCAAAGCTGAAATTCTTCACGCAGCAACACATGAAGGTGCGCTCTCAGTTGAAGATGTCTTGTTAAGACGCACTCGTATCTCTTTTGAAGCTAGCGATAGCGGGCTATCGGCCGCCGATACCGTTGCAGAAATAATCAGCGAAACCCTTGGATGGAAGTCAGCAGATCGAAAAGAATCCGTTCAATCATTTGCAAAGGTCATTAGCGAAGAAGAATCTGCTCTCAAAGCCCTCGTTAACTCTTAATTAGTTAATTCTTAATCTGATTGCGACAGCTATCTGTTGATGGCTTCTTTGTTGGTTTCTTACTTGGTTTTGGTGCAGGTGTCGGTCCCTGCAAGATATCTAGGTTCAGTGGCGTCTTTACTTCAGCATGTGTCCCGGTCTCATCAGTAAAGCCCACATGCCCGACCCAAGAACCAGCAGGCATTCCCGAGATGGATAACTTCCAAATTCCGCTTGTTTCGCGCTCTACATTTTGAACTACGGTCGGAACTGTCACATTTTCTTCGGCGAAGTAATAGCGAACTGTTCCGGTAACTACGGGGGTGCTATCTGGACGTTTAACTTCAACGTTAATGATGACGTTTTTATTGGTCGTCGACGCGCTAAAAGAGGAGATAACAATTGTCGAAGTTTCATTCTTTGGCATTACATCCATTGGATCTGGTTGCCACGTGCCAGTTAAAAGTGCGAGGAATTTCTCACGACCACCACTGAAGACGTTGAGGTCTAAGCGATTACCAGGAACTCCGTATTTAGGTGCAATTCCACACGAGGTGTACTGCCACATCGTCCAATTTGCCGAACACTCTTTTGTAGTCCAAGAGTGAACGAAACAGCCGCCTGGTTTCACATTAGGTTTTGCTCCTGGAAGTGCTGGGTTAATCGCATATTGGGCAATCCAAAGAGGGTAAGAGTTAAGTTCTTTATCGCGATTTAGGGCAGTTTCAAGAAATGATGGCGAAGAGTAAAGAATTGGGGTTCGTCCAGTTTTATCCTTAAGAGTCTTTAAGAATGTCTTTGCCCATAAAGTTGCTGCGCTGCGAGTGGCGTTCTTCTTGCAAGCACCAGAGCTGCTCCATTGAATGCATCGCGTCTCAAGGTCAAGTGCATATGGCAGATCCTGATCGTTGTAGCCACCAAGATCTGAGAGTCGCCATAGGACTTTCTGCGCTTGAGCTCGAGCATCCTTTGTAATTGCTGCTGGCGTGCTGACATTCGGCAAGATTGCATAGTGATAGAAACCGGTATAAATCCCAGCATCTTGCGCTGCGTTGCGATCCATCTTCACATACTTCAGCGCTAATCGATCAGCATCGTAGCGAGTATCTGATGCCTTAATCATGACAAAACTTAAACCTGCATCGTGCATCTTCTTAAAGTTAATTGGCTTATCGTTGGGATGCTGCCATCGGCTGACATCTGCGCCGTGCAGGCGATCTCCTGGACCAATCAGTCCAAGGTCATCGGCTGCAACAGGAACAATTGTGAAGGCGGTTAGCGCAAGTGACAGAGCCAGGGCAAGAACTTTTTTCATTTTTCGACCACGACAACGTTGATTCCAAAGACATCGTAGATAGCACCTTGTAGCGCTGCGCGATGGCGGATACGAGCATCTGCATAATTGTGGCCAGTGGCTAATTTGTTGGCATCGCTGAAATCAAGTGTGAGTCGCCCATTTTCAAAGGATTCGAGGCGGGCATCGAAGTAGGCAATCCAGACGATGCGATCGCGGCTCTCGACGAGGTCGAGGACTTCATTCCATCGCTTACGGATATCGCTGAGCGTTACTCCTGAAGGCATGCAGCGACTTTACCGCAACGGCCGTTAATGACGAGGCGCGCCAAGCCATTTGAAGTATTCGCCGGTCAATATCACACGTAGGTTTTTGCTGCGGTCAGGAGATATCGATAAATGTTGAGCAATACGGGCAACTATTTGTTCCACTGATTTCTCTGAAACAAATCTCACTCGCGCGATTTCAGAGTTGCTCAGCCCCTGTGCCACTAAACGTAGCGTTTCGATTTGAATATCGGTGAATTCATTAAGAATTGTCAGGAAAGAATTTGCATGAATCGTTGAATGAATGCTGATCCACTTCATAGCAGAGCCATCTTGTGCTGAGTCAAGACACTCTGCAAGAGCGAAGGTGATAATCGAAAGGTCCGAAACTGATCGTTTCAGAATAATTCTGCTGCCTTTAGGAATGTTGCGTTCTAGTAAGCCAAAGAGGCGAAGGTCTGGACAGGAAGTAGTTATCACTATTCCTAGTTTTGGATCCATTTTGCGAAAACGTTGAAGTAAACCAATTGCTTCTTCGCCAGAGAACTGTAAGTCGATAAGTACTACTTCGGGTTGGAGAGAACGAAATAAATTTTCAGCAATCAACATATTGGTAGCTTCTCCGACGATATTTGTGCTGTGTAATCTCAAGGATGCAGACATCGTGGCAAGTTCAAAAGCATCATCATTGATGATGAGAACTCGCGCAGGATTTCCTTGAGTTTTAACCATGTACAAGGGTAAGTCGAATGAACGAAAATACAGAAGAAGGGATATCCCTAGATGCTTACTTAAGAATTTTCTTCATTGCACTTGGTATTTCATCAATCACTTTTGTTGCAGAGAAAGGTGCTCCATCAGATGCAAGTAACGCGGCTTGGTTATGAATATATGCACCTGTTGCTGCAACTTCAGCAAGACGATTAGGGTTATTGAGAATTTCAATGTAGTTGGTAGCAACAAGTGCGCCAATGATTCCAGCCAGAACGTCTCCGGTTCCAGCTGTGGCCAGCCATGAAGTGGCCTTTGGTAGCGCTATGACGAAGTCGTCATGTGCAACAACTGTCTGCGCGCCCTTGAGTAAGACGGTAACGCCTAGGTGCCGGGATGCCTTCTCGGCCC
>JACCDN010199614.1_pt1 | contig 29191 bp, 27 predicted proteins | sample 7441691 | NCBI WGS metagenome assembly JACCDN01 (sample SAMN15323439, study PRJNA562643) | freshwater metagenome | isolation source: river surface water | place: USA:Blue River Watershed | collected 2017-08-16 | reverse complement strand
CACCGCCACCCCCATACCCCGCACCATGGGCATGGCCTTGGAGGGCCTGCGCGCTTTGAGCGTGATCGCCACCGCCCCCCAGCGCCGCCTGGCCATCAAGACCTTTGTGCGCACCGAAGGCAATGGCGTGATCCGCGAAGCCGTGTTGCGCGAGCTGAAACGCGGCGGCCAGGTCTACTTTTTGCACAACGAGGTGGAGACCATCGAAAACCGCCGCGCCAAGCTGGAGGAACTGCTGCCCGAGGCGCGCATTGCCGTCGCTCACGGCCAGATGCCCGAGCGCGAGCTGGAGCGCGTGATGCGCGACTTCATCGCCCAGCGCTACAACCTGCTGCTTTGCTCCACCATCATCGAAACCGGCATCGACGTGCCCACCGCCAACACGATTGTGATGAGCCGCGCCGACAAGTTCGGCCTGGCCCAGTTGCACCAGTTGCGCGGTCGCGTGGGCCGCAGCCACCACCAGGCGTACGCGTACTTGATGGTGCCCGATATTGAAGGCCTGACCAAACAAGCCACCCAGCGCCTGGACGCCATCCAGGCCATGGAAGAACTGGGCAGTGGCTTCTACTTGGCCATGCACGACCTGGAGATTCGCGGTGCTGGCGAAGTGCTGGGTGAGAACCAGAGCGGCAATATGCTAGAGGTCGGCTTTCAGCTCTACAACGAGATGCTGAGCGAGGCCGTGCGCTGCCTGAAGGCCGGCATAGAGCCGGACCTGCTAAGCCCGCTGAACGTGACCACCGACATTAACCTGCACGCCCCTGCACTCTTGCCCGATGACTACTGCGGCGACGTGCACCTGCGCCTCTCGTTCTACAAAAAACTGGCCACCGCCAAAACCACCGACCAGGTGGACACGCTGCTGGAGGAAATCGTAGACCGCTTCGGCAAGCTGCCACCGCAGGCCCAGACCTTGATCGACGTGCACCGTCTGCGCGTGCTGGCCAAGCCCTATGGCGTGCTGAAGGTAGACGCTGCGCCCGGCATCATCAGCATCACCTTCCAGAAGAACCCGCCCATTGACCCGATGAAGATCATCCACCTGATCCAGAAGAACAAGCACATCAAGCTGGCGGGGAATGAGAAGCTGCGGATTGAACGGGAACTGCCCGAGGCGAAGGACCGGGCGCAGATGGTGCGGGATGTTTTGAAGTCGCTGGGGCAGCCAGTGGTGGAAGCCTTTGCTGCTGCTGCGGCAGCCAAGTAGCTTCTTGGTCCTCTCCACAGAGTTTGGGGCATTGGCCCCCAATCTCTGCTATGGTTGCTGGCGGGTGTTGTGTTGCGAAACCTGCTTTGGGGCGGACGCCGACAGTCGCAAACCGAACATGAGCACCCGGACTAGGCCAGGAGCGAACATCCAGGCGACGCTATTCAAAGTGATGACACCCGTTTCCGCAAGACACTAGTCGAAGACATAGAGAGGAACCACCATCGTGCGCACCATACGTCTCTTGTGCGGAATTGTTCTGTTTGGCGTGCCGACGTTCGTTTTTGCGGTACCCAAAGGAACTCAACCGCCAAAAAATTTCCCGGTTCCACAGGTGTGGGCATGTATAACACCTGTCGAAGTAATGGTTCAATCAACCACTAAATTGCACTCCTCTCGGGACCGCAAGTCCCCGGTCGTTGCCACCCTGAATAAAGGGCAAGCAGCGACCGTCCTTGGACGTGTCGATGTTGTGAAACGCCCCGGACTAGCAATTGTCACTGGGCGACTTGAGCCACCCAATCTCCAATTACCTAAAGGCACGGAGGTCTATGCACTACAGGAGTGGGAACTAAGCTACTTCCATGCTTGGTATAACGGAACAGAGGTAGAAGGTGGATTGCCCATTGGAGATGACCGCTTCTTCCACATCAAACGCAAACCAATTGCTGAAGTTTGGTTAGAGGTACAAGTTGCTTTGCCGCGCGCTACTACGGGGTGGGCCTATGAAACATACGCATTCGATGACTGGAATGTCATGGGCACCTGCAAGACCCCAATGGACCAGGGGCAATAGCAGCGCAGTGCATTGGGACTTGTCTCAAGGCTTCACTAGACCCGTTGGCAACGTTGAGTCAGCGGCCTCAAATAGCCGCTTTGCATCTTTTGTATGCACTGAGTTCGCCCCTCGAAAGTGCGAGAGCCCAAGGCGGATGGCGTGGCGTGCATGCGCAGGCCGCACTTGCGGTTGCCACAGAGCAGGCAAGCCAACCTCAGCCTTAACGCAGCCCTGCCTGCACACCAAACCCGCTAGCCCGCGACGCGAGCCGGAGCATGCATGCCACGTCATCCGCCGCACGCACCCCACAAAACCATCCACCGAAAATATCAAAATTGATAGCACCAAAAGCACATTCGACGAGGGCTACAGCCAAATATCGCCAATAACTTTGACGCCATTCCTGCCCCAGCGTAGACTTCCTCATCCCGCATTCACATCGCAACGAGAACCTCAACCATGTTTCGACCCATCTACGTATTGACAGCTTTTGTGATGGGCATGCTGCCACTGACCAGTTTGGCTCAAGTAGACAACGCGCTGGCAAAAGCCTTGGTGAATGGGTCACCTTGGAGATTTACCAACAAACACGTCAACTTGATTCAGACATGGCGATTCACAGCCGAAGGAAAGCTTGAACACATGTCATCCCACGAGCCCAACCTGTGGTTGCTTGAGCAAATCACTGCGGACCAGACCATCGTGCACCCCTCAACGGCTGGTGGCAACACTGTCACCTATTCTTTGGATGCGGCCGGTAATGCCATAGCCCGGCACTCCAAAAACCCCTCTGAGTTCAAATCGATCAACGCCAGCCAGAAGTAGTCCACGCTTGAGCCCACCGTCCACATCCCGGCAAAGAGGACAAGCAGTACCAGGTCAAGGAAATCAAAGAATGGCTTACGGCCATAGGAGTGAAGCTATGAGCAGCATGACATACAAGGGCTACACCGCCCGTATCGAGTTTGATGAAGCTGACGGCATCTTTTGGGGCAAGGTGCTTGGATTGCCTGCAAACACCAGCATTACGTTTGAGGGAAAAACGGTTGCGCAGTTGACGCAAGATTTCCACAACGCAGTGAACTTCTACATGGCAGACTGCGCCAAATCGGGCAAAGAAGCACTCAAGCCTGCCAGTGGCAAGCTGATGCTTCGGGTTAGCCCTGAGGTGCACAGTGCCGCACTGATAGCAGCCCAGGCACACGGAGTCAGTCTGAACCAGTGGGCTTCGAAAGCTTTGCAGGAGGCCGCGCGGGCCTAGTTCAACGCATCCTTCGACCGTTGTCTGCCGCACATGTTGTCACAAAGATTCAAAGTTCATTTGTGCCATTCAAGGCGATAGAAAAATGCTGAACGCACGATTACTCAAACACCTTCCGCTCTCTGAACAAAGCCTCCAGATACTCCATATTTTCTGAAGGATGGCGCAAGCTGGTTTCCGGCACGCCTTGGCTCGCCGCAATGGCCGCCACCTTGCCTTGCTTGTGGAACATGGTGGCTGGTGCGAGCTTGGCGATGGGGTCTGTGTAGGCCGCTTGCGGCGAAATAATGGTCCAGCCATCGGTGCGCAAGCGGGCAATCAGGTCGGGCAAGAACAGCGCGGCGGCATCGTTTTCATGGAGCAAAAGCACGTGTTTGGGTGAGCGCTGGAGTGTCTTCTGGGCAATGGCATCAAAAAATTCTATCGACTGCACCAGCGTATCCACATACAGCGCGCTGGCCTTCGCGTAGTCGATGGTTCTTTTTTCATCCGCGGCCTTTACCAATATTGCGTTGATCGCCCAATCAAAATTGTCCACCGTGACATAGCCATCCCTATAGCCCAGCTCGCCCAAGCCTGCTTGCAGTTTGTTAAACGCAGCGCCATCGGCTCCGTAGTGCAAAAAAGGGAATCGGTGAAAAGGCAGTCGATTGCCATAATCTTTCAGGATCACATGCGCTTTATAAGCGTCCACCAAATAGTCAGTGGGGCCCGCTGTGTTGGCTGATGTATGGCTGTGGCTGTGATTGGCCAGATGGAATCCAGCCTTTGCATACTGGTGGAGGCGGTCACTGTTTTGCGCCGTGATATTGCTGGTTGTGACAAAGAAGAGCGCATCCGGAACCTTGGCATCTTTCAGATGGCGAATCAATCGGTCCGTGCGCTCGGCCCCGGTCATGAGTGAAGTGTCTGGCAGCGGTGCGTCGTCAAACGTCAGCGCAATTTCGCGCGCTGACGTTGGCCCGCACAAAACCACCCACAGGGCGGCGAGACAAACGATTTTTGGTAAGTTGACTATTGGCATACCCAAGCGACCATATCACGCAAAGCTAAACTGCCCCGGTGCCTGAATGGTGTCCACACCCACGTGGATGGTGTCCTTGGGCGCAAACTTGCCTTCGAGCAGCAGCTTGGACAGCGGGTTTTCAATACGCTGCTGAATGGCGCGCTTCAGTGGCCGCGCGCCAAACACAGGGTCAAAGCCCACCTTTGCCAACTCAGCCACTGCCGCCTCGCTCACCTCCAGTGCCAGATCCATCTTGGCCAAGCGCGCAGTGAGCGTGGCCAATTGAATCTTGGCGATGTTGGCAATGTGCGATGCGTCCAGCGAATGGAAGACCACGGTCTCGTCGATGCGGTTCAAAAACTCAGGGCGAAAGTGGTTCTTCAGCTCCGCCGTCACGGCATCTTTCACGTCCTCATAGTCCTGGCCCACCATGCTCTGGATCATCTGCGAACCAATGTTGCTGGTCATCACAATCACGGTGTTCTTAAAGTCCACGGTGCGGCCCTGTCCGTCGGTCAGGCGGCCATCGTCCAGCACCTGCAGCAGCACGTTGAATACATCGGGGTGGGCTTTTTCAATCTCGTCCAGCAGCAGCACGGCATAGGGTTTGCGCCGCACAGCCTCGGTCAGGTAGCCGCCCTCCTCGTAGCCCACGTAGCCGGGTGGCGCGCCAATGAGGCGGGCCACGCTGTGCTTCTCCATGAACTCACTCATGTCAATGCGCACCAGGTGCTCTTCGCTGTCAAACAAGAAGCCAGCCAGTGCCTTGCACAGCTCGGTCTTGCCCACGCCCGTGGGGCCGAGGAACAGGAACGAGCCTGTGGGGCGATTGGGGTCAGAGAGGCCGGAGCGCGAGCGCCGAATGGCATTGGCCACCGCCGCAATGGCTTCGTTTTGGCCGACCACGCGGTCGTGCAGCTTGGTCTCCATTTGTAGCAGCTTGTCGCGCTCGCCCTGCATCATTTTGCTGACCGGAATGCCGGTGGCGCGGCTCACCACTTCGGCAATTTCGTCTGCACCCACCATGGTGCGCAGCAGCTGGGCGCGGCCACCATCCTTGGCGTTCTTAGCTTTGCCGGCTTCTTGGGCTTGGGCGTCTTTGAGGCGCTTTTCCAGCTCGGGCAGCTTGCCGTATTGCAGTTCACCAGCCTTGTTGAAGTCGCCCTTGTCGGTCAGCTCCTTGATCTGGAAGCGCAGCTTCTCCACCTCTTGCATGATGGTCTTGGAGCCTTGCGCCTGGGCCTTCTCGGCTTTCCAGATTTCGTCCAGGTCGGCAATTTCTTTTTGCAGGGCTTTGATTTCTTCGTTGATCAGCTCCAGGCGCTTTTGCGATGCTTCGTCTTTCTCACGCTTTACCGCTTCGCGCTCAATTTGCAGCTGGATCAATCGGCGGTCTTTCTTGTCCATGACCTCGGGTTTGCTGTCCAGCTCAATCTTGATCTTGCTGGCCGCTTCGTCAATCAAGTCAATCGCCTTGTCGGGCAAAAAGCGGTCGGTAATGTAGCGGTTAGACAGCTCTGCCGCAGCCACAATGGCGGGGTCGGTGATCTGCACGCCGTGGTGCGTCTCGTAGCGTTCTTTCAGGCCGCGCAGGATGGCAATGGTGGCCTCCACGGTAGGCTCGCCCACCAATATCTTCTGGAAACGGCGCTCCAGCGCGGCATCTTTCTCGATGTACTTGCGGTATTCGTCTAGCGTAGTGGCACCCACGCAGTGCAGCTCGCCACGGGCCAGTGCGGGCTTGAGCATGTTGCCAGCGTCCATGGCACCTTCTGCCTTACCCGCACCCACCATGGTGTGGAGCTCGTCAATGAACACAATGGTCTGGCCTTCGTCCTTGGCCAAATCTTTGAGCACATTTTTCAGGCGCTCTTCAAACTCACCGCGGAACTTGGCACCGGCCAACAGCGCGGCCATGTCCAAGCTCAGCACCCGCTTGCCCTTGAGCGAATCGGGCACTGCGCCGTCCACAATACGCTGGGCCAAGCCTTCCACAATGGCGGTCTTGCCCACACCGGGTTCGCCAATCAGCACGGGGTTGTTTTTGGTGCGGCGCTGCAGCACCTGAATGGCACGGCGGATCTCGTCATCGCGGCCAATCACGGGGTCCAGCTTGCCCAAGCGGGCGCGCTCAGTCAGGTCAATGCAGTATTTCTTGAGCGATTCGCGCTGCTCTTCCGCATCGGCACTGTCCACATTCTGGCCGCCACGCACGGCGTCAATGGCGGCCTCCAGGCTTTTGCGGGTCAGGCCATTGGCGCGGGCGATGTTGCCCGCCTCGATCTTGCTATCGGCCAGTGCCAGCAAAAACAATTCGCCCGCCACAAACTGGTCACCACGTTTGATGGATTCTTTCTCAGCAGCTTGCAGCAGCACGCCCACATCGCGGTCCACCGTGACTTGCTCCTGGCCTTGGACCTGCGGCTGCTTTTTCACATAGCCTTCGGCGGCCACAAGGAGCTGGGGCACATTGACGCCCGCACGCTGCAGCAAGGCCTTGGGGCCATCGTCCTGGCGCAACATGGCCACCAGCACGTGGGCTGGTGTGATGTAGGCGTGGTCATTGCCCAGCGCCAGTGTCTGGGCTTCGCCCAATGCTTCTTGGAATTTGGTGGTGAGTTTGTCGATACGCATGGCAATAGTTCTCCGGTTGCATCAGAGCTTGGGTTCGTTGTGCCTATTTCAAGGGATCACCACATATGGCATTTGACTAAAATCAAACGAATGGATATTCGCCAACTCTCCGTCCGGTACCACACCGATCATGACCGCATACTGGTGAGTATCAACACCTCTGCCAGCGAAGAGGTGCAAATGTGGTTAACGCGCCGTTTGACTATGCGCCTTTGGCCCTTGATCAACCGCGTGGTCATTGACCACTTTGCCATACCGCAGGACGCCAAGACCGACGGCTATGTGGACCTGAGCGCCATGGGCCCCAAAACGCGGGAAATGTTGGCCGAGCTACGCCGCATGGAATCCGTGGCCGCATCAGACTTTGCCACCCCCTACCAAGCCAAGGCCGTCACCCGGCCGCTGGGCGACGTGCCCTTGCTGGTGACCGAGGTCAACCTCACACCCAAAGACGGTGGGCAATTGCAAATGAATTTCAAAGAATCGCTGGATGCGCCACCGTCAAACCGCGGCTTTCAGCTCGATATGCCCGCAGAACTGGTGTTTGGTTTGATTGAACTGATCAGCCATGCCTTGACGCAATCCCAGTGGAATCTTGGCACTGAATCCGCATCAGCAGCGCAGTTGGTTGAAGGCAGCGTTGAAGAAGTTGACTTGGCGCCCAACGCGGCGCGGCCTACGTATTTGAACTGAGTCACCGAGCACGCGGTCGGATCATCGCCTTGATAGAAGGCCAGTGATTCGAAAACAAGTTTAGCTTTTGCGCCTTGTTTTCTTCCAAATAGGAATAGGGTAGTGCGACAAACTCGGCGTACAAGCGGGATTGGTTGTCCAGCAAATAGGTGGATTCTGGATTCAAGTTTTGAATGACGGCCAGCCCTGTTGGCGCAGTGCCAATAGTGTGAATGAGCAGATCAGGCCGGTATTTTTTCAGCAAGACAATCAGCCGCCACACATCTCCACTCCAGCGGCTTTCCCGTGGCTCGCGCCCAGCGGACTCTTCGTCTACGGGGTAGCAATCATGGATCAGGATGATGGAGTCAGCGTGGCAACAACGCTCCAGGTTCGCAAAGTCACGCATCGCAAATTCAAACTGGTGCATACCATCTATGAAGGCCAAGTCCACCCGGCGCTGCCCCAGCGTCGCGACCAGATCATGGTTGGCAAAGAATGCATCACTCGTCTGTTGGAACACCTGCATATTTGCTTCCAACGGCCAGGTAATGCGTGGATTCGGGTCGATGCCAACTACTGCATTCGCCGTCTTGGCCAATTTGAGTGAAGCCCCTTCAAACACACCAATTTCCACATAGGTTCTGGGCTTAACATGGGCAATGATGTGAGAGAGAACGTCAAAGTAATACTCGCCCGGCAATTGCAATTGCGTGAGCAAAAAGAACGCCGGGACGGACCCCGGATCGAGCTCTCTGGCCTGGGCGCAATGTGTCAGTGCTTTGGTTTCGTCGCCCAACATGCGCCAACACAGTGCAAGCTGAAAATGGCAGCCAGATGCATCGGCCTGAATATCCAAGGTCAGCGCACGTTCCAAATCGGCAACTGCTTCTTTCGGTTTGTTTATCAACCGCTTTGCAGCTCCTCGGAGCATCCAGGCACCCGCGCAGTCCGGATTACGCTCCAATAAACTGTCTAAAAGTTTGCAAGCAGGATGTAGCTGCGCATTTCGAAACATCGCCTGGGCCACTTCCAGGTCCTGTTGATCCCGCTGTGCTTTGGTCGTAAACAGATATTTGAAGAAACGGGTAATCATGGACTTCCTGAAATAATTAGACGTTAGGGGATTGAATACCCCACCGCGCCAGTGCCGCATCATCGCTCACCCGCGCATCCACCCACTGCGCGCCTGCCTGGGTTTGCTCCTTCTTCCAAAACGGAGCCTGGGTCTTGAGGTAGTCCATCAAAAACTCACAGGCCTGAAAGCTTTGGCCCCGGTGTGCGGATGTCACGGCCACCAGCACAATTTGGTCTGCAGGCTGTAGCAGACCTATGCGGTGGATGACTCGGGCGGCGAAGATGTCAAAGCGTCGATGGGCTTCGTCTATCATGGCCTCGATGGCCTTTTCGGTCATACCCGGGTAGTGCTCCAGCTCCATGGACTGCACAAGGCCGCTGGCATCCGAATTTGCCAGGTTTCTGTCGCGCACCGTGCCAATGAAGCTGCATACCGCTCCCACTCGGGCGTCTCCCGCGCGCAGGGTGGCTAGCTCGGTGGCCACATCAAAGTCAGCGGCCTGGATCGACACACGGGGTTGGTTATGCATAAAAATGACTGCTAGCCCTCATAAAACATGCTTAGTGCGCTATAGAAAACGTAGCAACAAAAACACCTCAAATTACTTGCGATCCACTAGCCCCCCGTGACCGGGGGAAAGAAAGCAACCTCGGCGCCTTCCGTTACAGCCGCAGTTTCATCGCTAAGGGTCTGGTTGAATGCCACCCGTACCGCCTTGCCACGCGCAAGTGCTTCGGCATAGGGGCCACCCCGCGCGATCAATTCGTCACGCAATGCGGCCACCGTTGCCGCATAGGTTTCCATGGTCTCGCTGCCGGTGCCCACTAGCTCGCGTATGGACGCAAAGTACTTGACGGTGACCTTCATGCCAATAGCTCCGCAAAGGATATGTAGCGAACCACGTCGCCCGGCGCAATCGTGGTGCTGGGCCGGTTGTCGACGAGCCCATCACCCCACACGGCAGACGTCAGCACCCCTGAGCTTTGGTTGGGATACAGGTCCAAGCTCCCTTGGGCGTTATACCGCACGCGCAGAAATTCACGGCGTTTATCGGCCCGGACCCACGTGAAATCTGCGCGAGCAGCTACTGTTTTCATAGCAACTTCATTGACGCCCTGCAGGCGCATCACAAAGGGCCTTACCAGCAGCAAGAATGTCACGAAGCTAGAGACCGGGTTGCCCGGCAGCCCCAAAAAGTGGGCATCACCCACCCGGCCGTAGGCAAAGGGCTTGCCGGGTTTGATGGCGATTTGCCACAGATCCAGCGAACCCAGGGCCTGCACAGCGGGCTTGATGTGGTCTTCTTCCCCCACCGATACGCCGCCACTGGTCAGAATCACATCGTGCGACTGCGCGGCATCGCGCAGGGCCTGCACGGTGGCATCCAGCTGATCGGGCACGATGCCCAGATCGGTCACCTCGCAGCCCATGCGGCGCAGCAGCGCGCTCAAAAAATAGCGGTTGGAGTTGTAGATGGCACCGGGCGACATGTCTTGCGGCGCTACCGTGCCGGGCATTACCAGTTCATCACCCGTAGAAAACAATGCCACGCGTGGGCGGCGGGCTACCGACAGATGCGCTATGCCAATGCTGGCCGCCAAGCCCAATTCAGCGGGACCCAGCCGCTGGCCTCGGCGCAAGACCACGTCACCCCGAGCCACGTCTTCACCCGCGCGGCGGATGTTTTGGCCGGGCGCGGGCTGGGTGTTGATCTGCACGGTAGCAGTGTCGGCCGAATTGGTGGATATGGCGGCGCTGGGTGGCAATGCAGTGCAATCTTCCTGCATGACCACGGCATCCGCCCCCGGTGGCACCGGCGCGCCGGTGAAGATGCGTGCGGCAGTGCCCGCCTGCAGCGGCTGACCGTTGGCACCTGCGGCAATACGCTGCGATATAGGCATGGCCACACCAACAGCGCTAACGTCGCCACAACGCAGGGCATAACCATCCATGGCGCTGTTGTCCTGCGGGGGCACGTGCAGGGCCGACACCACATCGGCGGCCAGCACGCGGCCATCAGCGTCACCAATCGGCACAGACTGCTGGTTGGGCAGCGGCGTGGCACTGGCCAGCAGCCGCGCTAGGGCGTCGTCCAGTGGCAGCAGGGGTGAGCGTGGTGTGGTGGTCATGGGGGATGGTTGCTGTTAGAAGACGGTGCCTAACCGACTAGGACTTAGAGGTTTTTCGTTCATACTGCAGAACGTCGAAGCCAAGCGGAGACGAAGTCATCCGCTTTGGGACGACCAGTTAAATTGCGCCGCGTATTGCATAAAGGAATAGACACAAGTAAGTCACCAAGACAGCGACCGCAGCGCTGCGTCCGTACCTTCGGTCTACCCAAAATACAGCAACGACGCCGACTATTAGACTCAGAACAAAGAGAGTTTGTGACAGCGAACTGAGGACTTCGGAGAAGAGCACAGAGGCGTAACCTACAACAACTAAAACTGCCGCACCCAGCCCGTACAACGGATACGACTGGCTATCACGAGGAAGGCAGCGTGACCCCAATGTTCCTGTTGCAATGGCGACCAGACCCGAAAGGTAGGCCCATGCGTGCACCCATGGAACAACGGGTCGGGGGTGACGCCTGCGCCCAGGTAGCGAAACTAGCCCTGTGTTCCATGCGCTCAACAATGCTTCGGTGAGCGCCCACGCGGCAGCGCAGCCAACGATAGCGCAGAAGATAGTCCAGAACCACCGCTCTCCCACAAGCACTGTATATCGCGGGCTGGGGTTATCCACTGGTTGGATTTCGGCATTCAGACCACCACGGCCCGAGGTCCGATAAACAACCAGCGCAAGAATTGGCAGGGCAATCGGACCAATGCCCATTACCATTTCCGCAATTGTTAGAGGACGGTCCAAAGCAATTTCAATGTGATGTAGATGGACGGATCTTCTGGAACGCCAGAACACCCGACGGGAAATACCCAAACTTCAGTTGCATACTCATAGACTACCTCATGCTACAAAGTCACTACAAAATTGATAGCTTCTAACGCAAATTCCACGAGGGCTATCGGCCTATTTCTCTCAAGACTTCTGGCACTCAGCAGTAATCAGTGCCTTGATGGCATCCACATCAGCATCCATCACCCGCACACGTTTGGGCAGGTCTTCAATGCCAACAAACTTGGCAGGCCGGTCGGGCTCGCGCCCCAGGGCTTCGACAATAGTTTCGGCAAACTTGATGGGCAAGGCGGTTTCCAGCACCAGCATGGGCACGCCGGCCTTGCGGTGTTCGTGCGCCACCTTCAGGCCATCGGCCGTGTGGGTGTCGATGACCAAGGCGTGCTGGTTCCAGGTCGCGCGGATGGTGTCCAGGCGGTTGGCGTGGGTGCTCTTGCCGCTGACAAAGCCGTAGCGGGTGGCAGCCTGTGCAAACGCGGGGTCTGCGCTCAGGTCAAACTGGCCGGTCTTCGCCAAGCCTTCGCCAAACAGCGCTTTGACGCGTGCGCCATCGCGGCCCAGCAGGTCGAACACAAAGCGCTCAAAGTTGGACGCCTTGGATATGTCCATGGACGGGCTGGAGGTTTCGTGCGTATCGGCACTGCCGCGCACACGGTAGACGCCAGTGCGGAAGAACTCGTCCAGCACATCGTTCTCGTTGGTGGCGACCACCAGCGTGTCAATGGGCAGGCCCATCATGCGCGCCACGTGGCCGGCGCAGACGTTGCCGAAGTTGCCCGATGGCACGGTGAAGCTCACCTTTTGCGTGGCCTCTTTGCGCGGAGCCAGTGAATCACGTGGGCCAAGCGGCTTGGGCTCAGGCGCTTCAGTGGCCTGCAGGTAACCCGCAAAGTAGTACACCACCTGGGCCAGTAGGCGCGCCCAGTTGATGGAATTGACCGTGCCGATTTTGTACTTGCGCTTGAAATCCAGATCGTTAGAGACGGCCTTGACCATGTCCTGGCAATCGTCAAACACGCCTTTGACGGCGATGTTGTAGATGTTGGCGTCTTGCAGGCTAAACATCTGCGCCTGTTGGAACGCGCTCATGCGGCCATGCGGGCTGGTCATGAATACGCGCACGCCTTTTTTGCCGCGCATGGCGTATTCGGCAGCGCTGCCGGTGTCGCCACTGGTGGCACCCAGAATATTCAGCTCTTCACCCCGGCGGGCCAGCTCGTATTCGAACAGGTTGCCCAGCAACTGCATGGCCATGTCTTTAAAGGCCAGCGTGGGGCCGTTGGACAGGGCTTCAAGATACAAACCTGGCTCGTTGGCCGACGGCGCTTCCAGCGTCTTGAGCGGCACGATTTGCGGTGTGCCAAACACGTCTTCGGTGTAGGTCTTCTGGCAAATGGCTTTCAGGTCAGCGGCGGGAATGTCGTCGATAAACAGCGACAAAATCTCAAACGCCAGATCGGCATAGCCACCGCTCGCGCCCTTGCGGAATGTGCGGCGCAGGCGCTGCAATGCGGCTGCATCAATCTGTGGATACGACTCTGGCAGGTACAGGCCACCATCAGGGGCCAGGCCTTCGAGCAAGATTTCGCAGAAGCGTTTGCGGTCTGCGGTGGTGGGGTTGGCTTCAGTCGTGGAGGCGCGGGTGCTGATGTAGTACATGAAACAGTTGATGGTGGGCTTTTGCGTGAATGATATTGCGTGATATTGCGTGTGGATTTACCAAGGATTCAGGATTTTTACGCCTGAGTCCTCGAAATGTTTGACGTTGCGTGTAACCACCGTTAACTGGTGAACTGCGGCTGTGGCAGCAATCAGTAAATCCAGATCTTCTTGTGGACGGCCAATCGACTCGACCGACGCTTTAAGACGGCCATACATACGCCAGACTGCAGCATCCGTAGCGACAGTGCGCGCTGCATACTGTGTACACAGACCATCAAACCATTGCTGCAGCGTATTGCGTCCACGGCCTAGGGCAAGCCGTTCAATGCCGTACTGGATTTCACCCAGTGTTACGGTCGACAGCATGGCATCGTCCGCGTGTGCCGCCAGCCAGTTCATCACCTCGGCATGTGGTGCTTTGCGAGTGAGCTCGGAAACAACGCAGGTGTCCAGTAGCCAAAGCATGGTTTAGTCGCCAAGGCGCACCGGCGTCTTGCGGCTACGGCGCACCGGCAGTTGCAGACCATCCACCTTGGGCATGGCCAGCAAGTAATGCGCAAATCCATCGGCAGGCATGATGTTGCTCGCACCAGCTTGCACGCGCTGTGCAGTGGCGGACAGCGTGCAAGCAACCACCTGGGCAACCGCACGGCCATGCCGTGTGATGGTCTGCGGGCCTTCGCTCTGGGCGCGTTCTATCATTTCGCTAAACCGGTTTTTTGCTTCTTGCACTTGCCAGACGGTGTTCATTGCCTCGCTCCTCACCACGCTTCAGTGGTTAAATTATAGACAGAATTATAGACAGACAACACCAGGCCTCGCAGCGCTCGCGTCAAGCCAGCTCCTCCTTGCGGATGCGCACAATGGGCTGCAGCACGGTGGGCAGCGCTTGCATCTGCGCCAGTGCAGCGTTCATGCTGGACTCCACACAATCGTGGGTCAAGATAATCAGGTCAGTCTGTGGCACGGTAGCGGAACCGCCCTCGCCGCCTACCTCATCGGCTTCGCGCTGCAACACGGCGTCGATGCTGATATTGGCTTCGGCCAAAATGCCAGTCACTTTGGCCAACACGCCAGCCTGGTCGGCCACGCGCAAGCGCAGGTAGTAAGCGGTGACCACATCGCCCATGGGCAGCACGGGCGCGTCGCTCATGCTATTGGGCTGGAAGGCCAGGTGCGGCACGCGGTTGGCCGCGTCCACGGTGTGTAGGCGGGTGATGTCCACCAGGTCGGCAATCACGGCGCTGGCCGTGGGCTCAGAGCCTGCGCCCTTGCCGTAGTACAGGGTGTTGCCCACCGCATCGCCATTGACGACAACAGCGTTCATGGCACCTTCTACATTGGCAATCAGGCGTTTGGATGGGATCAGGCTGGGGTGCACGCGCAGCTCGATGCCCTTGGCAACACGTTTGGTGATGCCCAGCAGCTTGATGCGGTAGCCCAATTGCTCGGCGTATTTGATGTCGGTAGCACCCAGCTTGGTGATGCCTTCCACATAGGCCCTGTCAAACTGCACTGGGATGCCAAACGCGATGGCCGACATCAGCGTAACCTTGTGCGCGGCGTCCACACCTTCAATGTCAAAGGTGGGGTCAGCTTCGGCGTAGCCCAGGCGCTGTGCTTCTTTCAACACCACGGCAAAGTCCAGACCCTTGTCGCGCATCTCGGACAGGATGAAGTTGGTGGTGCCGTTGATGATGCCCGCCAGCCACTGGATGCGGTTGGCCGTCAGGCCCTCGCGCAGCGCCTTGATGATGGGAATGCCACCGGCCACCGCAGCTTCAAATGCCACCATGACGCCCTTAGCCGATGCCGCGGCAAAGATCTCGGTGCCGTGCACGGCCAACAGCGCCTTGTTGGCGGTGACCACGTGCTTGCCTGCGGCAATGGCTTCCAGCACCAACTCGCGTGCCAGCGTGCAGCCGCCAATGAGCTCGACCACGATGTCGATATCGGGATTGGCAATGATGTCGCGTGCATCGGCCACAACCTGGGCCTGGTTTCCAACAATCTCTTGCGCAAGGACTGTGTTGCGACGTGACACCATGGTTACCACGATGCCGCGTCCTGCGCGACGCTGAATTTCTTCCTGGTTGCGCTGGAGCACGTGAAAGACGCCCGCGCCAACAACACCAATTCCTATCAGTCCAACTTGTATCGGTTTCATAAATCTATCTGAATAAAAATGGGCTCTAGCCCTCGTAAATCAAGCGCGATTAGCTACCAACTTGATAGCAGACGGGGCGCTTTGCCCACCTTGCGTGGCGTGGCGATTGCGGTACCCTTCCAGGAACTTGGCAATACGGCTGATCGCCTCGCGCAAGTCGTCTTCGTGCGGCAAAAACACAATGCGGAAGTGGTCAGGCTGCGGCCAGTTAAAGCCCGTGCCTTGAATCAGCATGACCCGCGTCTCGCGCAGCAGCTCCAGGAAAAACTGCCTGTCGTCTGCGATGGGGTACACCGCTGGGTCCAGCTTAGGGAACATGTACAGCGCCGCATGCGGCTTGACGCAGGTGACGCCGGGAATGGCCGTAATCAGCTCATAGGCCAAATCGCGTTGGCGGCGCAAACGGCCGCCTTCTTTGACCAAGTCCTGAATGCTTTGGTAGCCGCCCAGCGCAGTCTGAATGGCGTATTGGCCAGGCACGTTAGAGCCCAGCTTCAAATTAGCCAGCATGTTCAGGCCTTCAATGAAGTCGGTAGCGATCTGTTTGGGGCCCGACACAATCATCCACCCCGCGCGGTACCCGCACGAGCGGTAGGCTTTGGATAGTGAGTTAAAGGTCAACGTCAACACATCGGTCGACAAGCTGGCCATGGCGGTGTGTGTCACGCCGTCGTACAACACCTTGTCATAAACCTCGTCGGCCAAAATGACCAGTTCAAACTCACGCGCTATGTCAACAATGCCTTTGAGCAACGCATCGCTGTACATAGCGCCGGTGGGATTGTTGGGGTTAATCACCACAATTCCCTTGGTCTTGGGGCTGATCTTGGCGCGTATGTCGTCCAGGTTGGGCATCCAGCCATTGGCTTCATCGCACAGGTAATGCACGGGCTTGCCGCCGGACAGGCTGGTGGCAGCGGTCCACAGCGGGTAATCGGGCATGGGCACCAACAGTTCGTCGCCGTTGTCGAGCAAGGCGTTGGCCGCCATCACAATCAGTTCACTCGCGCCGTTGCCCAAGTAGATGTCGTCCAGCGTGACACCGGCAATGCCTTGCTGCTGGGTGTAGTGCATCACCGCCTTGCGCGCCGCAAAAATGCCTTTGCTATCCGAATAACCCGCCGAATTGGGCAGGTTGCGGATCATGTCTTGTTGAATTTCTTCGGGCGCATCAAATCCAAATGGCGCAAGATTGCCCAGATTGAGTTTGATGATCTTTTGACCTTCATCCTCCATCTTTTTGGCAGCGTCCACGATCGGGCCGCGCACGTCGTACAACACATTGGCCAGCTTGGCAGATTTGTGAATGGGTTTCATAGGGCCTCCTGCCGAGCAGCCGTAGCGGCAACACAAGCCCCTTGGGAGGGCAGCGAATGAATAGGAGCGTAGGGTTTCATAATTCTCCAGAAGTCAGGATCGCTCGGCGAAACCTATAATTTGACCACAGTTCTGCCCAAAATTAGTGCGGTGCAGCATTCAAATTCACCGGGCACCAATATGAAATTTCTCCCTGACGCGACGCAAGCGACTTCAGTGACCGGCTATGGGCCGGGATGGGTCTCGGTCAACGGTGAGAAAATCACCGCCAGTGTTGTCATCAGTGCTACGGGCGACAGGTTTGCTTGGGAATGCGCCCAGTTCTCCGATTTGCAGGCCAGCCACTTTGACCGCCTGGCGACGATGGATATTGAACTGGTGATCTTTGGCAGCGGCGACAAAATGCAGTTTCCGCACCCCGCCATGTTGCAATCTTTGTTTAACAAACGCATAGGCGTAGAAACGATGGACACCCACGCCGCATGCCGAACCTACAACTTTCTGGCTGGCGAAGGCCGCAAGGTCGCTGCGGCACTTTTGTTGTAAGCGTGTTTCACCCGACCGGCCAAGCGACGCTTTTCAGAGTAAAATCCCGGGTTGTAGTTGAGGGGCATCAAACGCTGTCACGTTTTTATCCCTCAGCTTTGACTGACACATCCAGAACGCGAGACTAAAAGTACCATATGGCGATCGTTGTCAACAAGCCCCTGCCTGAATTTGAAGCCAACGCTACCGGTGGCGTTCGAGTAAGTAATACTAGCCATGTCGGAAGCACCATGGTGTTGTATTTCTACCCCAAAGACAACACACCAGGTTGCACCACCGAAGCGATGCAATTCCGCGACAAATACAAAGATTTCGTCAAAGCCGGTGCAGCAGTATTTGGTGTATCCCGTGACAACATGAAGTCACACGACGAATTCAAGACCAAACTGGAACTCCCGTTTGAACTGATCGCTGATACCGAAGAAAAAATGTGCCATATGTTCGGCGTGGTCAAAAACAAGATCATGTACGGCAAAAAGGTTAAGGGTATCGAGCGCAGCACCTTCCTGATCGGCGCTGATGGCCTGCTCAAAGAAGAGTGGCGCGGCCTCAAAGTACCCGGCCACGTTGACGACGTGCTCAAAGCGGTCAAGGCGCTAAAAAAGGCCGCCTGACAAAACGATGCCACGTGGCTCATGCATAATGAGCCCATGCCGTTGAAAATCGCAAACGCGCCAATTCCAGAAAAAGCCGCCTTGGCTCAGGGCGGCTTTTTTGCATTTGCGATTCCGATTATTTCCTTGTCCCCTTCCATGAGCCCCATCCATGCCACTGCCTCCTGCACCTACAAAGCCCGCTGATCGTCTCCCTGCGAAGTCATTTGTTGCGCCCGTGCGCAGCGCACCCCGCCCGTCACCCGAAGCGCAACAGCACGTGGCTGAAAGCATGCCTGCCGCCAAGCCAGGCACCAGAAAGGCACCGGCTAAAGTAGTCACCCGTAAGCTTGATCCCGTCCAGGTTGAAACGCGCAATACAGAGAGCAGCACGCCAACTGCTATTGCAGCGCCGGTTGAAACCCGCACTCCCGCACGCACCCGCAAGCTGGCGCGAACCGGCCCAACCAAGTTGTTCGTGCTGGACACCAACGTACTACTGCACGACCCGATGTCGTTGTTCCGCTTTGAAGAGCACGACATTTACCTGCCCATGATCGTTTTGGAGGAGTTGGACGGCCACAAAAAGGGCATGACCGAAGTGGCCCGAAACGCCCGCCAAACCAGCCGCACACTCGACGTATTGGCTGGCGCGCCCGGAGCGGACATCACTGCAGGCTTTCAATTGGCCAGCACTGGACACCGTGATGCGGGTGGCAAATTGTTGTTCCAGACCCAGCCACTGAACTACACCCTGCCCACCAGCCTGCCACAGGGCAAGGCAGACAACCAGATTTTGGGCGTGGTCGAAGCCCTGCGTCAGCACTATGCGCCACGCGAAGTGGTGCTGGTCTCCAAAGACATCAACATGCGCGTCAAGGCCCGTGCCTTGGGCTTGGCCACAGACGACTACCAGAACGACAAAACGCTGGAAGACGGTGACCTGCTGTACTCGGGCGCCATGGCGCTCCCCACAGACTTTTGGGCCACCCATGGTCAAAAAGTAGAAAGCTGGCAGCAGGGACAGCACACCTTCTACAAGGTCAACGGCCCTGTGGTTCCCAGCATGATGATCAACCAGTTTGTCTACTTTGAGTCACCAGGCGAACCTAGCCTGTATGCACGGGTCACCGAGATTCGCGGTACTACAGCGGTACTGAAAACCCTGCGGGACTTCAATCACCTCAAGAATGCGGTCTGGGGCGTTACAACCCGCAACCGGGAACAAAATTTTGCGATGAACCTGCTCATGGATCCCGAGGTGGACTTCGTCACGCTGACCGGAACCGCGGGTACAGGTAAAACCCTCATGGCATTGGCCGCCGGCCTGACCCAGGTACTGGACGACCGCCGTTACACCGAAATCATTGTGACACGCGCCACCGTGAGTGTGGGCGAAGACATTGGATTCCTGCCAGGCACTGAAGAAGAAAAAATGGGCCCCTGGATGGGCGCGCTCGACGACAACCTGGAAGCATTGGGCAAAACGGAAACGAGCGCAGGTGAATGGGGCCGTGCTGCAACCAACGAGTTGATCCGCAGCCGCATCAAAATCAAAAGTATGAACTTCATGCGCGGCCGCACGTTCATGAACAAGTACGTCATCATCGACGAAGCACAAAACCTCACGCCCAAACAAATGAAAACGCTGATCACCCGCGCGGGGCCCGGCACCAAGATCATCTGCATGGGAAATTTGGCTCAGATTGACACGCCCTACCTGACCGAAGGCTCGTCTGGCCTGACCTTTGCCGTGGATAAGTTCAAAGGGTGGCCGCACGGCGGACACATCACACTGGCGCGTGGTGAGCGCTCGCGTTTAGCAGACTTTGCGAGCGAAGTGCTATAGTTTTAGTAGCTATTTAAGCGCATTTGACGAGGGCTAGAAGGCAATTTTGCCACTAGCCCTTTTTCTTTGCACAGCCTCTGAGCAGCAGGGCTGGGGTGCGTGGCAAAGCGAAGTCAAGGAGGAGACCACGGGCGCAAGCCCGCGGTCGGGGGACATGAGCGGCGCCACGCACCTCAGTCCTGCTGCGACCCCACGCCCAACTGCGGCCGCAGAGAACACCTGCAACGTCAGAAAACGTGCAAGTCGACCTCAGTAATCCCCGCCCCCACCCGAAGCCAAGCTCTCAAACTTGGTAATGTTCTTCAGGAAAGCCAGCTTGACGGTCCCTGTAGGGCCGTTGCGCTGCTTGGCGATGATCACTTCCGCCACACCGGGTTCCTTGCAGGCGTCTTTGGTGTAGTACTCGTCTCGGTAGATAAACATGATGATGTCAGCATCCTGCTCAATGGCGCCAGATTCGCGCAAGTCGCTCATCATGGGACGCTTGTCTGGGCGCTGCTCGACACTTCGGTTGAGCTGCGACAAAGCAATGACCGGGCAGTGCAACTCACGGGCTAGCATCTTCAAACCGCGCGAGATTTCGCCCAACTCTGTGGCGCGGTTTTCGCCATCACCACTGGTACCACTCATCAGCTGCAAGTAGTCCACCACGATCAATCCCAGTTGACCGTATTGGCGTGACAAGCGCCGCGCATTGGCGCGCACCTCACTGGAGGTCAGGCCAGGGCTCTCATCAATGTGCAAAGAAATCGTGCGCAGCTTTTCTATAGCCTCAGACAAACGCGGCCATTCGTCGTCGGTTAGCTTGCCGGTTCGCAAGTGCCCTTGGTCAATGCGCCCGATCGATCCCACAATACGCACCGCCAACTGTGCGGCACCCATTTCCATAGAAAACACCGCCACTGGCAGGCCTTCATTTAAGGCAACGTTTTCTGCAATATTGATCGCCAGCGCAGTTTTTCCCATGGAAGGTCGCGCAGCCAGCACGATCAGATCCCCCGCTTGCAGACCCGCGGTTTGCCGATCCAGGTCATAAAACCCGGTGCGAACACCTGTTACGTCATTCGGGTTGTCGGCCATCTCCTGCACACGGTCCAGCAACTTGACAACCAACGATTCCATGGCCTGAAAGCCCTGGTTATTGCGCTTGCCTTGCTCGCCAATTTTGAAGATCTTCTGTTCCGATTCATCCACAATCTCGGCCACAGGGCGGCCTTTTGGATTGAAGGCATTGGTGGCGATTTCATCACTGGCGGTCACCAGCTTGCGCAAGAGCGAGCGGTCGCGCACGATCTCGGCATAGCGGCGAATATTGCTGGCACTCGGCACATATTGGGCCAATGAGTTTAGATAGGCCAGCCCGCCGATTTCCTCCGCCCTACCCTGGCTTTGCATGTGCTCAAACACGGTAATCACATCGGCTGGCTTGGAGGCATTCACCAGCGCACCGATAGCAGCATAGATCAAACGATGCTCGTAGCGGTAGAAATCACTGTCCATCAAGATGTCGCCAACCCGATCCCACGCGCCGTTGTCCAGCAACAAGCCGCCCAATACGCTGGACTCTCCTTCTATGGAGTGCGGCGGGACACGCAACTGAGCAATTTGGCGGTCTTGACCGTATTCGTCTACGGGGGAAAGGACAGTGGACATTGGTATTCCTTGAAGCCTACGATGCTAAGCGCTTGGCCTAACAACGGCAATGGCAATGGCTGGGAAGAAGCTGTGGAAAAGTGGTGGATAGCACGGAATAAGTTCGTCCGCCAAAAAACAAAAGCCGCAAGGGGCAAACCCTGGCGGCTTTTGCTTTACCGGTACCAATGGCCTTCGTCAGGCCACGGCGCGGTGGTGGGTGAACCCGTCTAGCGTGAACTGTTTAAGCAGTTTCGCCGTAGACCGACACGTTGATCTCAACGACCACGTCCGTGTGCAAAGCCACAGCAACGGTGGTTTCGCTAACCGTCTTGATTGGGCCCAATGGCATACGGATTTGCGATTTGACAACCTTGTAGCCATTCTTGACCAGCTCTTCAGCGATGTCAGAATTGGTCACAGAGCCAAACAAACGGCCATCCACACCCGCTTTTTGGGTCAGCTTGATGGTTGTGCCACCCAGCTTTTCGCCCAAAGCTTGCGACTCAGCCAGCTTGGCGGCAGCAGCTTTTTCCAGCTCAGCGCGCTTGGCTTCAAAAGCAGCCTTGGCAGCTTCGGTAGCGCGGCGTGCGCGGCCCGAAGGGATCAAGAAATTGCGTGCGTAGCCGTCTTTAACCTTGACGATATCGCCTAGGTTACCCAGGTTCACGACCTTGTCGAGCAGAATAATTTGCATGGTCGTACTCCTTAGATCTTGTGCTGGTCGCTGTAAGGCAGCATCGCCAGGAAGCGAGCGCGCTTGATAGCGGTGTTGAGCTGGCGCTGGAAAATCGCGCGGGTGCCGGTCAGGCGTGCGGGAATGATCTTGCCGTTTTCGGCGATGAAATCACGCAATGTGTCGATGTCTTTGTAGTCGATCTCTTCGACGCCAGTCACCGTGAAGCGGCAAAAGCGCTTGCGCTTGAACAGCAGGTTTTGTGCAGGGCGCTTGGGGCGCTTATCTTTACTGAATTTTTTAAATGCGGCCATGTGGGCCTCCTAAAAATTTAATCTTGCGAAAATTCTTGAATATGAAAAATGATACTTTTGCCGTGACGGGCGTTGCCTAAAAAACCGCTGAACTTCCACACACTGCCGATGGGTTGTTTGATCAACCGCTCTGCCAGTGCGCCAAAAGCCACCGCTTTCACTGCCACCTTGATTTGTCGGGCCTGCCCGGCTTCCTGTGTTTCAGACTCGTGTTCGAGCTGCAGGTTCAGGGCGGGTATTCCAGCGGGTGTGTAGCGCAGCGCATCCAGCTCTGCAATACAGGCACTCAAAACAAGTAAATTGGCAGGCACTCTCCGTCAAACAAAAATGCCGTTAAGCGTTGTATTCAGCCTGTTGTGTCTTGCGTGTTTCTTCGCGCTCGACCTGCTTCATCATGGACGAAGGGCCAGTATCAGCTTTCTTCTTCAACACGGTCAGGTGGCGCAAAACAGCGTCATTGAACTTGAACGCATGTTCCAGTTCGGACATCACAGCCTGGTCGGCTTCGATGTTGACACACAGGTAATGGGCTTTAGCAAGCTTATTGATCATATAGACCAACTGGCGGCGACCCCAGTCTTCCACGCGGTGGATCTTGCCACCGCCGGCAGTGATCATGCCTTTGTAGCGTTCCAGCATGGCTGGAACTTGTTCGCTCTGATCCGGATGGATCATGAGAATGATTTCGTAGTGACGCATTGATACTCCTTTTGGATATCCCCCACTTCAACTTCGGGGGTAATGAAAAGCTGCCCTCAGCGTCTAATTGAGGTGCAGCAAGGCGAAGCCCAACATTATAGCACTACGTCAATGCAGATTGCCTACAGCCGGCCAGGTCATGGTTTTGCCATCGCCGTGCGCGTCGGGCATCAATTGACGGACATCTCGTCCGGCAAACACTGTCTCGCGCAGTTCTTTCATGATCTCGGCCGCACCGCCAAAGGGGACGATCAGGTCAATAATCCAAACCTGCTCGCCGGATTTCCAATCAGACGCCATCAGTTGGTGCGGACCTGCCACATAGCGCTGCGCCACTGCGTCGGAGAGTTTGGCCCAGGACACATAGGCGATGGGCGCAGACTCGCGCATATACAGCTTGGCCTGCTCCAATACCAAGGGCGGCATGACACGCCAGTCCAGCTCACTCAGCAATGTGTTGCGCACGCCGGGCTGTTGCATCATGAGCCAAGCCACAGCACCCAGTACCGGGATTTTGCCCATCACCCTTTCGGCTTGCGCCCTTGCCAGATCTGCCAGCTGATGCATCTCTGCGTCATTCAAAGGCGGGTGATTGGCGGCCGTATCGACAGGGGGCATCGAAGCGGGAGTTTTGGGAGTGTCTGGAGTAGTCATTTAAATGTTTCCTTTATGGGCTCCAGCAGCAGTTCCAATGCTGCAAGATCAGCAACTGAAAGCATTCCCGCGGCAGCCTTTAGTTTCAAGCCTTGGTTAATAGTATCCACACGCGCCTTGGACAAGTCGCGCAACGATGCAAAGAGCTGTTGCTCCGCGTTGAGTACATCCGGGTTGATCCGGGTTCCAATTTTGAAGCCAATTTTGTTGCCTTCTACGGCGTTGGTTCCGGCGTCGACCGCCACTTGCAGGGCTTCCACTTGTGCCTGTCCATTCGTTACACCCGCAAACGCCTGCTGGACCTGTGTCTGTGCATTGCGACGCGCGCCCTCCAGCTCAGCTTGCGCCTTCTCTTGCAAGGCAAGCGCCTCACGCACTTTGGACTGTGTGCCTCCACCGGCAAACAACGGCACGGTCAACTGCAAACCCACTTGATTGGTGTTGACCCGCGACTCCAAGTCACTCGGTGAACTCAAAGTACCAGAGTTGTAATTGGTGGAGCGGCTCAGCACCAAATCCAGCGTGGGCAAGTGGCCACTACTGCTTTTACTGACCTCCCGCTCTGCCGCATCCAGCGCGGCTTGCTGCATTTTCACTTGCGGATTGTTGCTGGCGGCGGTTTGGCTCCAGTGAATAAGACCTTCAGTTTGGGAATCCGTGGTGATCTTTGGAAGCGCGTGCGCCAATCGAACAGGTGTCAGGGCAAAAGGCTCCCCCAGCATACGTTCCAGCTCGGCCTGTTTGTTGGACAGCTCGTTCACCGCCGCTACTCGCTGTGCACGGCTCAGTGCCTGGCGGGCGTGGGCCTCATGGACATCGGTGACGGTACCGGTACCCACTTCAAAGTTCCGTTTAGCCAGCACCCATTGCTCTTCCACAGCTTTGAGTTGCGCATCTTGCACCCGCACGCCCTCCGCAGCCAGCAACACATCAAAGTAGTTTTGTGCGGTGCGCAAAATCAGATCCTGCTCAGCAATGGCCCACTGTTCCTGGGCTTGCCGCACCTGCGCATCAGCCTGCTGATACCCCGCCCAATTGCCGAAACGCAGCAAGGGCTGCGTGAGCTGCAACGTCCACGACCAGTTGTTAGGTTGCCGCTGAATATAGGCCGCATCGGCAAACGATGCCTCTCCGGTTTGACGGTTTTGGTTCGCCGTCAGGTTGAGGGTTGGCAGCAAAGACGCGCGCGCCTGAGGTAGCTTTTCCAGACTGGCATCCAGCGTCTTGCGCGCAGCGGCGTACTGCGTGTCCTGTGCTTGCGCCTTGTTGTACACGTCCATCAGGGTTTGTGCACCACAGCTCGTAGTGGCTCCAAAAACTAGACAAACGAGAGAAGTGACACCCAACACATGGCAAAGAAAGCTTGCATTCAACTTAGCGTTCACGCATGGCCTCCTGCTTGTAGCGCAGCATGGGAGCCAACAAATACTCAATCAAGCGGCGCTCGTCGGTACGAATATCCGCGGTCACGTTCATGCCCGCAGCCACCATACCCGTGTTGCCATTGACCTTGGTCGGCGTTTGCATTTGCGCCAGCTTGACGCGAATGGGGTAGACCAAACCCAGCTTGGAGTCTTGCACCGCATCGGTCCCTACCCATTGGACTTCACCTTCTATATAACCATATCGGGTGAAGTCAAACGTTTCCACCTTGTTGATAACACGCTGGCCCAGCTTGACGTGACCAATATCACGATTCATAACCTGGGCCTCCAGCCCCAACGGTGTGTTCTCCGGCACGATGGTCAATAACGGTTGTGCCGCCGTTACCACACCACCCACGGTCGTTACCGCCAGCTGTTGCACAACACCGTCGATGGGTGCATGCAGTGTTTGCAATTCCCAGCGCTGGTTGGCCTTGACCAGCTCCTGCCGGGTGGCGTCACGTTTTTTGATTGCGTCCACCAGCTCCGTGCTAGTGCGCGCTCTGAATTCGGCCATAGCCTGTGCGCGCTGCTCCAGTGCAGCCCGGTGGCTGGCTTGCGACTCTTTGAGCCGGTTGCCCTGCACGGCCAGCTCCTTCTCCGCACCCATCAGTTCCAACTGGGTTTCAATGACACCCGTCTTGGCCAAATGCCCCGTCTTGGCCAAGTCTTGGCGCATGGCATGCTTTTGTTCAATCAAGGGCAAACTGGTGCGCAGTTGCTCCAGGCTGTTGCCAATGGCGGCTGTGTCTGCAGCGCGTTTGCCAATATCGGCGTCCAGCGCCGCCAGCTTGGCACGCTGCTCGGCCGCCTTGCTTTGCAACATGGCCGACTGGTTGGTGGCTATCTCGGCGGGCATGCCAGTGGGTGTGGCAAAGGCGTTCTTACCTTCCATGAGTGCAGTCGCACGCAACACATCGGCCTCGGTCTCCCACAGCTCGCGCTGCAGGCGGTTGCGGTCGGCTCCAGTACTGGTGGGGTCCAGCTCCAGCAGTACATCGCCGGCCTTCACACTCTGGCCATCCCGCACGGCAATGCTGCGCACCACGCCGGGCTCCAGCGACTGCACCACTTTGCTCTTGCCTGAGGGAATGACCTTGCCCTGCGCGCTCACCACAATATCCATCTTGGCAAAGCTGGCAAACACCAACGTCATGCCCACCATGGCGCAAATGCCCAGTGACACCATGCGTACCGCCCAGCGCGGTGGCTGCGACTGCACGGCCAGGGCTGCGGAGCTGAAGGGGTTGAAGGCCAATGCTTCGGAAGGCTTCATGTTGTTATCTTTGTTGCTCATGCCATGGCTCCTGCGATCACCCCGGCTTCACCGGTTTGGTCCAACACCTGATGGGCTTTGTACAGCGATGCATAGCGACCACCCTGTGCCATCAGGCTGGCGTGGCTTCCAGTCTCCACCAAGCGGCCATTCTCCAGCACCAAAATGCGGTCAGCCATGCGCAGGGTCGATAGGCGGTGCGCCACCATGAACACCGTGCGCCCTTCAGCAATAGCTGCCATGTTGTCGTGGATCAGGCGTTCACTTTCGTAGTCCAGCGATGCTGTGGCCTCGTCCAGCAACAGCAGTTTGGGCTGTGTTGCCAAGGCGCGTGCAATAGCGATGCGCGCACGCTGACCACCGCTGAGCTTGCTGCCCCGGTCGCCAATCACCGTGTCATAACCCTCTTGCAGCAACAAGATGAATTCATGTGCGCCAGCAAGCTTTGCCGCGTTGGTCACTTCTTCCATCGTCAGGCTGGGGTTGGCCAGTGCAATGTTGTCGCGCACGCTGCGGTTAAAGAGCAAGGTGTCTTGCCCCACCACACCCATTTGACGGCGCAACCAAGCCGTATCCACCAGATTCAGGTCCATACCATCGATCAGGATGCGCCCAGTGTCGGGCGTGTAGAGCCGCTGTATCAAACGGGTCAGCGTCGTCTTGCCCGCACCCGACACGCCTACCAGCCCGATCACCTCGCCGGGTTGCGCATCAAAACTCAGGTCGGTCAATACTTCTGGCGCTTTGGGCGAATACCGAAACCCAACATGCTCAAACGTAACCCGCCCGACTACCGCCGGTGGCGTGGAGCGGTTGGGCTGAAACGCGGGCTCAGGTGCCGCGTCCATGATGTCTGCCAGCCGCTTGATGCTGACCTTCATTTGCGTAAAGTCTTGCCACAGCGAAGACAGTTTCAGTATGGGCGCATTCACCCGGCCACTGAGCATGTTGAAGGCAATCAGACCGCCGACTGTCAGTTCACCATCAATCACCAGCTTGGCTCCCAGCCACAGCAGCACCACCGTCAAAATCTTGCTGGCCAAGCTGATGAACTGGTTAGTAGCATTACCCAAGTGGCCGCCTTCAAATGACGTTTGCACATAGCTTGCCATGCGGCGCTCCCACTCGCGCTGCCATTGCGGCTCTACGGCGTGGCTCTTGAGCGTTTCCATGGACGTGACCGTCTCCAGCAAATAGGCCTGGTTCTCGGCACCCATCGCAAACTTGTCTTCGAGCTTTTTGCGCAAGAGCGGGGTGATGACTGCGGAGGCACCAAAGAAGATGGGCAGCGCCACAATCACCACCAGGGTCAGCGTCACGCTGTAATAGAACATGACCGCCAGGTAAACGATGGCAAACAGCAAATCCAGCCAACTGGTGAGCGCCTGCCCTGTCAAAAAGTTGCGGGCATTTTCCAGCTCGCGCACGCGGGCCACGGTGTCACCACTCTTGCGGCTTTCAAAATACGACAGCGGCAAATGCAGCAGGTGCTTGAACAGCTTGGCACCCAACTCCACATCCACCCGGTTGGTGGTGTGGCTCAGTAGGTAGTGGCGCATGGCGCCCAGCACCACTTCAAAAATGCTAACGCCCAAAAGCGCAAACACCATCACCTCCAGCGTGGACAGCGTGCGGTGCGTCAACACCTTGTCAATTACCACCTGAAAAATCAGCGGCGTCACCAGTGCAATGATCTGCACAAACAGCGACGCCAACAAGATCTCACCCATCAGGCCCCGGTACTTGCGCAGGGCTTGCCAGAACCAGCCGATGCCGAACTTTGCACCCTGCCCCGCCTGTCGGTTGTTGGAAGTAGCCACGTGTTCCACCGCTCCATCCACATTTGGCACTGCATGCACGCGCTGGGCGGCAATCCACTGCCCGGCGTACAACTGGTCAAACTCCGCCAGGCTCACGCGGCGTGGCTGGGCATCACCGGCCAGCTGCAGCACCACACTGCCACCGCCGCCGCCACTTCCGTCCGGTGTAGCGCGTTGGTCCACACTACCCACCAGCATCAGCCCACCGTCTTTGGTGGGCATCAGCGCTGGCAACGTAGCCGTGGCCAATGCTTTGCGATCCGCTTGCTTGAGGCTTGCATCAAAGCCCAGTGCGTGCAAGGCTTGCAACACCTGCCCTGTGCCAAAAGGCTCAGGCGCGCCACTCTTGTCATAGCTGGCAAACTGGTGCGCAAGCTGGCTAGCGTCGAGGTGAAGGTTATGGAGCTGTGCGTAGAGCTGGAGTAGCGTAATTTCTGAATTCACTGACCTTTTCCCTGGTATCTATTTATTGTGAAATGGGCCTGTAGCCCTCGTGCTTAAAGCGTAGCGCGCTACAACTTACATAGCAATTTTTCGGCTTGCATTTTAAGCATCCACCAGCACCTGCTGCGGCACCGCCACCACAGCATCAGCCCAATGCGCCTCATGGTGTATTGGCACAAAGCCGAGGGCTGCATGGTCACCATAAGGGCCATCAACCGCCGTGTTGCACATCTGGTTGAACAACAGCGCCATGCGCATGATCTCGGCCTCATGGCTGCGGGGTGCAATGGGTGCTGGCTGGGCGGGAGTATATGCAAACATCGCATCATCCACCTGCCCCGTGCTGCCATCGGTGCGCGTAAACACCGACTCGCCAGCCACCACCACATCGGATGTCGCCCCCGCTTTGCTTGCATTGGTTGGCGCATGGGTGGTCAGGTCAATCGATGCAATACCCAGCGCATCCATCGTCAGGTACTCGCCTGCCTGCGTCTGGCCATCACGGTCCCTGTCTTCCCACACCCCAAACTTGCCCCACTGCGCATCTCCTGCATCCAGCAGGCCAT